>Ga0181606_10005152_pt1 | contig 10812 bp, 7 predicted proteins | sample 041ome_10_FD_132994 | JGI IMG/M metagenome (GOLD analysis project Ga0181606, IMG submission 132994) | Coastal salt marsh microbial communities from the Groves Creek Marsh, Skidaway Island, Georgia - 041412US metaG (megahit assembly) | ecosystem: Environmental > Aquatic > Marine > Intertidal zone...
CCGTGCTTTGCAAAGGTATCGCGTGCACGATGACCGAGGCATTTCGCAGCGCGTCTTCCGAATTCGTCGTCGCTCGAATGTTTCTCGATAACGTACACTCCGAGCAATGGGTGGGATTTTTGTGCGCAACATTGATGCCTCTTTGGACGTCCTCTCGTCTCGTGAGGATGACGACGTCCGCGAGAGGGTCGTTTTTCGCGACCAAGGTGGCCATGGCGGTCCCGAACGAGCCCGAGCCGAAGACGCAGATCTTCTTCACCATGTCTCGAAAGATACAGAGGGGAGACGTTTTGGCGACCTTTTCCCCTAAAACGACGACTCGCATCACTTCACTTTTCAAATGAACGAGAACGACACCAAACTGAAGGTGGACGCTTTGGAGTGGCGCGTGGAACTTCCGGTCGCGTCCAAAGCTGCGCTCAGAGTACGTTTTTCATCTTTTCTCTCTCTCTCTCTCTCGTGCGTGCGTGTCTTCGCGTTCATTCTTTTCCGTTCTCTCGCGTTGCTTCCAAGAGAGCATTTCCCCTAACTGTGACTCCTCTTTGAAACAGATGAAAGAGAGCAAAGGAGACGCTGTGAGTGCTAAGAGTGCGGCAGATGCGCAGGCGAGCGCGGTGTTGACATTACGCGGGAGTCGTGGCAGCGATTCGAATGCCACCACCACGAACGTTCGATTGAGCGAAGAGGATTGTGTGAAACTGCGAGACTCGATGGACGAAGCGGCGAAGCGAGTGAAAGAAGTGATGGAGAAGTACGGGGGAGAGGAAGGAGAGAAATAGCATAGCGTGTGTATGTGTGGATGTTTGATAGGGTGAGTAGCAGTAGAGTGTTTGATGATAACCGTGTAATACTAGCGAAGGATAGATTAGAATGAAAGTTTCGTCGCTTTGCGCTTCGCCGCTCGTGCTGGCGGTTGCGTTCAAACGCCTAAGGATTTTTTTACTCGCGTTTGTAAATCGTTCGCCGCGGCGTATATGTCGTCGAATTTGCTAAATAGACGCTTTAAGTGTTTTACTTGGTCGTTCGGAAGGTTGAAACGTATTTCAGATGTCGTTGCCAACGCCGAGCGTTTCGCTTCGACGTCGCGTTGACTCAAACGCTCGCTCGTACGCTTACCCTCTTTATTTATTTTCCTTACCGCCTCGTATTCCGAAACTTCTCGTCTCGCCCTCTCTACCGACCTTTCCAGCATACTCGTCCCTCCGCTTCCAACTTTCGCGCCATCTAAATACACCAACCGCCCTTCGCACACGTCCTCGCTCACTATTTTCCTGTACCCGAAAACCTCGCACACGGGATTCGCAAACTGCCCATCGATCGTTTGCAATTTCAAATCGTACAAAAACAGGAGCTTCCTCAGCGGTTCTAAATCTTCTAGAGTTCGAACCGAGTGCCCAACGAGACTCAACCGTCGCACGTTCACGCAAAACGTCGCGAAACTCTCTCGGATTGATCGAATCGAAACCGCGGTACTAACTTTTTTTGAACACCTTTCACCACTCGGCAAAGAAGTTTTCCTTTCCAACTGCACGGGAACGGTCAACCGTATCGCGTTCGCGCAATCGCACTCGAACAAAAACTCGCGCGCGAACTCTGCGTCTAACGCGAAGACAACTCCTTCTCCTCCTCTTTCTTCTCCCGTTTTATCGTCCTTCGCCTTCTCAAAGTCCATCTGTAAGTGTTTCTTCACGCCTCCTCCCGTGAAAGTGCCCACATTTTTTTCTATTTTTGGCGTCTTTTTGTTTCGCTTTTGGGAAAAAATTTTCAAACTTTTGTTCGTCAAAGGTGTCGTCGCTTTACTCGCGCGCGCGCGTTTAAAAGGTTTCCTCTGAAGAAGAAGAAGAAGAGTCGCACCGAAGAAGGTGCTTTTCTCAAAATGTCATCGTCGCGAAAAAGAACGAAGAACGATCGCAGGGTGGAAACGCTGGACGGTTTTCGAGGCTTTTGCCGATACGTCGGCCCGGTGCGTGGTCAAACCGGGACCTGGGTCGGCGTCGAATGGGACGACTCGAACAGAGGGAAACACGACGGGAAACACGACGGAAAGAGGTATTTCGAGTGCAAACGAAAAGGAAAAGAGGCGGAGACGAAACGAGCGAGTTTCGTGCGCGCGCAGAAAGTCGCGCCTGGGACGGATTTCGTCTCCGCGGCGAAGGAGAAGTACGAATTTGAAAGTCAAGATGCGCAATTGGAGAAGCGATTGGTTTTCGGAGGAAAAGCGAAGAAAACGGACGAAAACGAAGAGGAGGACGTAACGATCGAGTTGAAGACAAAATTGAGCTTACAGAAGAAACTGAACGAGTTGGAGAGGATTTTGCTTCCGAACGCGAGGTTGGAGAGGGTGACTGGACGCGCCGCGCGAACGGAGGACGACGAGGGAGAGGAGGCGAGACCGTCGTCGTCGTCGTCGTCTTTGAACGAAGAAGAAGGAGAAGAAGTACTCGCGAAGACGTTCAACGCGAACGCGACACACGTGGACGTTTCTGGGAACTTGATGACATCTTTTGTCGAGCTCGGGAAGATTGGGAAGTATTTTAGGAACCTTGAAATTTTAGACGCGTCGGATGCGTATTACGACGAGGACGTTGGCGATATCGAGAGCGGCGACGCATCTGCGTTGGCGAAGGAAGTCGCGCTCGCGGCTTCGCAGTTTAGAAATTTGAAGACGTTAGCGCTGAATAAGACGCGAACGAGTTGGGCAAAGGCACTTTTGATTATCGACCAGATGCCGAATTTAGAAGAGTTGAGGTTGGATAGGAACGAGTTGCAAAATATAGCGGCGGTGGACGAACGAGCTTCGCGGAAATATTTCCCAAAGGTGAAAGTGTTAAGTTTGGACGGGAACACGTGCATCAAGTGGGACGATTTATGGGCCTTGCGTTTTCTGCCAAGCTTGGAAACTCTGTACGCGTCGGATTGTTCGGTCGAGCACATCGCGTATCAAGATGATGATGAAAATAATAATAACAATACCAACACGAACGACGACGACAAACGCTTCTTTCGAAACCTTCGAGGATTGTTTCTCGGGTACAATCGCGTGCGCTCGTGGCAATCCGTCGACGTAATAGACCATTTTCCAAGGCTCGAGTGTGTTCGACTCTCGCACAATCCGTTTTGTGAAAACGATAGCGCGAGTCGCCACGAAATCGTCGCGAGAGCAGGTAAGTTACTCTCCTTGAACGCTTCAGAAATTACAGAGAGAGAACGGAGGGAGAGTGAAATTCGATATTTGCGCAACGTCGTGGCGGAAGTTTCGTCTTCGAGTAGCATCAGACTCGAAGATAAAGAACTCGACGCAAAGATGGGCTCGGACGAAGTGCTCGCAAAACACCCCCGCGCGAAGGCATTGAAAGAAATGCACGGCGAGAGGGCGTTAGCTGGCGTGCAAACGACAAAAACGACGCAGTCGCAACAGCAGCTCGAATCCAGAGAATCTGGCAACGGTACATCTACAAACGGAGGCGGCGCGAGTTCGTCCATCTCGCTCGCACTTACCCTCACCCGCGAAGGCAAAGGATCAAAAGACCGCACTTTCCCAAAAAGCGTCACCGTAGCTCGGGTGAAGACGACGTGCGAGAAGTTATTCGGCATGAAATTAGGCACGAGTACGCTCGCGATTCGCGACCGCGACGAAGACGAAACAGAAAAATATACAGAACTCGAACCGGACGAGGACACCTTAGCGTATTTAGGCGTAGAAAGCGGCGCGGAGATTTTCGTGCTGTGATGAAAGTAAACAGTAAAGAGTGATATTAATAGGTTGTTAGAAATAAAGGAGTTCAAGTACATGCAACATTTACATTTAGGGTAGCAAATCCAAAAACCAAGGGGGGAAGAAAAAAACAGAAAAAACCGCCAGACACAAACAACGCAAAGAAGCAGCGCGCTTTTGTCGTAATACTACACGCACACACACATATACATCATCCCACCATGCGAGGAAGCACCACGCCGGTGAAACCATCATCCGCGCGAGTTACTGATACCACCGATGTCGTCGGAGCTCAGAAAACGTTAGGCTCCTCTTTAGTGCCTCTGATTAACAAATTACAAGACATATTCGCCTCTGCTGGTTTGGAGGAACTGTCGGACATCGATTTGCCTCAAATCGCGGTCGTCGGGAGCCAATCGAGCGGGAAGAGCAGCGTTTTGGAAGCGCTGGTAAGTCGTCTGCTTCTTAAAGTTTTGCGTCGTCTTGCTGTTGTTGTTGTTTGCGCGCGTTGCGAGAAACGAGATACAGTTTTTTTTGTTCCTTTTGAAATTCTTTCTTTCCCCAACGAACAACAGAAACTCTTTCGTTGGTGTTTCGCGAAAAGCGCTCGCGAACAAGTGCGCGAGAGATGTACACAAAACTGACCGACACGCGCATCTTCATACCGTTATTATTATTATTATTATTGTGATTATAACAACAGGTTGGCCGAGACTTTCTCCCTCGAGGTCCGGAAATATGCACGCGTCGACCTCTTCTCTTGCAACTGGTCCACACGCCGACCAATCCTCGCTCCAACGCTCCGAGCGAGTGGGGCGAGTTTCTCCATCGACCGGGGGAGCGGTTCACGGACTTCGAAGAGATTCGTCGAGAGATTGACCAGGAGACGAACCGAGTGACGGGTACGAACAAAGCGGTGTCGGACCAGCAAATTCGTCTGAAAATTTGTTCGCCGAACGTGTTGACGATGACTTTGGTGGATTTACCGGGGATAACGAGAGTGCCGGTTGGCGATCAGCCGAAAGATATCGAGAAGCAAATCAGAAATATGATTTTGAGTTACATTAAGAGAGATTCGTGTTTGATTTTGGCGGTATCGCCGGCGAATTCGGATTTGGCAAACTCGGACGCGTTGACGTTGGCGCAGTTGGTCGATCCCGAAGGGTTGAGAACGATTGGGGTGATTACGAAGTTGGACATTATGGATCGAGGGACAGACGCGAGAGCGTATTTGAAAAATGAGGTAGTGCCGTTGAAACTGGGATACATTGGGGTTGTGAATAGATGTCAGGCGGATATCGCGGGAAAAGTGAGCATGGAAAAAGCGAGGAACGCGGAAGGGGATTTCTTTCAATCGAGGAAGGAGTACGCGGAGATTATCGGCCGGTGCGGTATGAAGGCGTTGGGGAACACCGTGTCTCGATTATTGTCCGAACACGTGGCGAGATTGTTGCCGGATTTACACCGAAGCGTGTCCAAGAGACGAGATAAAGCGGCGTGTGACGTCGCGGAGTTTGGCGAGTGCGTTCCTGACTCGGATTCCGCGCAAGCGAGCGTGGTTTTGCAGAAAATTCACACGTTTTGCAACGCCGTCGACGGCGCTGTGCAAGGCAAATCGAAAAATTTAGCCACGGATTCTTTGGAAGGTGGCGCGAGAGTGCATTACGTTTTGCAAGAAATTTTCGTCAAAGGTTTGTGTTCGTTAGACCCGACGCACCAATTATCGGAGGAGGATATTCGAACGGCCATTCAAAACGCCGCTGGGACGAAAGCGGTGCTCTTGTTGCCGGAGGAACCGTTTGAAATTTTAGCGAGAAAAGCCATCGAGAAAATGTCCGATCCGTGTCATCAAGCCGCGAAGTTGGTTTACGACGAGTTGAACACATTGACGTCAAATTGCGTGCGAAGAGAGGTGTCGAAACAGTTTCCAAAGTTGGCCGAGGCTATCGAAGAAGCGACGAGAGAGTTTTTGAAGAACGGATTGGATCCGGCAGAATCGATGATTACGAATTTGGTTGATTGTCAGTTGGCGCACATCAACACCACCCACCCAGATTTCATTGGCGGAGCGAGAGCACTTGGCGTGGCGCAAGCGCAGTTGGAAAAGAGACGAGCAAAAGAAAGAGCGTTTTCTGAACAACAACAACAGAAGCGGGAAGATATGGAGATGTCGGAAAATGTTGGAGAAGAGGACGCGCACGAGTTGACGCCGACGAAGAAGAAGGCGAACGCGATGAAGTCACCATTGAAAATGAAAAACCTATCGGAACTTAATAACAATCACGGCGAGTACAATCGAGCGGACTCATCGAACGAGGCGTCCGCGCATTTTGATGACAAAGAAAACGGCGCTTCGGAACCGAAAATATCGTGGATATCGAAAGGTTTGTGGGGCGGCAACGGCAACACGCCCAAGAAGCCGCAAGACGCGGGGAGTAAAGGAACAAAAACGAAACGACGAAACGACTCGCTGAGACAGTCTATTCAAGATCTTAACGCGTCTGATCACTTTAACCATACTTCCTTTGGAGTTGTATCCTTGATGTCGCCGCCGGGAATCTTATTACCTTCGGAAATCGATAACGACGAGGAGCTTTTGCAAGTGCTCGTTACGCGAACGCTGCTTTCGAGTTACTTCAAACTCACGCGATCAGTTCTCGCCGATATGGTTCCAAAAGCAATCATGCACTTTTTGGTGAACTCAATAGCTCGAGGGTTGCAACAACACTTGATTTCGACTTTGTATCATCCAAGCACGGTGAAACAATTATTGGCGGAAGATCCGGATTCGGCGAGGATGAGAAGAAATGCCACAGATCGTCTAGCGGCGTTGAACAAAGCGATGTCGGCGATATCAGCGTTTCACGCGGAACTGGTTTGATATCAGTTTATTATTACAACACATACACACTATCAATATTATTTATTCTGTGTTTCTCTAAAGCTTTTCGTTCTATTCGTTTTTTTAGCATCTAGCGCCGGTGCGTTTCGTGCCGCCTTGTCGTATGCGTTCGTCAGCATCGACGAACGTTACGTATGGATCTTGTAAACCGTATTGAGATTCTCTCGTTGATGGACGCCTTACTCTTTCTTTCTTTTCTTTCTCGAGCGTTTCGAACATGACGTTACACTGTGCGCGCAGAATGGCAAACGCGTGCGCCAAGACTGCCGACGATTCTACCGCTTTACTTTCCGTCGAGGAGACTACTTTTTTCCAGGTCATTCTTTCTTCGTCCGAACGCCAAATCTGTTTGCATTTTGCTTTCGCGAGCGAATCGTGCGCGGCATGTCGAGGAGGCGCTAAAGTTTCCCACCATTCTTGTTGTTGAAGCATCGCGGCTTCGTCTTTCTTCGTAGCGTTGGCATCGTCATCCCTCATTTCTTCATCTTCATCTCGTTCCTGCTCTTCTTCTTCTTCTTCTTCTTCGTCGTCGTCGTCGTCGTCATCAGACTTTTCCGCCGACGCGTGGAAAGAAACGACATCTGTTCGTCCCATCGCGCCAGCTTTCGGCTGTTCGCTGATAAAAAATGCAGATTCTTCAATCTCGTTGACGAACGACGCCATTTGCGACAAATCAGAACCGACTGTTTTCGTCGCCGCGCGCGTCCAATCGTGCCAATTTGAGGCGCTTTGCGGAACCGGAGCGTCGTATAATTCACACGTCGACGCGAGAATACCGAGCTCACGCTTTATGAAGAGCGTCGACGAATCTTCGTTCGATAATCGTGTAGATTTTTGTTCGATTTGTACGGCGTTTTCTTTTTCACCGGGTGAAGATGTCGTTGTCGTGGGTTCGGATGCCACCGCGTCTCTCCTCTCGCGTTTCTCAAACGCCAATCGTAACGATTCGTAACTTCCCATTATTCTGTCTTTCAACGCCGACTCTTTCTTCCCTTTTTCGTTTAACGTAGTGAGTAACTTGTCGATATCCTCGATGGATTTCATCGTACACCAAGCTTCCTGCTCCGTGCTCGCTTTTGGATCGAAGATTAAAAAGATTGGAGCTTTCGAGTGCACGTCCCGAAATCCGCCAATGGAGATGTAATAGTGCCGTCCATCGCGATCTTTTCCGAGCTCTGGCGCGCGAATGTGCGACTTCACCAGCAATGAATGTATTTCGCGATGAAACTTGTACTCTTCTTCCTCTTTTTTGCGTTGAACTTCACGTTCTTCATCTAATTTACGCTTCTCGATGAGACTTTTCTGACGTTCGGTAACCGCCCGCGGGAGATCCTCGCCCTCTTCGTCATGCGTTGCATTATTCTCTTCACCTTCATTATTAGTCGTAACGTTTTGTCCATCTGCGTCTTTCTTAGCAGTATTAGTAGCAGCAGCAATCTCGCGTTTTCGCACTTCTTCTCGTCTTTTCTGCCACAACTTACTCTTCGTTTCATCCATCGCTTGTACTCGTCGCTCGATGGCGTCGCGCACCAGTTGCGAATCCAAACAATCTTCGCACAGTAAACGCAAAACGCTGACCAACTCTGCGCGAGAAACGTTCTTCCATCGAGTTTCTGAGAGTTTTCGCGCGATATTCAATACTTCGTCGTACGGAGAAACGACCGATGTGTTCACAATCGATTTTGACTTGTACGTGAAATACTGCGCTAATACTTCTTGCCAACTTCCAATCTCCAAAGTTCGGTCCCATAACTCCGCTAATCGATCGTACGCCGTGGTAATGGAGACTCGCAAGATGCGCTCAAACAACGCTCCTAATCTCGCATCCGTTGGATTTGAAAGCTCGTATGAAAGCGATTGAAACGACGGCGGCAATGCGTGCGTAACATCTCGACCTACGTGGTCCATGAATGCTGAAATCTCAATCTCAGCAATCGTCACGTCGTCCATCGTCGCGTTCTCTCCAGTATCAACATCCGGGAATGGTTCTCTGCCGTCTTCATCGGCTAAGCACTTGTCTAACTTTTTCAACGCACCATCTGCGATTGGATTTTCTTTGTTCGCTTTCTCCCACCTTTGCCGGGCCGCTCTTACTTTGGCTTTCTGCGCGTTCGCTTCAGCCTTCGCGCGTTCAATCTCCGCAATCTCTTCCTCGGTGAGTTTTGGCTTCAGCGCTTCCTCTGCCGCCAAGGCTTCTAGCTTTTTTTGCCTAGCTTCTTCTTTTCGATGCTCTTTCTTCTGTTGACTTTCTAATTTATTCGCGTATTTCACGACTTCTTTGTCTTGGGAGTAATCGTACTCGTTCTTTTTTACCAGGTCTAGTTTTTGGCGCAAACTCTCCATGACTTTAATCGCCTCGACGGCGACGTTGGCGAACTTCAAAACTTTCACCCGCTCGTTTTGAATTAGTTTGGGCAGTTTGATGGGTTCTTTCAACGCTAGTTGAGCTTTTTTACGCTTTACGCGCTGTTCTTTCTTCCACTCCTCTCGTAACGCAATCAGTCGTCTCTTCTCTTCTTCGAGCCATTTCCGATGTTTCAGAAGCGCTTTTCGATCGTTCTCGTCGCCTTGAAACGTCTCTCGCTCTTCAGGCACATCAAAAGCTGGTTCAGCGTCATCGACGAATTTCCGTTTCTCCCGTTCTTCTCTCATATACTCTTCTTCCTTAGCGAAAAGTTCATCTTGCATGCGCTCCGCTCTCTCCTGCGCCTCGAACGCGACCGCGATTTGCTTCTGCAACTCCTCCGCCGTTCGTTTTTCGACGAGATTTTTCAACTGCTTCTCGTCGACGATCTCGGTCGGCGGCGGTCGCGTCGACGCGACTTCGTGCACATCTTCTATCGCATTCGCGCTGGTACATTTCGTTGGCGATGGTTCGTCGTTCTCGTTCTCGTCGTACTCGTCCCTGTTCTGGGATTTTTTCATGAGTCCGCTTTGACGTTTCTCCAGCCGAGGCTTCGTCGCGTTTCTTTTCTTACTATCATCAGCGCGGGGAGTATTCTCACCGTCCTCGTCGTTTAAATAACACGTCAACACGTATAACCCTCGACCAATTCGAGAGAACGTTTTGTCTCCCATCAACGACACGACGGTATTTTTCGGAACTCTGCTATTCTTCCAACTCCTCGCTAACCCGTTCTTCTCGCTCGTCTCTATGATTTCATCCACGGTAATGCCGTCCGGTTTATCTCTCATGGCTTCCAATAAAGCATGTCTGCACGTCCCTCGTCGAATGGCGCTCGTAAACCCGAGCGAAGCAGCCAATCGCTGCGTTTCTTCGTCCATCCGCTCACCGTCTCGGATTTCAGCATCCGTTTCCTCTTCTATTTCCATCGCTTCTTCTTTTTCTTTCTTTCGTCGATGTCGCGTCTCTCTCTTCTTCGCTTCCACGGGAGACGGCGCCGGCGTCTCGTCGACGGGAGGAGACGACTCTCGTTCCGCGTGTTGTACTACTTTCGATCGTTTCTTCCTTCTCTTTTTATTCCCCTCTCGTTCTTCCTCCTCTTCCTCTTCCTCTCCTTCCATCATCTCCGCGTAGTTCCTCCTCGTCGCGTTTCGAGACTCTCTTCTCCTCTTCGCGGTCGCGCCGTCCGCCTCCGCTGCTGCACCTTCTTCAACACCATCACCATCGCCCCCATCGTCGCTCTTCTTACCACCCCCATTTTTCGCGACGAACGAAAACGGCAAGTTGAACTTATACACAAACTCCGCGTCCATCTTCCACACTTTATCTCCGCGCGCGTCGAACGTCGCGTGTTTGTTGATGAAGTTTTTCGCTCGGAGTTGGTACTTTTCATCATCCGACGAGGAGGGAAACGACTTCGATGCCATCACCAACTGTTGGAGAAGACTCTCGACGTCTCGCGTGGCGTTGTGGTGGACGAAATGGCAGATATCGCGGAGGAGGAGGTCGGAGAGCATTATTTATTCTTTTACTCCTACTGCCCCGTTTGTTTGTTTTATGCGATCGTCATCTCTGCTGCGTTTCTTCTTCCGTTCGTTGTTGTGCGCGCTTTAAGGAAATTCGCCGTCGCATGCATCGGTTGACAATTTAGGGTTTTTTTCCTGGTTTCGCACACACAAGAAGGAGGAGGAAAAGGAACGACCGCATCATAGAAAAACGTGTGTTTGTTTAGAATAGTCCGCACACGTCTCTTTTGCGAAGATCAAAAATGTCTCGCAATCGCGCGTTTCG
>Ga0181606_10005153_pt1 | contig 10811 bp, 13 predicted proteins | sample 041ome_10_FD_132994 | JGI IMG/M metagenome (GOLD analysis project Ga0181606, IMG submission 132994) | Coastal salt marsh microbial communities from the Groves Creek Marsh, Skidaway Island, Georgia - 041412US metaG (megahit assembly) | ecosystem: Environmental > Aquatic > Marine > Intertidal...
GCGACAAAAATAACTCTTGTAATTCGGCACAATAATAGTCTTTCATACCGCCCACAATATTGGTAAAAAAGGCTTTTGAATCTGCAATCTTTATGGAGTAATTTCCAAAGCCTCTCAAATTTATGGGAAAGGAATATACAGGGTCATTATAGGTAATGGGAATTCGTGTTCCCCAACGAATATTTGTAATATCATTATTTTTAAAAAACCACATTCCTACTTTATGCTCGCTTTCAAAAGCATTCATAAACTTACTTATTGTGGTTAGAAACGGCTTGTTATCGGTTTTAAGATTGTACATGCCTTCTTCTTCAAAAACACCTTCAATTTTTCCTTCATAAGTAAAAACACAGCCTTGTCCAGATTGAATAATGAGTCTTGAAGCGTTTTTAATTTCATCGCCCCTATTGGTAAAACGATGAAAAATTTGCCAAGGTTCTGGGTCTTCCCACTGAATGACGGATCTTAATTGATTTTTTATTGCGTCTTTTAGCCCCATAATTAAAAATCTATATCATCACTTAGATTAACTGCATTGTCTTTATAATGTTCTGTCCAATGGTTTTCCCATTTTTGTCTTATGGCTGTAGTTTCATCATAGCGTCTTTTATATTCTTCAGGATTGGTTTCTCCCAAATTTGAATCCATATATTCATTGTTCCACTTCATATAATGCATATTGAGTTGCCCCCAAGTTTGTAGGTTGAGTCCGTTTTCTTCTATAACGGTAACTGCATCAATTCCATGCTGTGCGGCAATACTTTGTTGATAGAATATTTTTTGATAAGCATCATTATCAGGCACTTTTTGTAAAAGTTCTTCAATGGAAGGTGTGCTTGAAGCTGCTCCAGCGAATTTTCCAACATTTGGGTTGGCAAAAATATCACCATATTGTGTTGCTATGTTCATATCTTCAGCCATTAAATCGCCTAATTTGGCTGCCCATTTTTCGGTAGTTTCTTGCCATACAGGTAATTCTACACCAAGGATTCCACATACTTCTGTTTCGCTCATACCCTGTGTTATATGTCCGCAAGCTGCTGCCCAGTTTTCAAAATCGATTCCGTTAATTGTTTCCATAATTATTGTTTTAAAAATTAATATTTGTAATTAAGTTTAAGTTTCAATCTTTATAAAATTCTTTCCAGTGCACTTGCCATTTGGCGGTACTAGAAATTATTTTTTGTTGTAAAATAGAACTACTCATTATTTAATGCCGTATTTGTTATAACGATAGCTGTTTTCGTATTCTTCAAATTCCTTTTTCTTACGCTCTATATCCTCTTCGTATCGCTCTTGTGCATCAGATTTAAACTTTATGCGTTCCTTAAAAAAAGTTTTCCAATAGTTGAAATAAACGGTTTTATATTTATTCCAAATTTCATTGGTATGCTCTTCTTTTCGTAGCTTGCGCATTTCATCTAGAACAACATCCATTTTGTCATGAAGTGGTAAACATTTTAGAGCAATGATATTATCAATAATATCCCAGCCTATTTGAATAAACTTGGTTTCAGGCTCAAAAATATTTACCGAATTACACGCTGTACAAGTAACGTATTGGGATCTAAACAAATCCTTTTTTATTGTGAGTGTAGAACCACACTGACTGCAATTAAAGTTTTGGTTGGCAATAGTAATAGCATGGTCATAGAATTTTTGCGACAACTTGCCTTCTAAATGGGTTTGAAAACGCTGCATTTTATAGTGTAAATTATCTGAAAGTCGTGATACTTTTCTCCCTTCCTCTTCATAAAAGTAATCGTTATGATCACTTATAGCTTCCATTTGCGGTCTTACATTGTCATCCCAGGTTTTATCAATCTTTTTAACAATATTACTGATTTGTGCTTTCATACCTTGCCAAGAACGAAAAACGGTGTAATAGTCGTAATCCGTTTCTACAAGTTGTGCCATACAAGCCTCTTCTGCTTGTTGTAAAGATTCTAAATAGCGAGCTTCAATTTTAGCTAAAAAACTATCCCAACGTTGTATAAGTTCTGTTTTTGTTGCCATTATAAGTCTGGTGTTATTTTTTCGTCAATACTCATGAATCGTGTACCACAATAATCACAGGTAGTGAGATTGGTTTTTTTGGGTCTTGGTGCGCCACATGTATTACATTGTTTAGCATCTACTGTAGAATCTTTCTTTTCTGAATCCCATTGTTTTTTGGTTTTCTCGGAATTCTTGATAATTTTCTCAAAAGGGTTTGCCATTACGTTTTATATGTTTGCTAACGGTATTGTGTATGAGCAGTAGCGGATTTCAACTCACAAACCTTTTGGTTTTGGACTTACCTCTGTTTTATATTTATACTTTCGTTTTATCACTTAAATCGCTATTACTTATACACCGTGTTAGCACCAGTTATTTATTGATATTGAGTGACTTCATTCCTCCGTTTGGTGTAATGATGAAATATTCTTTGTTATTCTGAGTTGGTTTCTTTTCTCTGTTAATTACAATTTTAAATTCATACATTACTTGTATCACAGGTTCTAAAATCACTGGATTTATTACAAAATCAAATTCTTTGTCAATTATTGGTTGATAATAAAGAGTGGTTGATTTATCAAACGTATTAACCTTTGCTGATTTTTTTGCGTTTAGTGATGAACTGCTAAATGCTTCGTATGATTTATACATCTCAACTGGTAACATTACATTAAATCCGTCATTTATTCTTTTTTCGAAGCTATCAAAAGATGCTCCTAGTAAAGTCTCATAAATTTTAATTTTTTCTTGAAAAATATTTTTTGCTTTATTCATCAATTCTTTTTTCACACTCTCAATACTGTCAGAAAAATAATCAACTCGCACTAAATCATAAATTTCTTGGTTTGACAAGAGACTTATAAAGTCATTTAGCTGGTTGGGGTCTGAATACTTTATATGGATGTTCTTCTTTAACTCAAAGCCTTTAGGAATTTCATTATATGTTTTTTTGCTGAATAACTTTTTTTCAACTTCAATTTCATAAACAGGCACGAAAGAAATCATATCAGCATAGGTTTCAACTCCTTTCTTTTGTTTAATTTCAGTTAATACTGGATTTATTCGCTTGTCAAGTAATTCATATACTTCTTCTGTTGTTTTTCCAACTTGAGTAACGCTAAATATTGCTACGTAAGAATTTGCCTTGATATTTGCTAAGCCTTTCACACTTATATAAATGTCGGTTGTAGAAGGTGTATTAACATTTATGTTTTGATTAGGAAAACTAACCTGATTTTGATAATTAATATTACCCGACACTTGTCCAAAGACAACTTGATAAAACATTGTTGCCAAAGCTATAATTGTTATTTTTTTCATTTTACTTTATTTTGTTGTTTATAATTGATGCTAACGGTCTAGTGTATAAGTAGTAGCGGATTTCTACTCACAAACTTTTCGGTTAAACAAAGACCTTTTTTATATTTATTTACTTTCGTTTTAGCGATTAAACCGCTATTATTTTTATACAATGTTATGGGCTTTTATTCTACTTTAAATGTGCCCTCAATTAGTTCAAAACCAATTTTATTTTTTGTAATATCTTCAATAGCTCCTTGTTTTATAATTGAATAAGTGTTTTCTCCTTTTACAAAAACATATATCACACCGCTATGTTTCACTCCTAATGTATTAAATTTAAAATCACATGAAATAGATTGTATTCCATTAAAACTGTTATCTCTTACTGATTGAAATTCTAAGCTGTTTAATAATTTTTGGTTTTTATATTCTTCTTGTATAATTTCAAGATACTCCAGTGAATCTAGGATTCCATTTATCCATGTAAGTGTAACCAAACCACTTGCGTCAAATCCTGATTTTTCAACCGACAGATAATAACCTGCCCCATCCAAATCCTCTTGTTCGGTAATGCTCCAACCAGATGGATATGCAAAAGAAACACCATCCCTTAAAAAATTTCCACCAGGTGTTTGAGTCCCACAACCAGATGCTACCACTATGAGAAAAACAATTATTAGACTTTTCCAAAATTTCATAATTCCTACTATTTTACAGATTTCATACTTCAGTTCACTTCCTTGAATTCCTAATTACCCATAACTAGTGTATATATTCACCTTTAGGTGTGTTTATTTCCGTTATATTTTTGTTCAACAATACTTCCCAGATCAGCATGTATTGCTGAACTTTTGGTATTGTGAAAATCATCTAAATTCATTGTTCATGCTCATATAAATTGAAAATTACCACCCTAATTTTTTTTTTGTCTTAAAAACTTTATAAGCGAAGGGTTTTGATTGATAAGCGTTCAAAACGGGTTAATTCTCTCTTTTTACTTACAGCAATTTTTCGTTTATATAAGAAATCAACACCTTTTGTTTGCGTATCGATACTGGAATGGGGTCAGTATTGGGCATAAAGACATAATGGTTTTTATAATTGCAAATGTGATTCAGCGAAATCATGTGTGAACGGTGTACTCTTATAAAGCTGGTTTCGAGAAACTTTTCATAAAAGCCAATATTTTTTGAGCTTAAAAACGTATCCTCCGTAGAAATGATTTTGGTATAGGCTCCGTCTGCTTCAAACCTTATGATATCGTTTAATGGTACATAATAGGTCGCCCCTTTATTTTTTATGGCAAGGCGTTGGCTGTTATCTTCTTTTTCCTTTTGCAACAAATTTTGAAGCGTTTTTTCCTGCTCCATCTGCTGGTACACTTTTTTTAAAGAACGCTTCAACGCAAACGGATCAATAGGTTTTAACAAATAGTCGTAGGTGTTGTACTGAAACGCCTTATGGGCATTATGACTGTAGGCCGTAGTAAAAATAACCTTATAAGAGTGGTTCGGGGTCTTGTCTAAAATATCAAAACCGTTGCCGTCTTCCAGACCAATGTCTAAGAACAGCAAGTCTACTGTTTGGGTTCTTAGAAATGCATATGCCGAAGCAATACTACCTACTTGTCCAACAATTTGAATGTTGGGATGAGCGAGGGTAAGCATTTTCACGAGTGCTTTGCGGTTGTTGGGTTCGTCTTCTACAATAAGAGTTCGGATCATGATAACAGATTTAGGCTAAATTGTACTTGTGTTCCTTGATGTGTGGGATGTTGTTGAATGGAAAACGATTTTTCATCGCCCATTTCTAACAACTCCAATCGTTTTTTCATTATATGAGTAGCATGGAGTTTGGTGTCAGCTTTCGGGTAATACCCGCTGCCATTGTCTTCAATTCTAAACTGAATTTTCCCCTTTTTACGTAAGATATAAATGTCAATTCTTCCTGCTTTTTGTTCTTTCTTAAGCCCGTGTTCTATAGCGTTTTCAACAAATGGTTGCAAAAGCATAGGTGGAATTTGAAGTGTTTTTGCATCGATGCTAGGGTCGAGATGAATTTGGTAGGTAAACTTATTTTCAAAACGAATTTGTTGGGTTTTTAAATAATTTTCCAGTGCGTCAATATCATCAGCGAGAGGTATTTTTTCTTTGCTGGTAAAGTCAAAATTTTGTCGAATCAACTGGGCAAAACGAGAAATGTACTGTGCCGATTGCAACGGATCTTTGTCCATGACTGTATTCTGAATCGCTGAAAGAGCATTAAAAATAAAGTGAGGGTTCATTTGTGTACGCAAAATTTTTAACTCCAACTGCGCTCTATTTTTTTCATTAAAAACCTGATTCGTTTTGAATTTTTGGAAAAAGTATAGAAAGATAAAAACAATCAATACGATAAGGACGATAAGTAAGGCTTGTACAACAGCTGTATATTGTTGTTTCGATTCTAAGCCTCTTTTTTCATTGAACAATTTCGCCTGCATTTCCAGGGCTTCCTGTTTTTCAATTTGTTTTTTTTCGATGTTTTTTTTGGAATAATAATCGTACCATTTATGAGCGCGTTGAGCTGCCAACTTGTCGTTTTCAAGAATCGCAATACCCAAAAGATCGTTATAAATATTAATCAATATGTCTGCTTCTTTTTCGAGTTTAAGTGCCTTGTTATAATAGCTCTTGGCAAGGGAATATTGCTTGTTAGAATAATACATATCCGCTACATTTCGCAAAGCATTTGAATTGCCAATTTTATACACTTCGTTCAATCGGGTAGCTTCCAAATAGCAGACTTCCATACTATCCAGCTTTCCTTGTTTTTTGTACAGTCTGCCTTTGTTTATGTGGGTAGAAATTAATCCGTCATAGTTGTTTCTCGATTTAAAGATCAGTTGTGCCTCCTGCAAGGCAGCATGTGCTTTCTTATAGTTTCCTTGGTTTTTGTACAATATTCCAATATTGTTCAAGCCGTTTGCAATGGCGCTGCTATCTCGATTTTTTATATTTAGTGATTGGTTGGCTTCAAGATATGCCAAGGCATGATTGAATTCATTGTTTTTGTAAGCTAAATAGGAGAGAATGTCATTGGCTTTTGAATAGAGGTCAAATAACTCGTGCTTTTTAGCTAATTCCATCGCATCTAATGCAAACAATTGTGCTTCAGAATCCTTTTTCATTTGTAAATGGCTTCTCGACTGTGCAATCAGGTTCTGCGCTTCGTATCTGTAGGCGTTAATAGATTTCAAATAAGGAAGGGTTTCCTCCAACAAGACAATAGCAGCTTGGGGCTGGTTGTTCTGTATAAATGTTTTCGCTTTATAGTACTTGACCATAGAAGAAAAAAGATCATTCTTTTTTGTCGAATGGATTAATATACTATCACAGAAAAACCGAACCTCATATAGATTTTTGGAAGTTAGCTTACTTTGTTCCAGTTGGGCCACTATTGCCCTTTGGTCTTTTGAAAGCGTTTTTTTGTTGTTTTGATCGTAAAAAACGGCTAAAGCCACTAGAATTGCCAAAAACCCAACGAAGAGTGCGAGCCTTTTGAATTTTGGGGGTGCATTCATAAGTAGGTTGACTATACAATTGCAAGTTAATGATTTTTAACCAGATAGTATTTTAGGCAGTGTAAAGTCCAAATTTTATCGAATAATTTTTATAATTCCACCGTTTCGATACATAGAATCTATTTCTGAGCTTGTGAAATAATAGAAGTCATCGTTGTAATTTTTTTCTAGGTCAATAGATCCGATATTGTTTTTTTTAAATACATAATATTCATTCCAGTTGAAATAAACAGTATCCGTTGCAACGGCACGAATTTTAAAACTGGAATAGATACTGTCGTTTTCAGAATAGTAATAAACATCCCCTTCCAACGGGTTTTGGTAATATTCATCCGTTTGAGTTTTCTCCTTGCGATTACTCAATGGAATAGAACCTATAAGCAATAAAAATAAAGCGAGTCCTGTGTATTTCCAAAAAGGAGTTTTTACGTTTCTTTTAAGTGATCTGTACTCCTGTTTCCAATCATTGGGCATTTTAGCATAGGAAAGTGCTTGTTTGCAATGGCTACATTGCGATTCTCCAAATTTACCAATGGGAAACATTGGAATCCAAAAAATATGTACGTGACGACTGTAGAAGCTAAAATGTATCGTATTTTGATTTGAACAATTCGGACATACAGCTCGTTTTGAGGCGTATGAAGCTAGATGAGTGGTTCGACTTCCATAAATAATCATAAGAAGTAGTTTATTAGTTATTAGTATTGAAGTTTTATTTTTTGACGCTGTAATTGAGTTTCATGGTAATGGAGGCGGTTTTTTCTTTGGAACCGGTATTGAATGCACCTCCCCATGAATGATCTTCCTCAGAGTATTGCCCGGTGATTTGAAAAATCCCCATTTTACTATAGGTTAATTTTCCTAATTCAGCCCCAGCGTTAGTTGCTATGGTTTTGGCTCTCAGGTGTGCATTTTCAGTTGCCTTTGAAATCATCTCAATTTTTAAGTCTTCCAATTTTGTGTAAAAATATCGAGGAGGATTGGAATACACTTGAACGCCTTGATTAAGCAATTCAGTAATTTCACGGGATACTTTTTCTATTTTTTCAACTTCCGAAGATTTCACTTCAACAGTTTGCGTCATACTGTAACCTACAAAATCATAGCCCACAAGTTTTCCGTCTATGTATTTGGGTTCGGTGTTTTCGTGGGTACTGACAGCTCTAAAAACAATTTCATCTGGATCTAGCTGCTTCTCATGTAAAAAATCAAGGATGATTTGTTTTTGGCGGTTTAAATTCTTGTAGGCATTGCTCAGGTTTCTGTCTTCAACAGAATAGGAGGCTTCCCAAACAATCAAATCTGAGGTAAAATCGGCTTTTCCCAAGCCGGTTACAGAAATACTCCCTTCCCATTTGTTTCGGTTCATATAGGCATAGCTGACAAACAGTGCTGCGAGTACGATTGCAATACTAAATATAATTGCCGTTTTTTGACTTTTCATGATTCATTAAAGTTATTACGATTGGGTGCTTTTTTCAATTTTAAGCAAAAGATATCCCACAACCACAAATCCTATTTTGAGAATCCAAGCAGTCGTGTCTCCCCAACTATACACCCATTGCATAATTCGAGGTACGTAATTGAAAAAGTCTAAGACAATGGTGAGTATTCCGTAAAAAATAAGTAACGATCCAATTGATTTCATTTTATATTGTTTTTAAGTTTTTTTGTGTTTAAACGCAATCTTATAGTGCGTTAGATTGTAGTTTTTTTTCATTTTCTTTATATATGTTGAGTGTTGTACCAGTCTATTTTACTGGAAACCCACATCAAAACACAAAGGAGAAGTGGATAGAGATTATTAAAGTATGATGGAAAGAATTCCCAAAATAATTAAAATAATTCCTCCTGGTACTTGGTAGTTGACCAACTTCAAGCGAAGTTTTTGTCCCTTTTCTTTAGCAACTTCGCTGCGTTCCAAAAAGTATTTTGAAATCAAACCAAAACCCAATACAAAACCAACGGCAAATTCAACGACACAAATAGCAAGGCCGATAATCCAAACTACTCCAATATGGCCTATGTTTAAAACCAATTGAATAGCGCCCCAAAGACCCCAAAAGGCTAAGATTAAACCAATCCATCCCTGAAAGGGAGTTAGTTTATCAATAAGTTCTTTTGCATTGGGTTTTTTCGCAATAATAAGTGAGGAGGAGGCTAAAATTCCACCTACAATGGCAATAAGTGCTGATAACATAATTTTAAGTTTAAAGATTAATTAGTATTTGATGGCAAGATGTGTAAAATCCTATTTTTTTACCAAATAAAATTGAGAAGTGTAGGGTTTTGATTGATGAGCGTTTGAAATGGGGGTTGTTTTTCATTTTTATAATCATAGGGTAGTCCTTCAGAGGTCACGCGAACTTCCCATTGCTTTCCGATACTGTATGTCGGGTAAGTTGGATTACATATCCAAAGAGGCGGGAATTCGCCCAAGGCGTGTGAAGCAACTTTGGTCAGCCAAAGGCTGAATGTAATCCAACGGTTTGGCTATGGTGCGTATCCCGAAGGGTATTCACTATAGCTTATGTTAGGCATTATTATTTTTTATTAAATATTTTTTTTAGCGTTTCTTCTCTAGTATCTGGATTGTCCAATTCTTTTAATTTCTGTTCAGTAATTTGTAACCAACCAAAGTGATAGTCATAAATCCAAATTTTATTTGTTTTTGAATTTGTCTGAACATGAATATTACCAGGATAGTTGTTGGCTTCTAAAGTGTACCCCATTTTGGTATTAAACTCAATTTTTTCCACTCCTTTTGGGTAACTATCTTTACTTGGTTCTTCATTTACTTTCCAATAAGCCTTGTAATATTCAACTTGCTCATCCAAATTAATTTCTCGTCCAGTTAAGTATCTGTGGTAACTGTCCAATATTATTCCAGACATATCATCAGGATGATAAATTCCTAAATCATTAAAGTATTTTGATAATCGAGAACCACCCCAAAGTCTCCAATTATTTCGCATCCACATTCCAAAACCAAAATGAGCATTCGCGCTGAATTTGTCCTCTGAAGAATTTTTTATTTGAGTTTTGGTAGAATCATCCCAAAAACTGTTAATTTGCTTGAAGCAATCTTCAATATTTTTAGGAATATAAACTCCGTCAATTGTGTCTTTTTCAATTTTATTTGTCTCGATAGTATCTTTATACGCATTCTGGCTAAAAGCGAACTGAGTTGTCAAAAATAAAATCACTAATAATATTTGTCTCATCATTTCTAATTGTGCCTAACGGTCTGTGTATGGTGCCGTAGCATCCCGCAGGGTGCTATGATTTCATATACAGTGTTAGTAAAAGTTTATTCTGGTTTCTTTTTAATTTTGATAATCTCCTCATTTTTAATTGGATTCCGATAAGTCATAATTGTATTGGCTTGACCTAATCCCAACTCCGTTATCCTGTTTTCAGTCAACTTAATTGTAACAAAATATTCTTGTCCACTATCAAGTTGTATGCTTGAGTTTTTACTAAAGTCATAATTAATTTCAAGGTAAGTAACTTTTAGGTCTCCATCGATCAATTTGGTTATCTCAAATCCGGTCGTTCTTGCCCAACGTCTCGAACCGTCCGGTAACCATTCGCAAGGTGCACGTCCGGTTCTATATTTTCCAACTAGTTTAATTTCTATCATTTTTATGGATTCTTGACCTATACTCATTTGACTAATAAATATTGTCAGAATTAACAGAACTACTTTCATTTCTAATTTTTGCTAACGTTAAATGTATGAGTGGTAGCGGATTTCTACTCACTGACTTTTCAGTTTTGCGCTGACCTTTGATTTATATTTTACCATTCGTTTTATCACTTAAATCGCTATTACTTATACACCCTGTTAGGCAATGTTTTTTCTAGGTACTCCAATAAATATTCATTTTCTCTTAACACACTTATTTGAAATTCCGTTGCATCGACTTCTAGAAAAAGAGGGGTTTGA
>Ga0181606_10005158_pt1 | contig 10804 bp, 6 predicted proteins | sample 041ome_10_FD_132994 | JGI IMG/M metagenome (GOLD analysis project Ga0181606, IMG submission 132994) | Coastal salt marsh microbial communities from the Groves Creek Marsh, Skidaway Island, Georgia - 041412US metaG (megahit assembly) | ecosystem: Environmental > Aquatic > Marine > Intertidal zone...
AATCAAAAAAAGTGGCGTTGGTGGGCCGGGCGCCCCAGACGTGGCTTGGCAAACCGATAGCTATATCTTCGGCGACGATGCGCCTGTAATTTTTAGTCCCGATTTCACCTATCATGCCTACCGATACATGGAAATTGACGGATTAAAAGAAAAACCTAAAAAGGAAGATATCGTTGGACTTTCCATCCATACTGCTGTTGATCAACAAAATCATTTTACCTCCTCCGATCCACTGTTGAATGAAATTCAAAACACTGTAAGAAGAACTTTTCTGGCCAATCTGGTGGGTGTGCAATCCGATTGTCCTGCCCGAGAAAAATTTGGATATGGGGGTGACCTTAATGCCACCAGCGCTTCCTTTATCTACAATTTCGACATGCAATCTTTTTACAAAAAAACCGTCTATGACTGGGTAGATGCCATCAACGATTCCACCTTTGTTGATACTGCGCCCAGTGTGGGCATTCAATATTGTGGCATCAGTTGGGAATCTGCTTTTTTGATCACACAATACCAACTGTATTTGTACTATAACGATCAAGACTTTATCAAAGAAATGTATCCCTTAAATAAAAAATGGATGGAGAAAGCAGCACAACTTCATCCTGAGGGAATGGTAGACAGTGGCTTGAGCGACCATGAATCCCTTAGCCCAGTTCCCGTAGAATTGATTGGTACTTTACACTACCTGCAAACCGCTCGGATCATGAAAGTTTTTGCAACCCTCATGAAAGATCAAAAAGGTCAATCAAAATACGATCAACTGGCATCGGATTTAGAAAAGAAAGTAAGAGTGGCCTTTTGGGAAAAAAGTATTCCCGATCCCATCAATCGGCAAACCCTCTTTGCATCGCTACTCTATCATAAAATTGTACCTGAAAAAGAAATCCCTGCGGCAAAAGACTCATTGAAAATGGCACTTAAAAAAGCCCCGGCTCAACATCTTACCACCGGTATTTTTGGAACACCCTTTGCGCTCGAAGCCATTTCCGAATATTTGTCTCCTCAAACTACCATAAATATAGTTAATAACACCAACTATCCCGGTTGGGGCTATATGATCGAACGTGGCGCTACTACCCTGTGGGAAACATGGAAAGAAAGCGACAATATTTACTCCAACTCTCATCCCATGTTTGGTTCTGTTACCGAATGGTTTTATCGCTGGCTGGGAGGAATCCGGCCCGATCCCCAATATCCAGGATTTGAAAGATTCTTTATCAAACCTTTTACTCCCAAGGGATTGGACAGTGTCTCTACTGTTTATAATGCCCCTCAGGGAAAAATCTTATCCCATTGGAAAAAACAAGGGCATGGGTATCGCTATGAGATTAGCGTACCGGAAGGAAGTATCGCACAAGTAGTGCTCAACAAAAAACCAACCCAAAAAATTACTACATTGGGCAAAGATGAACCCATAAACTATGCAATTACAGAAAAACCATCAATTGGAAAATTTAATCTCAAAAGCGGGGCCTATGTATTTATTATTGAGTAGCAGCATTTGCGGCAGTACCTTATCCACTTTCAACTTATGAAAACATCCATCAAATTTCAATTGTCATTCATGATGTTTCTCCAATTTTTTATTTGGGGGGGATGGTTTGTCACCTTAGGCACCTTTTTGGGGAACAATCTCAAGGCAACAGGAGGACAGATTGCCATGGCTTTTTCTACCCAATCATGGGGGGCGATTATTGCACCCGTATTCATTGGATTGATCGCCGACCGGTTTTTTAATGCAGAAAAAATACTGGGGGTTTTACACCTTTTAGGGGGTGGACTTTTATACCTCATGTCACAAACAGAGGATTTTTCTGTTTTCTATCCCTATGTTTTTGGTTACATGATCCTCTATATGCCTACCCTTGCTTTGGTCAACTCGGTTTCCTTCAATCAAATGAAGGATACCGCTGCAGAATTTCCATTGATTCGAACCTTTGGAACCGTAGGATGGATTGTATCAGGCGTGGTCATCAGTTATGTTTTTGGTTGGGACGCCCAAGCATCCATCGCTAATGGGGCATTGTCCAATACCTTTCGAATGGTCGCACTGGCCTCTTTGGTTTTAGGAGTTTTTAGTTTTGGCCTTCCAAAAACCCCTCCTTTTGGAACAGACGAACAGGGGTTTTCTTTAAAAAATGCTTTGGGTTGGGATGCCATCAAATTGTTAAAAGACAAAAATTTCCTGCTCTTCTTTATGGCCTCGATTTTAATCTGTATCCCTCTTGCTTTTTACTACCAGCAAGCCAATCCGTTTCTGGTGGAATTGGGCATGGACAACCCCACTGCGAAAATGTCTTTGGGACAAGCCAGCGAAGTCATTTTTATGCTTTTACTTCCTGTATTTTTTGCTCGTTTTGGCTTGAAAAATACCATTTTGGTTGGTATGATGGCTTGGGTCGTTCGCTACGGATTATTTGCCTATGGGGATGTGGGAGAAAAAACTTACATGCTCATCACCGGCATCCTATTGCATGGAATCTGTTATGATTTTTTCTTTGTTTCCGGTCAGATCTACACCGATTTTAAAGCCGGCGAAAAAATAAAAAGTGCTGCCCAGGGTCTGATTACCCTTGCTACCTATGGACTGGGAATGCTCATTGGATTTTGGATTGCAGGACAGATTTCCGATGCTTTTGTTTTAGAAAACGGCATGCACAACTGGAATAGGATCTGGAAATTTCCCGCCCTGTTTGCTTTGGGTGTTTTCTTGCTTTTTCTGCTCATTTTTAAAAACGAAAAAATTAATTTTCAAAATAAATCCTAAACGGTTAAACCCATTCATTTCGACTAAAAAATGGGGTCTTAGAACCGTAAAATTGACCAAACCCTTGGAATAGTAAGATGGAAATCATCGGAAAAAACTTTATTGGAAACCAATTGTCAGCAATGGGAAATGTTCAATACAAGACCTTTGATCCAGTCAAAAACCAGGAAAATGAAACCGTATTTACAGAGGTGACCTCAGCCGAATTGCAGGAAGCAGTTGCGCTGGCCGATGCTGCTTTTCCGATTTACCGGAAAATGAAAGGAGTCCAAAGGGCCGCTTTTTTGAAGGCTATCGCAGATGAGATTTTAAACCTTGGGGATGACTTGATCCATACCTACCGAAGTGAAACCGGTCTGCCTGAGGACAGAGCAGAGGGGGAGCGCGGTAGAACTATTTTTCAACTTCAATTGTTTGCCAAACTGATCGAATCGGAAGATTGGAGAAATAACATCAGCGAAGAAGCAATGCCTGAGAGAACTCCCCAACCCAAACCGAGTTTGTTTAAAACCCATATACCACTCGGACCCATTGCTGTTTTTGGCGCCAGTAATTTTCCCTTGGCGTATTCTACTGCAGGCGGGGACACGGCCAGTGCCTTGGCTGCGGGATGCCCCGTAATCGTAAAATCTCACCCCATGCACAGCGGAACCGGGGCCTTGGTCGCTACTGCCATCCTCAAGGCCGCCCAAAAGACCGGAATCCCCAATGGGGTATTTTCCAATCTCAATTCCAAATCACACCCCCTTTCCCACGAGTTGGTCAAGCACCCAAAGATCAAGGCAGTAGGTTTTACAGGGAGCTTTATAGGGGGAAGTGCCCTACAAGAATCCGTTTTCAAAAGAGCGGAACCCATCCCTTTCTTTGCTGAAATGAGTAGTATCAATCCGATTGCGCTACTACCAGGAGCGCTAAAAGAAAAACAAGACGAAATCGCCAAAAAAATCACCGCTTCTATTGTTTTGGGTACCGGTCAATTTTGTACCCAACCCGGGCTACTATTGGTGATAGCAGATAAAAAAACTGATGAATTTATCGAAACATTGGGCCGCCTTTTAAGTAAAATGGGGCAACAAGGTATGATTCATCCCGACCTAATAGAGAATTATCTGAGGCAAAGTGAGAAATTGAATGGTTTGAAGGGGAGTATAGTTGTTCAAGAAAGAAAAGATAAAATTCAGGACAAGCAGGTCACACCAAAGCTTTCTCAGATTTCTGGAGAACAGTTTTTAGCAAATCCCATTTACCAAGAAGAAGTTTTTGGCCCTTTTTCATTGGTGGTCAAATGTAAGAATCTCGAGGAGTTGGAGCAGGTCGTAAAAAGTCTGAAAGGCCAGTTGACGGGAGGGATTTTTGCTCAACCCTCGGACTATGAATTGATGGACCCACTGGTCACAGCCTTTCAATCCAAAGTAGGTCGTTTCCTGTTCAATGATGTTCCTACAGGGGTTGAGGTATCGGCAGCCATGACCCACGGAGGGCCTTTCCCCTCCACTACCGACAGTAGATTTACCGCCGTAGGACCCGCTTCGATTTACCGATGGGTCCGTCCCATTACCTACCAAAACTGGCCAGAAGATTTGTTCGATAAACTGGTGTAAAATAGATTTTTTGTTAAACCCATAATCATTGATCTTGTTTGGGGACAAGAGATCCGTGTGGATCAAAATCAAAGTCGCCTAAAATCTTATGCGTTCTTTCAAAAAAATTTTGCATTGGTGCTGTGTTCTATCTCCTCTGTAATTTCATGAACTTCATCCAAATCAAAATTCATTTTTTCGACCAAATAAAGTTCAATCAGTAGGGGTTTGCAAATGATTTCTGCAGCTTTTTCCCTGCCCATGGAAGTGAGAAGAATCGTTGGGTAGGCTTAGTTATCAGTCAGCTCCATCACCACCAATTTTTTAATCATGTTAGATAGAGTAGATTTGCTCAGATTAAAAAACTTACTGAGGGAAGTAACCGTTAACGGGAAATGCAATTCCAACTGTCGATAATCCGTACTCGCCTACTTTTGATCCCTATTGTATGCTGCTAAGCAAGGAAGACGGTTTTTCTTGGGTCTGAGGCTAAAGTATTTTTAATTACCTTAAAAACCACAAAGTTGATAACTTAAGTAACTACTTTTGTTTTGATCTTGGTTGGTTTGATTTAATCTAAAACAAATGAACCGTTGGTTGGATCTTAAGAAAACATAAAATGAATAGACTCAATACCGTTTTCTTGTGCATGGCTTTGTTTTGTAATGATATAAGTTTAGCACAAGTCAATAATTATGATGAAAAATACACCTTCAGAGAAGGAGATTATAATGGTATTGGAAAATGGTACATGGGAAGAGAAATTGCTCATGTCATGGGATATCAGGGAATTGGTTGGCTGGAAAGATCCGAGCGCGAAAAAGAGGAAAACGTCTCTAAATTGATTCAAAACTTAGGGATTGAACCCAATGACATCATTGCAGATATAGGAGCAGGTTCTGGATACCATGTGTTTCGAATGGCTCCATTGGCAAAAAAAGGAATGGTTTATGCGGTTGACATTCAAAATGAAATGTTGATGGCGATTGAAAGTAAAAAAGAGTCAACCAAAATAAGAAACGTTAAAACAGTTTTGGGAACCGAAAAAAGCATCCAATTACCCAATAACTCAGTAGATAAAATATTAATGGTAGATGTTTATCATGAGTTTAATTTCCCAAGAGAAATGATCAAATCGATCAAAAATGCATTGAAAGCTAATGGAAAATTATTCCTCATTGAATACAGAGGAGAAGACCCAAAAGTTCCAATAAAAGAAATACACAAAATGACGGAAAAGCAAGCCGTTAGGGAAATGGAAGCTGCTGGGTTCACCCTAAGAGAAAATATAAATAATCTTCCCTGGCAACATTGCATGGTTTTTATAAAAAAGCCAACCCATTAATATTAAAGGGTTCAGCCTGTGATCGGAACATAAAGTAGTTGGGGCATTGAACGGGATAATCAATAGACTCTACTCATTAAATTATATAAAAAAAGCCATGCCATATGGGAGTATCATCCAACTTAATGGTTGAACTAGTAGAGAATTGCCCTTTCAATCGCAGTAATATTTTATTAATAAAAAAACAAAACCAAGAGGCTATAAAATTTATTTAAAATTATTCTAAATAGTTTGGATTAGTTTTTTGTACGTATTAAATTTGCAATCTGTTATTCTTATTTAATCTAAATAAACTGAATTAATGCGCTACTTAGCCCTAATTTCATCCATTATCTTAACGACACTACATGCTCAAAACCAATCAACTCAAGTTGTATTGGATTCGGTCCAGAAGTTAGACGAGGTCATTATTCGAGCAAATACTATCCTTGGGAGTGAGTATGCCGCACAAAATCGAACAGGAGCCTCTTACTTTCTATCCGCTGCAGATTTGGAGCAGTTTGGTTATGCAGATATCAACCGTACTTTACGAGCAGTACCAGGTGTGAATTTATATGAAGAAGATGGATATGGTTTGCGCCCTAACATTTCGCTTCGAGGAACTTCACCACAACGAAGTTCAAAAATCACCCTCATGGAGGACGGGGTCCTCATTGCCCCAGCTCCTTATAGTGCTCCAGCTGCTTATTATTTCCCTTCGGTGCTGCGCATGCAAGCCATTGAAATTCTTAAGGGAAGTAGCCAGATTCAGCACGGACCATTCACAACTGGAGGGGCCATCAACCTGGTTTCTACTGCCATTCCAGACGATTTTTCAGCAAAAATTCGTTCCAGCTATGGTAGTTTCAACACCATGCAACTACACACCTCAGTGGGCCAGTCTTATGAAAGATTGGGTTATGTGCTTGAATATTTAAATTTTAATTCGAATGGCTTTAAAAATCTCAACAACAAGGACAATACGGGATTTGATATTTATGACATCATGGGAAAACTAAAATTTTCCTCAGCTAAAGATGCCAAGTTAATTCAATCATTGGAGGTTAAATATCACTTTTATGATGAAAAATCCAATGAGACCTATCTTGGGCTTTCTCAGGCTGATTTTAATCAAAATACTTATGACCGATATGCTGCCTCGCAATTTGATCAGATGAATGCGGAGCAACGTCAAGTCATGCTCACCCACGTGATTGATTTTTCAAAACAATTGAGAATTGTTACAAATGCCTATGATAACAAGTTCGCTCGAAACTGGTATAAACTTGACGATGTCATTTTCGAAAATGACAAGAAACAATTGTCAACAATTCTAGATGATCCCTTTTCTTTCCCGAACCATATGAATACCATTAATGGATCAATAAGCTCTTCCGATGATGCACTTCTTTTAAAAGCAAATAATCGCGTATACTATTCGAAAGGCGTTCAAACCAAAATTGACTACCATTGGTATGGGTCAAACGGTTCTTTCCATGATATAGAGATAGGTGCTCGACTCCATTACGATGAGGAAGATCGCTTTCAATGGGAAGATGGCTACCGTATTTCCGGGGGCATTATGGCGCTTACCTCAATGGGATCTCGCGGGGAGCAAGGAAATCGAATTTCAAGTGCAAATGCTTTTGCCTCCTACCTGCTCTACAAATACAAATTCAACAAATTCACGATTACTCCGGGAATTCGCTACGAAAGTATTGCCTTGAGTCGAGCAGACTGGGGTAAATCAGATGAATATCGAGGAAGCGCCCCTGACCGTAGGGAAAATAAAATTGATGTGTTGATTCCAGGAATCGGATTCAATTACAGCTTTTCAAACAGTCTATCGATATTTGGTGGTGTACACAAGGGGTTTTCCCCTCCAGGTAATGCTCCTGGTGAAAAAGCCGAGTTTAGCATAAACTACGAATTAGGTTCTCGCTTTGGAAAAGAAAAACTGAGAGGTGAAATGATCGGATTCCTCAATGATTACTCTAATCTTTTGGGTTCTGACCTTGCCGCTAGTGGTGGAACCGGCTCCCTGGATCAGTTTAATGCTGGAGCGGTAAAGGTGAGCGGACTTGAACTTCAACTGAACTATAACTTTTCGGATCCAAATGCAAAGATTCAGACCCCCATTGCATTAGCCTATACACTCACCAATGCTATTTTTCAAAATTCATTTGGAAGCACCCAAGGTATATGGGGAACCGTGAGCGAAGGAGATCGAGTTCCCTATATCCCACAGCAGCAATTGAGCATCAATGGTGGCCTAGAACACCAACGCTATGAATTGAACATGAACGCCCGTTACAATGGAGCCTTCGACACTCAGGCGGCTAATGGAGGGATAGACGATACCTTGAGGCTCGATGACAATATAGTCATCGACCTCTCTTTGAGGTATCACCTCAACTCAACAATCAGCTTGACCGCAAATGTGATTAATCTATTCGATGAGGTGTATGCGACCGCTCGCGTTCCCTCGGGTTTGAGACCCGGTCACCCTTTTGGAATTTACACTGGAGTGATCGTCAATTTTGATTAAGATCCAAACGCTTTTAAAACTTGCCTTGGAAATTTTCAATTGTACTTTTTTATTTACTTAAAGAGCATCATAAGAAATGCCATAAAAAAACGCTCATGCAGGTTTGAGCGTTTTTCTTTGATATAAAATTTTCCCACGCTGGGAGGCAATTGATGTTGTGAGCGAGGAGGGATTCAAACCCCCGACCGTCAGAGCCGAAATCTGATGCTCTATTCAGCTGAGCTACTCGCCCCATGGGGTGCAAAAATAATAAAATGGAATTTACAGATTAACATTAGAAGATTATTTTTAAACTTTATCTTTTACAGCAAAACAGTTGATCGGTTACTGATGTTGTTTTTGGCAGGTTGATCCTGCTGAGCCAAATTAGTTTTTATAGCTCCCAGTAAAAAGTAAACCCTTTGGATAATGACTCATTATTTTTGATCAATATTCTGGTGGATCGTCTAAAATACGGTCATTCAAAAAACTACTACGACCAGAGAAGTTGTTCATTCTCAATAAGGTTTTGGCCTTAATATAGAATCAACAATGCTCTTTATTTTCTTTTCATACGTTATCGCACCTCCTCTCTCAAATCATATCTCAATGCAATGAATTGGCGGTGATTAATGTATTTTTGAAATTGACAAAGCTGAAGTGTTTTCCTATCTTTATGGAATGCGTTTATTGTTTGCTTGCCTTTTTTTACTTTTTTACATTTCCCTATGGGGTCAACGCTTTTCGGAGCGTAAAATCGGAAAGATGATCCAAGAAATCCCTGCCTTAGAGCAAGCCCATGTCGCAATAATCATTGAGCCGTTGAACACGTCCAAACCCAAGGCTTTTTACCAAGGGGATTACTATATGACCCCAGCCTCAAACACCAAGCTACTCACCTATCTCGCTGCAGTTCAAACTTTTGATTCCTTGCCGGCTGTTTTTTTTCATCAGCAAGACTCCATCATGCATTTTAAAGCCACTGGCTATCCCTTGTTGTACCATCCTTTTTACCCAGATCCCGATTTGACTTCCTTTTTTGATCAAAAATATTCTTGGCAATACCATCCAACAAGCGCTAAACCCCATCCCCATGGATCTGGATGGTCTTGGGATGATTATGCTTATTACTACGCTGCGGAAACAAGTCCATTTCCCATTCACGGGAACACCTTGGAACTCATAGGAAGCCCCACCAATTTTCAATTTACTCCTCAAGCTTTTGAAATGGAGATGGTTTTGGACAGCCGCTCCAAAAAACTTCATAGGAAAAAATCCCATAATCGTTTTTATTTCAACCCTAATAAACTAAGTGAAAAAGATACCCTCTACCACCCTTTTATCACCAGTGATAGTTTGTTTGTTCGCCTGCTTCAAGAGCAAATAAATCATCCGGTGAGCCTTCTGGAGGCATCCAAACCCGAAATCAATTGGGAAGTGTTGAATTCCAAACAAGAAGCAATGCTCTACAAGGCACTTCTTCAAGAAAGTGACAATGGCGTCGCAGAGGCCCTATTGAACATGATCGCTCTAAGTCAATTCGATGAAATGGATGTACCAAAAGCAATCGATTCCCTAAAATCAAAATGGAAATCATGGTTGCCCGACCCCATTGAATGGGTGGACGGATCTGGAATTTCCCGTTACAATATGATTACCCCACGAACATTGATAGCCGTTTTAAAAAAAATACATCAAAAAGTAGGGCCAGACACCATCAAGGATTATTTTCCAAAAAGTGCTTCTTCAGGAACCTTAAAAGACCATACAATTAAAAATGTATATGCCAAAACAGGAACCTTAAAGCACAATCATAACCTATCTGGTTTTTGGTTCAGTCCCAAGGGTAATGCCTATGTATTTTCAATCATGGTAAATCATTATACAGCCCCAACAGGAGAAATTAGAGCGGCGATTAGCGAACTGATAAGACAATTTCAAAAAAAACTAAAATAGCTTTCAAAATTGTTTATTAATCATAATAATTTAAAAAATTTGACATGAAAATGGGTGCCAAGCGATTTTTAATCTTTTTGTGTTTTACAATCCTAACAAAAGCATTTACACAAAAAAAACTTAGTGATCATCCCCTACCTAATGCAGCTCAACTATCGTGGCAAAAAGCAGAACTAGGAGCCGTATTCCATTATGATCTCCATGTTTTTGACAAAAAAAAGTACCGTCAAACTGGAATATCGGGCAACAGGATCAACCCCATCCCTGACTATCAAATTTTCAATCCAGAACAATTGGACACAGACCAATGGATCAAATCCATCAAGAAAGCAGGATTTAAATTTGCAATCATCACCGCCACCCACGAAACAGGTTTTGCACTATACCCCTCTAACGTAAACCCCTACAATGTGAAAGCGCTAAAATGGAAAGATGGGAAAGGAGATATTGTGGGGGACTTCATTAACTCCTGCAGGAAATATGGAATCCTACCGGGAATTTATGTTGGAATCCGATGGAATTCTTTTTTTGGAGTACATGATTTCAAAGTCAATGGTACTGGAGAATTTCAAAAAAAACGACAGTTATATTACAATCAAATGGTAGAGGGAATGGTAAAAGAGCTCTGTACCCAATACGGGCCTCTA
>Ga0181606_10005163_pt1 | contig 10799 bp, 5 predicted proteins | sample 041ome_10_FD_132994 | JGI IMG/M metagenome (GOLD analysis project Ga0181606, IMG submission 132994) | Coastal salt marsh microbial communities from the Groves Creek Marsh, Skidaway Island, Georgia - 041412US metaG (megahit assembly) | ecosystem: Environmental > Aquatic > Marine > Intertidal zone...
CAGGAGTGACGCAGCTGAAAGTCCGTAATTTAGTGGATAAGATCCTGAAAATTGAAAGTGAAAGCACAATTGATCTCACTATTGATCAGAATGGTGGATTTGCAGTTTTTGAAAAAGCGGACATACAAGAAGTCAAGATTAACGGAATTAATGATTTTTCAAATCAGCTTGCGAAGTCACCAGGTGGGAAACCGAGTACACCAATTGACTTGGGTGATGTTCTCGCACAATTGAAACATATGTCTGGTCAAGCCAAATACGAATTGAGCGGCAAAGCGCTGGCGGCGGGCGATTTGGATAGTGATGGAGACGTCGACTTGGCAGACGTTCTGGTCATTTTGAAGCATCTGTCTGGACAAGAGAAATATAGGATAGACACCTTTGACTTGGTGACGGACAACGGTTTTGCGGTTAACGCGCTTAACCCTGACAGTATTGGCAATCTTACACTAGTAATCAACGGCGATGCGGATCAAAGTCACGAGAATTGGGAGATTTATGCGTGATATTTCTGAAACTACAGGCCTGATGAGTGAAATTAAAACCGAAAGATTAGGTTTAAACCGAAGCGATTGAGCGTCTGCTTTGAGAGCGACGAAAGTTCCCTCTGTTGATAATATAGACTTAAATCTTGACCGAGAATTTCAGTTCCAAACTCTATTCTGTAAAATGGATCAGTGCTAGTTGTGGACGCGTGTACAGGAGGCGGCAGCACCGTGCCGCCCTCTTCTCCCGTCCCACGACCTGTTGCACTAAATGAATAATTCCAGCGGCTGTACCCAGCTTCAGCTTTTATCCATGTTAAATTGGGAAATTGCTTTCTCACGCCAAGGTAGATCATTGAGTTCTGCATTTCTCCGTCAACGGAACCTATGAGAGCTGTGCGCCCAAGGAGCGGCAGAACTTCGGTCCCAGTAAGCTCATCGCTATGAAAGTCAAAAGCTTCATGTGCAACTGCGAGTACTGGTATATAACCCTTAAATTCAAAAGGTCGCGCAACTAAATCCAGGCGTCCATAGTTGCCAGATACCGGACCTTGCAGTTCGGCTGTTCTACCGGAGGCGGTCATCGAGGCGCTCTCTTTCGGGTTGTACGCCGCGCCTATTCTTACTCCCACCTCGCCAAACCTATTTGACCAACGTGATTCTAAGCCGGCTGAGGCTACAGAGTATTTTACTTTGGCGTTATCAATTTTGATTGGAGCAGAGGGCGATTCGTAAAATGAAAACGCCGAAATATCAGCAGAAATTGCGTGCGTGGTCGTGAAAATATAATGAAATATGGAAACGGATGTGATCAGAGCAGCGCGTGTACATATTCTTGAAAACTTTATCATTCTTTTCTTTTCATTTGCGCAATGCTTCTATTATAGTTGGGAAAAATGTATTTCAGTTTGATGGGGTCCTCAATGACTAATTACAAAACAATCCGTTTTATGTCGCCTTTGACACTTTTAGGTTTAGCAGCATGCTCGGGCGGAGGCAGCAGTGTCACCCAGGCCGGCGGCGGCGGTGGGCAGGCCGCGGTGTTTAATATCGGCGGCAACGCGAACAAAGGTCCCCTGCAGGGTGCGATTGCATTTATTGACGCGAATGGGAATAACATCGCGGATGCTGGCGAAGTCCAGGCCACTACGCTGGCTGATGGCTCGTATATTCTAGAGGCCCCGACGGCGACGGCGCGTGTGGTCGTTGTTTCGACCGACGCAACGATTGACACGTCGTCAGGTGCGGCGGTGACTGACTTGGTAATGGCCGCCCCGGCTGGGGCGACGATGGTCACCCCCCTGACAACCCTGATCGACGCATCTCCAACCCTGTCGGTTACAGAACTTCAAAGTGCGCTCGGGATCACTGCGGACCCACTCACATTCAACCCTTTCGCGGATGGCGCAGATGCTGCCCAGGCGGTTGCTGCGGAGAAGGCTGCACAGCAAATCGCGAGTACCGTATTGACGGCGACGAAGGTAACTGGCGGTGACGCGAGTGCGCTGAGCGCATCCGTGAAGGCACTTGCCAGCGCATTGGAAACTGCCGCAAACCGAGGTGGAGCCGATGCGAAGTTTGACTTTGCAGACGCGGATGAAATAACTGCTGTTTTGAATGCTGCTGCAACTACAGCTAGTGTCGATATTTCGGCATCCGTGGCGACCTTGGCAGGGTCCATCGCAAACGTAAACCAAGTCATGGAGGATACCCTCGTTGAGGGCGTCAACCTCACATCTAGCGATATCAAGAATGCCCTAGCGACTGTAAACCAGTTTACGGCTGCAATCGCGGAACTGGATGCAGCAGATATTACAGCTGGAATTAGCTCAGCCGCAGTTGGTGGGTTTGATGACCTTGAGGCAGTGAAGGCTGCCGTTAAGAACGCGGCGCCAACCGACATTAAATTGGACGGTTTCCTAATTTCCAGTGATCCAGAAGTAGATGCAATTGGCACTGCAGAAGCAGTTGACGGCGATCAGACCGCGAATGGCAGTAAAATCTACTATACATTGTTGGGTGATGATGCGGAATTCTTCAAAATTAACGCGAACACTGGTGATTTGGCAGTCGATAGAGACAATGTTGATTTTGATGCTGACGCATTTGCGGCAAAGTCCTCTTTCTCGATAGCTATAAAGGCGACAGACTATATCGACGATGGAACTGCGGGCGTTACGTTTACTGATGGCAAAGTCGATGCAGATTCTCTCGTCAGCATAGGTAAGGCTTATGTCGAAGCTTTCACAATTGTGAAGCAGAACGAGAAGGCCTTGGTCGTTTCCGAAAGTCTCACACTTAAGGATTACGACGTCGCAAATAATTCGGCTGAAAGTCCAGGTGCCGATGAGGTAGCGCTCGCTGGAACGGTCTCAGACGGCACGCTGACAATAGCTTCGGATCCCGTGAAGTTAAACTTGCAAAACCTAAAGGCACTTGCGGAGGGCGATGGTGGTCAGTCACCAATCGTTGCACTGACGCTTTCAAAAGTGCCGGTGACGAGTGGCGATCAGACTGCATTGCTCAGACTTACCCTGACTGATGGAAGTGATGGCAGTGCTGATGAGGGCGAGCGCGTAGTATCCCTTGACGTGAAACTAAACTATAGTGGAGATGGCACTAATTTGACGCTGAGCCTTCCGAGTCAAGAAGTCGAGGGATATTATGTCGGTTCAGATGGTACCAAAGTTCAATTCGAAGGATTAGAAAATAGTGGAACTGATGTTTTAACGCTTTCGGATGGTAAACTGACGGCGCCAACATCACTCGACGTAAAAATTGCCTCGTTAATTAGCCTCGCCAAAGAAAATGCGTCTGTTGATTTACTGCAGGCGGGAAAATATCACCTGTCTCTCAGCTTAATTGATGATGATAGTTATGATGGCTTAACACTTCAGGCCGCAACCGGTGAGAACATAACATCCATTGATATGGGCATAAATATTGTTGACGAGGGAGAGATTTTCCAACTTGCTGGTAATTCAGTAACGGTGTCCAGTGATGGCGAAGACCAAGTGCTTGAAGCAGAGGCATCCGGTGGCGTGTTGTCGGTTACTCAGAACGTAGAGTTTGAGGAGAGTGAGATTAAGGCACTATCGGCGGGGCTAGGTGAGTTGCCCAGCTTCTCCTTTGAATTATCTAAAGTGGCAAACACGACGGGCGATGTTAAAGTTCGGCTTTCTCTCATGGACGGCAGTGACACCAAGGTTATTACGGGTGAGCGCGCCATAAGCTTTGATGTCGATTTGAAATGGGACGCAGACGCTTCGACTTTCACGCTCGCTGATGGGGACATTTTAGGTGATGTGACGCTTTCGGATGGAACAGTCGTAGAGGATGTTACCATAAACAACGCCGCAGCAGACGTACTCGCGATTCGTCCAAGCTCAAATAGTTTATCTGGATCGAGCTTAAGTGTGAAATTAGGTGGCCTGGTTGCGGCTACATCCGAATTCGCGTCGATTGATTTGCTGGCCATTGGAAACTACACACTGCAGGTGGAAACTCTTGAAGGGGTGCAGCTTTTCGATGCGACTGGCGAAGAGATATCAAAAGTTCAAGCCACCGTGGCTGTCGTGGCTGATGCGCCGCTCGATCTGGAGTATAGCCAAGACCAGGGCGATGCTGGGATTGTCACAAACGGTAAGATATACGCCCCGGAGAATTATGTCAGTGGTTCACCGCTTGCATTACTGAATGCAAAATATGATGGCAATTATGCAGACAATTTGACTTTTTCAATTGTCGATAGCGACAGCGACGCGACGAATAATGCGTTTAAAATTGTTGAGTTGGATGAGGGTAACAATTTGGGGGTACCCGCGGGAAGCTATTTGGCTGTGGATAATGCTGACTTGATTGACTTCGAAACAGCGAATAGTTCAAAGACAATGCAGGTTAAGGTCAAGGCAGAGAATGGGTCGAGATTGGGTACTGAGACCTTCACTGTGACGGTTGTAGATGTAAATGAGGCGCCTGTCGCTCCAACTGTCACGTCTGAAATCAGCGTGGGTACTGGTGTAGCCGATAATGTTCCGATTAATTTCGACTTTGTGGGAACCGATGTTGACGCGTCAGATGCGGGTAAGCTCACCTACTCTCTTGTATCAGCTACCAAAGATGGCGTTAATGTTGCCAATCTCGCAGACGTACCTATTGAAGTCGGGAGCGCGAACGGTGACGCGGTGTTTACGACAAATGGTGCTATCGAGGAATCAGACGTCGGTGTGTATAAGCTGACCATCAAGGTGGCGGACGTTGACGGGTTGGCTGACACTGCTGAAGTGACAGCAAATATTGTGGCCAACGCGCCGCCAGAAATCACCAATACAAATTTCGTCGGCACTACAATTAAAGAAGACGCCACGGCAGACACTCCAGTATTCACTATTACTGGTAGTGATGAAGAGTCTGATACATCGGAATTAACTTTCGGGATCAGTGGAAACGACAAATTTGTTGTTAATCCAACTACTGGTGTCGTTACGGTAAGTTCCAGTGCGAGCTTCGACTTTGAGGCAGAGGGCGGTTCAACCGAGACGTTCAATATCTTTGTGACAGACGGTGACAATACACCGTCGACTTCGCAAGAAGTTACCGTCACAATTGAGGATGCGAATGATGCGCCAGCGTTCTCCGAGGAAGAATATGCTGTTACGACTGACGTAAAGGAAACGGCTCTGGTTGGGGCCGCGGTGGCCACGATCACTGCCACAGATCAAGACGCAAGCGACACGTTGACTTACTCCCTAAGTGGAGCGAATGCGGATAAGTTTGCAATCAATAGCAGTGGCGAAATCACAGTGAATGGATCTCTATCCGGTATGACCGAATACACCTTCGTCGTAAAAGCCGAAGATGGCGATGAGGCGTATGACACAATCACCGTCACAGGTGGAGTGGAGGATCGCCCTGATAATCCGTTCGCCATTTCTTCTAGTCCTTTGAGTGAGTTCGGCAACCAAACAATAATAAATTTACTTGGTTACGCGGGTGACTCTGATGACATTAAGGTTTCGATGAATGCTAAATTTTCAGAACTGGATAGCTCTTTCAGTGCATATGAAGCGATTGAGATCATAAATATGGATCTAAGTGCCGATGTGACTGGTGTACAGGATTTGTCTGAAGCAGTCGTTGCACAAAGTTGGAACGGAGGGTCTACATATTTCAAGTCGGCTCAAACTGGCCAGGCGCCTGCAAATGAATTTGATGTTGGTATCACTGGAAAGGAAATGGTTTCTTCTTCAGCAGATGAAGTGGAGGCATTTTATTTCATTTTGGATAAATCAGCACTTTCTGAGCTAACTACTGATACATCAATAGATTTCACATTCAGTGGCGAATATACCTTATGGGATGAGGGAGCTGATGACACGACTGCAGATGATGATATTTATCTAACCGTTGAAATCGATCCCTTTGTAGTGACTGTTGACATCGCCTGAATAAAGCAATGGTTCAGGTCAGAATTCTATTGTTACTGCCGCTACTCCTTGTGGGATGCGGCAGTAACAACCTAATATCAAATACCAGTGATAACGAACAAGTCTCGGTTGACATCAAAGCTGAAGTGGCTCGCAGTGATATTGTTCAATTTATTCTGGCTGACCCAGAAATAACGAGACTAAAGCTTGGCGTTGAACGTTCAGAGATTGAGCGCCGCCTAACCCGTGCCTCTCTGGAGCCGCAGGTGACAGCGTCCTCAAATTTAGGCGCTGGGGCGTCCGATGGAGAACTCAAGCCTGCGGGAACTATTCAGGTTGGATTATCAAAGGATGCAGACTTAAGCGGGACGTCACTATCTCGTCTCGGTATAATAGACAAACAGGAACAGATTGCAGGTAAGTCAATTCTTGAAATCGTAAATCAACGCCTCTTCTCGATCCTAAACGCGATGATATCAATTGAGGCAATGGATCAGAAGATTAATCTGATTGACGATGGGCTGAACGATTACGAGGGCGTCAGGGGACTTATAGAGACTTCTCAGAGAATGGGCGTTATTTCTAAGGGTCGCGTTTTAGAGATTAACAATCAAGTGACAGAAGTTAAGCTCTTAAGATCACAATTCGAATTGACCAGGGAAACAGCCCAGACCACACTGGACCTTGAATTACGAAATACTAATCCAAGTGTAATAAGTAAGCTCAAAAACAGCTCAAACACAATAATGGATCACAAGATTAATTCAGACTTAGATCGGGTTGTGTACGAACTGAATGACCTGAATTTTGGCATTCTGGAAGATAATCTCCAAATTGAGCAGAACTCCTCGCAATGGAACGGAAGTTACGCGGCGAGCATAACCTCTACCGAGGGAGAAGAAGCCTCGGGCTTTCTTGGCATCCAACTCATTAGGCCTGTTTATGATGCCGGACAGTCTGAAATTAGGCAGGAATTAATCAAAAATCAGATGGAACAGACTTCGTTAGAACTTTCGGAGCTAGAGAAGAAAGTTCGCATAGCGTATCAGTCGTTGAATAAGGCAGAGGAAACCTTAAAACGACAAGTACAATTAAATTCTGAAAAGTTAGACAATTTAATTCAGGCTCAAAAAGAGCTCGAAGTGAGAAAAGCCGCGGGCAAAGCGAATTTAGAGGACCAGGCACAGAGCATTGTAGACGTTGCCAATGCCGAAATTAAATTAATTGACTTGAATTTCGAGTATGAGAAAGCAAAACTCGAATTCCTTTTGCTTAACCAGACGCTGTATAGATTAGTCCTCAGCGACGACGACGTTAAACAACTTTTAAATTAATGCGACGCGAATTGAGATGGATCACCTTATTCAATCACAAAGAGATGTATTTCGAGTTGCAAGGCGCGCCGGATTTAGGGGTAGTAAGAACGAAGTTTCTGAAAAGTTAAATATGTTTGCAAACCATTGGGGGACTCCTTTGTTCTTTCGGGAGGTCTTCTCGGCGCTTGGTTATGCACTGCTCCCTGTGAAGAGTGATTTGGCCGGGGCTATTAGCGCTCAAAATCTATTTTTGTTGACCAAAGACCATGTGTCTGTAGATTTCAAAATTAAATCTAACTCAAAGATCGAGGTGCGTCTGGGCGACGAGAAGAATTATTCGTCTTACTCCCTCGAAGACCTTAAAAAACTACGACTCAATGCATTCACAGTTGTCTCTGTTGAGGAAGATCTACGCGAGGTCAGAAATCGCTTGACGCAACTGAACCCGATTAGGACACTTGGAACTTTCCGATTGATGTGGGTTTCTGTTGCAGCCCTTTTCAGTAACATATTAGCCCTCGCAAGTTCGATATTCATCATGGTTGTATATGATAGAGTAATCCCAAATGAGGCGACCGAGTCCCTGTATGCACTGGCAATTGGTGTTCTGTTGGCGATCGTGTTCGACAGCCTGCTGAGAAGTGCAAAATCGGGGATAATTAATCGCGCGACGGAGGGTTCTGACCTTATTGTGAATGAAGAAATTTACAATCAATTTGTCGAAATATCAGGTGCAGAAAATAAACGTTCGATTGGTGAACTATCCACTGTAGTCCGTGATTTAGAAACTTACCGTGACTTTATGAGCACTGCAACTCTGCTCACCATGATCGACTTGCCATTTATCTTAATTTTTATTTACGTCATATCACTGATTTCTGGGCCGCTATATTTGATACCGCTTATCGCTGTACCTGTAGTCCTAGTTAGCGTCGTAATCGCCCAACCAATTATTTCAAAAATCTCGAGAAAGGCTTCTCGAACGTCACAATCAAGGCAAAGTGTTTTGATGGAAATTCTAGGCGGACTGGCGCCACTTCGCGCCAGCGGCGCCTTTGCAATTATGAAGCGTAAATTTATGCAAACGACCGCGGATAATATGGTTGCCGTCAATAAATCCAAAAATGTTTCAGGCTTTAATGCTGGATTTATGCAAGCGGTACAACAGCTCGCTCAGGTTGCAATTATCGTTTACGGGTTTCATTTGTTTATCGAACAGCAAATAACAATGGGTGCAATTATTGCTACTGTCATTTTATCTGGAAAAGCTATGGCCCCACTTTCGCGGCTAGGTCAGACGCTAAGCCGTATGGGCGCTGCGCTTATTGCTAGGAAGAATATCATCAATTTTCTGACACTTCCGCGAAATAACACCGGCAAATCGAGTGATACTTTTGGTACTGTAAGTGAGGCTGAAGTTGAGATTTCAAATGTAACTTTAAGACTTGATGAGCACTCGGTTCCATTATTCTCTAACTTAAATCTAAAAGTTTTAGCTGGGGAGCGGGTTGCAATCATAGGCCCGACCGGCGCTGGAAAATCGACAATTATAAATCTGATTAGTGGCTTGGTGACACCGGAAGTTGGTTCCGTGCAAATAAAAGGTAATGATATTCGTACGCTAAACCGCGCAGACTTTTTCAGGAACATTGGAGTTGTGTTCCAAGAACCGTGGCTATTTTCAGGAAGCCTTAGAGATAATATATCCATGGGTTTTGAAGAGATCAGCGACGAGCAAATTTTAAAGGCACTTAAATTAAGTGGCGCGAAGTTAAGTCAAGATGCAACGTCAGATATCCTGGACGGCTCAATCTTAAGTCAAGGTAAAAACTTATCTGGAGGACAAAAGCAATCTGTGGCCTTAAGTCGAGCAGTCTTGTTTGATCAGAGTGTGCTACTCCTCGATGAACCCTCCAGCGCAATGGATCAAATGATGGAAGAACGGCTCATAGCCGAATTGTTGAATTATCTAGATAAGCGGACACTCATTTTAGTAACTCATAAACCGAATATGCTGAAACTCTGCGACAGAGTAATTGTAGTCGACGGCGGAGAAATAAAATTTGATGGAACTAAGGAGCAATACGTAGAACTGGTCAGTAAAAAATGAGAAAATCTAATATCAGAGACTACTTCACCATTCTTCTCGTATCTGCCCTTCTGTTATGTGCGGGCTATTGGGCAAAAACAACTTTCCTCGATGTTGTGACCCAGGGTGAGGGCCGTGTCGTTGCGACTGGTGAGAACAAAATTGTACAGGCCCCGCAAAATGCTAAAATAACGGAATTTCATGTGTCTGAAAATGGTAGTGTCCAGACAGGTGATGTTTTGATTACGCTAAGTCCAATTCAAGCGGCCGCTTCATTGCAGGAATTAAATACAAAAATAGCTAATTTACTTGCTAGAAAAGTAAGTCTGGAGGGACAGTTAGAGCGCCGTACGCTTCCAGAAATAAAGAGGGAACTATCAGATTTTCCTGAAGATATTATTCGCGCTGAATTGGAAAACATAGAGGCGCGCCGAAGGGAATTAGCATCTAAAATTGCCACGTTAGAACAAAAAGTTACGCTATTTGAAAAAGAGATAAGTTCTTTTGAGGTCAGTATAGATGGTAAGGTTGACCTTTTAGATATTGTGAATGAAGAAAAAGAAGAAATCGACAAGCTTCTGGAGATTGGTGCGGTTGGAAATGCGGAAAAATATAAAATTGACCGGGAAAAGAGAGCGTTAGAGGTTGAAATTGCTGCGATTGAAGAAAATAAAATCCTGAAAAATACTGAAATCAATGGAATAAAAACAGAAATCATAGCATTGCAGGCAAGTTATGATGCTGAGATCATACGTGAGATAAATAACCTAGAACCAGAAATTCTCGAATTAAACGCGAAAAAACCAGCCTTTGAGGAGCGGCTCAAAGACACAAAAGTGCTGGCTCCTATAAATGGAAAGATAAATAAATTATTCTTCAACACAATGGGTGCTATAGTTCGTGAGGGTGAACAACTTGTAGAGATCGTGCCCACTGACAATGAGTTAGAAATAAAAGGTTACATTGATCCAAAAGATATTGGTCAAGTTGAACCTGGTCAGGCCGTGCGAATAACGTTAACTGCATTCGATCCATCAAAATATGGCTATTTGCAGGGGATACTTAAGAAAATATCTATTGACGCAATTTACCGAGAAGAAACGCGTTCTTACATGTACGAAGTGTCTACAACTATCAATACAAAAGATTTCACTGATATTAAAGACGAGCCTATACAGATTACGCCAGGAATGATTGCTCAGATTGCGATCATAAGGGGCGAGAGATCTATTTTAGATTACTTATGGCAGCCAGTATCCAAAACGAAAGATACCGCATTTCGAGAATAGATGATTTATTCACGGAACGCTTTTTCAAAGAAGCCCGTCAATGGATCCGTCAGATATGTGATCACATTTCTATCTTTCTTTAAGATGTAGGTTTCAGCAATCATTCCTGGACGCACATTAAAATCATTTGGCAACTTGTTGATCTCTGCTTGTGGGAGGCTCAAGATCGCTTTGAAATATGTTTGCCCGTTTCG
>Ga0181606_10005169_pt1 | contig 10789 bp, 15 predicted proteins | sample 041ome_10_FD_132994 | JGI IMG/M metagenome (GOLD analysis project Ga0181606, IMG submission 132994) | Coastal salt marsh microbial communities from the Groves Creek Marsh, Skidaway Island, Georgia - 041412US metaG (megahit assembly) | ecosystem: Environmental > Aquatic > Marine > Intertidal...
CGTTCCAATCGCTGTCTAATCCTTGTATGGTAACTATCAATCCTGTGTCATCAGCATCGTTGCGTTCTACATTTACTACTGCTGGAGTGTCTAATGCCGTCCAAGGATAAAGTGTGTCAGGTAGGTCCCATATTGTGCCTGTGGTGTTGATGCTCAACTGCGGTACAGCACCAAACTTGTGATTGAATGTGTGATCTGTCGAGTAGCCTGATGCTACCATTTGTTTTAGATCGTAGTGCTTTCTATTAGCCATTAGGTCCAAGGTCTCCCTACAACAAGGGATCCTGTGTTTTCATCATCGTCTGGATTGACTGCGTTGTCTTCGTACGGATTAGGTATTTGTGTAGCATCTAGAGTATACCGATCATTTGCTTCTGATCCAATATTAGCAACACTGTCTGCTAATCTTTTCACACTGGCTATTCTCAACTTGCGATTCTGTCTTACTTCTTTAGTGTTAGTAGATGTTAGATTCTTTTTATCGTCAATACAAATAATAGTATCGCCGTCAACTATGTGTGTGGAAATAGTATCACTACCGTTGGCAACATCAGTAATACTTGTGTCACGCTCAAGTGCTATGTCATAGTCATTGCCTGTAAGCACTCCAAGTGTAGGATCCTCATCAGCAACTATGGCAGTGATAATACTTAAAATATTTTGGGTATCGTCTATCGTGATAGTACCACGCTTGCCGGTGAGTCCTCTATAGTTGAGTGTGATGTTTGCCATTAGTTGTCTCCGTATAATCTAGGATGTTCACCTCTAACATCTTCAGGTCTATGTGCCGCTCCGCCGGCATCAACTGTAACACTATCTATATCTGTAACTACTTCGTTAGGACTGTTTGAATATTGTTTAGGTTGATTTCTAGAAGACAGCATAGCATAAATGCTTTTAAATCTATTTTGTGTTGTTTCACCTGATTCAGGTGGCATTGCTTCTTTTCCTGTAACAGCAGGTTTAGATTGTTCTGTATCTACACGATCGATTAAATCTAATATACTTCTAATAAATTCTGTTGCTCTCATAATAGTATTTATATTTCCATAAAGATTACTTGATTGCGTCTAACTTCATTAAACCAGCGATCAGACGCTATATTTTGCCCATGATATATTCTACTAGGAAAAATCACAGCACGATTATACTTGCTTTCCATATTATGGGCACAGTACCATTCTGATTTAGGAATCCAAGGTTGAACGTGTTCGGCATTTGCTTCTGCACCCTTTCTTATAACATTATCCAATCCTTTTACTAGACCCATCTGTTTGGGGAATCCTTTTTTATGATATAAGTTTGTACCCTCACACCCGTCTTTGTTTAAGTATATTAAACAAGTCCAACCATGATCTAGATGTGGCCACCAATAATTGTCTTTCCAATTATTCCATTCTTTATCATGCATTTGAAAAGTGTTTGTTAGTAGTTGTGTAGGATCGGATCTAAGTGATCTAGCACCACACACTTTCATTATTACATCTGACACTTCTTTAAGAGAAGGTATTAATTTACTGTGTCTTTTATCACTAAACTTAATACCGTTTAATGATCCTGTGACACCTCCCTTGAATAATTCATAAGTTGCATATTCGTCTATGTATCGGTTTACTTCATCAGGATCTTCATAAAAATTATCAATTATAAAATACTTTTTTTCGAAATAAGGAAGTTCTATTTCTTCCACATCACTAGAAAGATTTACCTTAAATATTTTAAAAACATTTTCTTCTTTGCTCATTTTAATCTTTCTGGGTTACCGCTATTTGATAAAGTGCTAACAACTCGCTATCACTATTTTTATCCATTGGTCGCAACCCTATACCTTGTGCAATCTTATACCAATTATAATCTGTAAATGGACCGCTATTTGGTGAAGGCTTTCCTTGTGCTATATTTTTTAGGGTATCCTTTAACCAATAAGGGGTTTGTTGTTTGCTCCAAAATTCCGTATCCTGTTTTCCTGTTAGATAGTGTAATTTTAAAAATTGTCTAATAGAATTAGCAAATTCTACTGCCTGGTTGTTATATTGTTGCTTGGTTAGAGTGTTATCTAAAACTTTATCTAAATTTTCTAAATTAAAAATTAAAAAGTCAAAATTTGTTGCTTCTAAAGGCTCTATAAAATGAGAACTTAATCCTAAGTGTAAAAGATTGTTGATCCATTGTTCTTCTACAACACCTGTGTTGAACATAACCTTTCTAACTGGACCTTGATAGTTTGTTCTTGATCTTATTTCTTGTGTTGCTTGTTCTTCGTTTATAGATGAACTATCAAACACATATCCAAATCCTAATCTATCTTTGGTTGGAATCTTCCAACGCCAGCCGGCATCCCAGGCTTCTGATTGTGTGTATAACGGAAGTTCTTCTGTATGAGGTTGTTGCCATACTAATGCTGTATCAACTTGTCCTGTTGAGTCCCAACTATTCCATTTAATTCCTAATGCTTTTGATAGCACCCTATTAAACCCAGTACAATCAATGTAAAGGTCTGCTTCTAATATTGAGTTATCATCTAGTATAATATTGTTTATAGTTTTGTTAAAATTGTTTACTTCTTTTACTCTTGCGTACTTGTAAGTAATTTTGTCGCCTAAAAAGTTTTTTATATATTCAGGAACTTTTACAGAATCCCAATGCATTGCTGTTGAGTCCCATTGTTGTAAATTGCTTCTTGATTTTTCAAATATACTTAAACTGTCTAAGTTAATATTGTTTTGATAACAATATCTAACCACATTATCAAATTTATTATTTGGTACTAGATCCTCTTTATCCCCAAACAAGTGAAAGTATGTATCGTTATCTTTCCAATTATCAAACTGAACTCCTAGTTTTATCGTACTGTTTGTTTTACTAAAGAAGTCATTTATGTCTAATTTGTTTTTTAACCACTGAACAACATAGTCGGTAGTACTTTCGCCTACACCAATAGTAGGAACATCGCTTTCTACCAAGGTTACATTATGATCTTTATACAAAGATAATGCCGTAATCCATCCGGCTGTTCCACCACCTATGATTAAAACCTTCATTAAATCTTCTCCAACAACTCGCCTGCTGTGCCTTCAATAACAGGTATTTCATATTCGTCAATAATACGTTTGTAATTGCTATCCCATAACGGTTGTAGTTCTTCGCTGGCCGCTGGACCTTTTCTAATATGATCTTCAATTAGTTTATGTTCAGGATTGTGTCTTACAAAATAAACTTCGTCAAACTGCTTTGCTTGTTCGACTGCTAGTTCTAGATATTGAAAAGGTAAAGTAGAATCACACATCTTCATGAAATATGCACATTCATTGAATACCACATAGTCTAATGGTAAACGTTTTACAATAAAAACATCTGCACTGTATTCATGCTCTAGCATTTGACTCCAGTGTCTATGATAAAGCCAAGCACAACTGTCTACGTTCCCACCAATTTCTTTTGCAAGTATTTCGTGATTCATAAACATTGTACTGCGAACTGTTTCAGGCATATAGGTAACGTTTACTCCTCGTTTGCCCATCTTTTCTCTTTCTAATAATTTGATAGCGATGGTATTTTTACCAACACCGTGGGCACCCACTACTGCTATTCTTCTATTTGATACACTCATTGTTTTAAACTATCCTTACTATATAAGTTATCCTTGTCTTCGATGTTGTACTGTGAAATATGAGTTGCTTTTAGAGTATCAATATTGTATTCCAACCCAAAAATTGTATATTCATATTTTGGTTCTATCAACGGCATTGATAAATCAGCAAACCATTTTCTAACCCATTCTATGTTATTATGTAAGAAGTACACCTTTCTTAGATGGCGTACACCTTCTCCATAGTATACTCCAACTCCGCTTTTAAGATTGTCTATTCTACTTCCTGGAGGCAATGATGGTAACGGATGTTGCTGTAAATTTTGATCATATATCTTTAATACTTTTAATCGTTTATCTAATAAACATTCAATTGCATAGTAGTCACAAAACATATGATTAGATTGTACAGCAAATTCTTTTTTAACTTCTTCGTCGGGATAAGTGTCAAATGTTAAATTAATTTTTTGTTTGTTTTTATCATAACTTAACATTTGTAATCCTCGGACATTAGTATTCGGCCATACAGCCAAGACCATGGCTTTATATTCAAGTGCTTGTGGATCTAAAGCACTAATGAATATCTCGTTTGCACCGTCACTACTAATTTTTTCTTCAATCATTTAACATAAACTCTTCTTCATAATATTTTCTTACATCAGGAATAACACCTAATCTCTGATCAAATCCTAAACCAACACTATTGATAATACAATCATATGTTCCTTTGTCTTGGCTATATGGAACGAAATAAGGATCATTGCCATAAAGCAAATCAGGATCATCTAAGTATTCCCAAAAGTTTCCTCCCCAGTCTTTTGTAAGCCATAATGAATAACAAATAGCAACAACATAACTTTTACTAGGATAAACCCAACCAAGTTGATCATTAGTGAAATATTCGATAGCATAGTCAAGCACCTGACCTTCTGGTACTTCTTGTATCTTAACAGACTTTAAATCATCAGTATGATCTACGTTTAGTCTATGATATATTTCCTGTCTTATCTTCCACTCGTTTTGCTTTTGCATAATCTAATAGTCCTTTATATCCATTACAGCCTATTTCATCTAGATCTTCGTCTCCAACCCATCTATAATGTTCTGTCAAACAGTTACCAAAATATTCACAGCCGTGACAAACATCACTGCAATTAAAAATTGTTTCTCTGTCTTGCCATTCAACTACTTGTTTAAATGTATCATATTCTTGGAAAAACTCTCTATCCCAATCATCGAATTCAAGTACGGCAAACTTTCCAGCAGGAGTAATATATACATGATCGTTTGAAAATGCATTATATTTTTTATCTAAACTATCTTGTATATTATCTTCGTTAATAAACTGGAAGTTTTTCTTTACAGGACTTTCAATCCATTTGATTACAAATTGTTCAAATTGTTTATGAGTAACAGGAAAGAAGTTTGCTTGGTTTGTTGAATATGGTTTGATTTCAACGCTTTTAATATTGTTAACAGCATTTAAAGATTTAATCATATCGTCAACACTTGCGTCTGGGTGAACAAGTTTAGGCGATGCTAACACTAGTACAGATATAGGCACAGGACTCATTAGCATATTTTTATAAACAATGTCATGCTTTTCTCTTGCTTGCCAATCATAACTTACGCTAAGATAAAAGTCGTCTTCATAAAATCCTTCATGTAGCATACTTAAATTTGTAATAATGTTAATCTTACCTTTATCACGAGGATAGTATTTGCGGATAACATCTCTCATTGCGTAGAAATAGTCTTTTTTCAAAGCACCAATTTCGCCACCGTATAAATCTACATGAGTAATAGGTTCCCATTTAGTAACTTCTGCTAACATTTGATCTAATCTATCTAGATCAATTTTAGTTTGATCGCCTAACTGTAAAGGTGTAAGATAACAGAAAGGGCATCTGAAGTTACAAAAATAACTTGGATTAATAGATATATTCATTTTCTAGTTCCCATACAAAGATATCAAGTAATTGATTTTTACTTTTATTAAAATATAATGCTCTACCAAAAGCATTTGCTAGTGAGGATTCTTTAAACAATCCTATATACAAATACTGATATAATTTGTGTTTTTTCATAAACAATTTATTCATGTAATCATATTCTTTTTTTACATCAGTTAATTTAACCACTTTTAATTCTTGTTCGTTTGTGTTTGCTGTTTGTTTTCTTATTTCACAGTACAAGCCTTTTACGTGTTCTATTTGTTTTATAAACTTATTAATTCTTCTGCGTATTTGTTTATTATCGTCGCCACCAAAGGCTAACATAATATACCAGTTCATATGTGTGTTTTTAAAATAATGACCTTCGCAACTGCTAATAGGATAATAACCTTTATTAAACAACGCAAGGCAATGACTACGAACACCCGGTTCTAGTTCTTTTTCAAAATCAGAATCATATGGACTAACAGTTAATGCAACGTACCCGTTATCATAATTTGCATCTTGATTGGATGAAGCATGAATTCTTTTGTTTTTAAATAATTTATTTTTCATACATTTATATTAACAGTATTTCCCGATCTAGGATCTACATACTGTCCGCCATTGTTTTTTAATTTGTTAGCATTCCAGTTGTGTTTATAACCACACTGTAATAGAACACTATACCTAACTTTGTCTGTCAGCAAAGGTGTAACTCTATGAACCAACGTTGGATTATTATTGTTTAGAATAATACCAACAGAGTTGTCTGGAACCAAACTACCCGTTGTAATAACTTCACTTGTAACTTTATTTAAACCCGTTTCCGGAGACCAGTGCGGGAATGGATCCTCATCATTAATTAATGTATCTTTGGCTTTGCCGATTTCTATTAATCCGCCATCTTGTTCAGTGCGTTTTTCTAAATTAACATACAACATTAATTGTAATACACTACCATCAAACCCGTCCCAGTGCCAATCCATTGAACTACCTTTTTCCATCTTATTAACACTAACAACCAATTCATCAAATGTTCCATAAATGGTTCTCCAAAAATCAAAGTAATAAGATTCTTCTATTACAGGTTTTAGTATGTCAATGTACTTGCTTTGTTTTTCATAATATTCTGGTGTAATGTTTGTGTAATCTGCGTCCCAATCAGGCTGTGATAATCCCGGGTGTAATGGAGCATCTGAAAAGTTTTCTTGTAGTACATATGAAGCAAGATGATCAATTAATGTTTTATCAACAGAAACTAGATCATAACCATCATTATAGTATCTATCAAAGTTTACCACTGTATCCTTAATTAGATTCGTTGACATACGGTGTTACCTCCACATTATCCAAACCGTTTGCTTTTAATATTTTTGGAGCAATCGATTTCATCATTTTACAATGTGCTTCTACTACATTGTGTTTTTTAAAGTCCTTTACAGTTTTTCTACAACCATTACAAATATCAAACATAGGACAAGTATAACATGATTTTTTCATACTTGCAAGTTCAAAACTGTCCTGAAGTGGAGTGAAAAATTCACCTTTCATTTCACGTTCAAAACTAATCGGCTTGTCCATATCATCACCAAATGCACCGCAACTATAATAGTCGCCTTCTGGATTCATACTTCGAATGCCTTCGTCACACTTTCTATTCTGTGGACAACTTGTGGCATTTCCTTTTAAACGATGCATCATTTGTTTGGTATTAAATTCCCATGGTGCCAATCCTGCTTCCCATATGTCTACATAAATTTTATATATTTTAGATAACAAGTATGGACGATCTTGATCACCACTGCTCATAGCATAGTTAAGTTTGCATTCTACACCAGTCTTATCATTACGTGTGAAGTTGTGTAATGTACCCCCTGGTTCAACTCCATTACTCATTTCCATAGCAAGTTCTACATTTTTCATTGCCGCATAATCGTTCATATCAGTTATTACACTAATAAAGTCTGGACGATATCCACAATGTTCTAGCATAGCATCAGAACATTTCCAAAAGTCTTCAACTGTGAATAATGTAAAGTCTCCTTTAAGTCTACCTTCTCCATAATTAAAACTTGTGGTAACTCCGACACGTTCGTTATTGAATAAGTCTTTCCACTTTTTAGGTTTTACATAGAAAGGCCATAGGTTTGTTGTAAGTGCTATTGATGTTGACATTTCGTTTTTATCGAGATAGTCAATAATCTTCCAATAGTAGTCAGGATCCATCATTAGAGGATCTCCACCATTAACAATAATAGTATTTGTGTTAGGATATCTTTTTAAAAACTTGAATATATAATCATGATCTAACACCGATGTTTTACTGTTCTGTGTAATCTTGGTACTAGAACAAAAGGTACACTTAAAGTTACAAAGTTCTGTTGGTTTAATAATTAATTCCATAACTTTATTCCTGTTCCTATTGTGTATCTATTAAGGTCAATTGTTTGTTCTGAAACACTGTGTACTATTTTAGGATTAATATTATTGATTAATACAACCGTTTTGTTGTTAGGCAATACAAAATTGTTTAATGAAACATCTTGTGTTTCGATTATCTTGTTTCCTATATGCAGAATGCCTCCATAATCATATTCCCATTCTGTTGTGTCTGTTAGATACATTAACAACACTAAATCTATTCCTTCATGTGTATGATTGTGCCATTCGTGTGCAGGTGTTCCGTTCCACAGATCAATATAAACTATTTCAGACTTTTTGTTCCAATACTTTGTAAAATAAGATTGATAGTAATCACTGTTCCATATTTTTGAAACTATGTCCATATACTCACTAGGTATATTATTGTTTCTCATAGGCCATTCGTCTTTGTTCTTATCAAACAACTGTTGTCTATGTTTTGTTTTTATATTGTTGCTCCAAGACACAGTTTTTTGATTAGGCAATACACTATCCATCCAAATTTCTTTGTGTATTAAACTCCATAATACTGCATGATCCTCAGCCGATAGTTGGGTTACATCATATCCATAGGACCAGAAGTTATCTACATTTAATTCCATAAACTAATACCTGCATTAATTGTATATCTATTTTTTGTTATATCTTGCAAAGGATTAACACTATGAACAAATCTTGGATTCATATTGTTTAATAAAACAACCGTTCCATTATTTGGATTAACTTGACCTATATCTGTAACGCTGTTGCTACCGTAATCTCTTTCTCCTAATTTTAATACACTTCCCCAATCGGATTTCCATTCTGGTTCTTCAGTAAAGTAAATTAAAAATCCTATATCATGATCTTCAACACCGTCCCAATGCCAATCTAAGTTATCACTACCATTCCACAAATCAATAAAACGCAACTCCCATTTATATCCACAGGTATTGATAAACCATTCATTGTAATAATTGTTTTTAAATAATTCTGTAATACAATCAGTATACACTTTAGGAACAAGTTCTAGACTACGCTTGGCCATTTCTTGTTCTGTCTTGCGATCATATACACGTTCAACACTGCCTGCGACCATGTCGTTGTTAATACTCCAAGTAGGTATACCTTTATAAACTGTGTGTTGATTATACGTTTCTGATATTATAGAACTCCATAGTATAGCATTTAGATCGCTAGGCATCTGCCATACGTCGTAGCCTTCTTTATAAAATTTATTAACGTTTAGCATCGACATAGTCATATACCTCCGCTAACCAACAGGCTTCTTGTGTTCTGAAACTTTGTAAATGATTACTTAAAAAACACCCCATAGAACATCTTTGAAAGTGAGGACATTCTAAACAGTTATATTCTTCAAACCATTTTTGTTCCATTTCTTCTTTGGTTGGTTTCCAATTACCCAATTCTCCATTTAATAATATTGTGCAGAATCCTCCCAACCCGTCTGGCATAATAGTAAATGTATCTTGACAAGTCATACGTTTCTTTTGTTTGCTAGGATAATCTTTAAACGGTAAACAGTTAGGATAATTATCAACCATAAATTTCATAAAGTCTCGCAACTGTATATCGTTGGGTGTCATCAATTTTCTATTTTTTTCTGGTGTATAATAATCGAAATAGATATCATACCGTTCATACAAGTAATCAAAGAATGGTATGTCACCTTTAAGAAATTTGTCTATATTAGGCTTTGTCATTATAACGTTAGCACTCTTAATATATTTTTCAAACTGCACAACATTTTTCTTAAATTGATTAAGTTGCCCTAAACCAAAACGTCCACTAGGATCATAACTTGTTAGTAATACAATTTGAGGACATTCGTCTAATAGTTTTTGTAATCTATCTGTGCGTTCATATACAAAGTTTGTAGTAAAGCATACCTCAACTTCATATTTGTTTTCCTTACTCCATTTGTCTAATTCATCTGCTAGATATTTGTAATCATCAAAACAACTATCAGGAACAAGATCACTAAAGACTTCTCCGCCCATAAAGTGTACTGAAAACTGTGTTCGGCCGTTTGCTTGTAGATGTTTAATTGCATTTTGTACTATAGAGAGTTTATCTCTTATGTTGTTCATGCCTACTGTACTTGCATGATCTTGATTACAAAACTTACAACTCATATTACATTGTTCGAATAGAGTTACGATAATTTCTCCTAGAAGACTTCGTTTGTTTGTATCAGAGATAATATTATATTCTACACTCATTCTACAATCTCATTAAAGGTCATATTACATACTAAACTAATTCTAGTTTCACTACCTAGGTAAGGAGTAACTTCGTGCCAAACATAATACGGTGCGGCAATTACTAAACCATTTGTTGGTTGTATTTCCATATACGGCTTTCCTGGAGCAAAGGCTTTTTTACTTTGCCATCGAGGATCATATAGTCTTAGTTTACCACTTTCGCTGTTGCCTACATTAACATAAAATACTGCAAATGCATCTATAACATCGTGAGAATGTACACTTTTAAATTCTCCAAAGTTCATAGGATTGATTATGTTAAGATCCTGCATATTATAATTTTTAGGATGATCATACGCTTCACACAGAGAGTCGAACGCCAATCTAAAACGTTCTTCAATCTTTGGTAACCCATTAAAGTTTACATTTTGATCAGCGATATTGGTCACACCCGATGCCTTCATGTCGGCCATTTTGGCTTCAATTAAAGTTCTTATGTGCTTTTGATCTTCTTCGCTATCTTCGTACTGACAAGTATAGATAGGAGTTTCCCAATATGATTGTACATTCATACTGGTATTTATAGTAGCAGTTTACTGCCTATTAACCTATTGAGTATTTTGCTAAATCGGATGAAG
>Ga0181606_10005173_pt1 | contig 10779 bp, 5 predicted proteins | sample 041ome_10_FD_132994 | JGI IMG/M metagenome (GOLD analysis project Ga0181606, IMG submission 132994) | Coastal salt marsh microbial communities from the Groves Creek Marsh, Skidaway Island, Georgia - 041412US metaG (megahit assembly) | ecosystem: Environmental > Aquatic > Marine > Intertidal zone...
ACTCGGATGCGGAGAGCGACGCCGCGACGGCCTGCGGAGCACGTCCCGTCCTCTCCGCGAGACGCTCGGTGCTGTCCGTGGTGGTCAACGACGGGGCGGCGGCTTCTGGTCGGCAGATGTCTCGTCGCTGAACTTTTTCGCCGGAGGCGTTGGCGGCGGTTCCGAGCTCAACGAAGTGGCGAAAAACTCGAACGCTCCTCGGGCATCCGCCGACCCCTTCGCCTCCCGCATGCCAGCCCCTCTCGCGAATCAGCGAGGGGTGGCCCGAGAGCGATCCGCCGGCGTTGTTCTGCGAGCGGAGCCTGGAGGGCGAGAGCGAGCAGAACGTCGAGAGAGCCAGGCCCACGGAGGGGCCGCAGCGATCGTCCGGCGGAGCGATCTCGGGCCACCCCGAGCGACCCTCAAAGCCCCACCGGCCGCTCCACCTCATTCACCAGCCGCGTGCCCCCCTCTGCCGTCTTCTCGAGACGAAAGGCATCGTGCACATCCCCGATCGCGTTGAGGGCCCGATACGCGATCCGCTCAGGCTCCACCGAAATCACCTGATAGAGCTGCGTGCGGGTCGCCCAGTTGTCCATCACCGGCTGCGGCTCAAGGTCGTACATCTTCGGTCCACTCACCGACACGACGTAGACCGTTCCAGCCCCGCTCTGCTCTCGCTGCTTGCCCACCGCCAGGTTCACCTCCTCAAGCGATCCCGGCTGAAAGGTCAGCTGCGGCGAGCGGGCGTATGTGTGGTCGTGTCCCTGCAGAACGAGGTCAACGCCCAGCTCATCGAAGAGCGGCTGCCAGGCTTCCCGTAGTTCCTGATTATCGCGGCCCTTGGCAGACGAGAAGACCGGGTGATGGAAGGTCACGATCTTCCAGGTCGGCGAGTCGTCGCTGAGAACCTCTTTGAGCCATGCCGTCTGCTCTTCGATCTGCTGATTGCTGTTGAGCGAGACGATCCGAGCCCCTTGGTAGTCGATCGCGTAGCAGGTCTCTTCCAATCCCGCTGGCCCCTGCATAGGAAACGCAAACGTCGGCCGCCAGTGGCGGCTCACCCGCCGACCGCCATCGTCGCCACGCGCCATTTCATGATTGCCCGGCGTGGCGAGCGCGGGAATCGTGCGGTGGATGAAGCCTGACGCTGAAAACCACTCACCCCACTCGCGGTCACTTTCGGCTCGGTTGATCAGATCACCGGCATGCAGGAAGAACGCCGCTTTGGGGGCGTCGCGAAACGCGTTGCGGACGACCCGCGACCAGTGGCTGCGGACATCGTTCTGGGCGTCGCCGAAATACACAAACACAAACGGCGAAGTATCGGTCGCAGCGGTTTCGGTCTGGCACCACTCGCTCCAGTGCTCCCCATCGCCCACACGGTAGAGATAGCGGGTGGCTGGCTGCAGCTCTCGGGCACGCGCCTCGTGGTAGCGTGCCTCGCCGAGGTCTGTCGTCAGCAGCGACGAAGTACCCTCCAGCCGCGTGGCCTTGCCCACGAAGTCGGGCCCACCTTCAGCAACCGCGATCTCAAGCAGTGTCGCCTCAGTCGCGACGGTCGTCCGCCAGGTGACCGCGATCTCATGGGCTGCATCAGCGGTGATGGAGAGACAGATCCGATCTGGAAAGGGTGTCGGCTGATAGAGGGCATCGGGCCAGGAGAGCTTTGGCGGATGGTCATGCTCATGCTCATCGTGCGCGACCACCGTCGTCACACTTCCCACACAGAGCACCACAGCCAGCAGTCCACGCAGCAGACCCACCATCACCCCCTCCCTCGCGATCAAGACGATTGACCAGTGGCCAAACGGCCGGCCCACACGCTACCAGATGCGTGAGACCGGCAGGGGGACTCCGCCCAAAAACACGCCAACTCAACGAGCAGCAAGCGGTGGCGGCAGCGGTGCCATCGGCAGGTCCACCGACTCTGGCAGGCTGATCTTGGTGGTGGCCGGCGTGGTCTCGTCAGCACGTTCGCGGCCACTGCGGTCGCGAGAACGCTTCTGGTCACCGCGTGGCTGGCCGGGCCGCGGCGTTTCCATCTGCTGGTGGCTGGCGAGTCCGGCAGCGATCTGCTGCTCGAGCAGCCGCGTGGCATTGGCCATCTCCGCACGCACCGATCGCTCCACGCGTCGCCCGAGCAGTTCCGTGGAGCGATCGATGGCCCGTTCGATGCGGACCTCATTGGCGACCGCCAGCCGGGCGAGCTCTTCAGCAGTCAGCCGGTTCAGCCGCCCCTCGATCTTATCGGCCCGTTCTCGAACCTCAGCCTGCAGGCTCTTCTCGAGACGATCCTCGGCGCGGGCCGACTGCTTGGCGAGCTTCTTCTCCGCTGCTGCGAGCTGCTGTCCGACCTGCTCCCGCAACGCCTCCGACTCCGCCGCAAACGCCTCGGCGAGCTCAGCGATCTCTTGGGCATGCTGCTCTTGGAGCTGGGCGGTCGCTTCATCCACCTTCGCCTCGAGCCGCGAGGCCTCATCGGCAAACTCAAGACCGAGCATGTCAGCCAGGTCATTCCGCACCGCACCCATTCGGTGGGAGAGTTCATGCCGTACGCGATGCGACACTTCCGACTGCAGTTCCGCCTCTCGGCGATCGCGAAGCCACACCAGCGGCCCGGCCGTGGCTTCCGAGAGTGCCACCGTCAGCCCCAGCATGACCACCATCCCGACTATCAGTCGCTCACCCCTGCATCGCATCTCATTTCCTCCCTGATCGTTGGCGTCTGCCTGACCACCCTGATTTCCCATCGGCACAAAAACTCGCGATGAGCCAGCGATCGAGCAGGCTTTTTGGCCCGCGATCGAAAAGCCAAGGCCTACCGTCGCCACGACCGCTACCACACGAACTGCACGAGGCCACCCGTCCCTGACCCCGCAATCCCGGCCGTGGCGCGGTACGATGGGAGGGTGGGGGGAGTTGTATCCCGGGCTGTCTCCCGCACACGGGCATCCCCGGCAAAACCGCCCAATGACGGCCCACCGCAGGAAGCCCACAGGTAGCCACAAGCAGAAGGGTTCGACGTATGCAGCGGACTGGTCAGACGCCCGTCATGACGACGTGGCTGATGCTCTGGGGACTGCTCTTCACAGCGGGCATGCATGGCGAGGCAGCAGCGGCCGACATCGCCAGCGACACCGAAGCGCTGCGGGTGTTTGAAGAATCCATCCGGCCAGTGCTCGCCACGCGGTGCGTCAGCTGCCATGGCGTGGATGCTCAGGAAGGTGGGCTGCGGCTCGATTCCCATGCAGGGCTCACCGCAGGCGGCGACAGCGGGCCGGTCGTGGTCGCTGGCAATGCCGCAGAGAGTCTGCTGATCGCGGCGGTCCGCCGTGATGGTCTCGAGATGCCTCCAGATGCGCCACTACCCGCTGACGAACTCCAGGCCCTCACCACCTGGGTGGACAACGGGGCATTCTGGCCAGAGTCCGCCGCTCCCCTGCGAGCGGCCGGCTTCACGGTCAGCGACGACGATCGCAACTGGTGGGCCTTCCGCCCGCTCCAGGTCGCTGAGCCACCGCAGCTCGCAAACGATCTCTGGTCAGCAGGGCCGATCGATCGCTTCGTGCTGGCACGACTCCGCGAGGCAGATGTCACCCCGGCCGAGCGAGCATCTCCGCAGACACTGATCCGGCGTCTCTCGTTTGACATGCTGGGACTCCCGCCCACGCCAGAAGAGATCGAGGCCTTTCTTTCTGATGTCGAGAACGCTGAATCGTTCGCAGCTGCCTGGGAGCGACTCGTCGACCGCTATCTTGAGGATCCGCGTTACGGTGAGCACCAGGCACGCTTCTGGCTCGACCTCGTCCGCTACTCCGAGTCAGACGGCTGGAACCAGGACGCCTATCGGCCGCACATTTGGCGGTATCGCGACTACGTCGTCAACGCGTTCAATGCCGACACACCCTATCCCACGTTTGTGGCTCAGCAGCTTGCGGGGGATGAGCTCGGCGGCGACAGTCCCGAGTCTCTGGTGGCTTCCGGCTTTCTGCGGCTGGGCATCTACGAATACAACCAGCGTGATGCTGCTGGCCACTGGAACGACATCGTCAATGAGATGACCGATGTCGTTGGTGATGTGTTCCTCGGCATGAGCATGGCCTGTGCTCGCTGCCACGACCACAAGTTCGATCCCGTCTCTCGCCGTGACTACCACGCCCTGCGAGCCTTCCTTGAGCCAGTGATCTGGCGGGACGACCAGACCGCTGCCACGCGTGCCGAGCGACTTGAGCATGCAGCCAAGCTCAGCGACTGGGAAGATGCCACCGCCGACATCCGTCGGGAGATCGACGAACTCATCACGCCCTACCACATCCGCAAGTGGCGTTCGACCGTCGACAAGTTTCCGCTCGACATTCAGGACTGCTACTACACGCCGGTTGCGGAGCGGACGAGCTGGCAGGACCAGATGGCCTACCTCGTCTCTCGGCAGTTTGAGGAGGAGGCAGGCGGCCCACTCAAGAGCCTGTCCAAAGAGGACAAGGCGGCGCTGGAAGAACTCGAGAAGAAGCTTGCTGCCTTTGATGAGCTCAAGCCCGCTCCCTTGCCCGCAGTGATGAGCGTGGCAAGTTTCTCAGGTACCCCATCGCCCACACGGATCCCAGGGGCTCCGGAAACCATCGGCCCGGCAGCTCCTGAGGTACTCAGACGCGGCCATGCGGCGGAGCCGCTGGTGGCGGTTGGTGATGGGCTCGCCGACGGCCCAGGTCGCCGCAAGGCCCTGGCCACCTGGCTTGGCGACGCGACCAACCCGCTGCCAGCTCGCGTGATCGTCAACCGCGTCTGGCAGTGGCGTTTTGGCATCGGGCTTGTTCCCACACCGAATGACTTCGGCCGCCTCGGTCAGCAGCCAACACATCCTGCGCTGCTCGACTGGCTGACTGCTCGCTTCATCGAAGACGGCTTCAGCCTTAAGCGTCTCCACAAGCAGCTGGTGATGTCGGAGGCCTGGCTGCAGTCGGCCCATCACCCTGACGTCGAACTCGCCCAGCAGCGTGATCCTGCGGACGCACTGATCTGGCGGTCGCGGGTGCGACGACTGCGGGCGGAGGAGATTCGCGACGCGATGCTGTTTGTCAGCGGCCAACTCGACGATGCGATCGGTGGTCCGAGCGTCGAAGCCAAGACGCCACGGCGTGGCCTCTACGTCAAGAGTTACCGCAATCGCAACGACACGCTGCTGCACCAGTTCGACATGGCCAACGGCCTCGAGCGGGTGTCTGTCCGTAACACCACCACCACGCCCACACAGGCTCTGGCGATGTTCAACGGCGACGAGGTGCTTGCTCATGCCGGCGAACTCGCCAAACGCGTGGAGCAGGAGGCCGACTCGCCGTCCGAGGCTGTGCAGCGTGCCATCCAGCTGAGCTGGGGGCGCGCTCCCAGTGATGACGAACTTGCCCGCGGTCTCGCGTTTGTGCTTCGCGATGATGCCGCCGGAGAGCCGCAGCTCGACAGCCAGCGGATGGTCGACTTCTGCCACGTGCTCTTCAACTCAGGAGAGTTTCTCTACGTAGACTGACACCTGCGACCGTCTCGTAGCCACACCCCGTTTGGCCAACGTCTCAAGGACCCCGCATGCGACCCCACCGCCTCGCCACAGCTGACGACCACGACGCCACCGGCATGCTCTCTCGTCGCAGTCTGCTCCAGGCAGGCGGCACGGGCCTTGGCAGTCTTGCGGTCTCGTGGCTCGTCTCCCGCGATCTGCAGGCAGGCCTCGCCGCCCCGCACCATCCGGCCAAGGCGAGAAGTGTGATCTGGCTGTTTATGGAAGGCGGCCCGAGCCACCTCGACCTGCTCGACCCAAAACCGCTGCTCAACGAGCTCTCGGGCAAGCCGCTACCGAGCAGTTTCCGGGAGCCGATCACCGCGATGGGCGAGCGAGGAGCTCCCCTGCTCGCGTCGCCACGCACATGGGCGCAGCATGGGGAGAGCGGGCTCTGGGCTTCTGACTGGATGCCCCACATCGCCACACAGCTTGACGACATTGCGGTCATCCGGTCCTGCACCACCGACGGCATCAACCATGCCGGTGGTGTCTGCCAGATGAACACCTGCTTAAACACCGCAGGCCGCCCGTCGCTCGGGTCGTGGGTGCACTACGGTCTCGGCTCAGCCAACGAAGATCTGCCGGCCTTTGTGGTGATGTGCGACAGCAGCGGCCGGCCAGTCAACGGCCCACGCAACTGGGGCAGCGGCTTCATGCCGGCGGCCCATCAAGGAGTTCGCATCGACGGCATTGGTGAAGAGCCAATCCGCTTTCTCAAGCCTCCCAAGGGATTTGATGCTGCCAGGCAGCAGGAGTCGCTGGCCCTGCTGGCAGACTTTAACCGAGCACACGCCGCAGACCGTCCACAGCAGAGCGAACTCGAAGCCCGCATCCGCAGCTACGAGCTCGCCTTCCGCATGCAGCAGGCTGCTCCCGAGGCCGTCGACCTCTCCCAAGAAACCGAGGTCACCAAGCAGCTCTACGGGCTCGACCACAAGGACACCGAGACCTTCGGCCGCAACTGCCTCTTGGCCCGCCGTCTCGTGGAGCGGGGCGTGCGGTTCATCCAGCTCTTCAGCGGCACAGGCTCGAAGTGGGACTCCCACTCAGACATTGAGAACAACCACTCGCGGCTGTGCCGCTCGATGGACAAGCCGGTCGCCGGCCTGCTCGCCGACCTCAAGCAGCGTGGCCTGCTCGATGAGACGCTCGTGGTCTGGGGTGGCGAGTTTGGTCGCACACCGATGAGCGAGAAAGGCAATGGCCGCGACCACAATCCCACCGGGTTCTCCATCTGGATGGCCGGTGGTGGCGTGAAGGGTGGCCAGGTGATCGGCGCCACCGACGAACTGGGGCTTCATGCCGTTGAAGACCGGATGCATGTCCGTGACATTCATGCGTCGGTGCTGTGGCTGCTCGGCCTCGATAACATGACGCTCACCTACGACCACAAGGGTCGCCCTGAGCGGCCCACGATCAACGAAGGCCGCTTCAATCGTCAGCTGATCACCGGCTGACGCATGCCTTGCAGATGGCAGCGTCCAGACACGTTCGCTGCACCGCCTTTCCAACGCCTCGCGGAGAATGTCATGGCCTATCGCTGCGGCCTGTTTGCTGTTGCTTGTCTCCTCTTTCTCTCCAGTATTGCTGAGCCTGCGGCCGGCCGTGAACGTGGCGTGAGCACCGCAGCCACGGCCACCTCGCTCGGCCTTGAGCCTGACGTGCTCGACCGTATCGGGCCACTGGTGGAAGAGGCGATCCGCAACGGTGAAACACCCGGCTGCGTGGTTGCCATCGGTCGCCGTGACGGCATCGCCTATCTCGAGTGCTTTGGCCAGCGGCAGCAGGAACCGTCCGGCGAGCCGATGACCCGCGACACGGTGTTTGATCTCGCTTCCCTGACCAAGCCGGTGGCAACTGCGACATCGGTGATGCAGCTGGTCGAAGAAGGACTCCTAAGCCTCGATGACACCATCGGCTCACATCTTTCGGGGTTCTCGGCCCACGGCAAAGACTCACTGACTGTCCGCGACCTGCTGACCCATACCAGTGGCCTGATTGCCGACAACCCACTGGCGGACTACGAGCAGGGCCCTGAAGAAGCCTGGCGACGGATCTGCGGTCTGAAGCCACTGGCTGCCCGCGGAGAGCGGTTCATCTACTCCGACGTCAACTTCATCGTGCTCGGCCGTCTGGTGGAAGAACTGCGAGGCACCTCGCTCGCCGCAGCAGCACACGACCACATCTTCGAGCCTTTACAGATGGTCGATGCGGGCTTCACCCCAAATGCCACACGGCAGCAGCGGGCGGCACCCACTGAAAAACGCAATGGCGAGTGGATCAAGGGCGAGGTGCATGACCCTCGCTCCTGGAAACTCAACGGTATCGCAGGCCACGCAGGCCTCTTTGCCACGGCAGATGACCTCGCCCGTTACGCACGAGCGATGCTGGCAGGAGGCAGCCTCGACGGCACCGCAGTCGTGAGTCCACAGACACTCGCCACAATGAATACCGCCGTCGAGGTGCCTGGAGGCGGCCTTCGCGGCCTCGGCTGGGACAAGCAAAGCGGCTACTCTTCCAACCGTGGTGGCAAGCTGTCACCGTCTGCTTTTGGCCACGGCGGCTTCACCGGCACCTCGCTCTGGATCGACCCCGAGCTCGATCTGTTTGTGATCTTCTTGGGAAGCCGTCTCCACCCAGACGGCAAAGGGCGGGTCAACCCGTTGGCTGGAGCGATCGCTGATGTAGCGGTCGAGTCGATTGCCACCACCCCGCGAGAGCAGGCTGCAGCCACGGCGTCCAGCACTCGCAAGCGGCCGCCGAATGTGCTCGTGATCCTCGCCGACGATGCCGGCTGGGGCGACTTCTCGGTCACCGGCAATCAGTCGTTTCGCACGCCGAACGTCGATGCGATTGCCGCCGATGGCTGTCTGCTTGAGACGTTTTTTGTGCAGCCGGTCTGTGCACCAACCCGTGCTGAACTGCTGACTGGCCGCTGGCATGCACGCGGTGGCGTCCGCGGTGTGACCGAAGGCCAGGAACGCATGAGCCCCGATGAGCGGACGATCGCCGAGGTGTTTCGTGACGGTGGCTACGAAACAGGCTGCTTCGGGAAGTGGCACAACGGCACCCAGTGGCCATACCACCCACTCGCCCGTGGCTTTGAGCGGTTCTATGGCTTCACCGAAGGCCACTGGGGGAGCTACTTCAATCCACCGATGGAGTCCGACAGCGAGTTTGTCAGGGGCACGGGCTTCATCACCGACGACATCACTGACAAGGCGATCGACTTTGTCAAAGCCAACACGGAGGCACCCTTCCTCTGCTACGTCGCGTACAACACGCCCCACTCGCCGATGTCGGTTCCAGATGATGACTGGGCGCGTTACGAGGATCTGCCACTTGCTCAGACCCGAGACCGTGAAGATCCGACCTTCACCCGTGCGGCACTGGCCCTTGTGGAAAACCTCGACACCAATGTCGGCCGCCTGCTCGACACACTCGAGAGCTGCGAGCTTACCAACGACACAATCGTCGTCTTCTTTTCAGACAATGGCCCGAACAGCTTTCGCTGGTGTGGTGGCATGCGTGGTCGTAAAGGCTCGACCGATGATGGTGGAGTGCGGAGTGTCTGCTGCGTGCGGTGGCCCGAGACGATTGCGGCGGGCTCGCGGCTTGCCGAGCCGACCGCCGCCATCGACCTGCTGCCCACCCTCGCGGGGCTTGCCGGTGTGTCGACAGCAGGCTGCCGGCCACTCGATGGCGTAAGCCTCGCTCCGTTGCTCGCCGGACAAGGCAACACAGCGTCGTTGTTAGAGACGCTCAAGCAGCGGCCGATCGTCTCCTCTTTCCGTGGCAAGGTGAGTATCCGCACAGCCACCCACCGCCTCGACCACGAAGGCCAGCTCTACAACATGGTTGACGATCCTGGTCAGACCACCGATATCACCGACGCTGATCCACAGACCGCAGCCCAGCTCAAGGCGATTGCCAAAGCCTGGCGACGCGAGGTGCTCGATACCGTCCCTGTTCCTGAGGTCGAACGGTTCCCCGTCGGCTTCGCTGGAGCCCCCCAGACCGAACTGCCTGCCCGCGATGGCCGTGGCCACGGAGGTGTGGAACGAAGTGGACGCGCTCCGAACTGCTCGTTCTTTACCAACTGGACATCACCCGATGACCGCATCACCTGGACTGTCGACGTGCTCACGCCCGGCAGCTATGAAGCGGTGCTCTGGTACACCTGTCCTGAGGAGTCCACCGGTGCAACGATTGCGCTGACCTGTGAGCAAGCCGACCGCACGCCGACGGCGGCTCAACAGGTGACAGGCGTAATCCGAGAGGCCTGGGATCCGCCACTCAACCTAGGTGAAGATCGTGTCGACCGTGGTGCAGAGAGCTACGACAAACCCTTCCGCACCCTCTCCTTGGGGCCGATTGACCTCCCTGCCGGCGAGGCCACCTTATCCCTTCTGGCCACCGATGTCCCGGGCGGCATGGTGGCCGACATTCGGCGACTGGTGCTGCGGCCCGTGGCAGCTCAAGCCCCCTGAGCGGGGTGTACACTGGAGAGTTCTTGATTCGAGTTGTCGGCAGGGCGGCGTGTTGTGAGTGAAGACCTCTCCAATCCGAGTGACCATCAGCCCACACCCGTTTCGCCGGAAACTGCGACGATCTATCGAGACGACAGCCAAAGCGGCGGAGCCTATCCGGCTGACCTGGTCTGGAGCCCTCAGGAGACGGTGACGGGCTTTGGCGAGGGACACCGCTACCGACTGATCCGTGTCATCGGTCGCGGCGGAATGGGGGTCGTCCACGAAGGCTGGGACTCCCAGCTCTGTCGTTCCGTCGCCATCAAACTCATGGAGCGACCTCAGCGGCAGCAGCCGGCAGCACTGCAACGCTTTTTCCGTGAGGCCAGGATCGCCAGCCAGCTGGCGCACCCTGGGATCGTGACGATCCACGAGTTTGGCGTCACGCTCGATGGCCAGGCCTTCATTGTGATGGAGCTGCTACTTGGGAAGACGCTCCGACAGGTCCTCGCGGACATCAGCGATCGCGGCGGTGAACTGCCGAGGCTGCTGAACATTTTCTCCGAGACCTGCCTGGCCATGGCGTCAGCCCATCAGCGGGGTGTGATCCATCGTGACCTCAAGCCCTCCAACGTGATGGTCTGTCCGTTTGGCGTTGTCAGCGTGATGGACTGGGGGGTCGCCAAACTGCTCCCTGATGCCAGGCCACTCGATCCAGCACCGCTTGCTGTCGCCGCCGAGTTCACCGCCGATCCGCCTGATGCCGTGCCACTCTCT
>Ga0181606_10005175_pt1 | contig 10778 bp, 9 predicted proteins | sample 041ome_10_FD_132994 | JGI IMG/M metagenome (GOLD analysis project Ga0181606, IMG submission 132994) | Coastal salt marsh microbial communities from the Groves Creek Marsh, Skidaway Island, Georgia - 041412US metaG (megahit assembly) | ecosystem: Environmental > Aquatic > Marine > Intertidal zone...
CTGGACGTGGAACACAAACGGGATCGGCCCCTTCAGAAAGTGGAGGAATTTGTAGCCGGGCTGGACAACACGCCCGTGCTGTTTTGTGCAGATTCACCGGGCCGTCGCGAAGCTCTGCTGGAACTGCTCGGCAGTACCGGCATGAAACTGAAGCCCGTACAAAACTGGCAGGAATTTGAGCAGTTGCGTCCACCGCTGGGGATCACGGTGGCCCCACTGGAATCCGGAATCTGGCTGGAGACACCCGACCTGGCCCTGGTCACCGAGAGCCAGCTGTTTGCCGATCATGTCAGTCAGCCGCGCCGGCGCGGCAAGTTTACTGACAACACCGACTTCATAATCAAGAGTCTCACCGAGCTTCATCTCAATGCGCCGGTGGTGCACATCGATCATGGAATCGGCCGTTACAAGGGACTGCAGACTTTCGAGGTGGAAGGCCAGCTGACCGAATTCCTGGTTCTGGAATATGCCGACGAAGCCAAACTCTATGTCCCGGTTTCCTCCCTGCACCTCATCAACCGTTACAGCGGTGCCGATGCCGACCATGCCCCGCTGAACAAACTGGGCAGTGACCAGTGGGAAAAAGCCAAGCGCAAGGCGGCCGAAAAAGTCATCGATGTGGCCGCGGAGCTGCTGGATGTCTATGCGCGCCGTGAAGCCCAGAAAGGGATGAAGTTCACCTTGCCTGAAGAAGACTACCGGCAGTTCGTGCGCGACTTTCCGTTCGAGGAAACCGAAGATCAACAGGAAACCATACAGGCCGTGCTGCAGGATCTGCAGCAGGAAAAAGCCATGGACCGCCTGGTTTGTGGTGATGTCGGCTTCGGCAAAACCGAAGTGGCCCTGCGGGCGGCATTCATTGCCGTGAGCAACAACACCCAAGTGGTGATCCTGGTGCCCACCACCCTGCTGGCCAAACAGCACTATGACAATTTCAAGGATCGTTTCGCCGACTGGCCGATCAACATTGCGCTGATGTCGCGCTTCGTCTCCGGCAAACAGCATACGGACAACATGGCCAAACTGGCCAACGGCAAGATCGACATTGTCATCGGCACGCACAAACTGCTCAGCACGGATATGAAATACCACAATCTCGGCCTACTCATCATTGACGAAGAGCACCGTTTCGGCGTGCGTCAGAAAGAAAGGCTCAAGTCACTTCGCGCCAATGTCGACATCCTGACCCTGACCGCGACGCCGATACCGCGCACACTCAACATGGCCATGTCCGGTATTCGCGACTTATCCATCATCGCGACGCCGCCAGCGCGGCGCTTGTCGGTAAAAACCTTTGTGCGCCAGTCCACCCCCGCACTGATTCGCGAAGCGGTCCAGCGTGAATTGCTGCGCGGTGGCCAGGTTTTTTATCTGCACAATGAGGTCAAGACCATTGAGAATGCCGCCGATGAGCTGCGCAAGCTGGTGCCCGAGGCCAAAGTGTGTGTTGGCCATGGCCAGTTGCGGGAAACCCAGCTCGAGAAAGTCATGTCGGACTTCTATCATCGCCGCTACAACGTGCTGGTGTGTTCCACCATCATCGAAACAGGTATCGACATTCCTACGGCCAACACTATCATTATGGAACGTGCAGACAAATTCGGTCTCGCACAGCTGCACCAACTGCGCGGACGAGTCGGCCGTTCTCATCACCAGGCCTATGCCTACCTGCTGACACCACACCCCAAGTCGATGAGCGCAGATGCCCTGAAGCGTATCGATGCCATCGGCAATGCTGACACGCTGGGAGCTGGTTTCGTCCTGGCCAGCCATGACCTGGAGATCCGCGGTGCTGGCGAGCTGCTGGGCGATGAACAAAGCGGGCATATCCAAACCATCGGTTTCAGCCTCTACAGTGAAATGCTCGAACATACCGTCAACCTGATGAAACAAGGTAAGCATCCCGATCTGAACCGGCCGATTCACACCGGCACAGAAATCAATCTCCATATGCCGGCGCTGATCACGGAAGAATACCTCCCGGACGTACATACCCGACTGATGATGTACAAGCGCATTGCCAATGCCGGCAACAAAAAGGAACTGGATAACCTGAAAGTGGAAATGATCGACCGCTTTGGACTGCTGCCGGAACCTACCCGGCTGTTGTTTGAAGTCACCCAGCTGAAACTCACTGCGCAAAGCCTGGGCATTGCCAAGGTCGAGGCCAATGCCCGTTTCGGCAAGGTGCTGTTCGACAAGGAAACCGCTGTCGAACCTTATGCCGTGGTCAAACTGGTGCAGGAAACGCCCGCACTGTTTTCCCTGGGCGGCGCCACGGAATTGAAATTCCGCCATGACCTGGGCGACGCCCGCGAGCGTCTTGGCTTTGTCAGCAGCCTGCTGGCATCTTTAACTCCCGGAGGCCTTCAGGTAGCCTGATGCCATGACGCGATTTCAACATGCCTGCCTGCTACTGTCCTGGTTGTTACCTCCGGCAATGGCGTCCGACGCCATGGCCCAGGGATTCAGCAATGATGGCAATCGCTGGTATGAAATTGAGGTGAGTATCTTCAGCAACGAGGGGCCAGAAGTCAGTAATGAACTGGTGATCCCGGAAAAAACCGATCTTACCTACCAGCAACCGTTGCGCCAGCTGGAACCTGCTGCCAGCAGCTTCCTGATCGACTTTGATGAGCCCGACGACAACCTGGTCTACACGTCTGCTGTCGGCCAGGCTGGATTCTCCTTAATCCAGGCCCGGGAACCGCTCATGATCGGTCCAGAAACAACCCCCCCCGCGGGGGATTTCAGGCTGACAGACTTCAGTCGCGACCCCTTCATCGCCCTGGGCAACGAGGAAGCCGAATTCACCGCCTACAATCGTGATTTGGAACGTTCTCCGGATCATCGCCTGCTGTTTCACGCGGTCTGGCGCCAGCCTGTGCTGAACCGTATGCAGTCCGGCGCCATTGTTGTCAGCGGCGGAGACCAGTTCGGTAAACACCACGAACTGGAAGGCAGCCTGCGCTTCAGTTACAACATCAACCGTGTGGATATCGAGGCCCGGGTCTGGCTGGCCGACTTTTCCGCCTTCCCTAACACTACTACCAACACGACATCGTGGCAGCTGCCCGAACCGCCATTTCCCGGCGGTGACAGTACCTTGACCATGGACCTGCCGGTCACCCGCCTGGCCTACATGGACCAACTGCGGCAAATGGTGAGCAATGAGCTGTATTACCTGGATCACCCGGCTATAGGGCTGCTTGTGCAGATCCGGCCCTATACCCTGCCAGAACCCGTCGGCTTTTCATTCGAATAGGGCCGTGCTTGCGTCGAACCCAGCGCGCGGCTGGCAGGCGCCGACATCAGGCTGGTAAAAACCGTGTGGGAGAAATGAACTGCCTTTCAGGCAGTTGTCAGAGTGATCGCTTCAGCCAGCAACCGGCGGACGTCGTCGATGCCTGTCGCCAGGATGGCATGGATGTCATCAAAGGTGATGGCTGTATCTATGACACCTGCTGCCCAGTTCACTACCAGGGCAATACTGGCATACGGCAAGTCCAACTCACGTGCCAGCGCCGCTTCAGGCATGCCCGTCATCCCGACGATATCGCAGCCATCGCGCTGCAGGCGCCTGATTTCAGCGGCCGATTCCAGCCGCGGACCTTGTGTACACCCGTAAACCCCGCCATGACTGCAAGGCAGTCCAAGCCGTTCTGCAGCCTGTGTTAGGGCCTTGCGTAGGGTTGTGTCATAAGGCCAGGTGAAATCGATGTGGTTGTCGACGCTTTCTAGGACATCGAAAAAGGTATGTGCCCTGCCCCAGGTGTAATCAATGATCTGGTCAGGGACGACAAGATGGCCTGGAGCCATCTCCGGGGTAATACCGCCAACGACATTGACGGCGAACACCGCATCCGCGCCGGCTGCTTTGAGGGCCTGGATGTTGGCGCGGTAGTTGATGCGATGTGGCGGAATACCGTGCGTGCTGCCATGGCGCGGCAGGAACAGCACGTCTGTGCCGGCCAGTGATTCACGACTGAGGATGACAGGCATGTCACTCCAGGGGGTGTCCTGGGTAACCGTGTCGACATTATCGCTGCCGCTGAGGCTATAGAAACCGCTGCCGCCGATAATGCCGATGATCATGCGCGCCGGGTCTCCTTACTTGTAATAGGCGTTGTCATCAATGGAGTGGTCCGTGACATCACGGATCTCCTTGATCTGCGGCAGCTGAGCCTTGAGGGTGCTTTCCACCCCTTCCTTCAGGGTGACATCGACCATGCCGCAGCCCTGGCAACCGCCGCCAAAACGCAGGATCACGATGCCGTCTCCTGTCACTTCCTCCAGGCTGATAAACCCACCATGGGCTGAAAGGCCGGGATTGATTTCGTTGTAAAGGATGTAATTGATCCTGTCTTCCAGCGTGCTGTCATCCGTGATTTTCGGCATGCGGGAATTGGGTGCCCGGATGGTCAACTGCCCCCCCATACTGTCCTTGGCAAAATCCACCACGGCTTCTTCCAGGTACTGCTTGCTCTTTTTTTCCACAAAAGAGCGAAACCCGGTGTAGTCAAACACTTCATCATCGGGCTGTTCTTCGCCGGGCCGGCAAAAGGCGATACAGGTTTCCGCTTTCGGCGTACCGCCATCGAGCACGAATACGCGAATGGCAATGCCTTCGCAATCCTGTTTGTCGAGCAGTTGCTTGAGATAGGTCTGGCCTGACTCAGTGATTTCGATCATGGCTATTGGAGGTCCTGAATTGTCGATTGTAGGGTTGGTCGTGATGATTAACGAACAGGGCTGAATCCCCTATAGGGCGTCGCCAAACCCTGCTTAAAGGTCAGCGTTCGGTGCCGTAACTGTATTGTCGGCCATGCCAGCAAATATAGCAAAACAAGACCCTACAAAGTATCAGTTTATTCAGCGACTTCAATGACTTGCCCATGGTACTGATACCGGTGTCGTAGTATCATCGCGAACCTTGAATTCGACCGCCCCGGCTGACGTTTCACCGGGGTAGTCAACCGCACTATTACCCGGGTTGAACCATGTATATTTACGACAAATACGACCACCAGATGCTGCAGGATCGCATCAGGCAATTCCGTGACCAGACCCAACGCTTTCTTAACGGCAAACTGACACCTGAGCAGTTTCTGCCACTGCGCCTCCAGAACGGCCTCTACATCCAGCGCCTTGCCCCCATGCTGCGTGTGGCCATACCCTATGGCATGTTGTCTTCGCGGCAGTTGCGCAAACTGGCCTCCATTGCCCGCGATTACGACAAGGGCTATGCGCACTTTTCCACGCGCCAGAATATCCAGTACAACTGGCCGCAACTCGAACAGGTCCCTGACCTGCTGGCCGAACTGGCTGAAGTGGAAATGCATGCCATCCAGACCAGCGGCAACTGCATTCGCAACACCACTACGGACCAGTTCGCCGGTGTTGCGCCCGATGAAATCGAGGACAGCCGTCCCTGGTGCGAAATCATTCGCCAGTGGTCCACTTTCCACCCGGAATTCGCCTACCTGCCGCGCAAATTCAAGATTGCCGTGTGTGGTACTGCCAACGATCAGGCGGCCACCCAGGTGCATGACATCGGTTTGTACATCAAGAAAAACGACCAGGGCGAGATCGGCTTCCAGGTGCTGGTTGGCGGCGGCCTCGGCCGCACGCCGGTCATCGGTTCCGTGATCAACGAATTCCTGCCCTGGCAGCACCTGCTCAGTTATCTCGATGCCATCATGCGGGTCTACAACCGCTTTGGCCGTCGAGACAACAAGTACAAGGCCCGTATCAAGATTCTGGTCAAGGAAATCGGTGCCGATGCCTTCCGCGAAAAAGTGGAAACCGAATACCGGCATGACAAGGATGGCCCCGCCACTCTGACCCAGGAAGAAGTGGATCGCTGCAAGGCCTATTTCAAGGATCCGGCGTATGAAGACCTGCCCGATACCGACAATGCCGTGGCAGAAGCCGCCAATACCGACCTGCTCTTTCATCATTGGCTTGAGCGTAACGTGGCCCAACACATAAAGTCGGGCTATCGTATTGTCACGCTCTGCCTGAAAGAAACCGGCGTTGCTCCAGGCGATGTCACCGACGGCCAGATGGAGTTCATTGCCGATCTGGCCGACAGGTATTCCTTTGGCGAGATTCGTGTGACCCATGAACAGAACGTGGTACTGGCCGATGTTCGCGTCAGTGACCTCTATGAGCTGTATCGTGCCTGCAAGCAGGAAGCCCTGGCCACACCGTACCTGGGCATGCTAAACGACATTATCTGCTGCCCGGGCGGCGATTTCTGCTCTCTGGCCAATGCCAAGTCGATTCCGATTGCCGAAGCCATCCAGCGTCGTTTTGACGACTACGACACACTGAAAAATATCGGTGACATCACCCTCAACATTTCCGGTTGCATGAATGCCTGTGGCCATCACCATGTCGGCAATATCGGCATTCTCGGTGTCGACAAGAAAGGCGAAGAGTTCTACCAAGTGACCTTGGGTGGCGCTGCCGACCGAGAAACCGCCATCGGCAAGGTGCTCGGTCCGTCATTTGCCCAGGAAGACATGCCCGAGGTGATCGCTAAGATTATCGATGTCTACCTGGAAAACCGCGAGGACGGGGAAACCTTCCTGGCCACCTACAACCGTCTCGGTATCGATCCCTACAAGGAGCGTGTCTATGCCACAGCTGATTAAGAACGGCGCCGTCGCCGACAACACCTGGGAACGGGTCACCATGGAAACCGCTGCCGACAGCGTTCTGGGGGCTGATACCGGCGCCCAGGTCATCGTGCCGCTCGCCATGTGGATGGCAGAAAAGGACTCGCTGACGGCTTCCGACAAAAGTATCGGAGTTTGGCTCGACAGCGAAGATGATCCTTACGAACTGGGTGATGAAGCGGCAAACCTGCCCCTCATCGCACTGGATTTCCCAGTGTTCCGTGATGGCCGGCCGTTTTCCACGGCTGCCATCCTGCGCGAACGGCTGGACTTCAAGGGAGAATTACGCGCCGTTGGGGATGTCCACCGCGATCAGTTGTTTTACATGCAGCGGTGCGGCTTTGACAGCTTCGAATTGGCCGAAGGAGAAGATGTCGCCACAGCCTTGTCCGCGTTTACGGATTTCACCACCAACTACCAGAGCACGGTGACAGAACCCACCCCCCTGTTCCGCCGCCGCCAGGCATAGCCGATTAGGAAATCAGTTCGTCCTTGTTGCGTGAGCGCTGGAGCCAGCGCAGCAGGGTATTGTCCAGCGCGCCTTCCAGCATGCCGCCAAACTTGTCGGCCAGCTTTTTGCGTTTCTCGTAGGCCACGTGATACACATCACGTGTATCACAGACTGCCATGATGACTTCATCACTGGTGCCGATCTCATCAACCAGACCCAATTCGCGGGCGCGAATGCCCTGCCAGGTCTCGCCTGTGGCCAGCTTGTCGATGTCCATGTCAGGGCGTGATTCACGAATGAAGTTCTTGAAGAGCTGGTGTACTTCCTGGACATCCTCAGCCATTTTCTGGCGCCCTTTCTCCGTATTCTCGCCGAACATAGTGAGAGTACGCTTGTGGTCACCGGCCGTAATCATTTCATAATCCACGTGCTTGTCGCGCAGCAGTCGGTTGAAGTTCGGCAGCTGGACTACCACACCGATGGAGCCGATATAGGCAAAAGGGGCTGCGACGATCTTGTTGGCCACGCAAGCCATCATGTAGCCACCGCTGGCAGCGACCTTGTCCACACAAATGGTCAACGGGATGTTACGACTGCGAATGCGATGCAACTGCGAGGCCGCCAGGCCGTAGGCATGCACCATGCCGCCGGGGCTTTCCAGACGCAGCAGGATTTCATCATGTCCTTCGCGCACAACGGACAACACGGCAGTAATCGCCAGGCGCAATTCATCGGCCTGGGATGCTTTGGGATCGCCATTGAAATCGATGACATAAAGACGGTCGCGACTGTCCGCAGGATCAGATTTATTACGGGCTTTCTTCTCCGCCTTGGCTTTCTTCCTTTCTGCCTTGGCAGCCAGTTTCAGCGTGCTCTCATCATCCACTTCCTTGCGGATGGTGTCGCGAAAACCCTCCAGCTCCTTGTTCAGATGGGTCACCACAATACTGCCCTTGCCTTCTTTCTTCTGTTTCATGGTATTGGCAACGGCAGCGGCCATGATGATCAGAATGGCAAGGACAACTGTGACGGTTTTGGCCAAGAAGAGGCCGTATTCAGCGAGAAATTGCACGGATGGGCTCCACAATCAGGTGAATGATTTTGACAGTCAGTGTAACAGAAGGATGCGGCATTTGATGGACTAAAGAGATAGGGGCCGTGAAGCAGGCCCTGACTTGATGAGTTTCATGCTTAATGTTAGGCGTCCATTTCCACCCTGGCGGTTGTGGGATCATCAATATTGGTTTCCGGGTTGGCATAGAAGTCAAAGAATACTGTCATGCTGATCGAACAGATAATCAGGGGCAGGACCATGACCGGCGAACCCTTGCGAAACCACAGACCCGGGGTAATTGCCAGGTTGGGATTACCTTCGTCCTTGGCCAGCTTCTCGGAGATGGTCACGATGAAGACGTTGACCGTAGAACCCAGGTGACTGCCGTTACCGCCCATACCCACACCGGCGGCAAGCGCCCACCAGAGCGCATTGACGTTCACGCCCTGCTGTTCCAGCCCGAGAATGATCGGAATCATGGCCGCCGTGGACGGAATGTTGTCGATGAAGGCTGACAGGAAGGCTGCTACCCACATCAGCAGGATACAGGCAGTTAGCAGGTCTTCACGCACAAACGGCAGGATGAACTGGCCAATGTATTCCAGGAACTTGCTGTGTTCAACACCGCCCACAATGATGAGCAAGGCCATGAAGAACAAGAGCAGGGTCAGCTCGACATCGGCGAAATGCTCATGCATGTCCACGTCCTTACCGAAGAAGACCAGCAGGGTCAGGCTGAGACCGGCCACGAACCAGGCTTCCCAGTGCAGAGTGCGATGCAGGACGAAACCCACCACCATGATGCCGAGCACGATCAGGGAAGCTTTCCAGGTATATGGATCCTTGATTTCTTCCTGCTGGCTGAAGTCCTGCAGAGAGGGAGTCACGGAAAGTTCCTTCTTGAAAAGCACCTTCATGAAGAACAGGGTCGCGATTCAGGCCACAAAGACGATGCCGCCCATGTGATAGAAGAAGGTATTGAAACCGATACCAGCCGCGGAACCGATCATCAGGTTGGGTGGGTCACCCACGAGAGTGGCGACACCGCCGGTATCAGACAGCAGTGCTGCTGCCAAGAGGTAGGGTATCGGACTGACTTTCATGGAGCGGCAGATCAGAATGATCAGCGGTCCGAAAATCACCACTGTGGTGACGTTATCAAGCAGCAGTGAAAGAACAGTCACCAGGGTACCCATCATGGCCAGCAGCAGAAACAGACGCCCCTTGCTGAGATCGGCAATCTTGTAGGCCAGCATCTGAAAACCACCGGTGGGAATCATGATGGCCACAATGGTCATCATGGCGCCCAGCAGGAAAATCATATTCCAGTCGATCGCCTCAATGGCCAGTTCCGGGCTGTAAAAGCCGAAGTACTGACCCGACAGCACCGTGGCGCCGGCACCCCCAAGGGCGAACTTGGCACGGTGAAGACCGTGTACACCCTCGGTAAAAATACCGATGAAAGTAAGGACCAGAATGATGCCGGATACCATCATGGCAGTATCCATTTCGAGCACTTCCATAGGAAATTCTTATAATTTTGGCGATCTGAAATTAAGGAGGTTATTTAAAATAGACGGCATAAAAGTATATGCAAGGGCCGAATGCACTTCATGAAAATAGCGCCCTGCCAGGGCTTTAGTGTTGTATCTCGTTGTGCAGCCAGAGACAGCCCTCAGCAGCCGTCTTGTCGATCGCTTGCAGGCGTGCCTCATGGGCCGCCAATTCTGCTTCCGTAGCCCGTATGACTTTCAGGGGGTTACGATTGGCCGACAGCTTCTGGTGGGACACTTCCGTTTGCTGACCATTATTATCCTCGCCACCCAGTAACAGGCTCGATTGCCCGCCAGTCATCATCAGGTATACATCAGCCAGAATCTCGGCATCCAGCAATGCACCATGCAGTTCACGCTGGGTGTTGTCGACCATGTAGCGTTTGCACAGGGCATCCAGGTTGTTCTTCTGCCCGGGATGCTTCTTGCGAGCCATGGCCAGGGAGTCCAGCACACGGCAGTATTCGTGCATAGACTTGTAACCCTGCTTCAGGGCCGCCAGTTCGTGGTCCAGAAAACCAATATCAAAGGGTGCGTTGTGGATGATCAGTTCGGCGCCATCGACAAAATCAACAAAGCTCTTCGCGACATCCCGGAACAAGGGCTTGTCGGCTAGGAATTCGTTCGTGATGCCATGCACTTCCAGTGCCGCGGCTTCGATTTCCCGCTGCGGGTTGATATACACATGCAGGTGATTTCCGGTCAGCCGGCGATTGACCAGTTCTACACAGCCAATCTCGATGATCTTGTGGCCCTGGGCCGGATCCAGGCCGGTGGTTTCAGTATCAAGAACAATCTGCCGCATATTGTGCCTGTTGGTATTCCTGTATATCCGCTACTGGTGGTTACGATGTCAGTGACCGGGTGTTTTATAACTCGTCTATGCCCCTGTTGGCGAGCTGATCCGCAAGTTCATTTTCCGGGTGGCCACTGTGACCTTTTACCCATTCCCATTCGATCTCAAACTGCTGCACCAGGGCATCCAGAGTCTGCCACAGATCCGCATTGAGTACCGGTCTTTTGCTTGCAGTACGCCA
>Ga0181606_10005181_pt1 | contig 10771 bp, 8 predicted proteins | sample 041ome_10_FD_132994 | JGI IMG/M metagenome (GOLD analysis project Ga0181606, IMG submission 132994) | Coastal salt marsh microbial communities from the Groves Creek Marsh, Skidaway Island, Georgia - 041412US metaG (megahit assembly) | ecosystem: Environmental > Aquatic > Marine > Intertidal zone...
GCCGTGGAAACCGCCCGCGCAATTACCCAAGCCACCCTGCGCAACCTAACACCGCGCGAACAAGAGCGGCTGCTGGCGCTTCTAGACAAGCTGTAGGGGTTTAAAGCGACGGGCAAAAACCGGCCTCAGGCCAGCGTCGCAGATACCGCGATGCAACTTGTCGCCGTGTCAGCCCGCTCGTCAGCGCAATTCGCACTGCATCCTTGCGGAATTCATCCGTTCTTACTGTGCCCATAGTTTGTCTCCTTTGCTGAACATTATGCTATCAAAGGAGCGGCACCAAACCGCGACAGGTCCATTGCTTTCCTTTCGGTTTGATCACCCCGAGCCTAAGGCTGAGGGAATGCAACGCCACCCTTTACGCAAAGTTCAACATCAATCGGGACATCCCTCAGGTGTTACCTCGCTATGACCAAGTGCGGACCCGACATCAACAAGCGCACCCGAGACAGGATGGACGTCATGCAGTCATACTGGCCGGGTTGGCGCTGAATCTTTAAGCGAAACACCTTTCTGCTTCAAAAATAGATACTTGCGGAACTGTTTTGGAGCTCTTTGGTCCCGGCGATCTGAGCTTTGGCTCCCCGCAAGCAGTCAAGGATTGACAGATTGGCTAAACCAATGAACGGTTGGTTTGATCCAATGAGAAATTCCTCTGGGGCAGAATGCTACACAACCGTCCAAAAGACCTGCAGGAAACGTCCGAGGCCAGCCGCGTGCTTCAGGCGATCCGACAGATCGTAAGTGAAGGGCTTCTTCCCTCGGACGGGCGATTGCCGACGGAGCGTCATCTTGCAGCCGAGCTTGAGGCTGGGCGAGCATCGGTCCGCCGGGCGCTTGACACGCTTGAAGCGGAAGGCCTGATCTGGCGTAAGCAAGGGAAGGGCACTTTTGCTGGACAGCCGCCCGATCCGACCGAAGAGCTAGCCGCTCAGATCGCGTCAGATGTTGATCCGCTCTCGGCAATGGAGGCACGGCTTTGCATCGAGCCTGCATTGGCCGATCTTTGCGCACGTCGCGCGACTGCGGATGATGTTGCGCGGCTTCGGAAACTAGCGGAACGAACGCACGACGCGGAAGGTTCGGATTCAGCTGAGCTTTGGGACGGTGCGCTGCACCACGCCATCGCTCGGATCGCGGGCAACCGTTTGATGCTGACTGCCTTTACGTTGATCGACGAAGTGCGCATGGGGGACGATTGGCAGGAAAAACGGCACCGTGCCCGAACGCCAGAAACCCGGGCATTTTACGACGCTCAACACCAAAAGATCATCGACGCCATTCATGCGCGCGACGGGACAGCCGCTGCAAACGCCATGCGCGAACATCTTGAGACATTGTTCGACAATCTCCGCAAGTCGATGGAGGGTCGACCATGACCGAGCTAGGGCCGCTTTTGCAGGTGGACGGCCTGACGATCCGCGTCGGGACCGCGCCGCAGCCCTTGGTCGATGGCGTGAGCTTTGAGCTGAACCCCGGCGAAACGCTTTGCATCGTGGGAGAGTCCGGTTGCGGCAAAATCCTGACCGCCCTCGCGTTGATGGGGCCCTTGGATGGCACGCCGCTCAGGATCGAGGGCGGGACCGCGCGGTTTCAGGGGGCCGACCTGTTGTTGGCACCAAGAGAGACGTTGCGCGCCATGAGAGGTGACCGCATCGCGATGATCTTTCAGGAACCGATGACCTCTCTTAACCCGGCGCTCCGGATTGGCGACCAGATTGCAGAGGCAGTCTGCGAACATCGCGGCGTCTCGCGCGGAGAAGGCCGGGCTCGGGCACTTGAGATGTTGGAACGGGTGCGCATCCCGGCGGCGGCAAAGCGGCTGGACGAGTATCCGCACCAGTTGTCAGGCGGGATGCGGCAACGGGTGATGATCGCCATGGCGCTGGCCAATGACCCGGCACTGCTGGTTGCGGATGAACCAACCACCGCGCTCGATGTGACGATCCAAGCGCAGATTCTCGACCTGATGCGCAATCTTGGACAGGAAACAGGTGCTGCGATGATAATGATCACGCATGATCTGGGTGTGGTGGCGGAAATGGCCGATGCAGTCGCGGTCATGTATGCTGGCCGCATTGTCGAGGCTGGCAAAACCGAGCAGATCTTCGACGATCCGCAGCATCCCTATACACTGGGCCTTATGTCCTCCATGCCATCGCTGACGGGGCGTTCGGAGCGACTGGTTACGATTCCGGGAACCGTGCCCGGCGCGCTCGACATGCCGGTGGGCTGTCGCTTTGCCGCGCGGTGTCCCTTCGCGTCAGATGAGTGCACCAAAGCGCCATCGCTGACGGATTTCGGTGGCGGGCATCGCGTTGCCTGCTGGCACGCTCCGCTTGAGGCGGAACAGCCTATGCCCTCGCGGGTGTCGGCATGAGCGCGATCCTAACAGCGCGCGGGCTGACCCGCCGTTTCGTGACGAAGAAGCCGCTCTTTGTCGCGCCAACGGTGGTGCAGGCAGTCAATGGCGTCGATCTGGACATCGAAGAGGGCGAAACCTTTGCTATCGTGGGCGAGTCCGGCTGCGGCAAGTCCACACTGGCACGACTTCTGTCGCATCTGATTGCACCTTCCGAGGGTAGCGTCACTTATGCCGGAAGGGACATATCGGCGCTTAGCGCTTCCGAATTGCGGGCGCTTCGCCAGCACATGCAATTCATCTTTCAGGACCCGTTCTCCTCGCTCAATCCGCGCATGACAGTGGGCGCGCTGATCGGTGAACCCTTGAATATTCACAGCATCGGCACCGCGGCTGAGCAGCGCGCCAAGGTGGTTGATCTACTGCGCAAAGTTGGGCTGCGGCCGGAACATGCAGACCGCTACCCGCACGAGTTTTCAGGCGGACAGCGCCAGCGCATCGGCATCGCTCGGGCTTTGGCGACCGGGCCGCAGATTGTCATTGGTGATGAGCCGGTGTCGGCGCTCGACGTGTCGATCCAGGCGCAGGTGATCAATATCCTTGAGGACCTAAAGGCCGAATTCGGGCTGACCCTTGTCATCATCGCGCATGATCTGGCTGTGATCCGCCATATCGCGGATCGGGTGGCGGTGATGTATCTCGGCGAAATCGTTGAACTGGCCCCTGCGGAAGAGCTGTTCGCAGCACCCAAGCACCCTTATACTGGGGCACTGTTGTCGGCGATCCCGATCCCATCCACTGGCGCCAGGCGCCTGCGCACGACGCTTGAGGGCGATCCGCCGAACCCGATCGCACCGCCGCCCGGCTGCAAGTTCCACACCCGCTGCCCACATGCACAGGACCGGTGCCGCACCGAACGTCCTGTTCTGCGTGGGACCGATGCACACCACAGCGTCGCCTGTCATTTCGCCGAAACCCTGTCGCTCCAAGGAATCGCCTCCGAAGAAAAACCAAGAGCCGCTGCCGCGCAGGCTCGGTTTGCCCGTTACAGCGCTGCGCGGGCTGCCATGGACGGCGTAGCCAAGGGATGACCATCACGACGTAACGAATAACTACAAGCCAACTGACAGAGGAGTGATCTCATGCAAACCTTAAAGACATTGGGCCTTGCGGCGTTGCTTGCCGCCACAAGTGGTCTGGTCCACGCGCAGGACCTGCGCATTGGGCTTCAGGAAGACCCCGACGTTCTCGATCCCGACCAGTCGCGCACCTTCGTAGGGCGCATCGTCTATGCTTCGCTCTGCGACAAGCTGGTCGATATTACGCCGCAACTGGAAATCATCCCAATGCTGGCGACTGGCTGGGAATGGAATGCTGACGGCACCGAGCTGACGATGACGCTGCGAGATGGCGTGGTGTTTCACGATGGCGAGCCGTTCAACGCCGAGGCAGTGGCCTACAACCTCAACCGCTCAAAGAATTTCGAGCTGAGCCGCCGCAAGTCCGAGGTGTCTTCGGTCGAAAGCTGGGAGGTCGTAGACGACACCACGATCAAGATCAGCCTCGCAGCTCCCGATGCGACGCTCATCGCGCAGTTTGCCGACCGGGCGGGCATGATGCTGTCGCCGAAGGCTGCTGAGGAAGCGGGCGAAAAGTTCGGCCTAAACCCAGTCTGCGCGGGGCCCTTCACTTTCAAGGAGCGCATCCAACAGGATCGCATCGTGCTTGAGAAGTTCGCAGACTACTACCGCGCGGACGAGATCAACTTCGACAGCGTGACCTTCCTGCCGATCCCGGACACCACCGTGCGTCTTGCGAACCTGAGGGCTGGTGACCTTGACATGCTCGAACGTTTGGCGGCGACGGACGTGCCGTCTGTCATGTCCGATGATGGCCTGACGATGGAAAAAGCGACCTCGCTCGGCTACCAGGGGATCACGGTCAATGTCGGCAATGGCGACCGGGCGAACACGCCTATCGGCACCGACAGCCGCGTTCGTCGGGCACTTTCGCTGGCAATTGATCGTGCCGCGCTGAACCAGGTTGTGTTCGAAGGCGCGTTCGCGGCTGGTAACCAGCCTTATCCGCCGGATTCGCCGTGGTTCAACACCGCCTTCCCCGTGCCCGAGCGCGATGTCGAGGCCGCCAAGGCACTGCTTGCCGATGCCGGTTTCGCCGATGGCGTCGACGTTGAGGTGCAGGTCGCCAACAACCCGGTGCAGACGCAGGTGATGCAGGTGGTGCAGGCGATGGCCGCTGAGGCGGGCATCAATATCAGCCTGACCGCCAAGGAATTCGCGACGCTGCTGAGTGATCAGTCCGCGGGCGATTACATGGCGAGCCAGATCGGCTGGTCGGGCCGGGTCGATCCGGATGGGAACATTCACCAGTTCATGACCACTGGCGGCGGGATCAACGATTCCAAGTATTCCAACCCTGAGGTCGACACGCTCTTGAACGAGGCGCGCCTGTCCAACGACACCGCCGACCGGAAAGAAAAGTATGATGCGGCGCTGGCGATCCTGCAGGAGGACAGCCCGATCGTCTACCTCTACCATCAGGTGTGGATCTGGGCGCTCGACAACAACGTGTTGGGCTTTGTTCCCTATCCGGACGGCATGATCCGCTTGCATGGCGTGTCGATGACCGAGTAATGCCAATCGCTGTCCCGGTCATGCACCGGGGCGGCAATCTTCCCTTGCCGCAGCAGGAACAGCTATGCTTGCTTTCATCGGTCGCCGCATCCTTATCGCGATCCCAACCGTCATCCTGATCTCAATCTTTGTCTTCACGCTGCAGCACCTGCTGCCAGGCGACCCCATCCTCGTGATGGCGGGCGAAGAGCGCGATCCCGCGGTGATCGAGGCTTTGCGCGAGAAATACCGGATGAACGATCCCATCCCGGTGCAATACCTTGCCTGGGCGGGCGCTGCGCTGCAGGGCGATCTGGGGATTTCCCTGCGCACGCAGCAACCTGTTCTTGAACTGATCGGGGGAAAACTGCCTGTGACGATCCAGCTTGCCGTCATGGCGCTGATCATCGCCATCCTGATCGGCATTCCCGCCGGGGTTCTGTCGGCCTATAGGAAAGGCACGTGGATTGACTGGCTGGCCAATATCGTGGCGCTGTCGGGCCTGTCCGTTCCGAATTTCTGGCTTGGCATCATGTTGATCCTGCTGGTGTCGGTCAAACTCGGCTGGCTACCCGCTTCGGGATACATGCCGCTGTCTGAAGACCCCATGCAGTCGATCAAGGTCATGCTCATGCCAGCCTTCGTTCTGGGCACTGCCATCGCCGCGACGCTCATGCGCCATACACGTTCGGCTATGCTGTCGGTGCTGAAATCCGATTATGTTCGCACAGCGCGCGCCAAGGGTCTGCGGGAGCGCGTCGTGCTGGTGAAACACGCGCTGCGCAATGCACTGGTGCCGGTGGTGACCGTTATCACGCTTCTGTTTGGCGAACTGTTGGCTGGTGCAGTCCTGACCGAGCAAATCTTCACCATTCCCGGCTTCGGCAAACTGGTGGTGGATGCCGTATTCAATCGGGATTACGCGGTGGTCCAGGGTATCGTTCTGTGCACCGGAATCGCCTTCATCGCCATGAACATTCTGGCCGACGCGGCGTATCGCGTCCTGAACCCAAGGATGTCTGACCAATGACTGCTGTCGTCGATCCGCAAGTCTTAGCCGACCCGCTGCCTCCCCGCCGCCGCAACCGCGCATGGGAAAAGTTCCGGCGCAATCCTTATGCGCTGCTGGGCGGAGCTGTTGTTGCCTTCTTTCTGATCGTTGCGCTGCTGGCACCCATTCTGCCCGTGCCGGGACCCGCTGAAACTGACTGGTCCGCCGTGCGCAAGGCGCCATCGGCCGCACATCCGTTCGGCACGGACGAAATCGGCCGCGATGTGCTGTCTCGCATGATCTGGGGGGCGCAAGCGTCTCTGCTTGCGGGGGTCGTTTCTGTCGCGATCGCCGTGCTGCTGGGCGTGCCACTCGGGATGTTGGCTGGTTACCTGCGCGGCTGGACCGATGCCGTGATCTCGCGCTTCACCGAGGCGCTGCTGGCTGCACCGTTCTTGATCCTTGCGATCGCGCTAGCCGCCTTCCTTGGCCCGTCGTTGCAAAATGCGATGATTGCCATTGGCCTCTCGGCCATGCCGATCTTCATCCGGCTGGCCCGAGCGCAGACCCTCAGCGTGATGACCGAGGATTACGTGGAAAGTGCCCGAGCGGTCGGGATCGGGCATCTTGGCCTGATCAGGCGCTACATCCTGCCCAACATCCTGCCGCCAATCATCGTGCAATCAACGCTGACCATCGCCACTGCGATCATCGCCGAGGCGTCGCTCAGCTTTCTGGGGCTCGGTCAGCAACCGCCAGCGCCTAGCTGGGGTGCGATGCTGAACATCGCCAAGAATTTTCTCGAACAGGCGCCGTGGATGGCGCTTTACCCGGGCATTGCGATTTTTCTCGTGGTGCTGGGCTTCAACCTGCTGGGTGACGGGCTGCGCGATGCGCTTGACCCGCGCGATACGTAAGACAAAGGGACGGACATGCAATTTACCACCAGACCCGAGATCAAGGGCACTTTCGGCGTCGTTGCCTCGACCCATTGGATTGCTTCTGCCGTCGGGATGAAGATCCTTGAGGTGGGTGGCAGCGCCGCCGATGCTGCGGCGGCCATGGGCTTTACGCTGCATGTGGTCGAGCCGCATCTGAACGGGCCGTTGGGCGACATGCCGCTTCTGTGGCGCGGTGCCGGGGATGACGCGCCGCAGGTGCTCTGCGGGCAGGGGACGGCACCGGCAGGGGCGACCATCGCGCATTACCGCGCCGAAGGGTTGGACAGCGTGCCCGGTTCGGGACTTCTGGCGACGGTGATCCCCGGTGCGTTCGGGGCGTGGATGGCGCTGTTGCGGGACCACGGCAAACTGCCGCTGCGCGCAATCTTGGAGCCGGCGATCTATTACGCCCGCCATGGCCACCCCGTGCTGCCACGCGTCGCCGCGACCATTGACGGGCTGTCCGACTTCTTCCGTGACGAATGGCCGACCTCTGCCGCGACTTGGATGCCGGGGGGGAGCGCACCCCAGGCGTGGTCGCTCATGCGCAATCCCGACTTGGCCGACACATGGGACCGGTTGCTGGCCGAAGCCGAGACCGTCTCGGGCCGTGAGGCGCAGATTGACGCCGCGCGGCGCGCGTTCTACGAAGGCTTTATCGCGGAGGCGATCGACACATGGATGCGGGATGCCTGTGTGATGGATGCGTCCGGCGCGCGTCATAAGGGGGTGCTGACCGGTCAGGACATGGCAAGCTGGACAGAGACGTGGGAAACGCCGCTGTCCGTGGACTACGAAGGCTGGACAGTCTGTAAAGCTGGTATGTGGAGCCAGGGGCCAAGCCTCTTGCAGGCTTTACGTCTTCTTGATGGATCCGGCATCGCCGACATGGACAGCCGAGGTGCGGACTTTGTGCACACGGTCACCGAGGCGATGAAGCTCGCCTTTGCAGACCGCGAAGCCTATTACGGCGATCCCCTGCACAGTGACATCCCAACTGAAACGCTCTTGTCGCGCGCTTATGCCGACACCCGTCGAGGGCTGTTGGGGTCGAAAGCCTCGCTCGACCAGCGGCCGGGCCGGATCGACGGCTTCGCCCAACAGGCGGACGCCGCCATCGCCCGCGCCAAGGCAAGCGAAGAAGCCTCCGGGGGAGGCGTGGGCGCAGGCGAGCCGACCATGGCGCATCTGTCGGAAAAGCGTGGCGACACCGTGCATATCGACGTGATCGACCAATGGGGCAATTCCGTTTCGGCGACACCTTCGGGGGGCTGGCTGCAAAGCTCGCCTGTGGTGCCCGCTCTTGGCATGCCTCTCAATTCCCGCGCCCAGATGTTCTGGCTGCAAGAGGGGCTGCCCACGTCGCTCGCCCCCGGACGCCGTCCGCGCACAACGCTGTCACCGTCGATGGCGCAGGCACCCGATGGTACACGCCATGCGTTCGGCACGCCGGGCGGCGATCAACAGGATCAATGGCAGCTGATGCTGTTCCTGCGCTTGGTTCATTCCGGCATGAACCTGCAGGAATCCATCGACGCTCCGCTCTTCAACACCGCCCATTTCCAGGGGTCGTTCGATCCGCGCCCGGTGCGGCCCGGCCACCTGATGGTGGAGCCGGCTTTTGGCGAAGCCGTCATCGCTGATTTGCGGGCGCGCGGCCACGATCTTGAAGTTGCCGAGCCGTGGACCGTTGGCCGCCTGACCGCCGCATGCCGCACACCCCACGGGATGCTCAAGGCCGCCGCAACACCGCGCCTGATGCAGGCCTATGCCGTAGGACGCTGAGGAGAAAACCATGACCTATTCGATCTGTGCGTTTGACGAGAAAACCGGAGAGTTGGGCGTCGCTGTCGCCAGCCGCTTCTTTGCGGTGGGAATGCTGGTTCCACATATCCGCATCGGGCGAGGCGCAGTTGCGACGCAAGCGTTTGTCAATCCTTTGTGGGGCATCGACGCCGCAGATCATCTTGCCGCTGGATATGCACCAGTGGACGTGGTGAACGCGCTTGTTGCAGCCGATAAAGGCCAGGCCAATCGGCAACTTCACATGGTCGATGTGCAGGGCCGCACCGCAGCGCATACGGGGGTGGACTGCGTAGATTGGTGCGGACACAGGGCGGCTTTGGGTGTCTCAGTGGCTGGCAACATGCTGGTGGGCGAAGCTGTTATCGCCGATACGTTGGCCTGCTATCTTGACAGTGCGGACTTGCCGCTGGCCGAGCGGTTGATGACGGCGATGGAGGCTGGAGAAGCTGCAGGCGGTGACAAGCGCGGCACGCAATCCGCAGCACTGATTGTTCATCGGGACCAGCCGTATCCGTGGCTTGATCTGCGCGCCGACGATCATCCCGACCCGCTGGCCGAATTGCGCCGTCTCTACGATGTTGCCCATGAGCGCTTCACGATTGTCGTCAAGGCACTGCCGACGGTGCAGAACCCACATGGTTGGCTGGAGCGCGGTGGCATCGACAAGGAAATCCGCGAGGTCGACGACCGCCGCAAAGCGGAAGGCCGCGAGAGCCGCAGTTTTGGCACTCCTCTCTAAGGTCTCGTGTCGACATGACGACGTAGTAGTTCTTGGTCCTGTGTTGCTCTGCAATTTTGTCCTGAGCGGTTTGGCTTCCAGACCCTTTTCGTACCAGTTGGGATTAGCATTACAGTTGCAATTTTGATTTGATGTGGCACTGCCTTGCTACGGCTTGATGGGCGCGTCTCCAGACTGACCACGCGATGATGTCGGAGGGTTCGATCTGGCGTTGCGTCATTTTGTTCGCGATGCGGCGAATTTCCTGTATCGACCAGCGGATCAGTGCCGGTAATGCATCTGATTGATCTTTCTCAGCGTTTTTGGGTGTGGCGCGACGTTTGCGTGATGGCGGATCACAGCGGTCATTGCGAAGGCAAGCATGACCAGTGAGACATGACGGTGCCAACCATGCCAAGAACGCGTTTCGTTATGGTCGAGGCCGAGTTCATTCTTCGCCGTTTCAAAACTGTCTTCGATCGCCCACCGGTGGCCCTCGATCCGAGCGAGGGTTTCGATCGAGGTTCCCTGTGGGCACCAGGTTGTGAAGTAAGAAGTATCGCCATCGGCAATGTTGTGGCGGATCAGAAGGCCGCGGGTCCATGTGCCGGTGAAGTCAACGCCAAAATCACCTGCATCGAGATCCGCGAGGTCGAGATAGGCCCAGTCATGCAACCTTGTGCCTTTTGTGCCATCCCCGGGCGAGAGGCGTTTCCAGGCATCCTCGGGCAGAGCGGCGGCGATCTCCTTTGCCGTGCCAGATACGGCATAAGATTTGCCCCAAGACGTGAATCCATGACTGGAACTGACGCCAAGAACATAGCCCTTTGCCGCACGGCGCAACGTCATTTCGATGCTCCCCACCCCGTAAACGCTGTCGGCCGCCACCCAAGAGAAAGGGACATCGGTCGAGAGCGCGCGCTGAATCATAGCGCAGGCAAGAGAGGGTTTTGTGGCAAATTCAACAGTCTCGGGCACATGGGTTTTGTTCCGCCGTATCGGATCATCGGCCCATGCCTTTGGCAGATACAAGGATCGATCAATGAACGCATGGCCGTGACGCGAAACATAGGAGGCAAAGACCCCGATCTGGCAGTTGGTGATCTTACCAGCAGAACCAGTATACTGCCGCGCCACGCCGTAAGACGCGTGACCTTGTTTCAGAAAGCCAGTTTCATCAATCACCAGAACCGCATCGGGATCTGCCAGGGTTTCCAACGCATAATCGCGCACGATGTCGCGCAACGCCTTGGCGTCCCAGTTTCCACGGCCAAGAATTGCCTGCTGACGCCAGGGGCCACTATCGCCGGCGGCTTCAGC
>Ga0181606_10005182_pt1 | contig 10771 bp, 10 predicted proteins | sample 041ome_10_FD_132994 | JGI IMG/M metagenome (GOLD analysis project Ga0181606, IMG submission 132994) | Coastal salt marsh microbial communities from the Groves Creek Marsh, Skidaway Island, Georgia - 041412US metaG (megahit assembly) | ecosystem: Environmental > Aquatic > Marine > Intertidal...
AAGGGGGCGATGACCTGATCTTGGTGGGCTTGCTGCCATAGCTTCCCCAGCAGGTTCACATCCAACCCGCCGCCTTTCAGCGCATAGGCATCCATTCCCATGGGCAAATGGCGCGCTGATTTTTTACCAAAAGCAAAGGGTTGTTCAGGGCGCAGGCCGGAATAAAGCCGCTCGGTTTCGTATAGTTTCATCGTAGCAAAAAGCACACTTAACGATTGGCCCAGCTGCCGCTGTAGGGCGCTGTCGCCGTGCTCGCCGAATGTGGTGATGGCCGAAACCTGCCAGCGGCAATCCAGATGGGCCAGCAGGAACGGCGCCTGTTCGGCCCAAAGGCGCAAAAACAGGGCGGCTGTGTGGGCGGGCTGGCTGCGGCGGCGCAGATGCGCAATAAGCAAGCCATGCAGGTGCAACAGCGCGGGCTGGCCGTGAAATTCGCCGGCCAATTCCCGAAACTTGCGCGCATAGCCGCTTTTCGAGCGGGGGATATCCGCGCCATTGGCATCGATCAGCTGGTGTTGCAGCGCCTCAAGATCGCACGAAAGTGGCGCCAAACCTTCGACCTCGGCATAATCCAACGGATCAAGCCGGGTTTCCATTTGGTCCACGATTGCGGAAAAGCCCCCCGGATAGGTTGGGCCGAACTGGTTACTCATGCCCCAAACATGCCGCAGGGGCGCGGCGCTGGCAAGATGCCTCGCAGCGCCCCTGTGGCAGAATTAGGCCATCATTTCCTTGGTGGCCGACAGGGTGATATCGGGGTAGTCGCGTTCGATCCGGTCGATATCCCACTGCAGGCGGGTCAAATACACCACATCGCCGTCGTGATCGTGGCTGATGTGCTGTTTGTTGGTGTTGATGAATTTGTCCAACGCGTCGCGGGGCCCGCTGGCCCAGCGTGCCGAGGTGAATTGCGAGGTCTCAAAGCGCACGGGCAGGCCATATTCCAGCTCGATCCGGCTGGCCAGCACCTCGAATTGCAGCGCCCCCACAACCCCCACAATAAAGCCCGAGCCGATCATCGGCTTGAACACCTTTGCGGCGCCCTCTTCGGCAAATTGCATCAACGCTTTTTCAAGATGCTTGGCTTTCATCGGGTCGCCCGCGCGAATGCCTTGCAGCAGCTCTGGCGCAAACGAGGGAATACCGCTGACGCGCAGCGCCTCGCCCTCGGTCAGGGTGTCGCCGATGCGCAGCTGGCCGTGGTTGGGAATGCCGATAATATCGCCTGCCCATGCCTCTTCGGCCAGTTCCCGATCTGCGGCCAAAAACATGACCGGGTTGGTGATGGCCATGGGTTTTTTGCTGCGCACATGGGTCAGTTTCATGCCGCGGGTGAAATGGCCCGATGCCATGCGCACAAAGGCCACACGGTCGCGGTGTTTTGGGTCCATATTGGCCTGCACCTTGAAAACAAAGCCGGAAACCTTGCTTTCATCGGGGGCAATCTGGCGGGGCTGGGCCGATTGTGGCTGGGGTTCGGGGCCATAGGTGCCGATGCCATCCATCAGCTCTTTGACGCCAAAGGAATTGATCGCCGAGCCAAACCAAATTGGGGTCATATGCCCCTCTAGCACCGCCTGCGGGTCAAGTTTGGGCAATAATTCGCGGGCCATTTCCAGATCTTCGCGCAGCTTTTCCAGCAGATCCGCAGGCACGTATTCGGCGATTTTGGGGTCGTCTATCCCCTCGATCGCGATCGATTGCGCCACTTTGTTGCGGTCCGCCCGGTCCATCAGTTCCAGACGGTCGCGCAAAATATCATAGCATCCCAAGAATTCGCGCCCCTGCCCAATGGGCCAGCTGGCGGGCGTGACATGGATGGCCAGCATTTCTTGGATTTCATCGATAATCTCGAATGTATCGCGCGCTTCGCGGTCCATTTTGTTGCAAAAGGTCATGATGGGCAGGTCGCGCATGCGGCAGACCTCGAACAGCTTTTGCGTTTGGCTTTCCACGCCTTTCGCGCCGTCAATGACCATAACCGTCGCATCCACTGCGGTTAGCGTGCGGTAGGTGTCTTCGGAAAAGTCCGAGTGGCCGGGCGTATCGACCAGATTAAAGCGGAACTCTTTGAAATCAAACGACATGGCCGAGGCGGAAACCGAAATGCCGCGGTCTTGCTCCATCTTCATGAAATCCGAGCGGGTGCGCCGTGCCTCGCCCTTGGCGCGCACTTGGCCAGCCATCTGGATGGCACCCCCGTAGAGCAGAAATTTTTCCGTCAGCGTGGTTTTGCCCGCATCGGGGTGCGAGATAATGGCAAAGGTGCGGCGGCGGGCAATCTCGCGCGGCAAATCGGGGCGGTTGGGCGTATGATCCAGCATGGGGGCGCGTATAGGGTGACGGCGCAGATTTGGCAAGAAATCTTGAACTGGTGCAGGTGGCCTAGTGGTGCGGAATTTGGGCCGCGGCCAGCAGGTTTGGAATGGCCTCGCGGAAGCGGAAAAACCCATGCGTGGCATGGGGCCACGCGCGGCTGTCAAAGCCCCGGCGCAGCTGGAAAACCGGCAAGCTGCTGCGCGCGCTGAGTGCGGCCAGAAAACTGGCCACGGGGCCAGTGGGGGCATAGGGGGTGACAATTTGCACAGCGCCGCTGCGCTGGGCCCAATTGGCCAAATCGCCCGGCGTGCAAAAGCCTTGTGTCACTGGCCCCAGCTTGGTGCCCCACCGCGCCACGCACTCTTGCATGGCCGCGCGCCCCCAATCGGCCACTGCCGGGCTGGGGGCCAAGGGGCTGCGATCGGCGCTAAGATCAAGGCAGGCGGTGGCCACTGGCGTGCCGATTTGGTCCAGCGCGAAACCGGGGCTAAGATCGTCTTCGTGCAGCAAGAACAGGCTGGGGGCATCGGGGGATGGGCTGGCCAGTTCGGCCAAGGCGCGGCGCGCGGGCGCGGGCGGCCCTTGCAGGGGGGCAGGGTTGGTGGCCAACCCCGTGGGGGCAAAGCGGTGGCTGGTGAATTTCACGATATTGTCAGCGCGCGCGACATAGTGTTTGCCGGCAGTATGCAGGCCTGCCACCCAGCGCCATGACAAGGTGTTCGAGGCCGGATCGCCATCGATCAGGTGGCGCAAAAAGAAATCTGCCCCCAATTGCCAAGGCAGTTGCAAGGTGAAGATCCAGATCGAGGCAAACCACATGCGGGCGTGATTGTGCAAATAGCCGGTATCGGCCAATTCCTGCGCCCATGCATCAAAGCAATCGATGCCGGTATTGGCGCTGCAGGCATCGGCCCACCGCCGGCGCAACCCCGCCTCGCCCTGCACGCGGTTGATGGCCTGCGCTAGGCTGTTTTGGTAGTCATCCCATATGCTTGGGCGCAGCTCCAGCCAGCCTTTCCAATAGGTGCGCCAAAACACTTCTGCGACAAACTTATCGGCAGCTTGCAGACTGTGACGGCCCAGAACTGCGGCCAAAACCTCGTCTTCGCAGATCAGGCGATGGCGCAGATAGGGCGACAGGCCCGATACGTTGTGATGGCGGCCTGCGCCATAATCATAGTTGCGCAGCTTGGCATAATCGGCCCCGGCGCGCGGCAGAAATTGCGCCAGCTTTTCCAGCCCCGCGGTACGCGAGGGGGCAAATGCGGTGGCCAGAGATTGGCAGGCAGGTGTCATGCAAAGGGGCCTTTTTGGGGTGCGCCTAGGCAGGTAGGGTGGTGGTGCAATTGTTCAAGCAAGCCCAGCAATATGCCCGGCCCCCCTTGCGGGCGCAGGGGCGCACCACTAAGACTCCTTTAGCAAATGAAAGTCTAAGCATCGATCCATAGTAAACAGGCGGGCGCAGATGAAAGATCCTATTGACGTATACATGAACACCCTGGTGCCGATGGTTGTTGAACAAACCAGCCGCGGCGAACGGGCCTATGACATTTTTTCGCGCCTTTTGAAGGAACGCATCATTTTTCTGTCTGGTCCGGTGCATGACGGCATGTCCAGCCTGATCGTGGCACAATTGCTGCATCTCGAGGCCGAGAACCCGACCAAAGAGATCAGCATGTATATCAACAGCCCCGGTGGGGTGGTTACTTCGGGCCTGTCGATTTACGACACGATGCAATATATCCGCCCCAAGGTCAGCACGCTGGTGGTGGGGCAGGCGGCCTCGATGGGGTCGCTTTTGCTGACCGCAGGCGAAAAGGGCATGCGTTTTAGCCTGCCCAACAGCCGCGTCATGGTGCACCAGCCCTCGGGCGGGTATCAGGGGCAGGCCACCGATATTATGATCCATGCCCAAGAAACCCAGAAATTGAAGCGCCGTTTGAACGAAATTTACGTCAAACACACCGGCCAAGATCTGGAAACGGTCGAGGCGGCGCTAGAGCGCGATAATTTCATGTCGGCGGAAGACGCCAAGGCATGGGGCTTGATCGACGAAATCGTTGAAAGCCGTGGCAAGGTGGGCGACGAGGCCTAAGCCAGCCACAGCCCAGGCCGCAAAGTGGCTTTTTCGCATTGTGGCTTGGGCGATGCTGCCCTAATCTGGGGCAATACGTGAAGACCCGGCTTTGGCCGGACAGGGCAATAAGGCCTGAAAGGGAAGACATGGCGAGCAATTCCGGCGACAGCAAGAACACGCTCTATTGCAGTTTTTGCGGCAAAAGCCAGCATGAGGTGCGCAAACTGATTGCGGGCCCAACCGTGTTCATCTGCGATGAATGCGTCGAGCTGTGCATGGATATCATCCGCGAAGAAACCAAATCGGCCGGCCTGAAATCTTCCGAAGGGGTGCCCACCCCGCGCGATATTTGCAACGTGTTAGACGATTATGTTATTGGTCAAGCTACCGCAAAGCGGGTGCTTTCGGTGGCTGTGCATAACCACTACAAGCGCCTGAACCACAGCCAGAAATCGGGCGATATCGAGCTTTCGAAATCCAACATTTTGCTGATCGGCCCCACGGGTTGTGGCAAAACCTTGTTGGCGCAAACCTTGGCACGCATTTTGGACGTGCCCTTTACCATGGCCGATGCCACCACCCTAACCGAGGCGGGCTATGTTGGTGAAGACGTTGAAAACATTATTCTAAAACTGCTGCAAGCCAGCGAATACAACGTCGAGCGCGCGCAGCGCGGGATCGTGTATATCGACGAGGTCGATAAAATTACCCGCAAATCCGAAAACCCGTCGATCACGCGCGATGTGTCGGGCGAGGGGGTGCAGCAGGCGCTGTTGAAGCTGATGGAGGGCACGGTTGCCAGCGTGCCGCCCCAAGGTGGGCGTAAACACCCCCAGCAAGAATTCTTGCAGGTGGATACCACCAATATCTTGTTCATTTGCGGTGGGGCTTTTGCCGGGCTGGACCGTATCATCGCGCAGCGCAACAAGGGCAGTGCCATGGGCTTTGGTGCCGATGTCAAAGACCCAGACGAGCGCCGCGTGGGCGAGCTGTTCAAACAGCTGGAACCCGAAGATCTGCTGAAATTCGGGCTTATCCCGGAATTTGTGGGCCGTTTGCCCGTGATCGCCACGCTGGAAGATCTGGACGAAGAGGCGCTGGTCACCATTTTGACCCAGCCGAAAAACGCCTTGGTCAAACAATACCAACGCTTGTTCGAGCTGGAAGATGTGCAGCTGTCGTTCACGGATGATGCGCTGCAAAGCATCGCCAAGCGGGCGATCCAGCGCAAAACCGGTGCGCGCGGGCTGCGCTCGATCTTGGAAGACATCTTGCTGGACACGATGTTTGAACTGCCCGGCCAAAGCGATGTTAGCGAAGTTGTCGTCAACGACGAGGCGGTCACAGCCGGGGCCGCGCCTTTGCTGATCTACGCCGATGCCAAGAAAGAGGGCGCAACCGCCGGCTAAGGGCGGCTGCAGTGCGTGCAAAAACTTGCCAAACGCCGCGCCATTCGCGCGGCGTTTTGGTTTTGCGGTCTGGACCTTTGCGTTATGATAGGCCATATCAGGGGCGCATTATCCGGAGGTTGCCATGGGCGTTCTGAACCTGCTTAAACGCGTCTTTACTTGGTGGGATGGCCAAACCATTGGCACCCAGCTTTACACATGGCGCAACGGCGTCCGGGTGGGCGAGGACGAGCAGGGCAATGTGTTTTACACCTGCAAACAAGGCAAACGCCGCTGGGTGATTTTTAACGGCGAGGTCGAGGCAAGCCGCGTCAGCCCCGATTGGCATGGCTGGCTGCATCACACCTTCAAAGAACCCCCGACCGAACGTCCATTGCCCCACAAGGCGTGGGAAAAACCGCACCAAGAAAACCTTACCGGCACGGGCTTGGCATATGCGCCAGCCGGGTCGCTGCGCCGCGCCCAACCGGCCGATCGCCGCGATTACGAGGCGTGGTCGCCGGAATAAACCATGGCGCATAATAAAGCAGAGGTTGTTGTTGGTGGGGCAGTTTTAGCAGCTGCCATCGCCTTTGCTGTTTTCGCAGCCCAAAAAACCGGGTTCGGCAGCGCCACAGGCGCAGGCTATGCGCTGACGGCGTCTTTCCGCTCGCTCGAAGGGGTGAATGTTGGCACCGATGTGCGGTTGGCCGGGGTAAAGGTTGGGGCGGTGACCGATATTCGCCTGAACCCAGAAACCTTTCGCGCCGATACCACCCTTTCGGTGCAAGAGGGCATTCAAATTCCAGAAGACAGCGCTGTTGTGATCTCGTCCGAGGGGCTGTTGGGCGGCAATTTCGTGGAAATCATGCCGGGCGGGTCGCCGTTTAACTTGGCGGCTGGGGCTGAAATAGAAGATACCCAAGGCGCGGTAAGCCTGATTTCGCTGCTGTTGAAATATGTAGGTAGCGGCGGCGGAGCCAGCCAATGATGCGCGCCGCGCGGGCCGCTGTGCTATCGGCAGGGCTGATGGCCTGTGCGGGCACAGCTGTGGTGGCGCAAGATGTATCCCCGGGGCAGGGCGCGGTTTTGCGGCTGTTGGATAAGATCACCGGCCAGTCCCAAGATGTGGCTGTGCCTGTGGGGGGCGCCACTGAAATTGGGCCTTACCGCGTGGCGCTACGTGCGTGTCGTTACCCAACTGGCAACCCTGCGGGCGATGCTTTTGCCTATGTTGTGATCGGCCCTGAGGGCGGGGATGCGCTGTTTCAAGGCTGGATGATTGGATCATCGCCAGCGCTGAACGCGCTGGATCACCCACGCTATGATGTTTGGGTGATCCGCTGCAAAACCTCGTAGCCATCTTCCGCCAATAGCGCGGGGTTCAGGGCCGGGGTCTTTTTCAACGCCTCGTCCAAGCGCGCGCGATAGGCCGCGCGGGTAATTTCCTTGGCCCCCAAGCTGGCAAGATGTGGGGTGATGAATTGCGTGTCAAATAGCGAAAATCCGCAGCGGCGCAGGTGGTCAAGGGCAAACATCAGCACCAGTTTCGACGCATCGCGCTGGGTGGAAAACATGCTTTCTCCAAAAAATGCCCCCCCCAAAGCCACCCCATACATGCCCCCCGCCAAGGCACCGGTTTGGGCGCGGAACTCGTAAGAATGGGCATAGCCTAAATCGTGCAAGTCTAGGTAAAGCTGGCGGATGGGCGGGCTGATCCATGTTTCTGCGCGGCTTGCGCACCCATCCAACACGCCGGCAAAATCGCGGTTCAGGGTAATGCGAAAGCCGCCTTGCCGGGCGCGGCGCTGCAAGCTGCGCGAGGCGTGAAAGCCCGCCAAGGGAAACACGCCGCGGCGTTTTGGATCTACCCAGAAAATATCAGGGCTGTCACGGCTTTCGGCCATGGGAAAAACGCCAGCTGCATAGGCATGCAACAGCAAATCAACGGTTATCTCTGGCGTGTCTGGTTGTGACATGGCGGCAAACTGCCCCAGTTGCCAGCAAAAGGCGAGGGGCCCGCGCAAAGAAAAAGGCGGCCAAAAGACCGCCTTTTCGGGAAACGTGTGTTGGGCTTAGTTGGTGCCCGAGCTGCTGTCAGCAACAGCTGCAACAACACCAGCAACAACAACCACGGTGGCGATAGTTGCAGCGGTGCTCATGCCGCCCAGTGTCAGGACTGGCAACGCCTGGCTGCTGACGGTGGGGTTAACGGTGGTTTCGGTTGCCGAAACAGGCGCAGCAAATGCCAGTGTGGCAGCGATTGCGACCAGGGAAAGTTTTTTCATGGTAATCTCCACTTTTGAATCAAAGGGCTGCACCCAACCCAATTACGTCAGCCCTAGCTTGTTTCATCTGTAGACTCTGGATATTTTTTCCGCTTATCGGGAAAATTTATATAAAACTGGCCCAATTGATGAAACTGGACCAGTTTTTAAGCGCTATCGCTTGGCCAGCCCATCCAACACGCCGGTTTCCAGCCATTTTTCTAGCCAATGGATGTTATAGGCCCCGCTGTGAATGTCATCTTCTTGTAACAAGGCATGAAACAGCGGCAGCGTGGTATCGATGCCATCCACGATCAACTCACCCAGCGCCCGGTTTAGGCGGGCCAGTGCCTCGGGGCGGTCGCGGCCATGCACGATCAGTTTGCCGATCAAGCTGTCATAATAGGGCGGAATTTTATAGCCGTCATACAGCGCGCTATCCATGCGCACGCCCAGCCCGCCGGGGGCGTGGTATTGCGTGATTTTGCCCGGACAGGGGGCAAAGTTTGGCAGTTTTTCCGCGTTGATGCGCACCTCGATGGCATGGCCATTGATGGTCAGGTCATCTTGGGTGAAGGACATTGGCATGCCTTCGGCCACGCGAATTTGTTCGCGCACCAGATCCACACCAAAAATCGCCTCGGTCACCGGGTGTTCTACCTGTAGGCGGGTATTCATTTCGATAAAGTAAAATTCCCCGTCTTCGTACAAAAACTCGATCGTGCCTGCGCCACGATAGCCCATTTTGGCCACGGCATTGGCGCAAATGCCGCCAATGCGTGCGCGTTCCTCGGCCGAGATGGCGGGGCCTGGGGCCTCTTCGAACACTTTTTGGTGGCGCCGTTGCAAGCTGCAATCGCGCTCGGCCAGGTGCACGCCGTGGCCTTTGCCATCGCCAAAGACCTGAATTTCGATATGCCGCGGGCGCTGGAGGTATTTCTCGATATAGACTTCGTCATTGCCAAAGGCTGCTTTGGCCTCGGCGCGGGCGGTGGTAAAGGCGCGCTCCATCTCGGCCTCGGAGGCGGCCACTTTCATGCCGCGCCCGCCGCCGCCGGCGGTGGCCTTGATAATGACAGGGTAGCCAAATTCGGCGCCAATACGCTTGGCATCGGCCAGCGTGGCAACCCCCCCCTCGGAGCCGGGCACAACCGGAATGCCCAGTGCCTTGGCTGTGTCTTTGGCGGTGATCTTGTCACCCATGGTGCGGATATGTTCGGCGCTGGGGCCGATAAAGGTAAGCCCGTGGTCTTCGATCACCTGCACGAAATTGGCGTTTTCCGACAAGAACCCATAGCCGGGGTGAATGGCCTGTGCGCCAGTAATCTCGCAGGCGGAAATAATGGCAGGAATGCTTAGATAGCTGTCGGTGCCAGACGGTGGGCCGATGCAAACGCTTTCATCGGCCATGCGCACATGCATGGCATCGGCATCGGCGGTAGAATGCACCGCCACCGATTGAATGCCCATCTCGCGGCAGGCCCGGATCACGCGCAGCGCAATCTCGCCGCGGTTGGCGATTAGGATTTTGTCGAACATAGCAGCCTCACTCGATGATCAGCAGGGGCGAGCCATATTCCACGGCGCCGCCATCTTCGACCAAGATACGCTTGACGGTGCCTGCGCGCGGCGCAGGGATGTGGTTCATGGTTTTCATCGCCTCGATGATCAGCAGCGTGTCACCTTCGGCCACCTGTGCGCCCACAGATACAAAGGCAGGCGCGCCCGGTTCGGGCTGCAGATAGATGGTGCCCACCATGGGCGAGGGCACGGCGCCGGGGTGGTTGGCGGGGTCTGCCACATCGGTGGTGGGGGTGTCGGCTGGGGCGGCGGCGGCGGCCACTGGCGCGGGCGCTGCGGGGGCCGCGGCATAGACAGGCTGCGCGGCCACGGGGGCTGCGCGGCTGACGCGCACGTTCAGGCTGTCATTGTCGCCGTATTCACGCATGACTTCCAGTTCGGTCAGGTCATTCTCGCGCAGCAGTTCGGCCAGCGACTGAATGAAGCTTACGTCGGCATCATGGGTCTTTTTTGTCATTTCTATCCTCGACCAATCCTTGCAGCGGGTCGTTGCCACAACCCGGCCTCTGGCCGCTGTTTATAGGCTATGGGCGCCCGTGGTGAAAGCGGCGTATCGGTGCTTGATGGGAATTTTCGAACACAAAAGCGAGGGGAAAAAGCATGAAACCGGGTTTTTTACCCTTCAAAGCGGCATGCCCGAAAGTTTCGCAACAAGTTCAGCCAGTTTTCTTGCGTTAAATTTCGCCAGCAATTTGGCGCGATAGGCCTCGACCGTGCGATACGAGAGGTCGAGTTCCTTGCCGATCTCTTTTGATGTCATGCCGCGGCATGTCAAAATCGCCACTTCGCGTTCGCGCGGGCCCAGTGCCACAACGGGGCGTTCTTGGCTAAGGTCGGAAAACGACCAGATGCCGCGGCGAAACGGGTCTTCGGGTGTCAGGCTTTGGCCGCGCACGCGGCACCAAAACAGGCCGCCATTGTCGCGCCGCATGATGCGCTCGTCGCCATAGCGCCCGCTTTGCCGCATGGCCGCCAAGCCGCGCTGGCCGATGCGTTCGTAATCTTCGGGGCTGGGATAAAAATCGGCCAAGGGGCGGTGGGCATAATCGGCTGATGTGCCGCCAAAAATTTCTGCAAACATCGCGTTGCACCCACAAATCACGCGATTTTCCAAAATGCACAACCCGATGGGGGCGTGC
>Ga0181606_10005183_pt1 | contig 10769 bp, 9 predicted proteins | sample 041ome_10_FD_132994 | JGI IMG/M metagenome (GOLD analysis project Ga0181606, IMG submission 132994) | Coastal salt marsh microbial communities from the Groves Creek Marsh, Skidaway Island, Georgia - 041412US metaG (megahit assembly) | ecosystem: Environmental > Aquatic > Marine > Intertidal zone...
CTTATTCAAAGGGAGAGTCCGAATTAAGAGAAATCTTAAAAAATAGAATTATGATAATGGATGGTGCTACGGGCACGATGATCCAACAACATAACTTGACAGAGGATGATTACCGAGGTGGTAAGGATGGAAAATTCATCGATTTTTCTGCCCCCAAGGGGGAGCGAGAGCTTTTCTTAAAAGGGAATAACGAACTACTTAGTCTGACACAACCGCAGATAATAAAGAAGATCCACGAAGATTATCTTGATGCTGGTGCAGACATCATAGAAACGAATACATTTGGTGCTAATAGTATTGCCCAAGATGATTACTATATGCCCCACCTGATTCATGATATGAATTTTGAATCAGCCAGACTTGCAAAAGAGGCTGCAAAAAAATTTAGCACACCCGAAAAACCCAGGTTTGTCGCGGGCGCAATTGGCCCAACGCCTAAAACAGCATCGATATCGCCTGACGTTAATGATCCAGGTGCACGAAATGTAGATTTTGATCAACTAGTCACTTCGTATAAAGAGCAAACAAAATCTCTTATGGAAGGAGGTGTTGATATTATTTTAGTTGAAACAGTCTTTGATACTTTGAATTGTAAAGCTGCCTTATATGCCATAGACCAAGTGTTTGAAGAAAATTCTCAAAAATTACCTCTTATGATTTCTGGAACTGTAACTGATGCTTCAGGCAGAATATTATCTGGACAAACAGTCAGTGCATTTTGGAACTCTATCAGACATGCAAAACCATTAACGATAGGTTTAAATTGTGCATTAGGTGCGGCTCTTATGCGACCTTATGCTGAAGAATTGTCAAGAATTGCAGATACCAATATATGTATCTATCCAAATGCAGGGCTTCCAAACCCTATGTCAGATACAGGTTTTGATGAAAAGCCTCATGACACCTCAGAACTTTTAAAAGAATTTGCTGATAATGGATTTGTGAATATTGCTGGTGGTTGTTGTGGAACTACACCTGATCATATCAAAGCAATTGCTAATCAGTTAGAAAATGTTCGACCTAGAAAACTTCCAACACAAGAAGTATTCACCAGACTTGCTGGGCTAGAGCCATTGAGTATAAAAGAAGACACTTTGTTTATTAATGTTGGAGAAAGAACAAATGTTACGGGTTCTAAAGCTTTTGCTCGTCTAATTATCGAAGAAAAATTTGAGGAAGCAGTATCTGTTGCAAGGCAACAAGTTGAAAATGGTGCGCAGGTTATAGACATAAATATGGATGAAGGCATGCTTGACTCACTTAATGCCATGAAATATTTCTTGAATTTAATTGCTTCTGAACCCGATATTGCTCGTATCCCCATCATGATTGACTCATCAAAATGGGAGGTCATTGAAGCTGGTTTGAAGTGTGTTCAAGGTAAAGCTATCGTCAACTCAATCTCTATTAAAGAAGGAGAGGAAGAATTTTTAAAACAAGCACAATTGTGTAGAAATTTTGGTGCGGCGATTATAGTTATGGCTTTTGACGAGAAAGGTCAAGCTGATACCTATGAACGTAAAATTGAAATATGTAAGCGTGCTTACGATATACTCACCCAAAAATTGGACTTTCCTCCTGAGGATATTATTTTTGACCCGAATATTTTTGCTGTGGCAACTGGTATTGAGGAACATAATAATTACGCAGTAGATTTTATTAACGCCACTAAATGGATCAAAGAAAATCTTCCATACGCCAAAATTTCAGGTGGTGTTTCAAATGTCAGTTTTAGCTTTCGTGGAAATGATCAGGCAAGAGAAGCCATACATACCGTTTTCTTGCATCATGCAATAAAAGCTGGCTTAACAATGGGTATTGTTAATGCGGGAATGATTGGTCTTTATGATGATATAGATGATGATCTAAAAGAAGCTGTTGAAGATGTGATTTTAAATCGTCGACCAGATGCAACAGAGAGAATGATTGATTTTGCAGGAACACTCAAAGGTAGTAAAAAAGAAAAAATTAAGCAAAATTGGCGTGGAGATGAAAAAAATCCAGTAACTGTTGAGAAAAAAATAGAGTACGCACTTGTTCACGGAATTACAGACTTTATTGTAGAGGATACAGAAGAAGCTCGCCTCAAAATCATGAAAAATGAAAATGGTAGACCCATTAATGTCATTGAGGGTCCTCTCATGGATGGGATGAATGTTGTAGGTGATTTATTTGGTCAAGGCAAAATGTTTTTACCTCAAGTTGTTAAGTCTGCTCGCGTTATGAAACAAGCAGTTGCTCATCTTGTTCCTTTTATTGAAAAAGAGAAAGAGGAGGACGAAAAACGAACAGGAGTTAAAGCAAAGTCAAAAGGGAAAATGCTGATAGCCACCGTCAAAGGTGATGTTCATGATATCGGGAAAAATATTGTTGCTGTAGTCCTTCAATGTAACAATTTTGAAGTTGTAAATATGGGTGTAATGGTCCCATGTGCAGAAATTCTTGCAAAAGCGAAGGAAGAAAATGTAGATATTATTGGGCTGTCAGGACTCATTACTCCATCTCTTGAAGAAATGACAAATGTGGCAAGTGAAATGCAGCGTGATGCATATTTTAAAGAAAATAATATTCCCTTATTGATAGGGGGAGCAACTACATCAAGGGCTCATACAGCTGTAAAAATTTCGGAGCATTATGATGGGCCTGTTATTCATGTTTCAGATGCATCTCGATCAGTATCAGTCATGCAATCTTTGATGGATCCAAAACAAAAAATGGATTACATCGTTAAGTTATCAAAAGATTATGAGAGTGTTCGTCAATTACATTCAAAGAAAAAAGGTGCCACTTTTATTTCAATTAAGGATGCTAGAAAAAATAAATTAAAACTTACGTTTAAACCAAAAAAACCAAAATATATAGGAAGAAGGGTTTTTGAAAACATCGACCTAAATTTAATCAAGGAATATATTGATTGGTCACCGTTCTTTCAGACATGGGATCTTCATGGAAAATATCCAGATATTCTTAAAGATGAAGTAGTAGGAAAAAGCGCGACAGATCTTTTTGAGGAAGCTCAAAAAATGCTTAGTAAACTTATCAACGAAAAAAAGATTAAAGCAAATGGTGTTGTTGGTTTTTATCCTGCGCACTCCATAAATGATGATATAGCAATTTTCAAAGATGAATCAATGGATTTAGCTTTCACTTACTATTGTTTGAGGCAGCAGACAAAAAAACCAATCATTAATAATAAGCAAAACCCAAATCTATGTCTTGCAGACTTTATTGCTCCTAAGAAAGAAAGTATTCAAGACTATATTGGGCTATTCGCTGTCACATCTGGAATTAATGCTGATATTTATGAAGATATGTTTACAAAAGCAGATGATGATTACAGCAATATCATGGTTAAAGCAATTACAGATAGATTGGCAGAAGCTTTTGCAGAGTATATGCATGATAGAGTTAGGCAAGATCTATGGGGATATCAAACAGAACAACTTAGTAATGAAGAAATGATAAAAGAAAAATATCAAGGGATCAGGCCTGCGCCAGGTTACCCTGCATGTCCTGAGCATTCCGTTAAAAAAAATATTTTTGAATTGCTTCAAGCCAAAGAAATTGGTATGGAACTGACTGAGAGTATGTCGATGATTCCGGCATCATCAGTGAGTGGTTTTTATTTTGCACATCCCGAAGCCAAATATTTCAGTGTAGATAAGATTGATGATGATCAAGTTGAGGATATGGCAAATAGAAGATCTATTTCTAAAGAACAGTTAAAAAAATGGCTTGCATCTAGCCTTAAGTAAAAATGCATATTCATATATTAGGTATATGTGGAACATTTATGGCAGGGATAGCCTCTCTTGCAAAATCTAAAGGTTTTAAAGTAACCGGATGTGATCAAAATGTATACCCTCCCATGTCAACACAACTTGAAGATGAAGGTATTGAAATCATTGAGGGATTTGAAGCATCACAGATAAAATTAAATCCAGATGTTTTTATTATTGGTAACATAGTCAAAAGAGGTAACCCCCTCATGGAAAGCATATTAAATAATAATTTGCCTTTTACATCAGGCCCTCAATGGCTTTATGAAAATATTTTAAGTGAGAAGTGGGTTATTGCTGTCGCAGGAACTCATGGAAAAACCTCTACAACCGCGATGCTTACATGGATATTAGAGTTTTGTGGATTAAATCCCAGTTATTTGATTGGCGGTATCCCCAAAAACCTAAAAACTTCCTCGAAGCTAGTTGATGATAAAAAGTCTAATTTTTTTATCATTGAGGCTGATGAATATGATACTGCTTTCTTTGATAAGCGTTCAAAATTTGTGCATTATCATCCACGTACACTTGTGATGAACAATTTAGAATTTGATCATGCAGATATTTTTGAAGACCTTGATCATATAAAAAAACATTTTCATCATCTAATCAGAATTATGCCAGGTAAAGGCAAAATTATCTCCAATGCCAAAGATAAACATCTTAATGAGGTTTTAAAATTAGGAATTTGGTCTGATTTAGAATATTTTAATCAAATTGATGGCTGGTCATCAAAATGGAATGATGATGGTCCATCTTTAGATATTTATTTTGAAAATGAGAAGAAGGGTACAGTCTTATGGGGATTGATCGGAGATCACAATGCATCAAATGCACTTGCTGCGATTGCCGCTGCACATGATATAGGAATATCTGTCAAGGAGTCAATTAAAGCACTTACAAATTTTACAGGCGTTAAAAGAAGATTAGAACAAATTGGGGAATTCAAAAATGGTATAAAAATCTATGATGACTTTGCACATCATCCATCTGCTATCAAGAGCACGTTGGATGGAATGAAAAAAACATTTAAGACAGGACGTATAATAGCTATTTTCGAGCCAAGATCGAATACCATGAAACTGGGAAGTATGAAGAAAGATCTCCAGAGTAGTATTTTATCTGCAGACAAAGTTTATTGTTATTCAAATAACTTAGATTGGGATCCAAAGGAATTATTCAAGAATAGTCAAAAAGTGCAAGTATCAAATAGCACCCAATGGATTTTAAGTAGTATCATTAAAGATAAAAAACCAAATGATCAAATTGTCTTTATGAGTAATGGTGGATTTTCAGGAATACAAAGTCAATGCCTAAATTTATTTAAAAATGAACAATGACAGCAAGTTAAAATTTTCTTACCTTAAAATCACACTATTTATTTTTGTTTCATTAATTCTTCACCTAATGCTTTTTACAAAATTTAACTTCATTGATTTATTTAAAACCACTAATAATTATATAAATACTGAATTAGAAATTTTTGTCTCTCGTGAAGACAAAGAAGACAAAGAAGACAAAGAAGACAAAGAAGACAAAGAAGACAAAGAAGACAAAGAAAGCTTAACAACAGAAAATAATAATATCCCAAAAAAAGATGAAGTAGTTTCTTCTGAAGTGAAAGAAAAAAATCTAAAAGAAATAAAAAAAGATGAAACTCCATTATCTACAAATAAATCAGAAACTAAGAATCCATTAGATAAAAATAAAATTTTATCTAATCTGAGTAAGCTTGATTTTAAAGCTAATAAAAAATTATCAAATAAAAAATTGAGAATAAAAAATATATCAGCTAAATCACCTGAATATATCTATCGCCTGTATTTTGAGGCTTGGAAAAAAAAGGTTGAGCGAATGGGAGCTATGAATTATCCTGATGCAGCAAAATTAAATAAAAGCTTCAGTAATCTAATATTGAAAGTAGTTTTAAATTCAAATGGTTCTGTTGACGATATTGCAATTATAAAAACTTCTGGAAACCAAGTCCTTGATAAAGCTGCAATGGACATAGTAAAAAATGGATCACCCTATGCACCATTTAGCGAACAAATGGAAAAAGAAGTAGACCAAGTCAGCATTACAAGAATTTGGAAATTTACAGAAGATATAAATCTTACTAATTAAGATGACCTACTATAAACATCATATCTTTTTTTGCTTAAATCAGCGCAATGATGGAAAACAATGTTGTAGTGATAGTGGTGCAGTAGATCAATTTAATTATATGAAGCAAAAACTCAAATCATTAAATTTATATGGAGTAAATTTAAGTAGGGTCAATAGGGCTGGTTGCTTTAATCGATGCCAAGAGGGTCCATTATTAGTCATTTATCCCGAAGAAACTTGGTATAGATACATAGATAATGAAGACATTGATGAGATTATTGAACATCATATATGTAAGGGTAAAAAAGTTAAACGCTTACTTATTTAGATTTTTTGAAATAAATTGATTTATTTTGTTTTTAGTTTGGGTAGATATATTGGTTTTTTTAAATTTCTTTTGGGCCGACCATATTGATTCTGGAAAATGATTGTCAGTTTTAAATCTTGGAACGACATGCCAATGAATATGAGGTGACAAATTTCCTAAAGAGGCTAAATTAATTTTGTCTGGTTTATAAAAATTTTTTATTGCAGTCTCTACAGTAAATACAACTTTCATTAACTCCATTCTGTCATTTTCATCTAAATCAGTCATTTCTTTTACATGCTCAATATACTCAACTCTATAATATGCAGAATAAGAGGGATCGTTAATTTCTACAATTCTAAACTTATTATTCTTCCAAACTACTGGAAAAATTGGATCATCACATAAATCACATTTTTTCATTTATGAAACTTCAAGCATCTTATCAAGCGTAAGTTTTGCAAGTTCAGCTTCCCTTTTTGGAACTTTAATTATATTGACTGGTTTATTGTCAACAATATTTTCTAGTGCCCATGCAAGATGTTGAGGATCAATTCTCGCCATTGTAGAACACTCACAAATGACGTGCGACATAAATTTAACCAACTTATTTTCTGCTTTCATTTCTTTAGCGAGACGATTAACTAAATTTAGTTCCGTTCCAACTAACCACTTAGAACCTGGCTCAGCGTTCTCAATCGTACGAAGAATAAATTCTGTAGAGCCAACTAAATCTGAATCTTTACATACATCAAAAGGAGCTTCCGGATGCGATATTACATTTCCGTTAGGATAGTTTTTTCTAAAATCTTTAATACTTTCAACTCTAAACATTTGATGAACAGCGCAATGTCCTTTCCATAGTAATATTTTAGATTCAAGTATTTGCTTTTCTGTTAAGCCGCCTAAAGGTAAGTCTGGGTCCCAAACAGGCATTTTGTCTAATGGAATGCCCATTTTATAACCAGTCCACCGACCCAAGTTTTGGTCAGGAAAAAATAGCGCTTTCTCTTTTTGATTAAACGCCCAATCTAAAATTTTTGGTGCATTAGTTGAAGTACAAACAATACCACCATGCTCTCCACAAAATGCTTTAAGATCAGCTGCTGAATTAATGTATGTCACAGGTGTAATTTTTTCATCAAAATCTAGAACTTTTGATAATTCTCTATATGTCCTCTCAACTTTAGCTAAATTAGCCATATCTGCCATTGAACAACCAGCTGATAAGTCTGGGAGAATGGTTATTTGATCATCTCTTGATAAAATATCGGCAACTTCTGCCATAAAATGAACGCCAAGAAAAACAATATACTTAGCCTCAAGTTTTTGAACTTGTTGTGCTAACTTTAATGAATCTCCCGCGAAATCTGCATGCCGATATACGGCTTCGTTTTGATAATGATGTCCTAAGATCACAAGATCTTTTCCAAGCATATTCTTGGCTTTTACAATTCTATCTTGGCAATCCTCACTCTTTAATTTTTCAAATGAATCGAAAGTTATTGTGGAAGTATTCATTTTATAAATTTTAACTTAGTATTGGTTTGATTTCGCATAATTTTTCTAAGGCTTTTTTATTTGTCCATGAAAATACTTTATTTTTTGCCTCATTTATATTTTCCCATTTATATTCTAAATGTTCTCTTGGCGAAATATTTATATCTAATTTTTCTGGAAGTTCTAATCCAAAAACATGCTCTGTATTTTTTGAGACATTTGGTGGATATCGATGCCTCCAGTGCAAATAAATTTCATACTCGTGATTAAGATTCCAATCTTGAATTTTATATTGGTCTGGATTTATTCCTGTCTCTTCGAAAACTTCCCTTTGTGCAGCTTCGTAAGGCGATTCTTGGGGTTCAAGACTTCCTGTCACAGATTGCCAGTAGCCTTGTTTATCAGCCCTATGAAGTAGCAAAATCTCATTTTTTTTTGTGTAAATGACAACTAATGCTGATATGGGGATTTTATATTTATGAGTTTTCAAATGTTTGGTAACTTAAAAATAATATTTTCCTTAATTCCATTCATTTTATTAATTGAAACATTATAATTTTTTTTAATTTTTTTTATCAGATTTTTCACTAAAATTTCAGGTGCAGATGCACCCGCTGTAATTGCAATTTTCTTCTTATTTTTCAAAAGTGACATATCAAAATTATCTACGTTACCAACCAAAATAGATTCTACGCCTGACTGTTTAGCAAGCTCAGCTAAACGAGTTGAGTTCGAACTGTTAGATGAACCAAGGACAATTATCATCTCATTATCTTTTACTAAGCTCCTTACTGCATCTTGGCGATTTTGCGTTGCATAGCAAATATCACTTTTATTTGGGCCAGTAATTTGTGGGTATTTTTCTTTTAACTTTTTAATAATTCCTTTGGTTTCATCAATTGATAATGTTGTCTGTGTGACGTAACTAATTTTTTCTCCATCTCCAAGTTCTAAATTATCAACATCTTCTTGCGTTTGAACTAATTTTATTTTATCTTTGACATCAACTTGGCCCATTGTGCCCTCAACCTCAGGGTGTCCATCATGACCAATCATGATAATAATATTTCCTTGAGCATTTTTCTGAGCTACTTCATTATGAACCTTTGTTACCAAAGGGCACGTTGCATCAATAGGAATTAAGTTGAAGTCGTTTGCCTTTTTCCTAACAAGCTTTGAAACACCATGAGCACTGTAAATTACATGGCTTCCCTTTGGAATAGCTTCCATATCCTCAACAAATATAGCTCCTTTTTCTCTTAAATCTTTTATTACATACTCATTATGGACAACTTCATGTCTGACATAAATTGGCGAGCCATACTTTTCAAGAGCTTTTTCAACAATCATAATAGCCCTATCAACGCCTGCACAAAACCCCCTTGGTTCTGCTAGAGAAATATGTAATTCATTTTTCATATAATTTAATCAGGAATCTTTAAGGATTTTTTCACCTCTAATGAGATCATCAAAAGATTCTTGTTCTCTAATAATGTGAATTTTTTGTTTATCAATCATTAATTCAAATAATCTTGGCCTCGAATTATAGTTTGAGCTCATTGACATCGCATAAGCACCTGTATCCATAATCACTAAAATATTTCCTGGGGCTGCTCTCATTAATCTATCTTTACCGATAAAATCTCCCGTCTCACAAATAGGCCCTACAATATCAAATTTACTTTCTTCATCATTGTTTTCAGAAATATTGATAATTTTATGAAACGCTTCATATAAAGAAGGCCGCATTAAATCATTCATAGCTGCGTCAATTACTGCAAAATTTTTGTCTTTCGTTTTTTTTATGTACTCAACTTTAGTAAGAATCACTCCTGCGTCAGCAGTAATTACTCTGCCAGGTTCTAGCAATAACTTTAGCCCCTTACCATGGATTTCTTTTGAAATAATTTCGGCATACTTGTTCAAATCAATTGTTTTTTCATTCTCATAGCTTATTCCAATGCCACCCCCTATATCTAAGTGCGTAATATTGATTCCTTCCGCCTCGAGCTTGTCAACTAATTTATTTAATTTTTTTAAAGAATCTTCGAAAGGTTTTAGGTCCGTAATCTGTGACCCAATGTGACAGTCAATTCCCTTTATTTCAATTGCATCTAATGATTGTGCTTTTTTATATAAATCAAAAGCAGACTCCTCGCTTACACCAAACTTATTTTCTTTAAGTCCAGTTGATATATATGGGTGAGTTTTAGCATTTACATTTGGGTTTACTCTTATAGAAATAGATGCTTTTTTATTCATTGCATTCGCTATTTCTTGAATTCGATCTAACTCAGCTTCTGATTCAACATTGAAGGTAAGTATATTATTTTCAATAGCTAATTTGATTTCTTCTTTCGTCTTACCCACACCAGAGAAAACAATTTTTGCAGGGTCTCCATTGGCAGCAAGGACTCTTTTTAATTCACCACCTGAAACAATATCAAAACCCGCTCCATTTTTAGCAAGTATATTTAATATAGCTAGATTCGAATTAGCTTTTACAGCAAAACATATTAAGTGATCTACCTCTTCAAAAGCAGTATCTAAATTTTCAAAATTATCTATTATTTTTTGTTTTGAATAAACATAACTTGGCGTCGGAAATTTTTTTATAATCGATTTAACATCAACATCTTCAATAAAGAATTTATCATTATTATTTGTTAAAATTGAAGAACTCATATTAAGCAAATTGGTTGTTTTTTATAATGATTTTATCCTGATGTTTATCTATAAACGATTGAGGGTATTTCTCTTCTGGAATATAAAGTTCGCCCTTTGTGCCACATCCATTAAGTAGCACAATAAATAAAAATGCAAATAAATATTTTTTTTTCATACCAGTATTTTATCATCAATGAATAGTAATTTTTCTCTCATCTATTTTATCTTGCCACATAATAATTTTATTGAATTCCTTACTAATTAAAATTTCATTATTTTCTAAAACAATTAAATAGTGACTTACCTCCAAATCATTAGCGATTTGCTTTTTTTTTGAAATATCTTCAATAAATATTGGGTTTGTAAAAACATCTGATTTTTCTCCAGAATTATTGCCAGGAGGAATCAAA
>Ga0181606_10005184_pt1 | contig 10767 bp, 10 predicted proteins | sample 041ome_10_FD_132994 | JGI IMG/M metagenome (GOLD analysis project Ga0181606, IMG submission 132994) | Coastal salt marsh microbial communities from the Groves Creek Marsh, Skidaway Island, Georgia - 041412US metaG (megahit assembly) | ecosystem: Environmental > Aquatic > Marine > Intertidal...
ACCATATTCGTTAGCCAAATCACGAGATGCACGTTCTGACTCAATCTTCATTTGAGAGAAGATTCTACGAGTCTCAAATTGAGCAGGAAGACCTTCGAATGACATACCTTTTTGTTGTAGGTAAGTGTGCCATCCAAGAACTCCAAGTCCAAGTGCTCTACCTTTTTCAGCAGAACGAACTGAATTCTCAAATCCTCTCATATTCTTTGCTCTTTGGATGAACTCTTCAAGTACACCATCCAAGAACCAAGTTGCTGTATAGATAAGGTCAGTATCTTTCCACTCATCGTATTTAGCCAAGTTGACTGAAGACAAACAACATACAAATGAGTGTGACTCATCGGTGTGAAGTGTAATCTCACTACAAATATTGGTCATAAAGACCTTCAATGAGTTTTGTTTGTATGCCTCTGGGTTTTGTTTGTTTACATTACCTTTGTACATAATGTAAGGTTCGCCAGTTGCCTTTCTCTTTTGAAGTACCTTACCCCATCTGCGTCTTGCTTCTTCGTTTCCATCCTCAAGTTTTCTCATAAACTTGTCACCAACGATAACACATTGGTGTAGGTTCAAACATTGGCGGTTTACATCACCCTTTGGTTCACGGATTTCAATCCACTCATCAAAATCGTTGTGTTCAATGTTTAGGTTAACCGAAGCAGCACCTCTACGAACTGCTCCTTGGTTAGTTGCAAGGATTGTAGAGTCGTAAATCTTAGCGAATGGTACTACACCATCACTTGTACCATTATCGGTGATTTTAGCACCGGCAGGTCTAATCATATTAAGACCAATACCAACACCACCACCATGTTTGGCCAACAACATCAATTCGAGGTTCTTTTGACCTATCTCTTGGATTGAATCACCGACATCAATGCCAAAACAAGATATCGGAAGACCCCTATCGGTGCCAGTATTAGAAAGTACAGGGCTAGCAAGATTAAGCCACCCGCGCCAAATATAATCAAAAAACTTACTAGCGAGATACGGTTTACCCAACCTACGTGCAACAGCGGTTGATACCCTCCAATATGCATCTTTTGGCGTTTCTCCTGCGAGTAAGTATCCTTTTGATATTGTTTTGACATATATTTCAGTATTTCCCCAAGTTGGGAAGTCAACTCCGATTTCCCAATTTAATTCTTCTCCGTAATTCTTCATAACTTTTTTTACCATAAGTCGTTCCAATCTTCACCTTCGTTTGCCTTACTATAATCAGTAGGTCTTACTGCGAAGAAATCAGTATGTGTTGTACCACCTGTAAGATGATAGAACCATTCTAATTCATTGGCCGATTTTTCATTATAATCAAATAATTTTCCTTCGTACCCCAATTCGTTGTACTTTTCATTTACCCTACGTTGAATGAAGTTTTTAAGGTCATTCTTTTTAAGGTTCTCAAGGTCACCCATTTCAAACATTTTGTCAATGTAGTTGAGTTCCAATTCCAACATAGTTTCAGCAGCCGCTTCAACGGCCTCTTTAACATCAACTTTCAACTCTGGGTACTCTTCACACATATGTCTGAATAGTTGACATCCCATTTTAGAGTGTAGTGACTCATCACGAACCGACCACTTCATTTGTTGACCGATTCCCTTCAACATATTTCTCATTTGGAATGAGTACAATACTGCGAATGAAGAGTAAAGTGCAACACCTTCAGCAAATGCGGAGAAGATTGCAAGTGAACGAGCCACTTCTTTTCTTGCTTCAGGATTTGATTTTAAGTCTTCGTATGTATACTTGTTTGATACACCGGCAAGGTTCTCAAATCGTTCAGCAGTTGCAGGTTCGTGAAGAAATGCCTCAAAGTCTTCCAACCCCAAGGATTCGTTCAAGTATGAATATGCGGTTGCGTGAATGGTTTCTTGCGAACCGAACATCATAGCCATTTGCTTGATTTCGTGTTTAGGAAACCACTCGGTTACCATAGTAGTCCAATAATCGGATACAGCACATTCCGTTTGAGCAAATCCAAGTAGGATGTTACCTACTAAATTCTTCTCTGATACTGACAAATTTTCATTCCAATCTTTGATATCACTTTGCATTGGAATTTCGGTATGTAACCAAAATGCTTGTGCTTGTTTCAACCAACCCTCGGTGTAGTATTCTGGATATTCAAACGGTTTAAAAGGTATACGATTGTCAAATAGACCCATAGTGGCTCCGCGTTAAAATGTTAGACATATTTTTCATTTGGGGGTGTTTATATATAGTGTTTAGAAACCAATATCACCACTCATTTCTTTATATTTTTGAGCCAATTCTTTTCTTACTAAACTCTCCCCACCTCTCATCTCTTTTTTGGTTTGTTGACCAGAAATGGAATCATCATTATAGATGTGAATTTGACCGGTTGAGAAGTTGGCCTTTGATGGAAAAGTCATACCATCAGGCCCAAAACGATTCTTAATAACATGCCATCTACCAGTCCCTGCAAGTTTGTCTTCAATCTTACGAGATAGTGATACCACGAAATCAGCAGTCATCATTTTTGAGAATGAACCTGCAATCTTTGTACCTGTAATAATGTCATCTTCTGCGCCACTTCTATTGATTTGAGATGCAGTATAAACTGGTACTTCGTACTCACCTGCCATACCACGAAGGTCTTCAATGATTTCTTCCAACTCTTCGTGTCTCTTTTCTTTAGCAGGTCCTCGTAAAAGGTCAGCATAATCCACAATCACCACATCTGGCTTCTTACCTTGAAGAATCATTTTGTCCATATGTGCTTTTAGTGAGGTTACACTAGCGGTTTTGGTAGGATAATGTTTTACTATAAGGTCACCTTTAACACCTTGGACTGCCTTTTTGACATCATCCATATTGTATTTAAGGTTAGCCACAGCAACCCCACTTAAAACAGCATCGTATCGTTGTCCGACATAACCTTCATTCAATTCCAAAGTATAATGTGCTACTATCTTACCTTGTTTCATTGCGTTAACACCAATGTTGACCAAAGACCACGATTTACCAATACCTGGAGGGGCTGCGAATAGAATTAATTCACCCTTACCAAAACCACCTTGTGTAATCTCATCTATGACATTCCAACCCGTTGAAACCACATTACGAACTGAATCTTCATATCGTTCAGTAATCATAGTTTTGTATTCGTGACCAATATCTGAATCTTGGCCTGCTTTCATAGCAGTATCAATCTTCTTTTTGATGGTATCATACTTACCATCCTCTAAAAGAGTCACAGAATCCAAAATTGCGTTCTTGATAGACTGATTTTTACAAAAGTCAAGGATTTGTTCCTTCACATATGTTAAATCATCACTTTCAAGGTGATTCCAAGCAAATTTAAGAGTGTCAACAACGGAAGTTTTTAGAACATCACGTTCAATTGTGTTTATCTTCACTTTAAGGACATCCAAAGTAGGCATCTTTTCGTATTGGTCAAAATATTGCATAATTGCCTTTACCAACCATTCTGACGCTTCCGAATCAAAGTATTCTGCTTTTAGAATATCGTAGATTTGTCGTGTAAACGACCTATCCGACAATATAGCGGATATAACCTTATTCTGAAATGATGTACTAAACTTACTTCCTAACTTCTCCATATAGGTACAAATATACGAAATTATTTGTTACTATCAAAATTATTTATCGTTGAATTCGTAATCTTTGAAATGATTTTTCAAATTGTTGTGCAAAGATGTAAATGAGTTTCTTAACCACGAGTCTACATTAGCAAACGCAGTATAGAGTTTATCATACATAAACATCTTCTTAAATTCAACCAAGTCTAATTCGGGTTGGAGTTCATCCATAATATTTCGTACTTGAGAAGTAATTGATGATGAAATTTCAGGGTCTTTGAGTTGCATTAATCTATAATTCATCTCAATAGTTGTCACATTTTCAGTCAACTTTTGTGATAACTTATCATCACATTCCGTTTTGATTTTGGACATAAACCCATCCATATCAAGTTCGGATTCATTTAAAAATGACATTTTAGAGTGAATGGTTTTTTCACCAATACCACGAACACCTTCAATATTATCAGATTTATCGCCTGTAATTACACGATACCAAATTAGGTTTTGTGGAATTACGCCATAATCTTCTTTTACTAAAGCTTCATCATACATTTTCTTTTTAGTGGGGGCCCAAACTTTGATTCGGTGGTTTACCAATTGAAGAAAATCCTTATCAGATGATACAATGGTGACTTCTTTCTTAAAATAGTGGTTTGCAAGATATGCGATAATGTCATCTGCCTCTACATAATCAATATAGGTAAGGGAGATGGGTAGAACCTGAAGATACTCAATCAATCGACTAAATTGATTTCTCATAGATTCTTGTTGGTCTTCGAGGTCTTCATAACCAGCCAATCGGTTGATTTTTGTTAGACCAGTTCTACCCTCTTTATATCCCTTGTAGTAACTCTTTCTACGATTTGAGCCACCCTTACCATCAAATACGATGACAACACGAGTCGGTTTTAATGTTCTGATGGTTGCAGCGGTGGACAAGAGAAACCCTGTCACACCACCACAATGTTCACCATCATCGTTTAAGGCAGGAACTGCCCCAAATACTCTAATGAACTGATTTAGTCCATCTATAATAAGAACCCGGTCATTAAGTTCTTCACTTTGTACTTCCTTACGTTCGATACTAACTTCTTTGAGTAGTTCCTTATACCTATTAATCATCAAAATCGGTTACTTCAATATTATCAATGTTTGAACCTGCGCTTGATTCTTTGTAAGACATAATATATGCATCACAAATTTCTTTATAAATTGACTCTTTAAGTTCAGGTTGGTCTACCAACAATTCCTCAAAGTTTTTAGCTTGGAACTTAATTTCCTCACCAGTCTCTTTATCTACATAAGTGTACCAAGCACCACTTTGTTTTACAAGGTTGTAGGTTTTCATCATTTGTAACCACGAACCATAGTTGTCAATACCACTATCAAAGTAGATGTCATAATCTACTGAACGGAGTGGTGGCCCCATACGATTCTTAATTACCTGTGCACGAGTCTTAATACCCACAACTTGGTCTACTCCACCAATCTTTGACTTCAATTGACCCATTTGTTTGAGTCGGATTCTACAAGATGAGTGGAATGCGATTGCCTTACCACCACTTGTAGTCCAAGGGTCACCAAACGACACACCCATACGAGTTCTCAATTGATTTGTAAAAATTAGTGAGATTCGTTCTCTACCAATAAGATTAGTTACCTTTCTCATTGCCTTCGAAATAATAATGGCTTTTTGAGTTGCGTAACCGGCTTGGTCATAATCGGCTGAAATCTCAACTTTAGTAGATGCACCTGCAACGGAGTCTACTACAATTGTAACCAATTTCTTTTTGTCAGAAGAACGAACCGACTCAATGATTGAATCAATTGCTTCAAAGATGTCTTCTACTGTTTCTAATGGAACATATAACATCTTCTTAATGTCAACTCCAATAGCTTCAAGAAACTCTTGGTTGAGGGCATTTTCGGTGTCGATATAGACTCCAAGTCCACCCTTTGCTTGAGTGTCTGCGATTGCGTGAGCTGCAAGTAGCGATTTACCACTACCTTCTAATCCTGTAATCTCGGTAATACGACCTACTGGCAATCCACCATTTGGTCTATTTGAGATTGCCAAATCCAACATAGGAGACCCCGTTGATACCCACTCATTTAAGTCGGTTGGAGTAACTTCCTCCCCATCCAAGAAGAAAGCCACCTTGTGGGCGGACTTAAACTTCTTGTTGAGGTTGTCGGCTAGGATTGAAGATAGTTCATCACGAGAACTTTCCTTCTTCTTTGCCATAATCTAATTAGTCGTTAAATAGGTCATCAAATGCTTCCTTCACGTTTCCAGCAGGTGAAGTAGCTTGTGTTGGTTGAGAAGTTTCTGCAACTGGCTCTTGAGAAGAGTCAGATACTGAACCAGTTTCCAACCATTGTTCCAACATACCTTGCATTTCTTCGTAAGATGCACGTTTGAACATAGTAGGAAGTTCAATTTGGTCTTTAGCAACTTCCAAAATGTTTTTATCCTCTGAAATAGGAGTCGTGTTAGGTTTTACACGGATGTAAGTTTCAGGGTAAGACTTACCCAATTCAGCAGCAGTCTTGAATTCTACTGTGATATCACGACCATTTACAGGGTCAGTCAAATCACCATAATCAGGGTCTGCAAAGAATCCCAACAATTCTTGGTATACGTTTTTACCAAATCCCCAAAACTTAACACCTTCAGATTCTTCACCACGAACCAAAATAGGAACGTAAGTACGCATCTTTGGAGTCAATTTACGAGAAAGTTGGTAGTCCTCACGATTACCAGTTGCCTTCAACTTTTCAGCAAACTCTACGATAGGGTCAGCCTCACCAAATGACATTGGAGAGATGATGTTCTTACCACCAAAATCAAAGTGGAAGTAAAGTTCCAAGAAAGGGTTGGATGGGTTGTGAACGTAAGGGAGAATCCTTACTTGTTGTTTACCGGGTTGTGGTTTCCACAAGTTATCGGTTTTTGTTACTTTTGTCTGAAGAGTGTTCAGACGGTTACGGATTGCGTTTAAATCAATAGCCATAATTTACCTTTTTTAATTGTTAATTGTTAAACTTGTCACTAATATACAACATTTGGGTGACAATTCCAAATGTATTCTAAAATATTTTTTTCAATCTTTAATTTGCAGTTACACTACTGGTATAAATATGGGCGTACAACTAATTAACATCAATAATTCTAAATAAACTTGTCTTCATTACCTTATATCCATCACCATCGGTTAGGATTACTGAATTACGATGTTTTTCCCAATCTACTTGGTATGATTTATCTAATGAACCATTTTCATCAACAATCAATCTATTCAATGCGTTAATAGTGTACATAGTGTTTGATTCTTTCTTACGATGAACCATAATGGTTGATGGTAAGAACTTTGTTGATGAATTTGGAATGATATTATAACTTATTACCAATTCTTTTGAGGGGTCTAACTTTAATACGAATATTTTACGGCTGAATAATTCAAACGACTTAAATATCTTATCAATAATTTCTTCAAATTGCCCCTCATTTGTGAAGGTACATAATAATTGCGTTCTCACTCATTATCTCCCGTATTATCCGTATACTTCAGATTGTGCTTGGCGAAGTCTATCAGCAAAACCTTTTTGATTTAGTTTCATTTCAAATTTAAATTGACCACCATATCCACGACCATCTTCTCTAATAACGATGTCAGCAACAGGAAATACTTCACCTGAAGATTGTATTTTATATCCAATTGTAGGACTTGTCATTTTAGGATTACCATCTTTATCAAGTTTAGGTTTTTTTGTTTTAGGGTCGATTATAGGTTTGGGTGGTTCTGCTACAAGATTTTCTTTAAGTTTGTTATAGTCATCCGTTCCAAATATTGCCTTCATTGTACTTTTATCCAATGAAAAGGGCCCAATCGCCATAGTCTCTTCACCTTCAGATACAGCCTTCAATGGAAACTCATTACGAATTTCCTGCATCATACCCTCTTTCATTTTAGGGTTTTCGGTAATTGCCTTTACAGCACGTTCTTGATATTCTGTATGTTCTCTATTATCTCTGGCAATAATTTCTTTAGCAGAAGTATCACCGGCATTAGCAAGTGTGTTGATAGCAGTCCAAAGAACTTTTTGTTTATCTCTTGAGTTACCTTCTAATGCTTGGTCAAGAGTTAGTTTTTTTGACTTTAAAACTGCGTTGATTTCCTTACCCTTTGGCGTTTTCAGTAACTCTTCGATTTTTGCTTTATTTCGTGATATATACGAAATGTTACGTTCTCTTGCTTTTTGAGCATATACGTTAGCATTGATATCATCCGGCAATTCAGGGTCCCAGTCATTAAACTTACCTGCACCTGAATTTAAGAAGTTTACATATGTTGATTTTTTCAAAGAAACCTCATCTAATACCTCTTCACCATCTGGCTTTCTAACTTTAAGGTACATATCAGTTGAGAATCCCTTGTTTTCGGAGTAATTTGACATACCAAGTGCTTCAACATCAGATTCAGTATCCCAAGCACCAGCAACTATCGTAGTACCCTCACCATATTGTTTTAAAAGTCTATCCTTAATAGCTTTTCTACTTTGAGTTGCGGCTTTAACCCAAGAACTATCAATTACTCGTGACCCAGGATTATCTTCATACTTACCTGTCTTTTTGTCTTTTTTCATAAAGACATCACGATGGTTCTCTTTTAAAGATGCTTCGTGTTTAAGAAGTGAGTTACTAAATTCGTTCCACTCTTCATCGCTCATAGTAGCACCCATCATGGTCATCAATTCACCGGCTTGTGCGGAAATTTGACCTGCCCCACCAGCAATGTCACTATAATGTTGCCATTTAGTAGCATCACCTTTTGGTTGGGTATTCATCATTCGTTCTAATGCCTTAACATACTTTTTAGGGAACTTTGGATTGTCAGACATAAAGTCTGGCATCTTATATGGTTCAGGTGGTGTTGGATTGGCAAACTTTTTGTTTCGTTTTTCAAAATCAACATCATCTGGTGGTAAGTCTCGTTGGTATTCTTCTGAAGTTGTAGGGTCACCTTGTTTTAGTGATTTATCCTTGTCACCGACATAACCATTACCTTTTGGTTTTTGTTTTTCAGCCTCAGCAGCTGCCATAGCATCTTTTTCTGCTTGAGTCATCATATCAACTTGGTCTGCTTTAGAGAATTTTTCATCATCCTCTTTTTCTTCACTACCACCCTTCTTACGAAGGTCATCTGCGGCTTTATATTGTGGGGATTCTTTATCAGATGCAATCGCAGTCTTATAAGTAGTGGTTTTTTTCTCACCATCTTTGTTCTTATAAGTCACTTCGGTATCAGGGTCAATTTTATCATCACCCGTTGCTTCCAATAAGTTAATGAGTAATTCTTCGGCGATATCTTCACCAGCGATTTCTGAAACTACCTTGAATGTAGCTTTCAACGACTCGTGTTCAGTAATACCCTCTTTTAGGGATACTCCGACCTCGTTCCACACTTTTTGTGCTATGTAATTGATAAGTTTCTTCATAACCATAAATATCTAAAGGTTTACCCTAACCATATCTTTGTAGTTGTCACCAAATTCTACATCGGTAGGGAATCCATCCATCTCCATCACCTCTTTTATCTTTTTTATATAGTCATTACCATCATCAGAATGAACATCAAACAAAATTGAGTCATATGTGTATAGGATTGGCAAAGACTTTTTAGATAATTGTATTTTAGACAATTTCTCGATTATAAGTATGTTTCGTTCGGTCTCAACGGATTGGAGAATGTAGTTAAATAGCTTATTTTTGTTTAAATCTTGGTGATATTTTATCTTTCTTTTAAAAATTGGGGTAAATACCTCTCTCTTTAGTAAAAACTCACTCCAAAGTGAATCAATATACTCTGCAGTTTTACTGAAAAATGGAATATGTTTGTATTCATCCTGCACTCCACCATATAATTGTCGGAATGTAATTGCTTTTGCGTCTTTGAGGTCAGCACCATATTGGTCAGCTAACCATTTGTGTGCTTTAATGTCTAATGGGATGTCTACACCTATAAGTTTTCCAATCAACCGTGGATGATACCCATCAAAGTCCAATTGACATAACTTACCACCCTCAAATCGTGATATAAACCTCTTACGAACATCACCATCTTTTGGTAGTGCGGCATAGTTAACTCCACCAAATGCATTTGAAGGTCGTGAAGTTGTAGTCAACATATTATATTGGGTGTATTCTATACCCGTTGAGGTATAAAGTCCACTCTTCTCTATCCAATTGTACCCTTTGGGGTATAGTTGACTGAATTTGGATGGGGTGAGGTTATCCCACTTCTTCTTCCACTCTTGGAATTGTTCGTAGTGTTTCCAAATTGGAATGAGGTCGTTTGCTTTGGGTGCTTTCCTTCTCCTAAAAATGGTATAGATGGGTTTCTCATCTACATCAAAGTCCCGTGCTTCGTGGAATAGACTCATTTCAAGGTCATACATATTAGGTAGGAAATCGTAGTGGTGTAAGAAATCTTTCATTCCTACTATCATCACCTCTTCGAATGGACTGAAATCTATCGTATCACTTACACAGCTAGCGTCTATGTTGTTATAATTCACAAATAGGTCAGTTACCCCATCGGATACTAAAATAGCAGATATGCGAGTTTGGTGAGGGTGTCTCTCCAAACTTGTTAGAATGGGAAACACCAACACCTTACTTGACAGGGCAGAGATGCGTTTATGTAATCTTTCGTTTGTATCTACTATCTTCACAAAGGGTAATATACGAAATTATTTTCTATATACCAACTTTTTTGAGCAGTTTCTTGAGCCCAAGTCCCAATGGTTTGGATTCTCACCTCGACTGATGAGGTGTTTTTTACGAAGTTCAACCATAACTTCCCACTCTTGTGGGGTTAGTCCCTTCCATTGGAGTTTGTTGGACATTTTCAACCATTGGTCTTTTTCTGATGCTGTCATATCTTATCGGTAAAGGGTTACTATTGAACCGAAGTTCTTATCAAACACTTGAAGAAGGTTTTCGTAATCACCACTCATCATTTCTTTTTGAATCTCGTTACTATCCAAACCTAATTGTTTAGCGAGGTTCTTAGCAGTCCCAAGAAGGAAAAATGCGTTACCTTGAGGGCCTGTGAGGTCAATTTCAATACCTCGTGTTTGGGGTTTATTTAGAATAGCCATATCTGATTATTTTACTACTTCAATCATTGACAAA
>Ga0181606_10005186_pt1 | contig 10765 bp, 10 predicted proteins | sample 041ome_10_FD_132994 | JGI IMG/M metagenome (GOLD analysis project Ga0181606, IMG submission 132994) | Coastal salt marsh microbial communities from the Groves Creek Marsh, Skidaway Island, Georgia - 041412US metaG (megahit assembly) | ecosystem: Environmental > Aquatic > Marine > Intertidal...
GTGGTAGGTAGTAGGGCGAAAATACGAAACCGGTAAGAAGGACGGAGTAGAAGAGGCTCTTGCGGGCAAGGGCACGACCATCTGTATCACCCAGCTGATGGAGCTTAAATCCGCCCTTGGAGTAATCATCCCGAAAATTCCATGCAATGGCCATGAAGTGCGGCAGTTGCCAGGTAAAAAGAATGCCGAAGAGAATCCAACCGTAGGTGGTAGGGGCACCTTCTGCCGCTACCCAGCCGATAAGGGGAGGCAGAGCACCCGAGACTGCATCGATTTCAGTGGCGTATGGACTACGCTTTTTCAGCGGGGTGTAAAGAAGGAGGTAAACCGCCAAAGTGGCGAGGGTAAGAATGGCCGCCCATGGATTGGTACCTGACCAAAGTATAAAAATACCTAGGGAGGAAAGAGCGATGCCAAAGAAGAATGCGAACTCAGGGGTGACCAAGCCGGCAGGGAGTGGGCGGGAAGCGGTACGAGCCATTAAGGCGTCTTCCTGGCGTTCCATCCATTGATTGAGGGCAGCCGCTCCCCCGGCAGCGAGGGCGGTGCCAATGGTCAAGGAGATGAAGATGGAAAAGTCGGACTGCAAGGGCTCGCGGACAAGGTAGCCAAGAGATGCGGTGAAGACCGAAAGTAGACTCAGGCGTGGCTTGGTAAGTTCATACATTCCATGCAAGGATAAGCCCGGCGTACTGGAAAGCGAGCCGGGGTGAGGTTTGGCTGGTATGGGTTTTCCTAGACTCACGTCAGAAGATTTTCTAATTACCTAATCATGATTAGGCAAACAAAAGCAATCAAGGTGATAGGGTTATTATTAAGGATTGAAAGCTCAGCTAATAATTAGGTGCAGTTTAGTTTAACTAGTGCTTTTAGCTAACATTGTTTGCCACAAAGAAATTAAAATCATAACCTCTAAATCCATCCGATTAAAGGGGATTGAAATTGCGTGAAATAGGTTTCCGCAATAAGACGGCAATGTGAAATTCACCCCAACTCTAATAACCCTCCTTTTATGCTACTTCGCCTCTTGTCGTCCGGATAGTGATCATGCGGCATGGGGAAGCTCTACTCTGCAGGAAAATCAGGTTCGGGCCACGGTAATCCATGTCGATGCCAATACCAGTTCTGTACATGTCGAAGTTCTCGCTTGTGGAAAGCTTATACACAGGGACATGGGCCAATTCTCAGGGTTTGAGGCTACTTTTTCTGTACAACCAGGCGATCTTCAATTGCTGTCTTCGCAAAAAACCTTCCTTGCCCGGGTGAACAGTAATCAAACCAAGGAAGGGACGAACACCCATTTTCTGAGCGAAGTTTGGCCAGATGACCGAGCGGAGCGTATTCGAGCTAATAATATTAACAGGCTATTAAGGCGGGATACCCTCAGCCTCGGAGATGACTTAATTCGCTCGGTGGGGGACAGTCTGCCGCCGTTTGCACTTTACGACCAAGATGGCCAGGTACTGACCACCGATTATTTTGACGGTTCGGTCACGGTGCTTAATTTTATCTTCACCCGCTGCTCCATCGCTGAAATGTGTCCAGCTTCCACCCTCAGGATGAAAAAATTACAACAGCTTGCAAAACAGACCCAAGTACCCCACGTAAGGTTTCTTTCCATCACCCTCGATCCTCAATTCGATACTCCAGGCATTCTTAAGTCCTACGCCGAAGCCTACGAATTAGATGAGGAAAATTTCAGGCTGGGAACCGCTAACAAAAATGTAATTGATGACCTAACCCGACAGTTCGGAATTTTTCGCAAGAATGTGGAGGACCTTCCACTTGATCACACCATGCGCACTATGATTATCAATTCGAAAAGACAGATCATCTATCAGTTTCCAGGCAGTCATTGGGCAGTCAAAGACTTCCTGAGCCGTTTGCCCGAAGGGGTGGAGGGATAACCCTATGCTTCCCGTACTTAAATCCAAACTTTCTGCATTATACCTTGGGCTTCCCTTTATAGTACTCTATTTTCTCTTTCGGGCCCTTCCGGTGGAACCCTGCGATTTTCTCCACGAAGAGACCTACAACTTAGAGGGTGAATTGGATTACTGCGGACCTGGAGATGCTGGCTTTATCGATCTTTCGCTGCGCCGGTGGCCGATGAGCCTGGACTTCAGACCTCTTGACCACTTGGAGATTGGAAAGCCCTGCCGTTTTGAAATGAATATCAAGCAGGCGGATGGTTCCCCTCTGGCAGGCAAGGATGTCGCCCTCAGTCACACCCGCAAGATTCACTTGCTAGCCATCGACCCAAGTTTGGAGGATTACCAACACCTGCACCCCGAGTCCGATCCCTTGTTCGATGGAATTTGGAGATTTACCCTCACTCCGAAAAAAGCAGGGAAATATCAGGTTTATCTTGATTTAATACCACTGCGAAGTCCGCGCCGTGTGCTACTGGGAGCATCCTTTGCCGTTCCGGGAGAAAAGACTGTTCCCTTGTCCCGAACCGATGGGTCAGTGGTTCGGGTAGGGAGCCGGACCTATCGCCTGGAAACCATGCCTCAGGAAAAAGAGGGTTCAGAAATATTTTTCAAATTTTCCGCGAAGGATGAAAATGGCGAGGATCTCTCTCTCAAACCTGTGATGGGGGCCTTTGCTCATATGGTCGCCTTTGACTCAGGCAAGGATGGATTTGCCCATTTGCACCCCTTAGAATTTGAGCCTCCCCAATCCATAGAAGATGCATGGGTCGGTCCACTGACCTTTAGCTTTAAATCGCCGTCTGCAGGGCAATACCGCTTGTGGGCACAAGTAAAAGTGGGCGATGATCAGGAGGAAAGCTTCCTTCCCTTTGACTTAAAAATTTAGTCGTCTAAATTTCTTTCCGCTCCCATCTTCGGAGAAGGAAATCCTCGTTTTCCTCCAGAACTTCTACGGCCTCGAAACAATCTCGGTATGGGGGGAAAAAAGCATCCCCATCGGGAATTTTTTGCCGAACTTCGGTCAAATAGATTTCCTGGCAGAAGGGAAGGGCAAGGGAATAGATTTCGCCACCACCAATGATAAAGAGGGTGTCCTTGGGCTCAATTTGTGCACCGACCTCGTCGAGGCTGCGAAAAACCTGCATTCCCTCCTCATTTTTTACCGTCCGGCTAAGTACCCAGTTTTGTCTGCCGGGAAGGGCACGGGGTAAGGACTCCCAAGTTTTCCTGCCCATGAGCACGATGTGCCCAAGGGTGATTTTTTTGAACCATTTCAGATCGCCGGGAAGACGCCACGGAAGGTCGCCTCTGCGACCAATGACGCCATCCTCAGATACGGCAACAATGGCCTTATAGGGGAAAGAATTCAAACCGCGATGGGAGCTTTAATGGCGGGAAATGGATTATATTCAATCAACTCAAAGTCCTCAAATTGAAAGTCAGTAATTTCTTTCTGGTTGCCGTGAATGAGCATGGTTGGTTTGGGGCGGGGCGTTCGGGAAAGCTGTAATTCGGCCTGCTCCCGATGATTGGCATAAAGGTGCAGATCTCCAAAGGTGTGCACAAATTCGTGGGCTTGCAGATTGCATATTTTGGCAATCATCATCGTGAGGAGAGCATAGGAGGCGATGTTGAAGGGAACACCCAGGAAAAGATCGGCACTGCGTTGGTAGAGTTGGCAACTTAGTTTCCCGTCCGCCACATAAAATTGAAAAAGGGCGTGACATGGAGGAAGGGCCATCAGGTGGAGTTCGCCAGGATTCCATGCACAGACAAGATGCCTCCTGCTGTCCGGGTTCTCACGGATTGATCGGATCACCTCTTCGATCTGGTTTACTGCCCCCTGTCCGTCTGATTTTTTCCAGTCAGTCCACTGTGCCCCATAAACCCGGCCGAGATCTCCGTTTTCATCCGCCCACTCATCCCAGATACTAACCTTGTTTTCCTGAAGGTAGCGGACATTGGTGTCCCCTTTGAGAAACCAAAGAAGTTCATGAATGATGGAGCGAAGGTGAAGTTTTTTGGTGGTCAGGAGGGGGAACCCATCATGCAGAGAAAACCTTGCCTGTTCGCCAAAGACAGACCAGGTTCCGGTGCCCGTACGATCATCACGATAAACACCGTGATCTGTAATGTGCCGGAGCATTGTTAAGTAGGTTTTCATATTCCGTTCTTATTCATACTTGAAAGAAATGGTGCTGGCATTATTGTTCTTATCAATGAGTGCTTTCCGAAAGTCGAGGTTATCCTTTTGCTTGGGCACAATATTTTCTATTTTGTTTTTACCTCTGTCCGCCCAGCAAAAAGCGAACGACTTTACCAAGCGGGTACAGGCATTCGATGGGAAATTGAGTTCGCTAAACAGTCGCTCTTCTTCCCTTCAGAGAATGAACTCTTTCTCCCAAAAACGATTTACTATCCGGGAGTGGCCTTCAAAATATTCTTCCTTTGGAGGGAAAAGATTTAGGGGGCAGCAGACTAACGAATGGTCGGTTAAAAGAGTCGACGCTGAGGTTTTGCCTGTCGAGACTCCGCTCAATGATAGAAGAACCCGGGAAAATTTTAAGAAACTGGACGGTCGGTTGATTGAAAACAGGCAACCCGCGGCCCAGTCTGTCGAATTTAGAGACGCCTATTATGCCCAGTTGGATAAGAGGGTGGACGACTGGATGTCCAAGGTGAACAATATGTCCTTACAGGATATCAACCGCTATCAGTTTCGCAAAGGTCGTCCATCAAAGCCAGGATTTCCTGTGCAGCGTGCTGGGGCAGGAATGGGCGACTCTTCACTCAGTGAAACCAAGATGGTGGATTCCGGGCTTCCCGAAAAAGTCAACCGATCCTCTTCGCTCCCGGCGCAAAAATATTGGATGAGTCCCAAGAAGATGGAGACCCGGAGTCGGGAGCTTCCGAATGTCAAAGTCGACTCCCCGCCTGCGAAAAATTTCAAATCCGGCCCCAAGCCCTTATTTGGTCCGAAAGAGATTAGGGTTCAAGTTGGAGCAGGGGATTGATTATCGCTTGCTAACTTCTAGCCAGTTTATAAGATAGCGTTCCTTTTATCCAAACGGACGGCTAGCTCAGTTGGTTAGAGCAACTGGTTTACACCCAGTAGGTCACAGGTTCGAGTCCTGTGCCGTCCACCACTACCTATCACTATGCGACATGTAATCTCGGTTATCGTTGAAAACAAATTTGGCGTCCTTGCCCGGATAGCCGGACTGTTCAGCGGGCGTGGATTTAATATCGATACCCTCAATGTTGCCCCGACTCATGCCGAGGGAAGGTCAAGAATTACCGCCACCTTAAATGGGGATGACAAAGCCTTGGATCAATGTATCAAGCAGCTCGACAATCTTATTGATGTGATCGAGGTGGAGAACTACCATGGGGATGAAGCAGTGGGTAGGGAATTGGTATTGATCAAAGTAAACGCAGACTCCAAGACCCGCCCCGAAATTACTCAGATCTGCGATGTCTTCCGCGGGAAAATTATCGATGTCGCCCCAACCAGTCTTATTATTGAAGCAACTGGCAACGAAAATAAAATTAAGGCATTTCTCAGTCTCTTAGACTCCTTTGGTGCTATAGAACTTGCCCGCACCGGAGTGGTCTCCTTGAGGCGGGGAATGGCCGGAGATTGATTCCCTTTCACTTTACTAAACAACCTAAATACAAAAAATACCAGCAATGCCTGCGAAAGTATATACGCACAAGGAGGCCAAGATTACTCCTTTGAAAAAGAAAACGCTCGCCGTTATCGGTTACGGCTCCCAAGGACATGCCCATGCTCTTAATTTGAAAGAGAGTGGATTAAATGTGATCATTGGTCTCTACAATGGAAGCAAGTCCATTCGGGTGGCAAAGCGCCAGGGTTTTGAGGTTTTTGAGGTCGCTGAAGCGGTCCAAAAAGCCGATGTTATCATGATCGGAGTGCCTGATATGAAGCAGGCTGAGGTCTATGAAAACGAGATCAAGCCCAACCTTTCCAAAGGCAAGACCCTACTCTTTACCCACGGGTTTGCGATCCATTTTGGTCTGATTAAACCACCCCGCGGGGTCAGCGTGATTATGGTCGCCCCCAAGGGCCCTGGTCATTTGGTTCGTTCCCAGTTTAAGGAAGGTAAGGGCGTGCCCGCACTTTTTGCCGTACTCAAGGGTTCTGCCAAGGATTCGAAAAAAATTGCCCTGGCGTGGGCCGCAGGAGTGGGCGGTGCTCGTGCCGGTATTTTGGAGACCACTTTTAAGGAAGAGACCGAAACCGATCTTTTCGGAGAGCAAGCCGTTCTTTGTGGTGGAGCTTCTGCCTTGGTGCAGGCTGGTTTTGAGACGTTGGTTGAAGCGGGGTATGCTCCTGAAATGGCTTACTTTGAGTGTTTGCATGAGCTGAAGCTCATTGTCGACCTCATGATTGAGTCCGGTATTGCCGGGATGAGATTTTCCGTTTCTGAAACCGCCAAGTATGGTGACATCACCCGCGGTCCCCGCGTGGTTAATGCCAATGTTAAGAAATCGATGAAATCGATTCTCAAGGAGATCCAAAGTGGCAAATTTGCTAAGGAATGGATCAAGGAGTACCAAGCAGGTTTGCCTAACTATAATAAGTTGCTCGAGGATGGAGAGAACCACCCAATCGAAGTGACAGGCCGAAGCTTGCGTGCAGTGATGCCTTGGATACCGAAGAAAAATATCAAAGGTGCCCAGGCTTCCTATTCCTGATTCAGCTTTCCAGACGCTGGGCGCCTCTGTGATGCCTAGCTTTAACTTACTTCTTCCAGTTTCCTGCATATGGCGGTAAGTGCACCTCTTGTTCTTGCCACGAGGCGAAGCCCACTGGCTCTGCGTCAGTCGGAGATGGTGGCGGCCACTTTAGGAGAAAAGCTTGGCTTGGAAGCGAAGCTTTTGACTCTGGTCACCACTGGCGACAGGCAAACGGAGTGGTCTCTTGAAAAATCGGGGGGGAAGGGCCTCTTTACCAAAGAATTGGAGGACGCTTTACTGGATGGCCGTGCAGATTTGGCCGTGCATAGTGCCAAGGATATGCCAACGGAAATGCCACTAGGATTAGAATTGGTGGCCTTTTTACCCCGGGAAGATCCGGCGGATATTTTGGTAACCAAACAGGGGGTGAATCGACCAAAAATAATTGCCACGGGCAGCCCACGCCGACGAGCCCAGGCGGCTAAGATCTTCCCGGACGCTCAGTGGATTGAATTGCGGGGAAATGTGGAAACGCGCCTCAAGAAAATCGCAGATGGCCGGGAAGCCGAGGCGACCCTGCTCGCTGCTGCCGGGTTGAGCCGCTTAAATATTATCCAATTTCCCGGTCTAGAATTTCGTGCACTAACCTTTGATGAAATGGTTCCAGCCCCAGGACAGGGAGCCATTGCGGTGCAGGCAAGATCCGAAGACTGTCCGCTTTTTCAAAAGATAAGTGATCAGGCAACCGCAGATGCTGTTCGCATCGAGCGTTCCATCCTTACTGCCTTTGGCGGAGGTTGCCAGGTCGCCCTGGGGGCTCATTATTCCAAGATGGATGACCAGCTGAGTTTTTTCCATGAAAAGTGTGGGATTAAAAAGTTGTCTCTTAGTGGAAAAACGGAATTGGGTTGGAAGAACGAATTGATCGAATGGACATCAAAGAGCTAAGCGACGGTATCGTCTACCTAGTGGGGGCGGGACCTGGAGACCCAGGTTTATTAACACTGAGAGCCAGGTCTTTGATCGAAACCTGCGATGTTCTTGTCTACGATCACCTCGCCAACAAAAGACTGCACGACTGGGCTCCCGCCGATTGCGAGCGTATCGATGTCGGGAAAAGCCCCGGTCGGCACACCATGGACCAGTCAGACATTGGAAAAATTCTTGTTGAAAAAGCCCAAAGTGGTTTGCGTGTGGTTCGGTTAAAGGGGGGAGATCCATTTGTTTTTGGTCGTTGTGCGGAGGAGATGATTTCCCTAGATGATGCGGGGGTAAGCTATGAGATCGTGCCGGGAGTGACCGCGGCACTGGCCTGTGCAGCCTATGCGGGTATTCCTCTTTCTCACCGCGACTTTGGGTCGTCCATTTCTTTCCTCACTGGCCACGAAGATGTCGCCAAAGAATCCTTGCGGGTAGACTTTTCCAAATTCTCCGAGGTTGGGGGAACGCTCTGTATCTACATGGGCATGAGCAAGATGGAGGAAATTGTTGGTAAGCTCCTTACTGGGGGCCTCTCTGGTGAAAGGCCGGCTGCTGTTGTCAGCTGCGGCACCTTGCCGGGGCAAAGAAAGGTGCTCGCCCCATTGGGTGAGTTGGTGGAGCGGGCCAAGCAGGAAAAACTTGGGGCTCCAGCAATCATCTTTGTGGGCAACTCTATCGGATTGGCTCGTACATCTACCTGGTTTGAACGTAAACCCCTAATGGGAAGAAGGCTTGTACTCACCCGTTCGGCCGGACAAACGAGCAGGATGCGTTCTACCCTGGAAAACCTCGGTGCAGAGGTGCTTGACCTTCCCCTCATCCGTATCCAAGCGTCCGAGGACCGAAAATTGATTGCCGAAGTATTTGCCGGGATTGCCACCTATGAGTGGGTGGTCTTTACCAGTGCAAATGGTGCCAGGGAATTCATGAAATTTTTCTTCCGTGCCTTTTCGGACATCCGTAGCTTTGGGCCAATGCGGATTGCCTGTGTGGGCAATGCCACGGCCGAAGTTCTGCAATCTTATCAATTGCATGTCGAACTGATTGCCAAGGACGCAACCGCAGAGGGGTTGGCCAAGGAACTGGTGGCCACAGACAGTCTTGACAGTGCCAATGTACTGGTCGTAACCGGAAACCGAAACCGCGAAATTATGGTCGATGTTCTGGAAAATATCGGCCGGGCCATCGTTGATGCCCTGCCTGTTTATGAGACGGATTTTACCGATGTGCTGGACGCTCCTGATGTTACCTCATTCCAGGAGGTGGGTGCAGATGCAATTATTTTCACCAGTTCATCCACTGCCTTGTCCTATGTCGAGCAGTCGGAGGATATTGTGCTTCAGAAAGAGGCACGCGTTCCTGTCCTCTGCAGTTTTGGGCCGCAGACTACCCAGACTTTGCAAGAGAATGACCTTGAGGTTGCCGTGCAGTCTGCCCACCCCAGTATCGATGGATTGGTCGATGCTTTGATCCATTATTTCACGCCTTCTTCATGAGGCCCAGGTTGGTCAAGGTATGCGGGATCACCCGTCCGCAGGATGCGAGGTTTTGCATCGAGGAGGGGGTGGATGCCCTGGGTTTTATTTTCTATCCTTCGTCGCCCCGCCACCTCTCCGTTGAGCAAGGTAAGAATTTACTGAGGGAAGTGGATTTTAATGACTGCCTGAAAGTGGCGGTTTCGGTAACGCCAGACCTTGCCATGGTTCAGAATTTGATCGCTGCCGGGTTTGAAAAATTTCAGTTTCACTTCCCTGGCGATTATCCTACCGAGAGTATCCGGGAGTGGAGTGAATGTGTGGGACTGGATAACCTCTGGCTGGCACCCCGCTTGCAACCGGATGAAGAATGCCCGAAGGATTGTTTGCAGTTCTCTAAAATCGTCCTTCTCGATGCTTACTCCAAGGATGTATACGGAGGATCAGGCAAGGTGGGCAATTGGCAGAAGTTCATCCAGTTAAAAGCGGAGTATTCGGATCACCAGTGGTACCTGGCCGGTGGGTTGAATCCTGAGAACCTTCAAGAGGCGATCGCCTCAACCCATCCGGATGGAATTGATTTGAACAGTGGGGTGGAGAGTGCTCCGGGAATCAAGAGTACTTCCCTAGTCGCCCGCGTATTTGCCAAGTTTCGGGAATAAAGAATACAGCAGAATTATTTGAACTGCTTGGCCAGCTTGGCCAGTTGCTTCGGGTCCATGCCCTCAAGATCAGGCAACCCTCCACCTCCACCTCCGAAAGCACTCATTAATTGTTTCATTTTCCCACCCTTCATTTTTCTCATCATCTTTTGCATTTGGGAAAATTGCTTGATCAATAAATTGACATCGCGGATCTGAACCCCAGCCCCATCGGCGATTCTTTTACGCCGGGAACCTCCAATGATCCGCGGCAACCGGCGCTCCTGCTTGGTCATGGAAAGAATGATGGCCTCGTGCCGCCCAAGGGCTGCTTCCTCCTTGTCCCCAACCTGAACATTGCCCATCCCTGGCAACATTTTGGCAATGGAGCCCATGGACCCGAGTTTTTTCATTTGTCTCATTTGGGCAAGGAAGTCCTCAAAATCGAACTCCGCCTTGAGCATTTTTTCCGCCATACGGGCGGATTCTTCCTCGTCCAAGTGCTCCTGGGCTTTTTCGACCAGAGACACCACATCCCCCATGCCAAGAATACGGGAGGCCAAACGATCGGGATGAAAGGGTTCAAATTCATCAATTTTTTCACCGGTTCCCATAAACTTAATGGGGGCACCAGTTACTTTTTTCATGGAGAGGGCGGCACCTCCCCGGGCATCGCCGTCAATTTTGGTGAGGACAATACCGCTGAGACCAAGCCGTTCGTGAAAGGTCTTGGCCACATTGACCGCCTCCTGACCGAGAGCGGAGTCCGCAACCAGCAAGATTTCGTGTGGCTCGATTTCCTTTTTTACCCGCTCCAGTTCGTCGACCAGTTCATCATCGATTTGCAGACGGCCAGCGGTGTCAAAAATAACCAGATCAGCCCCCGCAGACTTGGATTTTTCCCAGCCTGCACGGGCGATGCCGGGCACATCCTTGCTTTGCCGGTCGAGGTAACAGGGAAAATTTTCCTGATTGGCAAGAAATTCCAGCTGGTCAATGGCGGCAGGACGGTAAACATCGCAGGCGACCAGCA
>Ga0181606_10005190_pt1 | contig 10758 bp, 9 predicted proteins | sample 041ome_10_FD_132994 | JGI IMG/M metagenome (GOLD analysis project Ga0181606, IMG submission 132994) | Coastal salt marsh microbial communities from the Groves Creek Marsh, Skidaway Island, Georgia - 041412US metaG (megahit assembly) | ecosystem: Environmental > Aquatic > Marine > Intertidal zone...
AAAATATTGATACCCACAATAACGAGATAGCTGCCTAGAAAAGGGGTCACGAACAGGTCGCTGGTGAGTTTCATCAATTGTGGCCCGATAATCGCCGCCGCCAGCCCCCCTGCCATCACATAGGAAATGGCTGTGGGTTGATGTTCGAGGGGCGTGGTGTCGGTGGCCGCAAAACGATAGAAACCTTGCGCCGACATATAGACGCCGGTGATGAGGCTTCCAACGATCAAAAAGCTAAATTGGCGGGTATATAGACCATAGGCCGCCAAGGCACTGCCAATGCCCCCGCAGGCGACACCGATCCAAAAGCCTGTTTGGCGTCCATAGCGATGCATCAGGCTAGCCAGCGGATTGGCGGCCAACATCGACCCGAACATAATCAGGGATATGGGAAGGGTTGCCAAACAAGGGTTCTCGGCCAATGACTGTCCCGCGAGCCCTCCCATCGTAAAGATCATCGGCATTTGCGCACCGATTAAGGCTTGGGCAAGCACTAAAGTGATGATGTTGCGACGCGCGCGAGGATCGCTGAAAATAGACATGGTTCTCCTCTAAAGACCGTCAGGCCGTTAAGCAACCGTAATTTAGAGCCATTATGCGTGTTGGATGCAGTTAAGACGAGCTAATTGCAGGGATTCACGGGGTTTTTCGTCCATTCTATTGTCTGTTGATCGCAATTGGGTTAGTTTCGCTTGCGTTTGGGAAACTCGTCCCGGAGAGAAATATGTCGATAAGAAAAACTGTACAACGGCAGACCGTGCCAGCGATTTTCGCGCGAAAAGGCGGCGACCCCATCGTCTGTTTGACCAGTTATCACGCCCATACGGCCCGCTATATCGATCCCTATGTGGATCTCTTGCTGGTGGGCGACAGTTTGGGCATGGTCATGTATGGGATGGACAGCACTTTACCGGTGACACTCGATATGGTGATCGCTCATGGGGCGGCTGTTGTGCGTGGCTCTGAGCAGGCCTTGGTGGTCGTCGATATGCCTTTTGGCACGTATGAGGAAAGCCCGTCAGTGGCCTTTCGTAACGCGGTGCGCGTGATCAAAGAAACCGGCTGTCAGGCAATTAAGCTCGAGGGCGGGCGCCGCATGGCTGAGACGGTGCACTATCTCACGGATCGCGGCATTCCTGTTATGGGACATATCGGATTGACCCCGCAAAGCGTTAATGTGATGGGCGGGTATAAAACCCAAGGCCGGAGCAAAGAGGATTGGCCAGCGCTCCAAGATGACGCGATGGCGCTAGCAGAAGCGGGCGCGTTTGCGATTGTTTTAGAGGGCATGGTGGAAGAGCTGGCAAAAGTAATCACCCAGGCCATCGCTGTCCCAACCATTGGTATCGGTGCCTCCGCGGCCTGTGATGGGCAAATTTTGGTCAGTGAAGACATGTTGGGCTTGTCGCCCAGCGTGCCTAAATTCGTGCGCGAATTTGCAACGCTTGGCGCGCAAATCGCGGGTGCCGCCGAGGCCTACGCGACCGAGGTGCGTGCGCGTCGGTTTCCCGCTGAGGAGCACACCTATAAGATGCAGGCTCCCGCGAAGCTTACGGATGACGAGACACTATAAACCCAAGCTAGATAAACGGATTTTGGGTGACCAGCCCGATTGAGACCGACGCCATGAGAGAGAATAATGAGTGATATCTTCCAAGAAGTTGAGCAAGAATTACGCCGCGACCGTCTGCAGTCGCTGTGGGATCGGTATGGGATTTTATTAATCTCTGGTGCGATTGGTCTGGTCTTGATCGTCGCAAGTGTCGAAATCTACCAGGCATGGCGAACCGCGCGAAATGAGGCATCGTCAGCGCGCTATATGGCGCTTCTAGAGCAAACCCAAGAAGCATCTGAAGCCGATCGCGCTGCCGCTTTTGAAACATTTATAACCGAAGAGCAGGGCGGATATCGGGTACTCGCTCAATTTCAGCTGGCGGCTGATCAAGCCGAGAAGGGCGACTGGGAAGCCGCCGCCCGAGGCTATGAGGCCATTGCGGCGAACGGTCAATTACCAATTGCTGTGCGCGATTATGCTAATTTGCAAGCGGCGACGGTCTCCCTATCACATGTTGCGGTTGAAGATATCGAAGCACGTTTAAAACGTATGCTGACATCGTCCTCGGGTCTGCAAGGGGCGGCCCGTGAGGTGATGGGGTTGGCCTATTTGGTGGCCGATCAGCCGATTATGGCGCGCGATATTTTGCAGCGTCATTTAGATGAAACAGCGTCGACACCGCCCATGCGGGTTCGGGCAGAAGTGTTATTAAACGAAGCCAATCATGCGCTTCGCAGTCAACCCGCCAGTGAGAAAAGCGAATAAACAATGAATCGATGTGTAAAACAGGTCGCGGTCTGCTTGACCCTTGCGCTTGCGAGTTGCGGTGATAGTGATGATGCCAAGGTAGAACTTCCCGGAGAGCGGATTTCAGTGCTTTCCTATGAGCGGAGCTTAACGGTTGATCCTCGAGCTGAGGAAAATGCAATGATTATTCCGCCCAGCTTTCGCAATAGCGAATGGACCCAGCCCGGCGGGTTTCCCAGTAATGCGGCGTATCATCTCGCCTTGGGGGAGGCGAAGCCTCTTTTTCGGGTTGATTTAGTTGAGGGCAATAGCAGTCTATCGCGCATTACCGCGCCTCCAATTGTGGCTGAGGGCAAAGTGTTTGCAATGGGAGCGGAGCTGGATATCGCCGCTGCTGACGCCAGCAGTGGTAAAAAACTGTGGCAGCAATCAGTGGCGCCTAATTGGCGCAAAACGAATAACACACTGACCCGATTTTTAGGGCTGAAAACACGCTCAGTTAATCCCGAAAATGGGTTCACGGGCGGAATTGCCTATGGCGAGGGTAAAATATTTGTCACCACGGGCTTTGGCGAAATTCTGGCCTTAAGCGCCGGAAATGGAGAGATCCTGTGGCGTCACCGCACTGAGGTGCCTTTTTCAAATGCGCCAACTGTGCGCGCTGGCCGCATTTATGTGGTGTCCCAAGATAGCCGCTTGCAGGTTTTCTCAACGGAGGATGGGCGTCTTGTGTGGGATTATTTGGCCATTACCGAGACAGCAGGTGTGATGGGGGCCTCCAGCCCCGCGGTCACCGATCAAGTTGTGGTGGCCGGATTTAATTCCGGCGAAGTGGTGTCCTTGCGTGTTTTAAACGGCACGCCGAATTGGTCGGACAGCCTGTCATCACGCTCAACGCAGGTGACGCCCATGTCAGAGCTCACGGCAATTGTGGGCCGCCCCGTGATTGATCGTGATCGCGTTTTTGCCGTTAGTCATGGCGGCCGCATGTTATCGATCGATTTGCGCTCGGGCGAGCGGGCCTGGACGGTCGATGTGGGATCGATTGAAACGCCATGGGTGACGGGAGATTCTGTTATCGTTGTCACATTGGACGCACAATTAGTGAATTTGACCCGCAATTTGGGCCGCGTTCGTTGGGTGAGCCAATTGCCCGCCTATGAAGACCCCAAAGACCGCGAGGGACGCATCAGTTGGGCGGGGCCGGTGCTTGCCGGCGGCCAGCTGATCCTGGCTTCTTCTGAGGGTAATCTTTATTTCGTCTCTCCCGAGGATGGCAGCGTCACGCGAGCGATTGATCTCGATGATCCCGTGAATGTCTCGCCTGTTGTCGCTGATGCGACGCTCTATTTGTTGACCGATGAGGGTGAGCTCATCGCCTATCGCTAACATGCGCGAGGCTCATCCCTTTTATATTGCCATTGTCGGGCGTCCGAATGTCGGCAAGTCGACCTTGTTTAACCGCTTTGCAGGACGGCGACTGGCGATTGTGGATGATCAGCCAGGGGTGACGCGCGATCGCCGTGTGGGTGAGGGACGGCTGGGCGATTTGCACTTCCGGATGATCGATACAGCGGGGTTTGAACAAGCCAAGCCGGGTTCTCTTGAGGAGAGAATGTGGGCACAAACCGAGCGCGCCATTGATGAAGCGGATCTCGTCTTAATGATTATGGATGCCCGCGCGGGCTTGTTGCCCGAAGATGAGGCCTTTGCGCGCCTTGTGCGCAAAAGCGGCAAGCGGGTCATACTGGCGGCAAATAAGGCGGAAGGAAATGCGGGCGCCGCGGGTTTATCTGAAGCCTTTCGCTTGGGCCTGGGTGAGCCGATTGCTTTATCGGCAGAGCATGGGGATGGAACCGACGATCTTTATCGGCTATTTCGCGACGCAATTATTGCGCGCGATGGGTCGCTCGACCCCGATGAGATTGATGAAACCGAAGAAGCCTTTGATCCTGAAATTCCCTTTGAGGACGACCCAACACGGCCCATCCGGATTGCGATTTTAGGTCGCCCGAACGCCGGAAAATCGACGCTGATTAATAGTATCGTCGGGCATGAACGGGTTTTAACTGGGCCGGAAGCAGGAATTACCCGCGATAGTATCTCGGTGGACTGGATGCATTATGACCCCTCGGGTGCGGGGCGACGGGTTGTGTTTTGGGATACGGCGGGAATGCGTCGGCGATCTCGGGTGACAGATGAAATTGAAAAACTATCCGTCGCCGATGGGCTACGCGCTATTCAGTTTGCAGAAGTCTGCGTATTGCTGATCGATGCGCAAACGCCTTTCGATAAGCAAGATATTCAGCTCGCGGATATGGTTGAGCGCGAGGGACGCGCATTGGTCATTGGTATCAATAAATGGGATCTTAAAGTTGATCGTGAGGAAGTGCGTCAGCGCATCAGCGATGTGATGCAAAAGTCTTTGCCTCAACTCTCGGGTGTGCCGATTGTGATGTTGTCCGCCTTGACCGGTAAAGGGCTTGAAAAGCTCATGCCGACCATTGTCCAACAATATAAGATTTGGAATACCCGCATCTCGACCGGTAAACTAAACCGATGGTTAGGCGAGGTGACCGAGCGGCATCCCCCTCCGGCAGATAAGGGACGGCCGGTGCGCCTGCGCTATATGACCCAAGCGAAAAGTCGTCCGCCCACCTTTGTAGCTTTTTCCAGCCGCGGTCACGCCGTGCCCGACAGCTATTTGCGGTATATGGCAAATAATTTGCGGTCGAGCTTTGACCTGACGGGTGTGCCGGTTCGGATTTTCATCCGTAAGGGCAAAAACCCCTATGATTGAGGCCTAAAACCCAAGGGCGTCTGAGGTTAAGCGCGCGGGAAATCGAAAATTTTTCCTGTCTCGGCTTGCGCAGGCGCTAATGCATCGAGAATAAACGGCGCCAGATCATCCGGCGAGGGAAGTGTGGCGGGGTCTTCTCCCGGCATGGCGCGGGCGCGCATCTGGGTGCGAATGGGGCCCGGATTAATCAAATTGATGCGGATGGGGTCCGAACGATGTTCGGCCGCCCAGCTTAGAACTAAGGCATTAAGGGCGGCCTTGCTGGCGGCGTAGCTCGCCCAAAATGGCCGCATCTTATGCGCAGCTCCCGATGTGATGAAGGCGCATCGCGCCGCCGGACTTTGCAATAAAAGAGGTTCCAACGACCGGATCAGGCGCATATTGGCTGTCAGGTTCACACTCATGGTTTTCTCAAATTCCGATGGAGAAATATGGGAAGCCGGCGTGAGCTGCCCGAGCACACCCGCATTACCCAATAAGATATCGAGCCGCCCCCAACGTTCGAAAATCGACGCGCCGAGGCGGTCAATCGCCTCATAATCGGTTAAATCCATCGGAATACCGGTGGCGTTTCCGCCATCTTTCGTGATCCGATCATATAGATTTTCCAAGGCGCCTTGGGTTCGTCCAATCAGCAGCACATGGGCCCCTTCTTTGGCGAGCAGCCGCGCGGCGCTGTAGCCAATGCCGCGGGTTGCTCCGGTGACCAGAGCCAGTTGTCCGGTAAAACGTCCCATTAGATTTGCTCGGCTAAAAGAGAGAGTTGCTTTAACCCATCACCGCCATCGCGATCGATCAAAGGGGTGGGGTATTCGCCCGTAAAGCAATGATCGGTGAATGCTGGATTGGCGGGGTCGCGCCCCTGGTCGTGACCAAGCGCTTTATACAAGCCGTCGACAGACAAGAAAGTCAGAGTGTCGGCGCCAATATAGCGACGCATTTCTTCTAACGAATGGGTGGCCGCCAGCAATTGCTCGCGCTCCGGCGTGTCAATGCCATAATAGTCTGGATGGGTAATGGGCGGCGATGCAATGCACATATGCACCTCGCGCGCACCCGCATCGCGCATCATTTGCACAATCTTAACCGAGGTGGTGCCACGGACAATTGAGTCATCAATCAGCACAATGCGTTTGCCGCTGACCAATTCGAGATTGGCATTGTGTTTGAGCTTGACCGAAAAGGCTCGGATATTCTGTGTGGGTTCAATAAAGGTGCGGCCGACATAATGGTTCCGGATGATCCCCAGCTCAAACGCAATAGAAGAGGCCTCCGCAAAACCGATCGCCGCGGGCACACCGGAATCGGGAACGGGAATGACCATATCGGCATCGAGTTGAGCTTCGGTTGCCAGTTGGCGGCCAAAAGCCTTCCGCACAGTGTAAACGCTTTTTCCCTGCACCGTGCTATCGGGGCGCGCAAAATAAATATATTCAAAAATACACGGGCGTGGTGCCATGGCAGGGAAGGGCTTGTGGCTTTCAATGCCTTTTTCTGTGATGACGACGATCTCGCCATTTTCGATCTCGCGAATAAACCGTGCGCCGATAATATCGAAGGCGCAGGTCTCGGATGCGAGGATATAATGACCATTAAGCTCGCCAAGAACGAGAGGGCGAATGCCCAAGGGATCGCGGGCACCGATCAGTTTTTTATTGGTCAGCACAACCAAAGCGTAAGCGCCTTGAATTTGGAACAAAGCATGCGTGAACCGTTCCAAAGTGTTTTGTCGGTCGCTTCGCGCAACAAGCTGTAAGACGACTTCGGTGTCTGAGGTCGACTGAAAAATAGCACCTTTCCGAACTAACTCAGAGCGCAAGCTCAGGGCATTGGTGAGGTTTCCATTATGGGCAACCGCAAACCCCCCGCCGGCAAGATCTGCGAACAGGGGCTGCACATTCCGTAAAATTGTTTCGCCCGTTGTCGAATAGCGCACATGGCCGACAGCTGCCGACCCGGCCAATCGATCGAGCACTTGCGCTTTGGTAAAATGTTCGCTGACCAGACCCATCCGGCGCTCGGCGTGGAACTGGTGTCCATCAAAGCTGACGATACCGGCTGCTTCCTGGCCACGATGTTGTAAGGCGTGTAAGCCGAGCGCGGTCAGTGCTGCGGCGTCGGGGTGTCCGAAAATGCCGAAGACGCCGCATTCTTCGCGCAAACGATCATCCTCAAATTTTGAAGGGCTCCCACTCGGTGCGTGGACGTGCGACCCCGAAAGCGAACCGGAAGACGAACTTGAAGGCGCACTAGCGAGCTGGGGAACATGGGCCCCTGTGGTCGAAGACTGTGAGGTCGTAGACTGAGAGGGCATCGAAAACGGTTGCGACGGCGTCGACATCATTACTCTACTTTTTGTGTCCCTTTAATCAGACTATCCAAAACGGCCCGATCGGCGCCAGTATAGCCTTTGCCGGTCTGATTGTCTTTGCCTTTATCCTGTTCTTTTGCAGGGGATTGGCCTTTTGTCAGAGCGTCCAAAGCATTTGGAATGGTTTCAGGGGGGAGCTTGGGCATGGGGGGAACGGTATCGATAATGCCATTCAGTTTCTCGATATCGATGGGCAAGCCGTCTTCGGGAACGAGAGACAAGACAATCGCAGCTCCCGTTTGAACAAGCGGATAAAGGCGTGCTTGGGTCAGCCAGTTGGGCTGCTCATTGCGTGGCAAAATGATGAGGAGAAGAAGATAGGCGAGGGAGACGATGAGCCCGCCTCGTAGCGCTCCAAAAATAATGCCCAATGTGCGATCAAGAGCCCCAATACTGCTATTTTTAAGATTATGAGCAAAGCGTTGGGCCAGCAAGGAGCTGATAATTAACACCACTACAAAAACGACACCGAATGCCACGGTAGAGGCCAGCCACATAATCGCGATATAGTCGCTGATCATCGGAATGAGGAGCGGCCCGATAAACAAAGCTGCATAAGCGGCTAGCACCCAACTGGCCAGGGATAAAACCTCGCGGGTGAACCCGCGCGCCAGCGACATGAGGGTCGATAGGCCAATGATGACCATAATAATAATATCGAGTGCTTGTAGATTATTCACGTGGGACTCCGGTCTTATTCATAGTCGCCCTCAAAGAAATGACCAAGCCGTATCAAGCTGTCGAGGCTGTCTATAGCAGATATTTGAATAGATGAAGATGTAATCTTATCGGCTTCTGATTTTTTTGATGATATCGCGGCATAGGCGTGCTGGAACCCCAATTTTTCGGCTTCACGTAACCGAATATCTGTGCGCGTGACGGGGCGCACCGAGGCCGAGAGACTAATTTCGCCAAAGAATACCGAGGCCTTGGTTGTCGGTTTGCCAGAGAGGGATGAGAGTAATGCCGCGGCAACAGCCAGATCAGCGGCGGGTTCTGAGATTTTTAATCCGCCGGCAATGTTTAAAAACACATCCCGCCCTGAAAACGACACGCCGCAGCGTGCTTCGAGCACGGCGAGGATCATTGATAGACGGTTTTGATCCCAGCCAACGACGGCACGCCGGGGGGTGGCGAGGCTCGATGGCGCGGCAAGCGCTTGAACTTCAACCAAGACAGGCCGCGTGCCCTCAATGCCGGCAAAAACAGCCGTTCCGGCAACGCCCTCATCATGTGCCTCTAAAAAGAGCGCTGAAGGATTGGTCACTTCTTCAAGACCAGAGCCGCGCATCTCGAAGACACCGATCTCATGTGCAGGGCCAAACCGATTTTTCACCGATCGCAATAGTCGGAACTGATCCCCTAAATCGCCTTCAAAATAGATCACCGTGTCGACCATATGCTCAAGGACGCGCGGTCCCGCAATCTGCCCTTCTTTTGTGACATGGCCCACCAAAATAAGGGCGGTATTTGACTTCTTGGCAAAATGAATAAGGTCTTGGCCGGTAATCCGAATTTGGCTCACCGTGCCGGGAGCGGCATCGAGTGCGGGCGACCACATGGTTTGAATGGAGTCGATGACCACTAAATCCACATGGCCTCCAGCTTCCGCGGTTTTTAAAATATCCGCCGTATTGGTTTCAGAGCCAAGCAGGACCGGGGCATCGCTCAGGCCCAGCCGAGCCGCCCGCAGGCGCAATTGGGCAAGGGCTTCTTCGCCTGAAATATAGATGACAGACTTGCCGCTTTGAGCCAATTTTGCCGCCGCTTGAAGAAGTAAGGTTGATTTGCCAATCCCTGGATCGCCGCCGATTAAAATGGCAGAGCCGGCAACCAGGCCCCCACCCAAAACGCGATCCAGCTCGGCCATTCCCGTGGGATGACGGGGCGGGTCTTGATCATTTGCCGATAAGTGGCTCAGTGGAATTTTCTGCCCTTTGGTGCTGCGCGCTTGGGTGCCGCGCGGTGGCGTTGCGGAACTCAGCTCTTCGCTGAATGTATTCCACGCGCCACATCCTTCACATTGCCCGCTCCATTTGCTGGCAACAAAACCGCATGATTGGCAGATATAGTTTTTAGCTTGCCGCGCCATTAATGCGTTGTTCCGTCAATCTCAATGGGGCCTTCAGCGGCGCCCGAGATAAACTGGCGTAAGAAAGGATCAGCCGCATCATCAAGCTCGGCTTGGCTTCCGGTCCATAAAAACTGACCCTGATACAGAAAAGCAGTAATGTCGGCGATGGCGCGGACACTCGACATATCATGGGTAATGGTCAAGGTTGTGGCGCCAAGATCGCGCACACATTCAACAATCAGATGATTAATCACATCGGTCATGATGGGGTCTAAGCCGGTTGTCGGCTCATCAAAAAAAATAATATCGGGTTTATGCGCGATGGCACGGGCGAGGCCGACGCGCTTATTCATGCCGCCCGATAGGCTGGCGGGATAAAGATCTAAAAGGTCGGCACCCAGTTCGACCCGTTCGAGGGCTTCGCGCGCGATCTGACGCGCCGTCGCCTCATCAACCCCTTTATGTTGGCGATCGGCAAAGGCGACATTTTCCCAGATGGGCAGGCTGTCAAATAAGGCGCCGTTTTGAAACAACATGCCCATGCGGGCATCGACTGCCGCGCGTTCATGGCGCGACAGGTGATCGACACGCTGGTCGTCGATCCATATTTCACCTTGATCGGGTTTCATGAGCCCGAGAATATTTTTGAGAAGAACCGATTTTCCCGAGCCGGATCCACCAATAATGACGGCAGATTGTCCGGTGCCAATCTCCAGATTCACACCACGCAGAACCTGTTTCGGGCCAAAGGATTTGTGGAGCTGGCGGATCGAAATCATGGATTAAGCGCTGAAGAACAGGGAGGTCATAATATAGTTGGCGGCCAAAATCAAAACCGAGGCAGAGACCACGGCATTGGTGGTTGCGCGGCCAACGCCTTGTGCGCCACCGCGACTATAATAGCCGTGATAACACCCCAGCAGGGCAATGATAAAACCAAACACAGCCGCCTTAATGAGGCCCGAGCTGATGTCGTCAGCATCAAGAAAATTGATCGTCCTCTGGACATAAAGCGCGGCGTTAAAATCCAAGGATTGCGTGCCAACCACAAACCCACCAAAAATGCCAATAATGTCGGCAATCAAGGCCAAGAGCGGCATGCATAAAGTGGCTGCGATTAAGCGCGGTGCCACTAAATATTTAAAGGGGTCAGTGGATAATGTGGTGAGCGCGTCAATTTGCTCGGTCACCCGCATGGTGCCGATTTCAGC
>Ga0181606_10005191_pt1 | contig 10756 bp, 9 predicted proteins | sample 041ome_10_FD_132994 | JGI IMG/M metagenome (GOLD analysis project Ga0181606, IMG submission 132994) | Coastal salt marsh microbial communities from the Groves Creek Marsh, Skidaway Island, Georgia - 041412US metaG (megahit assembly) | ecosystem: Environmental > Aquatic > Marine > Intertidal zone...
GCATGCGGGTGTAGCTCAATGGTAGAGCCGCAGCCTTCCAAGCTGAAGACGTGGGTTCGATTCCCATCACCCGCTCCATAATCCCCAAATATTTTTTCCTAACATGCTGATTGGCAAGGCATTTATTCTTGCCGCCGCAGGGGCAGCCCGTGGGTCCCTTGCTGGAAACCGGCACTCATCTGGGTACTGGAAACCACCCGGGGCGGTAGCGTGTTTTTTGGGAAATGGGCCGCAGGCTGAGCGCCGTGAAGCAATGACGGCGATCTTGCCAAAGCCACTGAACGGATCGGCGAACGGGCCAGATTCGGCCCAACATGACCCGGGTTTACCCCTACCGTGCTTACTGTACGCTAACCGTGGCAGTCAGCGCATTCGCGAAGGGCTGGTGATGTATTGAAAATATTGGTCGGAGTGAGAGGATTCGAACCTCCGGCCCCTGCCTCCCGAAGACAGTGCTCTACCAGGCTGAGCTACACTCCGACCGTGAGCGCGCGGATAGCCCAGCCAGCGCCGCTTGGCAAGGGCAAAAGCACGGGCCCAATGCAGGCCATGGCCAAGGCTTGATGCCATAAAAAAGGCCCGCCTTGGGGCGGGCCTTTGGCAAAATCGTAAATGTTGGTGCCGTTACAGGCTGGCATCCAGTGCCGCAACCACGGCATCGCCCATCTCGCTGGTCGAGACCGGCTGAACGCCATCTTCGCCCAGCAGGTCTGCGGTGCGCAGCCCATCGGCCAGCACCTGTTCCACGGCCTTTTCCAAACGATCGGCTTCGCTGCCCATGTCGAAGGAATAGCGCAACGCCATCGCAAAGCTAAGGATACAGGCGATTGGGTTTGCCTTGCCTTGGCCGGCAATGTCAGGGGCCGACCCGTGCACCGGCTCGTAGAGGGCTTTGGGGCGGCCATTGGCCATGGGGGCGCCCAAGCTGGCCGAGGGCAACATGCCCAAGCTGCCGGTCAACATGGCTGCGGCATCCGACAGCAAATCGCCAAACAGGTTGTCGGTGACGATCACATCAAACTGTTTGGGCCAGCGGCACAGCTGCATGGCGCCGGCATCGGCATACATGTGGCTAAGTTCAACATCGGGATATTCCTCGTCATGCACTTTTTGCACAACTTCACGCCACAAAAGGCCCGATTCCATCACATTGGCCTTCTCCATCGAGCAGACCCGGTTGTTACGGCGGCGCGCCAATTCAAAGGCCGAACGCGCCACGCGCTCGATCTCGGATTCGGTATAGCGCTGGGTGTTGATGCCCACCCGCTCGTTGCCTTCCTCGAAGATGCCGCGCGGTTCGCCAAAATAAATGCCCGAGGTCAGTTCGCGCACGATCATGATGTCCAGCCCGGCCACCACGTCTTTCTTCAGCGAGGAAAAGTCAGCCAAGGCATCAAAGCACTGCGCCGGGCGCAGGTTGGCGTATAGGTCCATTTCCTTGCGCAGGCGCAGCAGCCCGCGTTCGGGTTTTACGCTGAAATCCAGATTGTCGTATTTTGGGCCACCCACGGCGCCCAGCAGCACGGCGTCCACCTCTTGGGCGCGGGCCATGGTTTCATCGGTCAATGGGGTGCCATGCGCATCATAGGCGCAGCCCCCCACCAGCCCTTCGCTGACGTCGAAGGTGACATTGCGCTTGGTGCCGTACCAATCGATAATTTTGCGCACTTCGGCCATTACTTCGGGCCCGATGCCGTCGCCGGCAAGAATAAGAAGCGAAGGGTTGGTCATGGTTTTTTGTCCCCAGTGAAACGGTTTGGCACTGGCCTAGCGATTGGCGCAGGCGGGGTCAAGAAACGGCGATCAATTTTGCACAACTTGCGGCGGTGGCATGGCCTGCGGGGCGGGGGGAATGGCGATATCCAGCCATACGGGGCGGTGGCGGCTGGCCTTGGCGAAAATAGCTGCCTTGGGGCTTTGCGGGGCGGGCCACATCACGCCCCCCCGCGCAGTTGCAGGCTGCGGGCTGGGAAAATGCGGCTGGCTTGGCGCAGCCCCAGGCCCAGCCCCGACCAATCGACCGTTGGCAGGCCCAGATGGGGGCTTTGTGCATCGGGGTGCAGGCGGGGGTGCTGGGCCAAGCGCTGCAAGCCATCGCGCCGCCCTTCGCCCAGAAGTGGGTCAATATTGGTGACGCCCATAAGCGCAAAATATTGCCCCGGCAGCGCGGGCGCCAGCGTGCCATCCAACGCCTGCGCCCATAGGTGCAATTCATCGGCATTGCGCCTGCCATTGCGGTCCTCGGGTCCGTCGAACACCGGTGGGCTGGCATGAAAGGCCATCACCCAAAGCCGCCCCGCGCCCCCGGGCAGGCGCAGGGGCACGGCCCATGCCCCAACGGCCGATAGCGGCTGCACCTCCAGCGCGGCGGCACTGGGAAAGGCGGTGCCATCGCTGCGTTTGGGCAGCGAGGCGCCGGGCAGATCGCGCCACAAAAGCCCGGTAAAATCGATCAATTCTTCGGTGATGATCGGCAACCGAGACAGCAGCACCATGCCACCCTGGCCGCGAAACGCCCCATATCCCAAGGCATCGTTGGCCCGCCCCAAGCGCCCATCGCCGTTTAAATCCAGCCCGCTTGGCACGCCAGCATTGGGCATCGGCGCCAGAATATGGGCATAAGGGGCGCCATTTTGGGCCAAAAACCTGCCCAGCGCTGCCGCTGTGGCCCCACCCGCATCCAGATCGATATCGTGCAACATCAAGACATCGGCATCCAACAGCGCGACCACCCGCGCCAGCGCCTGCAATTGCGGGTCTTTGCCCTGCACAATGGCGTGCAGCAACAGCCCCGGGCCCTGACGCGCGGCATCGCTATGATAGGTGGCAAGGCGCAGTGGCGGGTCGGCCCTGATGGCGCTGGCCCAAGCTGCGGCCCACACCAAAACCATCGCCCAAATCAGGCGGCGTGCAGCACCCCGGCACCGGCATGGCTGCGCGCGCGTTTGGTTTGGATCATCTGCGCCACCCGGCCAAGGGCGATGGCACGCATCAGCAAACAAAGCGGCATGATTGACCAAAACGTGATGCCCCAGATCAAGCTTTGCGGCCCCCATGTGCCACTGGGCAAGACCAGCCCAGCCGCCATTTGTGCCGCCATTGGCATCAGGAATGGCAGGCTAATGCCTAAGATCAGGTTAAGCCGGGCGGTGGATTGCAAGCGCTGCACCACGTCCTCGCCTGTGGTTGGGTCGAATGTGGGCAGGTTCAGCCACAGGTTAAACGCGCCCAGCCGTGCTGGCCAACCAAACAGCCGCACCAAGGCAAAAAATAGCGCCGCCGTGGCCAAGCTGATGGCATAGGCCAGCGCCACTGCCAAATACAGCTGCCCCGTCAATTCGCCCAAGCCACTGGCCGAAAGCCAGTTCAAAAACAGGCGTGGCGGCGAATATGGCCAATCAAAAAGCGCCGCACTGGCCTGCGCCACAGGGTAAAGATACTGGGTGGCGATAGGGGGGGCGCTGGCGGGGGCCGCAATCAGCAAGCTGGCCGCGATCGTCACCAAGGCCGCCGCGCCAAAGCGCAGGCGGTTAAACGGCGGGGCATTGCGAAATTCCAAAAAGCTGGCTGCGGGGCCGCTATATTCCAGCAGCACGAAAACCGCCGCCACCGTGGCCAGCAACAGCACCGCAAAGGCATCGGTCGCAGGCCCGCTGGGCGCGGCCAGCGCTGGAAACACCACAATGGTGAACACCAGTATTGCACGCGCAAGCGCGTTCAAAAGCTGCGAAAACACTGCCCATTCCCTTCAACCTGGCTGGGCGCGATACTTTGCCGCCCCCATGTCCAACTTGATGCCGCCGGTGCTGGCGGTTGCCTCAATCTTGCCCAAGTTTTGCCGCTTTTCCGGCTCATCTCAAGCGGGAATATGCCGATGGGGGCGCAATTTTTGGGTTTCTGCCGAAGGTGGTGCCAGAATGCATCACGCATCCGCCCGCCTTGGGGCATAAACAACGCGCGCCTGTTGGGGCGCGCGTTGTTTATTTTCAATGACTTAAAGGTTTAGATCCAAGGGCGCGACTGTGCGGCCTGGGCTTCAAAGCTGTCAATGGCTGCGCTTTTTTCCATCGTCAGGCCGATATCGTCTAGGCCGTTCAGCAGGCAATGTTTTTTGAACGCGTCCACCTCGAAGGTAAAAACCTGGCCGTCGGATGTGGTGATTTCTTGGGCTTCCAGATCTACCGTCATGCGCGCATTGGCCCCTTTTTCGGCATCTTTCATCAGCACCTCAACCTGCTCGGGCGGCAGCACGATGGGCAGGATCCCGTTTTTGAAGCAGTTGTTGAAAAAGATATCGGCAAACGAGGTCGAGATAACCGCTTTGATCCCGAAATCTTGCAACGCCCACGGGGCGTGTTCGCGCGAGCTGCCGCAGCCAAAATTATCGCCGGCGACCAAAATTTCGGCCTCGCGATACTGGGGTTTGTTCAGCACGAAATCAGGAATTTCGTTGCCGTCGCGGTCGTAGCGCATTTCGTCAAACAGGTTCACGCCCAGACCCGAGCGCTTGATCGTTTTCAAGAACACTTTGGGGATGATCATATCTGTGTCGATATTGACCAGCGGCATAGGGGCCGCGATGCCCGTCAGTTTTTTGAACTTTTCCATAATGCGGGCTCCTTAGATCAATTCGCGCACGTCGGTCAGACGGCCGGTCAGGGCGGCAGCGGCGGCCATGGCCGGGCTTACCAGATGGGTGCGGCCCTTGTAGCCTTGGCGCCCTTCGAAGTTGCGGTTCGATGTCGAGGCGCAGCGCTCGCCCTCGGCCAGCTGGTCGGGGTTCATCGCCAAACACATCGAGCAGCCCGCCAAACGCCATTCAAAGCCAGCCTCTTTAAAGATATCGGCCAGCCCCTCTTCTTCGGCCTGTGCCCGCACCAGCCCCGACCCCGGGACCACCATGGCGCGCATGCCGTCTTTGATCTTTTTGCCCTTCAAAACGGCTGCAGCGGCGCGCAAATCTTCGATGCGGCCATTGGTGCAGGACCCGATGAAAACGGTGTCGATTTCGATATCGGTCAGCTTCATCCCAGGCGTCAGGCCCATATATTCCAACGAGCGGCGCGCGGCATCCACCTTGCCGCCTTTGAAATCTTCGGGCGCGGGCACAGTGGCGGTGATGGGCAGCACGTCTTCGGGCGAGGTGCCCCAAGTGACAACTGGCTGGATATCTTCGCCTTTTAGCGTCACCACCTTGTCAAAATGCGCGCCTTCATCGGTATACAGGGTTTTCCACCATGCCAGCGCGGCTTCCCATTGCGCGCCCTTGGGGGCGTGTGGGCGGCCTTTGACATAGCTAAAGGTGGTTTCGTCGGGGGCAATCAAACCTGCGCGGGCGCCGCCCTCGATGGCCATGTTGCACACGGTCATGCGGCCCTCCATCGACAGGCTGCGAATGGCCTCGCCACAATATTCAATCACATAGCCCGTGCCGCCCGCGGTGCCGGTGGCGCCGATGACGGCCAAGGTAATGTCTTTGGCGGTGACGCCGGGGCGCAATTGCCCGGTGATTTCCACCTTCATGTTTTTCGATTTTTTCTGGATCAGCGTTTGCGTGGCCAAAACATGTTCCACCTCAGAGGTGCCAATGCCATGGGCCAGCGCGCCGAACGCGCCGTGGGTCGCGGTGTGGCTGTCGCCGCACACAACGGTCATGCCGGGCAATGTCCAGCCCTGTTCGGGGCCGACGATATGCACGATGCCCTGACGCACGTCATTGACCGGGTAGTAATACACCCCGAATTCGCGGGCGTTCTTATCCAGCGCTTCGACCTGAATGCGGCTTTCCTCGTTCTCGATCACGCCCGAGGCGCGATCCAGTGTGGTGGGCACGTTGTGGTCGGGCACGGCAATGGTTTTTTCTGGTGCGCGCACTGTGCGCCCGCTCATGCGCAGCCCCTCGAAGGCCTGCGGGCTGGTCACTTCGTGCACCAAATGGCGGTCAATATACAGCAGGCAGGTGCCATCGTCGTCTTGCTGAACAACATGGGCATCCCAGATTTTATCGTAAAGCGTCTTGGGGGACATCGGTCCTCTCCCGTTTTTCTGGATGGATTTTCAAAGTGATGCGTGGGGGCAGATGGCCCGCAGCCATTATAGGCGTGCAAGAACGGTGAAGCAGGCGCCGAAAAAGCGTTCACGCAGGCGCGCGCGGTCATCCATGTCGAAAAAGCTCATCATGGGGTTTGCATACTCTTTTGCTGCCGCTGCTGCAAGTGGGCAGGCGCCCTGGCCCCTTGGCGAAAGGGTGCCTGCGCCGCCACGGCAGCGATTGTTTTTTCGCCATTCTCTTGCTAGGTTTAAAACAGGCCCAGCACCGGGGCGCGATCGGTGTGCAGCAACGGAGGACATGGTCCTGTCACTTAGCGCAGAGGCGGCACGCGCCGCACAAGCAAACCCAAACGCCAATTCTGGCGCCGAGGGTGCAAATTCTTCTTTCTCCAGTTCAGATTTTCTGGACCTGATCCTAAGCTCGCTTGAGGATGACAAGGCCGAAGACATCGTGCAAATCGATCTGCGCGGCAAATCCTCGATTGGCGATTACATGGTCGTGTGTTCGGGGCGCTCGTCCCGGCAGGTGTCGGCCATTGCTGAAAAAATGGTGCAGCGCGTCAAGGATGCCACCGGCGTGACCGCCCGCAGCGAGGGCAAAGGCGCGGGCGATTGGGTGCTGGTCGACACGGGCGATGTGATCGTGCATGTTTTCCGCCCCGAAGTGCGCGAATTCTACCAGCTGGAAAAAATGTGGCAGCCCACAGGCGTGGCCGGTTAAGGCCAGATGCGGGTGCATTTATGCGTGGTCGGGCGCCTGCGTGCAGGGCCCGAACGGGCGCTGATCGATGAGTATCTGAAACGGTTTGATCGTACGGGCCGGGCCTTGGGGCTGGGGCCTGTTTCTGTGGTCGAGGTCGAGGATAAAAAAGGCGCTGGCATGGGGGCCGAAGCGGCGCTGTTGCGCCGCGCCTTGCCCCAAGGCGCGGTGCTGGCCTGCTTGGACGAGCGCGGTGCGCTGATCACCTCGCCAAATTTTGCGGCGCAGTTGGGCCAGTGGCGCGATGCAGGGCGGGGCGATGTGGCTTTCGTGATTGGCGGGGCCGACGGGATTGACCCTGCGCTGCGCGCCGAGGCCGATTTTCTGCTATCCTTTGGCAAAATGGTGTGGCCGCATATGCTGGCGCGGGTGATGTTGGCCGAGCAGCTTTACCGCGCGGCCGCGATTTTGGCAGGCAGCCCCTATCACCGCGTCTAAGCGCGCCGGCGGCTGCGCCGCATATGGCGTAGCCCCACAAGCGCATAGGCCGAAAGCGCCAGCACCACCATACCCCCAAGATAAAGCACCGTGGCGCTGGCCATGGTGGGCAGTGATGGCAGCCATTGTGCCACAGGGTCGGCCAAGGGGGCGGGCAGGGTGCCCGTGGCGACAACCCAGCCCATTGTGGGCACCAGCCACCCCACCAGCGCCGCGGCCATCGGCCATGCCATGCCGCGCAAGGCCCGGGCGCGCAATGAACGGCGGAATGCATCGATTTGCTTTCCAATATCGGCCTGCGCGGCCAGCATTGCGGGCACCACCAGCAACACCAGCACCATGCCAAAGCCCAGGCCATAGACCAGCGTAATCACCGTGGGGCGCAAAAACTGCGCCTGTTGCGAGGTCTCGTAAAGCAGCGGCGCTAGGCCCACCACGGTGGTGAGCGTGGTCAAAATAACCGGGCGCAGGCGGTCGGCGGTGCCGTCGATAATGGCGGGCACCAGCCCGCGCTCGGCGGCTTGTTCGTCGATTGTGGTGATCAAAACGATCGAGTCGTTGATGATGATCCCCACCATCCCCAACAGCCCCACCACGGTGAACATCGACAGCGGCACATCCCATATATAATGGCCCCAGATCGTTCCGATCAGGCCAAAGGGGATGATGGCCATCACCACCAAGGGCCGCGTCCAGCTGGCAAAAACCCACGACAACACCAGATAGATGCCCGTCAGGCACAGCACCAGCCCGGTCAAGGCGTCGCTGAGAAATTCGTTTTCCTGCTCGCTTAGGCCCGACAGGCGCCACTCTACCTGCTGTTCGGCGGCGATCTGCGGCAAGATGTCTTGCTCTAGCGTGCGCATCACCTCTTCGGCGCGGGCTGGATCGTCTTCTGATATGTCACCCGTGACCGAGATCAGCCGAATGCCATTTTCGCGCCGCACGGTGGAAAACCCGGTGCGCGTATCGACGCTGACCAGATCGGCCAAGGGCACATACCCGCCCCCCGGTGCGCGCATCTGTAAGCTGTCCATGAAATCGGCGGTCAATTCGCTATCGGGCAGAACCACGCGAATAGAGGCGCTGCGCGGCCCATCGGGGTAGGTGGCTGCCTCTAGCCCGTTAAGGCTGTGGCGCAGCGCCCGGCCCAGCCCATCGATGGTAAAGCCCAGCGACTGCCCCAATGGGGTCAGTTCGAGGATCAGTTCGTCTTTGTCATAGGGCAGGTTGTCTTCCACGGCGGATACTTCGGGAAAGCGCAGCAGTGCTTTTTTCAGCGCCTCGCTTGCGCCTTTCAGCGTATCGGCATCGGCACCATAAAACTGCACGTCCAACGCATCGCCCCCGGGCCCTGCGCGCCAGCCCCGAAAGCTCAGCGTTTCTGTCAGCGGGTGCTGGCGCACGCGGTCTTGCAATTCGCCCACGAATTGAAAGCTGGAATAGGGGCGCAAATCGGCGTCGATCAGTTCGATCGAGATACCGCCAAGCAAATCTGCGTCCTTGGTTTCAGCCCCCGGCAGGCTGCGCCCGCTATTGCCGCCGATTTCAGCCAAGACATAATCCAGCGGGTTGCGGCCATAGCGGGTTTCGTATTCTGCGGCCAGCTCTTCGGTGGCGCGTTGCATTTCGCGCATCATGTCCAATGTATCGGCGCGCGTGGCACCGGGCAGCATGGCAAAATTGCCTGTCACACTGCCCTGTTCGGGCGCGTTGAAAAACCGCCATTGCACCTTGCCATCGACAAACAGCGCCACCTGCGAGGCCAAGATCAGCACCGCCCCCGCCAAAACCGGGTAGCGTGCCCAAATGACCAGCGCCATCAAGGGCCGAAAAAGCCTGTCGCGCACCCAGTTAAAACCCTGATTGAACACGCGCGAGGGGGCGTCATACCAATGATCTTTGGCAGAATGGGCCAAGGCATGGGCCATGTGATTTGGCAAAATCAAAAAACATTCCACCAGCGAGGCGGCCAAAACCGCAATCACGGTAAAGGGAATGTCGCTGATCAAATCCCCAAAGCGCCCGCCGATAGCGGCCAAGCCGAAAAACGCAATCACGGTGGTCAGCGTGGCCGAAAATACAGGCATGGCCATTCGCCGCGCCGCGGTTTCTGCCGCCACAACCGGATGTTCGCGCAGGCGCCGGGCGCGCGCATCGGCATGTTCGCCCACCACAATCGCATCATCCACAACGATGCCCAAGGTGATGATCAACGCAAAAAGCGAGATCATGTTGATTGTCAGCCCAAAGGCATACATCAACGCCACGGCTGTCAGCATCGACACGGGAATGCCAGCCGCCACCCAAAACGCGGTGCGCACGTTCAAGAACAAAAACAACAGCACCACAACCAAGGCCAGCCCCGTCAGGCCGTTTTCCAACAAGATATTCAGGCGCCCCGAAATGGCCTCGGCGCGGGTGCGGATCAGGTCTATTGTGACCCCGGCAGGCAGGGTGGCGGCCATGGTTTCGGCCACTTTTTCCACGGTATGTTGAATATCGATGGCATCGCCGCTTTGGCTGCGATCCACCCGAATAGAGATGGCGGGGTTGTCGCCGCGGAAATAGCCCCGCTCGCGGGTGATGCCCTCGATTTCGATCTGGGCCACATCGGCCACGCTCAGGGTAGATCCATCAGGGTTCGAGCGCAAAACGATGGCGCCGATGGCCTCGGGGGTGCGCTTTTCCACGCCGGTGCGCACGCGGGTATTGCCGCCCGACACATCGCCTGCTGGGTCGGTATCGACCTCTTCGGCGATGGCGGCCGCGATCTGGGCGATCGTGACATCATGCGCCATCAGGTTCACGCTGGGCACCTCGATCAAGATGCGCGGTGCGGCCAGTCCGCGAATGGTGGTGCGGGTCACGCCTTGGGCAAACAGGCGCACCACCAATTCATCGGCAAAGCGGCCCAACTGATCGGGCGCCACGGGGCCGGTGATCACCAAATCTGTCACGCGGTCGCGCCAATTGCCGCGCCGCACCTCGGGTTCGTCTGCTTCGGCGGGCAGGGTGTTGATCATATCGACGGCCGATTGCACCTCGTCCGCGGCGCGGCCCATGTCGTAATTTGGCTCGAACTCCATCGTGATCGAGGCGCGCCCCTCGGTCGAGGTGCTGTTTGTGCTTTCAACCCCTTCCACGGCCAAAAGCGCGGGTTCCAGAACCTGCACAATCGCCCGGTCAATATCTTCTGCGCCCGCGCCCTCCCATGTCACCGAAACCGAGACAGTATCCAGCACAACATCGGGGAAAAACTGGGCGCGCATCTTTGGCACGGCTGCCAGCCCCAACACCAGCAAAACCACCAACAACAGGTTCGCGGCGGTGCGATGGCGGGTGAAATACGACAAAATGCCTGCGGCGGCAGTGGGGGCGGGGCGCATCATGGTTTAGCCCCCCATCCGCTCTTCAAGGCGGCGCACCATCTCGGCGGGCACCTTGGGTTGCTGCAGCCGCGCCAGCAGGGATTGGCGAATTTCGGCAGGCATGCGGGTGTTGCCC
>Ga0181606_10005197_pt1 | contig 10752 bp, 14 predicted proteins | sample 041ome_10_FD_132994 | JGI IMG/M metagenome (GOLD analysis project Ga0181606, IMG submission 132994) | Coastal salt marsh microbial communities from the Groves Creek Marsh, Skidaway Island, Georgia - 041412US metaG (megahit assembly) | ecosystem: Environmental > Aquatic > Marine > Intertidal...
GACGATGGGTTAACAGATGATACTACTAATGATCTAGTAGCAGGTACAGTAGGCGAAGGACTTGCTGTTAAGTTTATGGCACATAGAAAAGTTGCTGGTAAAATGCCTAAGCCAGAAGATATTCTAGCAGGCAAAGTTAAAAAGATGGAAACTAAAGAAATATCAGCCATGTACTCATTGACTATTTCGATGTGTTATGAGTTAAGAGAAGCCTACGAGAAAATGGGCAAAGAAAAAAATGCTGATTGGCACACAATGGCAGACAACTTCTTTCAGTTTATGATGGATAACTTTACAACAGAAGTTACTGTTATGGGTGCAAGAGTAGCACTAACTACATACAACTTACCTTTTGTGCCTAACAAACTCAAAAACTTTGAAGAATTTCATAAACGTTTTGGCAAATATGTAGTTGCCGCAGTTGCTTAGGACATAAGTAATTGTATGCTAAAAATCACATTAACAGACGGATCTCAATTTGAGTTAACTCTCAATCAAGAAGGTCCGTTTTACGACTTTTTACTTCGAGCATACAAACACCTACAGCATATTGATATTCCAAAAAATACTAAATCAGAATTAATTTTTACAAAAAATCAACAAGATCAATTTAAACAACTTCGACAAAATTCTGTTACAGACATTGTTGAGGTAGGAAAAGAATTATTTGATATTACAGTGGTCAAGGATCAACTATTAAAACAGGAATATTTAAACAATTTACATCGTTATTATGAAGATAATTACAATACCAGTTACAACCAACGTTGGTTATTATTTCATGACTTGATACACAAAATAGAATTACTCAATAAACCGTTTAATGAGATTGTCTCTACTTTATGTTATTATGAAATTGATTACCAAGACTTAGACGGAAAATTACACTACAAGATCACAGACAGATCAATTATCAATGAATCTGTTACAGGGTTTAAAAAAGGATATTGTTATCTTGTTTGGGCAGAATTAGGAAAGACACCAATGCAATATTGGAGAGACGGAAATTCAAATACAGACATTAAACATTTTTTAGAAACAGCAAAGCCATTGACTTATCTAAAACCAACATTGTGTATAGCATTAGAAGATTTTGAATATACCGTATCTCAAAATGATTGGGAAGAATTTAATAATTGGTTTGACACACTAAAATTAAGTTGGATGAAACATTACAATATCGACAAAATATATGAAAATGAAATACGATCAATGAATCATTTTCATCAAGGAATAATATTCGAAGTTGGAAAAATAGTAGAATACGAACAATTTAAATTAAAACTAAAAAATGAATTCGTACCAACTAAGGTAAGGTTATCATGATATCAATGATAGTCAAACGCGGTCCAAACTTATCGCTAACACAATCAACTATTCGTTTTGATCAGTACGGTTCTCCTACAGGTTTACAAGAAATAGTATGTGATAGTTGGCAAGAAGGATATCAACTAGCCAAACAAACTGACAATCATCTTGCATTGTTTATAGAAGCAGGTACAGTTTTTGTAGACATTGAAGAATTCCTCACAGATCTTAATAACTATCCACATCAAGGACTGGTTGGGCACATTATTGATCCGTTAACCAGTGATTACTTTTATCTTCACCCACAGTGCTTTCTAATAGATTTAGATATAGTGGAACTAGAAGATTTTGAAATTGGTGATTTTACTTCACGACCTGTTAAACGCAGTAGTGAAAATAATCATGATGATTATACTCCTTTATGGATTACTTACAACGTAGGTAATGATCATACGTGGCAAGGAAAAAAATTTGGTGAACGTATTATTGCACGTTTGATCAATGATGGTAGAATTGTTTCTAACTTTAGTAATGGGTTAAGAAAAAATAAAATCTTTTTATATCCAAACGAACCAAAGAAAAAAGAAATATGGTTAGAACAACAGCAAAAATATTTAGGTATTGCAGAATCTCAACTTTGGGTGTTAAACAACGAACTTACTCCTATTAGTAGTAACACCAATTTAATAACACCAGCAAGTGGACTTTGCTGGTTAACTAATTTGGTTAATAAGAAAGTAAAAACAATCACATTAGTAGATATTAGCCAAAGTCAATTAGATTTTGCAAAAGAATTATTAGCATCCTGGAACGGAAAAGACTTTGGCAATTTTGTTTTTGATTATATGAAACAAAACAAAATATTAAATTTTATGTTAGACAACGTTAGTTTAACTAAAGAAGAAAAATTAAACATGCTCAAAACAGGTCAGTTTCAGACCTATCTAAATACAAAGTTTGAAGAACAATTACCCAACTTCACTGATCAATGGGATGAAGCAAAAACTAAAACAATTAACATTGTCAATGCTGATGTTGTTAAATGGTTGCCTAGCCAACAAATTGCAGAACCTACAGACATTTGGTTAAGTAATATCCTTGACTACAAATATACTTTAATTAATAATACAGATAAAGAACTAGATGATTTTCAAACCTGTCTGAAAAATACATCAATAAATTTATTATGACACAAGAAAATAAAATTAGTAGACTATTTGCTCGTAGTGTTAGTAAACATCAAACACCTAAGCATGATTATCATGCTGGGGCAACCTATGAAGATATTATGACATTTAGATTACCATGGTTAGAGTTAGATATTGATATTCCGTATCAATTAATAGAAAAAGAAATTAATGCTATTAATAGTCTAATTGTTCCGCACAGAACACAATATAACGCGAATCAAGGATGGGGCAGTTTTTGTATCCATGGCAAAAGTTTTGACACCACTCAACACAGTCCCAATGACCCAAGACCTTTTATTTGGACCCCTGAAGCAAAAGAACACATGCCTATTACTGTTAATTTTTTTAAAAACGTTTGGCCATGTTCTGAATATCGACGACTTAGAGTTATGTTACTTGAACCAGGTGCAAGTATTGAAGTTCACAAAGATAGGGACGAAAGTTGGTTAAACGAGATTAACATCGCCATTACTCAACCCAAAGATTGTAATTTTTATATGGAACATCATGGCATTATACCATTTACTGTTGGCAAAGCATTTATTTTAGATATCAGTAATAGACATTGTGTAATCAATGACAGTGACGAAAGTAGATATCATATTATAATTCACCAAAACAAAATTAATCAAGATTTCAAAAAACTGGTTGAAAAAAGTTATAATAGAGTGTATAATAATACTATTACTTAGGAGATAATAAATGGCAAGAAGTCTTTTACGTCAATCAATTGAATGGAGTTGGATAGGATTTAAGGCTAGATGGAAAAGCCGTTGGAAGTCATTTAAAAAATGGATCGATATTAAAACTCAAGGTATTCAAAACTTTTATAATACAACTAAAAACTGGATTAGGAAAACACATAACTTCGTTGTAGGTATGCTGTCGCCTAACTATCCAATTGGTAGACTCTATCTATTTGCTACTGTATTTGTTATTTTAGTCATAGCACAGATGCCTAACATGGCCATTGGTGCTGGTATATTTTATGTTTGTTGGTTATTAGAAAGAAGAAAATAATGGCTACTGAACAAGAAAAACAAGAATTAATTGATACTCTCAAATTTACTCCACGTACCTATAGACTTAGTTTATGGGGATATGGTGGTGAGATTGCAGTAGCAAAAATTAATAAAGAGCAGTATGAATATTGGACAGACAAGGATGAGGCAGATCTAATTGAACATGCTACCTCTTGGTTAGATGAAGAAGAGGAAAATCCAGTGCCCGAATCAGCTCGTATAGTAAATGACGGCGCCTGGTATGAAACAGAAGGACATCTAGATAATATGAGTGGGTGTGAGTTTAGTGATCATAATCATATTACCATACTAGACGAAAACAATGAAGAAGTATGGGATAAAAATTTAGGTTACGGTCTAGAAGATGAAGGCGTCACTATAGACAGTGATGAAATAATGGCTCGTAATCATGACGAAGTTAACTATGCTTTCTGTTTTCAATCAACTGAAAAAGGCACATTCTTTGATGGTGACATCTATCTTAAACAACCATTTGATCCTAAAAAACTATTGATCACAACCATAGACTTTGAAGGTTGGGAATTAGTTGCCGGTGTGCAATACGACGGTGAAGAAATTGAAGGGTGGGATGGTTACGACACCACAGGCAAAGGCTACTATGCCAACGTATTCGAGGTATGACATGGGCTGGTATCTATTAGGATTGATTAACGTCTGCCTATTGATAGGGTTATACCTATATGGCTGGTATGTTAACAATCCTTGGTTATTTTAACACAAACTGTTAAAAATCAACTTGACATTTTGGCGTTCTGACTGTATAATAATATATACAATGAAGGAGCGAAGATGGCAAAAGGCACTACACTAGCAGAAAAATCTAAACAAGTTACAGTGACAGATCCACAGACTGATGCTGATAGTCGTGAAAAACTGATAACTGCTCGTATCGCACTATTACTAAAAGCACCTTTCTTTGGTAATCTAGCAACTCGTTTACAGTTAACCAACGCTGATGAATGGTGTCCTACTGCCGCAACCGACGGTCGTAAGTTTTATTATAATTCAGAATTTATCAAATCATTGCCTGCAAAACAGGTAGAGTTTCTAGTAGGCCACGAAGTACTTCACGCGGTGTATGATCATATGGGGCGTCGTGGAGATAGAGATCCTCGATTATGGAATATTGCTGACGACTACTGTGTTAACCAAGACTTAATAGATCAACGTATTGGTGACTTTATTCCTGTAGGATTACATGACGACAAATATCAAGGCTGGTCAGCTGAAGAAGTCTATGATGACTTATACAAAAATGCAGAAAAAATTAACATTGATGATTTAGTAGATCGATTGATTGATGAACACTTAGATGGTGAAGGTGATGGTCAAGATGGTGAAGGTGATGATAAAGAAGGAGATGATAAAAGCAAAGGTCGTCCTAAAATATCAGAAGAAGAGAAAAAACAAATCCGTGAAGAAATGAAAGAAGCAGTATTACAGGCCGCACAGGCCAGTGGTGCTGATAAACTGCCTAGTGGTGTTAGACGTTTAATTAATAACTTAACTAATCCACAACTTAATTGGCGTGAACTTATTCAACAACAGATACAGAGTCAAGTAAAAAGTGATTATAGTTGGATGCGTCCTAGTCGTCGAGGTTGGCATGTAGACTCAGTATTACCAGGTAGTGATCTAGCAGAATCAATTGATGTTTGTATTGCTATTGATACTTCAGGTTCAATGGGTGACGATCAATTAAAAGATCTACTCAGCGAAGTAAAAGGTATTATGGAATCCTATGATGACTTTAAACTTAGAGTATGGACGTTTGATACAGAAGTTTATGGTATGCAAGAGTTTACTCCTGACAATGCAGAAGACATTGTTAACTACGAAATGAAAGGTGGCGGTGGTACTGACTTTATGGCCAACTGGGAATTTATGAAGGAAAACCAAATTGAGCCTAAACTGTTTATCATGTTTACAGATGGCTGGCCATGGGACTCATGGGGTGATCCGGACTACTGTGATACTCTGTTTATCATACACGGTGGCCGTGACATAGAAGCACCATTTGGTGTTACTGCTCACTATACTTTTGAGAAAGAACGTGCTTAAACACGGTGAAGTTAATCCTCTAAATGTTCAAGGTCTAAGACAGTTAGACTTTTGCCCTCCACACTTTACCACCCTTACTCTAGAAGTATCCACGATGAGTGAAAAGCGAATAGCAGACTGGATATGGGAAAATCTACAGGGAAGATTTTACATTGGCCCTGTTGATGTTGTTGACGATGGCCACTATCATAGACGTGTCTGTGTTGCTTTTGAACTAGCAGAAGAACTAAGTTATTTCAGCCTAAGCCTTAATCAACTTTGATTTCAAAAATTTTTCCTTTGACTGTTATTGAGTTAAATAATATGTACGTTAACGAAAAAGGAAATTTCAATGGCAACAAAGAAATCAAAAAAAGCAGAAGCACCTAATACTGCAGAAGCACCTCAGGCTCAGCCACAAGCGGCTCCACAGCCACAAGCAGGTCAACAGCAGGTAGGTGGCTTGTCACTTCAAGACTTGATTACTGTAACTCAAGTCATTCAATTATCATCGCAACGTGGTGCCTTTAGGGCAGAAGAATTAGAACAGGTTGGTGCACTCTATACAAAACTTGTAGCGTTCCTACAACAGACCGGAGCATTGGCTACACCCGGAGAAGAGGAGAAAAAAGATGCTTAAACACATAGGAAGACACGGTGAGCAAAAGGTAGTTATTGCCTACAATGAAGTGCCTAACGAGGATCACATGGCTCTAGTAATTTATACAGAAAGATTACCAGACGCACTACACGACAGTCTGATGACTGTGGTTGAAGGTGAAGTAGGACAAAAAGAAAAAGTTTTAGCAGAAGCATTACACAGAGCAGTTACCAATGATGGTACTAATTTATTAGTGGCGTTACATCAAGGCGGATGGTTAAAGAAGGTACAGACTAAACAAGTTATTCTTACACCAAATGCTAAAACAACAGTACGTTTAGATGAATTAAATAAAATTCTTCATCAAATGGAACAAGGTGATGAAGCCATAGAAAAAATGCGTGAACTTGATGAAGGTCGTGGTTTCCGTGACCCTCAAAGAACTCAAACACGTGATGTGGGTGAACCGGCAGTGGCTCAACAAACAGCATTAAGTGATGCTGATATTGCTAAAGACTTATTAAGTCAAGCAGAAGGTATGAGAGCACAGATCAAAGTGCTTACAGAAGAAGCGGCAAGATTAGAAGCAGAAGCTAATGATCTATTGCCTAAGAAAAAAGCAACTGTTACTAAACCTAAGGCTAGAAATGTCGGAACGACCAAAAAAGCAAAAGCAAAAGCATAAACCTGAAAAGGTTCATCTTAACTGGCGTAAAAAATGGGAACTGATTGTCAATGGTATTGACAAAAGAGAAGTTCCTGTAACAGTGCTTGACAAGATATCAGTTAACCTAATTGACGGCAGTCAGGTCAACGTTGATATTAAACGTTTGATCAAAGAAGGCGAACACCCAGATGATATTGAACGTATGCTTAATGAAAAGTTTTATGAATTAGATGATTATATTCAAAACGTAGATTTTTTCGTAGACGTAGAAACCGTGCAGAAGACTGTACAACCCGAGACAGATAGGGTACTTAAAAAATTATGATTTCCGCTATACTTGCCAGCACAGCATCAGGCGGTATAGGATTTAGGGGTACCCTACCCTGGCCCAAACATTCAGAAGACCTAGCACAATTTAAAAAACGTACACTCAATCATGTTGTGGTAATGGGACGAAAAACTTGGGACGATCCCCTAATGCCCAAACCACTTCCTGATAGAATAAATTGTGTGTTCACAACAAAACCTTTAGCAGATCCGTTAAGTGCAAGACGCTTAGAAGGTGATGTTGAAGAACAACTCAAATTATTAGAACAACAATTTCACAATAAAGAAATATTTGTAATTGGTGGTCGTGAACTATTTGAAGCCGCTGAACCTGTTGTTCAAAAATTATATCTTACCAGAATTAAAGGTGACTATTGGACCGACACTAGAATCAATCTAGATCGTTGGTTAAATCTATTTGTATTAAGAAGTGTTCGCCCTGGTGAAAACTGTACCTATGAGGTATGGGAACGCAAGTATTTTTAATTGACTTTTCAACTTTAGTTCTGCTATAATAGTAGTATGAAACAATATCTAGATTCATTACAGTACATATTAGATCATGGTGAAGTGCGTGAAGATCGCACAGGAGTTGGTACCATTGGTGTTTTTGGTATGCAACAACGCTATGATTTGAGCAAAGGCTTTCCTGCTGTTACCACAAAGAAACTAGCATTCAAGGCCTGTTTGTCAGAGTTGCTGTGGTTCATTGAAGGTTCAGGTGATGAACAGCGTCTGCGAGAGATATTACATGGTAGCAGACAGTCTGAAAAGACAACCATATGGACTGCCAATGCCACAGCACCCAATTGGGTAGAACGCAAAGATCAAGTATTACCAAAACCTGCAGGTTTTGAATACATAGTTGAAGGTCGTATAGGTGATGTTGATGTCACAGTTAAAACACCCAATCATGATCTAGGACGTGTATATGGTGTGCAGTGGCGTCATTGGCGTAGACCCATACAAGGCACATTTTATGATCAATATACAAACACTCAAGAGGGATTTATACCTACCCCCAATCCTGACTATCATGTTGATCAATTACAAGAATTAATCAAAGGATTAAAAGAGGATCCAACCAGTCGTAGACATATTATCACTGCTTGGAATCCAGGTGAGTTAGAACAAATGGCCTTACCACCATGTCATTGTTTTGCTCAGTTTTACGTAACCAGCGATGGTAAGTTGTCGTGTCAAATGTATCAGCGATCCTGTGATATGTTTTTAGGAGTTCCTTTTAACATAGCATCTTATAGCCTGTTTACCCACATGGTTGCACAAGTCTGTGGACTAGGTGTAGGCGAGTTTGTTCACGTGCTAGGAGACGCACACATATATTTGAATCATATCGAGCAGGTAAAAGAACAAGTCCAGCGTGAACCATTACCTGCCCCGACACTTTGGATTAATCCTAAAGTTAAAGATATAGAAAAATTTACCATGGATGATTTTAGATTAGAGAATTACAATCCTATGCCATCAATTAAGGCGCCAATGGCAGTATGAAAAATTTTTGTGTAACGTCATATAATAGTATTGGTTGTACTTTTTTAGATTGGACCATTCATTGGGTAAGTGGGCAAGATAAATTTTACAATGTAGAAACAGGAGTAGGTGCTCTCTGTAATAATCCAGTAGAAAAATTAAACGCTCACGGTCATAATAAAAATTTTATTACAAGTTCAGAAGAAATTTTAAGAACAGTAGATCAATTTGATAGTTGGTCGCCTTGCAAACTAAACAGTTTCTATCTTGGCTGTTCAATGATGACATCTGATAAGTTAAAAGATATTGATGCCTATAATCAAGAACGAATAAAAGAATATAATAATTTACTGTCAGTAGTAGAAACAAACCAAGTTCCAATAATATATGTTGATCTTAACGAAAGTTTATTAGCACTATCTTTTTATGTAAACTATCCTAGAGTAATAGACAAGCCAAGTTTACTAACTGGTAAAATACCAGCATCTCAAAAAGAAGTGCTAACAGACATATTAAAAACGTTTTTTGACAAAGATGCAGATTCTATATGGGAACTCAGAGAAAAGTTGGCTTTAACTCTTAGACCTTTTTATACTGATCAGATCAATATAACTGCTAATCATTTTTCTATAGATTATAAAGAATTATGGTTTGACCTTCATAATCAACTTCCGTCAGTATTAGATCATCTAGAACTGACTATTAACAAAGATAGATTTAACCAATGGCTTCCTATATATTACCAATGGCAGAATATACAGTTAGATATTATAAGATTTGGTTGGTCAATCAAAAAAATAGTCGAAGCAATAGTTAATAACAGGCCACTAGATTTAAAAAAATATAAATTAGATCTTTATAAAGAAATAGTTATACTACATGTTTTATTATATGGACACGACCTAAACATTAAAAGTTATGGTTTAGAAAAATTTCCGGATAATACAGAGCAAATACATACATTATTAGAGAAAAGTCAACATTCCTGTGAGAAATACTGGCGTGACTAATAAAAATTATACATATTATTCTTTAAAATGGGGCAATCAACGTTGAACATATTAATAACAGGTGGCGCAGGATTTATAGGGCATAATGTTGTCAGATGTCTTGAACGTGAAGGACATAGTTGCGTTATTATAGATAACAGTACAGATTATGGGTTTATTCCTGAACGTGAACACAACTTTCTTTTCCAGGAAAGATCACGTAGACTACATAAAAAAATTGATCTAATAGACATACGTGATCGTGATCAGGTTAATGCTGTATTTGACACACATAAAATTGACACTGTTATACACATGGCCAGTTTTCCAAGACAAAAAGTTGTAGCAGACAATCCTGTTATGGGCAGTGATGTAATGATTACTGGACTAATGAACTTAATGGAAATATCAAGAAAGCATAACGTCAAAAAGTTTGTCTATATTTCAAGTTCAATGGTCTACGGTGATTTTGAAAATGATGTTAGTGAAACTGCTGACTGTCATCCAATTGGACAATATGGTATAATGAAATACATGGGTGAACGACTAGTAGAAGACTATCATAGATTAGGATATTTTGATCATGTTATTATTAGACCTAGTGCTGTTTATGGTGAATGGGACGTTGAAGATAGAGTTGTAAGTAAATTTATGATTGCGGCCTGCAAAGGTGAAACGCTCAAAGTACGTGGACCAAGCGAAATGTTAGATTTTACCTATGTTGAAGATACCGCAAATGGTATAGCACTTGCGGCCACACTTGACAGAGCCAACAATAATACGTATAATATAACAAGAAGTGCTGAAAAAACTTATACTCTATTAGAAGCGGCAAATTTAATTGTTAATATAGCAGGTAAAGGTTCAGTTGAAGTTTTTGATAGAGACTTAGCATTTCCGCATAGAGGTAGATTAAGTATATCAAAAGCAAAAAGAGATTTAGGCTTTAGACCAAAGATTGATATTGAAGAAGGATTCCAAAGATACTACAATTGGTATCAGGAATACTCGCACTTATGGAACAATAAATGATACCATTTACAGATTTAAAAAAACAATACCTAGAAGCAAAAGAAGATATCGATCAAGCCATTGC
>Ga0181606_10005210_pt1 | contig 10737 bp, 4 predicted proteins | sample 041ome_10_FD_132994 | JGI IMG/M metagenome (GOLD analysis project Ga0181606, IMG submission 132994) | Coastal salt marsh microbial communities from the Groves Creek Marsh, Skidaway Island, Georgia - 041412US metaG (megahit assembly) | ecosystem: Environmental > Aquatic > Marine > Intertidal zone...
TCACGCATGGGGTCGCGGGTTCGAGTCCCGTCCGGACCGCCAGATTAGCCTCACATTTGTGAGGCTTTTTTTATTTATACTGGTGCAGTGATTAACTGGGGAATCTGATGAAAAAAATATAATTGCCGCTTCTTCGAAACCCCAAAACATGACGCCAAAATCTATTCTGTTTGAAACAAAGTAATTGATGCATTGCTTCGTTTTTCCATTCGGGTAATTAAGGTTCCAAAATCTTTATAATTTTAGATCTGCTATTTTCTCTTTCAGTAATAATATCTTGAAAGGTAATATTGTCTTCTAATACCGAAAGTTTAACGGTGTATACACCGGCGGTATCGAACATAACCGTAGGACTAATGATGGTGTCATTTGAGTACTCTGTCCATTCCAATTTCTGACCATTTCCAAAATCCCATGTACCACTCAAATTGCCTCCGTTCTTTCCTTTGCTCCAGTTAACAAACTTTACGCGGCATGGTGCATAATAAGAAGAATCAGCGAACTGAAAATCTGCTATTGGGTCTTCAGGGGATTCTTCTGGAGGAAAGCCGGTGCAATTAGATAGAAAAATCATACTAATGAGACTGATTATATTAATAATATAAATAATTCTTCATCAACACAAAAATAAGTTTCATTTGGATATTATTTTCAATTCATTAATATTCATTGTGTTAAATATTCATAAAGTCAATCTCTATCATATAAAAAATATTATGTTCACTTTTGAATTAAGCAGCCTGATTGTAGCCTTTATAGGCTACTCGTGAATTAATTATCCATTTACAGTTTAATTACCCAACCTCTGTAAATATGAAATGACGGTTCAAATTATCGGGTTGAAAATAGTAGAATATCTCTGTGCCTCTACGTATAATAATGACAAGCTCCGAATTGCAAAAAATAATGGCAGAGTTCAGGTGGTAACCTTGAATGCCTATGAGATTTTTTAATAGAATATTTTTTAAATGGGTAGTACCTTTAAATATATAATAGGTTGTTAATCATTACGGTTGTTGTGGGTTTTAAATTCATTAATATTCAAAGTAGTTAATCCGTTATTTCCAATTTAAGTGAATTAATAGTATTATTGTTTCAAGTGTGATACAGCATAGCTGCACTATTTATGAAACAAATTATTTTTTCTACTCTCTTTCTTTGGTGCCAATCTCTGCTATCTGTGAACCTTGGAGATTCGTCAATTTGGAGCCACATAAAGTTAAATGGATCTATTTCTGTTGGATATTGGATGAACATACAACAGAGCACCGATGCGAATGGTATTAAAACACAAACTGCAATACCGAATTGGTACATTCAAGGTCAGCCAACCATTAGTGTATACAACATGCAGTTCCCTTTTAGCGCCAATTATTCCAACCAACAACTGTCGTATACGCAACCCTTTAATCAGTATGGAATTAGTCCTACATATAAATCCTTAACTATGCATCTCGGATACCGTAATATGACGTTTAGTAAATATAGTATGTCTGGGGTTACTTTTTTAGGGGCAGGTATCGAATTGAATCCGGGCAAATGGCGTTTGGCAGGTTTTTATGGACGGTTTGCTCGCGCTATTGGAGAAGATAGCAGTTTGATTCAACAAAACATCGTGGTCATCCCTGCATACGAACGTTGGGGTTATGGATTTAAAATTGGGTATGGTTCCAGTCAACGGCATTTAGATCTTTGCGTTACCAAAATATTTGATGATTCGAACTCTATAAAACGCCCGAGTTCGACAATTATCAGACCTGGAGATAATTTGACTATTGCCATAGCGGGAAAATTTCAATTGTTTAAGAAATTATCTGGGGAATTTGAAACAGCCTTGTCAACCGTAACCAATGATGTTCAGGCAACGGGTGAATTTCAAGAGTTGGAATTTTTGAAGCCATTTATTAATGTGAATTATTCTAGCTCAATAAATCCGGCTGCTTTTGCTTCATTAAATTACCGACATAAATATTTTGGTATTGGGGCGAAGACAGAGTTTATTGGACCTACTTTTAGAACTTTTGGTATGTATTACATCCAAAATGATCTACTAAGAACCACCATAAAACCATCATTGCGATTATTTAAAAGGCGTTTGAACATTAACGCATCTGTGGGTTATCAAACGGATAATGTAATCAATCATAAAAATGTCACAACTACGCGTTTGGTTTCTTCTGGGTCGGCCAATTTACGCCTTGGGAAAGCACTCATTATTCAAGGAAATTTCTCAAATTTCGGAACGGAACAGGGAAGTGGTTTGATACAATTAAACGATTCGATTAGGGTAAGTCAAATTAATCAAACCTATGGTGGGGCAATAATTTATTCGCTTCCCGGTAAAACTTTTTTCTCCAATATTATGGCGAATTATATGAATCAATCTTTAGATGATTTAAATGCGGTTACGGAGAAATTTTCTGAAAGTCAAATTCAAGCTATTTCCTTTAATTACAATATCAGCCACAGACCCAGTAATTTACAGTTGGGAATAGGAATAAGTGTAAGTGATATAAAAAACGCACAAGGGGCTATATTGTCTATTGGACCCCTTGCTCGTCTTAGTTGGTCTGTTCCCAAACTAAAGCTTATGATTAATACGAGTGCCAATTATCAAGATCGGAGAGTAAACCAAGTTTCCGACGGAAATATTACTACGCTTAATAATGATATAAATTGGTCGGGATTCAAAAAACACCGGTTTGGAATTCGACATCAACAGGTAATAAATAAATCTTCAGTTAGTTCTTTTTTAACCAATAACCAAAATAGAATCGGAATCACATATGGCTATGCGTTCTAAGTATTTAAAATTATGGGCGGTAATAGCCTCTTTAATTCTGCGAAGTACAATTTTTGCTCAAGTTTCAGTAAATGTTAATGTTTTGCCTCCTTTTAATCCTTTTTTAAGCGATTATGCGAGTCTTGATTTTAGCCGAGTTACCATTACCATTACCAACACTATGGCTGACCCGGTTGAATTAACATTGAAGGCAAAATTAAAACGAACCAGCGATGATCATGTTATCGCTGAAACCAATGTTAGTAGTAAGCCTATTGGTTCCTTTATAAGCTTAGCGCCATTTGCAAGTAAAACATTGACGGAATTGGATGTTCGGGGAATTTTTGAAACTTCTACATTGAAATACGATGAATCGTTAATCGCACAGGTCGCGGCAACCGGAGTTATTCCTGAAGGTTCGTATTCAATTTGTGTTATACCTTTTGATAACAATACGCTAAAACCTTTGTCCGATGAAATAAATTGCTGCAGTCCTGATATGACTATTCAATTCAGCGAGCCACCGCAGATAATAAGTATCAATACTTCCGATTGTGGTGAAGATGTGGTAGGTGCAAAGCAGTTGAATTCTTTACTTTTTACATGGTCTCCAACGGTAGTGTTTGGCTTACAACAGCCCAATTACAGATTTCAATTGTACGAATTACTGAATGAAACCGTTAACAACGATAATCAAGTTTTTGCCGGTACCCCGATTATCGATATTAGCAATATTGAAGTCCCTTCTTTGTATATCAATCCCAATACGTACAATTTATTAAATAACACGCGTTATATCTTCAGGGTTCAAGCCTACGATCCAAATGGGTATGCCGTTTTTCAGAATGAGGGATACAGCCAGTCCTGTTCATTCAGAATGGTTCCCATTGAATCCTCCGACGATCTTCCGGAAGGCATAACCAGCAACTATTCTAACTCAATTACATATCCCGCAAATATGGATACATTGCCGTTCGAATGGATTCCGGTAATACAAAAAATTTCCCCAAAGAATAATAGATTAGAGGAGGTACGCATTTTTACGCAAATTCTTAAGGCAGGACTTTCCGTAGATTTAGGAAGAACCGAAATCTTTGACCGTGAGGATTTAAATTCCACCAGCCCCAATAATCATTACAGCGTTGTAGCTAATAAAATTGAGGCTTCGAATTCTTTTTATGGGAATATTTATTCTATCAACACGGCAACGACCTTTCAAAATGAGGACTACCTTTTACCTGGTGGAGATGCACAAACTCAGTTTTACGTAAGTGGGATGACTTCCCCAATTATACGCGAGGTACAACGGAGAGGAACCCAAAAAAACCAATTTAAATTAAGATACATTCCGAGCCGACCTCCTGAAAAGCTATTGCCAGATGACCGAAATAGTTTAATTAGAAATTCTGATCAAGATGTACCTAATGAGATAAAAATCAATCAAACCCTCTGTTTAGAAATTCTCGATTATTTCAATGATCCAAGCCCTCAAAGAATCGCCTTTAAAAATTTTAACTTCACTTATGACTTAAATACCGTAACAGAGGCCCAGATACTTTCCGATTTATACAGTGAAAAAACATGGGATATAGATTTGCCCGATTCAACCCTCTCCTTGATGCGCTTGGTTTGGCTAATGAATCCAGAAGACACTCAATCTATGTGGTATCGTACTTCTGGAATTGAAACAGTCAATCGAGACAATATAGGTCAATCCTTGTGTGCAGGCGTTAGCCAATATGATGGACTCCATAAAGGCGATACGGTTTGTATTGCGGGAGGTATAATGTTGAAAGTGGACACATTAACAACTACCAACCCAGATGGAACGTATAACGGTCGTGGCTGGGTTAGAATACCAGTTTGGGATAAAAAGTTTCGGATAGATTTCAAGAATATGGAAGTCTCTGTGGGAGGGCTTGTTATTGGGGGAACTGCGGAAGCGGTTCACTCAAGAGAAGATCTGGTACCCAAGGACATGACCCTAGCACAGGCGGAGCAATTGATGGCTTCCGAAGAAAATCGCAGTACATTATTCAATATTCCTGATGCCGAGGATAACAGCGATAGCTTGGCATCTACGCTGCCATTTAAGTTTCAGATTCCAGGTACCAATTCTAAGCTGTTCTTATGGAAGTTAGTTTTTGACCCCGAAAATGCTTCAGCCTATATGTATTATCAAATTCCATTGATGGGAGATACCCTTGAATTTGTATCGTATGGTTCGAGCGTAAAACCCAATTGTAATAATCAAGGAATTATGCGATTGAGTTTGTTGTCGGATTATTCAATTCCCATGCCGGGCGCGGATGGTAATAAAATTGTAATAAAGCCCAATGGTGAACAAGGAACAAGTTATGTGCAGTTTAATTGTTCGAGTATTTTTCAGTCAGGCAAATTAGCCGGCGAAATACAATTGGATGAGTCTTTATTTACGCCGGTAGAAGGAGAAGATCCATCGGGTTTGATTTTACCATTTGATGCCGCGATTGACCATCATGGAAACTTTTTGGGTAGTGTAAAAGTACCTAAATTTCATCCAGGAGGAATTTCCTATTTAGAGATAGATTCAAGCCAATTTTTCTTTGACTTTTCATCTGCTGAAAATCATCCCGTAATGGCTCCACCAGTAAGAGGTGCGACTAATGAATGGCAAGGCTTTTATGCTACTAATTTAACGTCTCGAGTGACGCAGGTGTTCACCCCAAAAGATAATCAAGGTCAGACAGGTGATGAAATTCGTGATACCATTAAAATTAATGTAGAACAATTGTCCATTTCTGAAACCAATGGGTTTAATAGTAAAATCTTTGCTAGAAATTTAATTCCCTATGAACGCGGTTGGGATTTAGGAGGATGGCGGTATTCCCTAGATACGTTTGATATCGAGTTCAAACATTCAGAATTGTATAAGGGTTTGGCGACTGGGACTTTACAAACTCCAATAGACAGTGCCAATAAAAGAAGTGAAATTAAATTAGCGCTTGAAAAAGACAGGATCAATGGATCGGTTAAGCTTGGAAATGAAGTGCCATTTGAGCCCATGAGCGCTAAGCTAAAAGTTAAAAATAGTGATTTTAATTTTGATTATTCTGCCGGTAATGGTGTAAAACTGACTCTTGCCATGGATGTTGATTTTGAAGCGGGAGTATTGGCAGAAAGTAATGATACATTAATACATGCCATTGGAGAAATACAAGGGCTTACTTTTAGCAATATTCCTGGTCAATATCTGACTATTAATGATGTTGTTTTTGACCGCTTGAGTGTGCTTGATTACCGAATGGGCACAGGGAATACCGAGCGAAACGGGGTCAATAATAATCCATCAAACGGCAGGAATCCGGATAACGGATCAAACGGCGGAAATAACAATAGTGGGGGGAATAATAACAACTCGGGTACAAATAACAATTCGAATAACAACGGGAACAATGGCAATTCATCCAATAACGGCGGCAATACAGCGTCGAATAACAACGGAAACAATAGCAATTCTTCCAATAATGGCGGTAATACGGCATCCAATAACAATGGTAATAATGGCAATTCATCCAATGGAAATCAGAGTATGCAGGACCCCACATCTGCAGAAAACGATATAAATCGTTCCAAATGTGACAAAGACCCTTGGGGTGATTTCAACAATTTGCCACCAATTGAATTTGTAAAACGCCGGGTTGGAAACGATACACGTTATGAGTTTCATTTCAGAGGAAGTTTTGAAACAGACGGACAGGATTTCCTGGTCATGAAAGGACACGGGAATTGGGGTTTTGTATCCAAAGAAAATGGTGATATAGAGCCTTATATTCCAGAAATAAATGAGTTTGGCGTAAAAGGCAAAATCGGTCCAGTGAGGGTGGCCGGATTGATCAATGTATATTACAGCGACCCTACCTACGGTAAAGGATTTCGTGGAGAATTGCATTCGTCATTTGATATGATGGACGGTGGTCTTTACATGGGTTTAACGTATTTAAGCGGGAAAGTTGACCGCCTTTCATATTGGTATTTCAAGGGAGATGTAGAATTGCCAGTTTCAATTCCGGTAGCTCCGGGACTAAATTGGAAAGGGGCAGGTTTACAAATTGGCAATAATGTTCAATTTATTGGTGCCGCAAATAATCAAACCGTAGTACCCGAAAGAGGAGGTAGTGTTTTTGGAGGAAATGTGGTAATGTCAAGTCCGGGAACAGCCGGGAAAGAGACCTATAAATTGAGAGGAGGTGTTAGTGCATCTTTATCGAGTTCTTTTGGTGTGAATAGATTGATAATTGATGCCGAAATTGGCATTATGGGTTCAAAATTCCCATCTGAAAATCCTAATAACGAGTTCATTTTGAATGCGAGTGGTCAAGTCGTTGTAGATATCCAGAATAAGCAGTTTAGCGCAAACGTAAGCGCCAATCTATATATGCCACAACCTAACAATCCTTCTCAACATTTGATTAAAGGCGGAAATGGAAATAATCAAGTCGGACAGTTAAGTATATTATTTGCGCCAAACAGGTGGCATATTTTGTTGGGAAAACCCTCCAATTCATTAAATGTGGTGGCCAGTATATGGGGTATGGATCTTCAATTTAGAACGTATTACATGTTGGGCACTCAACTCGAGCCCTATCAATTGCCAGCGGTAGTTCGCAATGCATTCCCCAATTTAGCCATGAATGCTACTCCGAGTATTTCTAATGGGATTGCGCATGGTGCTTCATTAAGCTTGGCTACCGGTAAAAAAGAGTGGTTGTGCTTTTATGGAGAATTGGATTTCTTGGTAGGATATGATTTTAGTTTTGGTCAAGCGGGAGCATGCGATGGGTATCCGAATCCAGGATATAACGGTTGGTATGCTACTGGTCAAATGTATGGTGCGGGTAAAGTAGATGTAGGTATTGTAGTAAATACTGCTTTGTATGAAGGGCCCATCTCCATTATGAATGCCAATTCACAAGCCATGATTCAAGGCGGCTTACCCAATCCAAGTTACTTGCAAGGCGGTATTCGCGGTGAGTATAGCGTATTAGGCGGGTTTATTTCAGGTAGTTTTTATTTTGACTTTAGTGTAGGAGATTTCTGTGTGCCAGAACGACCTGTACCTGAAACACCTGTGGTTGATTTGGTTCTGATACAGAATGTTTCTCCTGAACATAATGAGGATAAAATAACTATAGGAGTGCAACCCAATGCTGTTTTTAACTTCCATCATGATGAACCCTTTAGCATCGAAATCCCGAATCCAGATGCTAGTATACGTCAACCAATAATCCGAACATTCAAAGCCGTTCATTCTTTATCCATGAAGAAAAAATCTAATGGAGTGACTGTTTCTACCGTTATCACTAGAAGAAACAATAATGGCATACATTATATCGGATTAAAACCTACAGCCTATTTAAATGCCAATACCGAATATGTGGTTACGGCACGCTCATATTTCCAAGAACGAAACAATGCAGGGGTTTATGCCAGAGCACGCAAGAAAGATGGCAGCTTGGTGCCGGAGCAAGTGGAAACGCACCAATTTAAAACGGAGCCAACTGCCACAATCCAACCTTATTTTATTGAAAACCAATTTCCGGAGCCCAATAGGACTTTCGTATATGGAAATCAAAATCAATCCAAATTTATTTTTGAAAGAAATACGGGTGGATTATTTCAATCTCAAAGTACGGTGATGACCCATAGAATTACCCAACAAGCCATGCGTATGAGTGCGCCAATTGAGGTAATGTATTTGGCCAAGTTTACGAATGTCGATAATGGACGTATTGCAATTGCGAGTGTCAATACCATGCCTAATAGGAATTACATTAATTTTAGCTTGGATGGTTTGACAAAGGGCAAACTCTACAAAATGGAAATTATTAGAATTCCTGAGGATTGTGAGCGATATTTAAATCTTACTTCCAATATTACCGATTTACGATTCTTAGATATCAGTCAATATCAACAACAAGAGCGCAATTTGATGCAACAACTTCAAAATTTGGGAGAGGTTCAACGCCAATTTAGCACAGAAATGCGCACTCTTATTGATGATAACGGAAGTTCATATCAAGTCCGACAGGTGAATAATAGCATGGTAAACGGAGGAGATCAAGCTAGAATAATCGCAAATTCTTACGAGGATGTTATGTATTCAACCTACTTTGGAATCAGTAATTTTAATTCTTTACAAGAAAAAATTAATAACGTTCCTGATGAGCGCAGGGTTTTAATTAACGTAAGCGGCCTTCCGCCTACATTTGTGATGACGGGTTCTGAGTCGTTGAGCGAGAGCGATTTTGACAATGTGGATCCTTATAATCATAGTGTTCGATTGATTCCAACAAGTTCGAACGATTATTTGAAAAATTTGCAAGATGCGTATGAATTGGTAAATGAATTGATCGATCGAAAGATTCTCCGTGAATCGATGTTTAGAAATGCAGGATTTGTTCACTACAGCAGAGGAAGATTTACAGCCAATCAACAAAATACGAGGGTTCCGCTACACCCAGCAGTACCGAATGGTATAGTTACATCTAACCCCGACAACATATCTGCTTGGAATTCTAGGATCAATATGAAGTTTAGCACGCTCAAAGCGAGTGAGAATAATACTTTCGAAATAATAGACCGAAATTTCCGTCAGATTCAACAACTAATAGGTCGTGTTATTGCACGGCAATATCCCGAATACAGGGCGAGCGCTGTTCGCTATATTCCTCCGGTTAATGGGGGAGAGCCTATGCCCCTAGATGGTAACCCAGAAAATGCCGTGAATTATGGTTTGTTGTTCGATAACAATACCGACTATCTAGCAAAGGCTTGGCGTATACTTAATATGCAAGATGTGAAAAGAAGTATTGCAGGAAATCGCAATTGGGGCATCCGTTTTTATAATGAAGAACCAGCATTTAATCGGGTGTTCAATCAACAAATCCCGCCAGAAGAATTTACAATTGGTATAAATTTAGATGTAAATACATTTGAACCGGGTATAAACAACTCAGGTAACCAACCCCGGATACCACGAAAATTACCTAATTGGTACAGACCTTAAAATGAAAATTGTGAAAAAGCTTTTAAATATTCTAATCATTTGTATTTGTTCTTCGGCTTCATTAATGAAGGCGCAACAATCCTTTCAACCTTTGTTAAAGTTTAAAGCCATTGATAAAAAAACGGTAAAAATGCGATTGGTGCCACGAGACTATTTCGAATTTAAGGCAATAGGCAATACAGGTTTAAAGATTGAAATCAATACATTAGGACCAAAAACGGGAAGAACAGCGGCGTTCACTACAACTAAACGGACCATCATTTATGATACTTTGAGTATGGCCGATTGGAAATTAAGAAAAATGACACCCCAATTGGCAATCGTCAATCAACTCCTAAAAGGAAAGCCTCAAATGTATGGAGCTACCCTAACCGAACAAATTGCAAATGCCAAAAAGATTCAGGATAATACGTTCATAATGGCACTTTTGGGAAGTAGCTTTTCTTGGGATGCCGCCATTGCTTCGCGAACGGGAATAGAATTGTCACTTTCTGCTGATTCAACTTATTTGATAAGTGTCTCATTATTGAGAAATACCCCCTATGCTTTAAGCGATTCCTCACAAGTATTTGCTAACTATATCGGGGAAATTCCTCAAAAAGAAGAAATCTCCTTGCCTTTTCTTTCAGCGGAAGGTTTTGAAAAACGAGTACAATTATTTTGGCCTGAAAACCAAGAATATCTTGCTTATCACATCGAAACTTCCAATTTAGATGGCAGTGCAACCGAATTATTGACCAAAACACCTTATTTCAACCAGAATAAGGATAGCATCAATAACAATTGGAATTACACGGTAAACGTGGAGAAAAACTATATTCCGAAAAGGTACCGATTATTAGGTTTTGACCTTTTTGGTGATAGTATGAATTATTCACCTTGGGTCACGTCTTATGGAAAGGATAAA
>Ga0181606_10005211_pt1 | contig 10737 bp, 3 predicted proteins | sample 041ome_10_FD_132994 | JGI IMG/M metagenome (GOLD analysis project Ga0181606, IMG submission 132994) | Coastal salt marsh microbial communities from the Groves Creek Marsh, Skidaway Island, Georgia - 041412US metaG (megahit assembly) | ecosystem: Environmental > Aquatic > Marine > Intertidal zone...
CAGACGTCCGGCTGACACTGAATACAGACCTGGTGCCAGTTTCAATGACGGCGTCTGTTGTCGGATCCTCTACAACGCTCGTCCCGACGGTCTCCGCTGGTGTTGCGGTGTTTACCCTTACGGCGGCCCAGGTCGCCAGGGGTATCGAGTTTAGCGTGGATACTGGCGACGGCGCGAGTGTAAACGTATCGGGCGCCTTTGGGTCCGCTCTATCTTTAGAGGCCATCACTGACTATGGCGTTGCGGGTACGAAAACTAGCCCAACTTTTGATGCAACCGTCAACGTGAACCCTGCACTGGATGGGGTCAGCTTTAACTTTAATAAGACGACTAACCCCTTGGCCTTTGACGAGGACGGGGCGGGGATTTCGGTCGATACACTATTTAGTATCACTGACACGAGTGAGGTCATCGACTCGGTTATCGTGGGGCAGTCGTCTGCCGTGGCCTTAAGACTGGCTGACGGAACATTGATCTCATTAACCGATGGGTCTTATGAAATTACGTCCGGGCAGGTCTCATCTTTAGACTCAATAATCTTGGAGCCACTTCCCAATGTGAACGGCTCGAGTCGCCTTCAAATCACTGCGAATGTTCGTGATCAGGGTGAGAACGGGGCAAGTAGCACGGCGGTGAGTCCACAGATAACAGAGATTGCCGTCGATATTGCAAGCATTAATGATGGTCCGGTCGCAGTTGATGACGTGCTTGTGGTCGCTGAGGACTCCGGGGAGTCTTTATTGGATGCATTGGCCAACGACACTGACGTTGAGGGCGATAACCTGTCCATATCTTCAGTAAGTTCTTCTGGTAGTGGCACTGCTCGCGTCGATAGCGCCACCGGCCAGATTGCCTATACTCCGGCTGCAAACTTTTTCGGCACTGAGACTCTCACCTACACGGTCTCAGATGGGGCGCTGACCGATACTGGTACCGTCGCCGTGACTGTCACGCCGGTTGCTGATGCGCCCGTGTTGACTCCTGGTGCTATCACCGTCGATGAAGATTCCGGTACTACCCAGATTGATGTGGTTACAACAAATGCCACTGACCCTGATGGTGACAACCTAACGCTGGTATCGGTATCGACTAACGGCCCAGGTCAAGTTTCCGTAGCATCAAATCAGATCTCATACCGACCAGCGCAAGATTTTGATGGCAGTGAGACCCTCACCTTCACTGTGTCTGATGGACTCACTGAGGTGAGCTCGAGTTATGTGGTTACTGTGAGTCCGGTTTTTGACTCGCTGACCCTTGATGAACTTCAAGACCCGGTCCTATCCACAGAGTCGGCGGGGTTGTTGGCGATCTATGCCGATGGAGACCGAACAGCGGCGATCGCTGAGGCAGTAATTAACGATGGCCGCGTCGATCTGGTCGCCGATATTTCTCTATTTGTCTCTGTGGGCGGGTTCTCCACTTCGGACCCTTCAGAGACCGCCTCGCTTGCTCTCGGTGGATCGGGTATTGTTCAGGGCTCTAGATTGGTTATCGCAACCGGCGATCACTCTGGTACCTACACCGCGACAGAGGTGGGGACAGGGACAGGGGTCTACGAGTTTGTTGTTCCAGGCGTGAGTGGTTCGATCAATCAATTCGACGCAGAGATTTTAATTCCCAAACAGTATTCGGGTTATGGTTCTAAAGAGCTAACAGTCACAACGAGGGTCAGCGACGGATACACGACCAACGAGGCAATCACAGAGACCGAGATATTCGAGGTCTTCAGTACTATTCCGCCGGTACCTTTTGTTCAGCCAGTCACGGCCCTTAATCTCTCTGGTTCGGCTGATTGGAGCATTACAGGGATTCCGGTCTTAGATTTGATACGGATCCCCGAAGCCAACGACAGTCACGTACTTGAATTGGTCAATCTATCGAGCGCGGCGGCCGTCAAGATTGATTCACAAACATTGACAACCACGCCGTTAACATCAGGCGCGGGGGTCTACACGCTCCAATCAACGGACCCGTTTGAGACGATCACGGTCGTCCGAATACCGTTCTCTGACTTGGAAAATGCGAAAATCGTATTGGATGCTAACGTCATGGCTGGTTCTGCTAGCCTTGATTTTGATGCGCGGGTTGGTACGTCGGATGGCGGGATTGATGGCGATCCAGCCAATGGAACCCGATACGTGTACTCGAAACTGGTTCAAACCTCGACCACAGTGGATTCAGCCTCTGCAGGTGACGACATCGTTTTTTCAGATGGGTCGTCTGATGACTCATTAGGATCGGGTGATGATGTTGTTGTCGTCACGGCGTCATCTGGTCAAGGTGATTTATTCGGTGGTGAAGGAGTTGATACGCTCGACTTATCAGCACTCACCGGTTCTCAGGGAGCAATTGTTGACCTGAATCTACAAAAGCTGATCCTGCCGGATACTAGTAACACGGGAGTGGTTAGGGATTTTACCGGTTTTGAGGTGATTCAAGGCACAGAACAATCCGATACAATCGTTGGAAATGATTCGTCTGACCAACCCGTCATCATTCGAGGCGGCGGCGGAAGCGATCGGATTATCGCCGGCAGGGGCGATGATGTGATCGAGGGCGGATCAGGCGGTGACTCACTCACCGGTGGTGACGGTGCCGACACCTTTGTGTTTACACCAGATTCAGGTAACGACCGGATTGAAGACTTTGATCTGGGCGCGGATAAGCTGGTCTTTGCAGGTTTTGGTCTAACATTCCTGCCAGACGGTAATTGGCCAAGCGAGGTCACCGTTGAGGCGAGTGGGGCAGATCTCAAGGTTACCATCACTTCTAATGGCAACGCGCAGACCTTGACTCTTGCAGGATTGGCGCTGAGCGTTGCCAGTCCCGAATTACTAGCGGGTTCTGAGTTTACTGAAACTTTAGATTTAGAGGCGCCAAATCTCGGCATTGACCTAACACCAGCTCCTGTTGATTATGCTCAATTCATTGTTGATCGCGATTACCGCGAACAATTGCTCGGGGATAACTTCGATTTCAGCGATGACGGGTTAAGCTCTGTCTTGGGCGTGATTGCTGATGTGAAACTGGAAGAGGCGGTTATTCGAAATTCTGTATCACCCACTGATGGCTTTCGCACGTCAATCGATCCCGATGTCGACGCGAATGGTCCCTATGTTGGTCTGGCAGGGTCACTCGGAGATGACTTGATCATCGGAACCGATTATGACGACTTGCTGTTCGGCGGATTAGACGGTGAAGACAAGATCATTGGCGGTTCGGGTAATGACCATATTTTGTTGTCGCGAACGCGCTCGTCTGACCAGCAAGAAGATTCGGTCACTGTCACTGGTGACGGTGGAGCGGACGTGTTCACGTTTATTGAGGCCGCTACGGTACAGCAAGGCCTCGAGAACATAAGCCAAGCCCGTGATGTGTTAGTCAAAGATTTTAACCGAGCTGAGGGTGACCGGTTGCAGTTAGTCGGCTATGACGACCTGAATAAGGTAACAATTGGTGACGTGGGTAGTGATGATCATCAGACAGTTGTTCTAGAAGATGGCCTCACGGTGATGTTCGATTTGTCTTTTGCTCGAGAATTTGACAGTAACTTTGCGTTACGATTAGCCGATTTCGACAAATTCGAGGGATAATCTTGGCGACTTTCAGATTAAGAGCGGTTGCAGCTGCGGTTTGTTGCACCTCGGCGTTTGCGCTGCAAACTGACGCCCGCGTGCTTTCGGAAACCGTTGTCGGAGACGTCACCCCCTCCAGTTACCCAATCGTAAGCGAACAACGGCAGCAGCCGGTGAGCGAGGAGAGAAATGCGAGTAATCCTGAAATACTCGAGGAAGAGGGGGTAGAGTCTGAGAATAAAGGTTCACTCTTCTCAGGCATCGTTCGCTTTTTTAGACAAAATTCATCAAAACAACAAGCAACCCAAAAACCCGCCGATGAATCTAAGTCTGAAAGTGTACTAAAAGATCCTTTAGGACCCGCAGAGAATCAAGTTTTCGCAGCCGGGGAGCGGGCAGAGATTCGGGCAGAAATAGAGAACCCAGATTCGAAGCTACAAGCTCCGAGTATAGAGACTTCTTTGCCGACTGTTAACGCCCCCGCAGACATTTTAAATGCTCAGGTTTCTATGAAACTTACAGAGACGCCGAAGCCAGAAATGCAAGAGCCTGATGACGTTGACCCACTTGTTACCCAGGACGGATTAGGTGACAAGAAACAGTCATCGGTATTCAGTGATATCAAAAACTTTGTTTCTCGATTGACACGAGCGCAATCAGAATCGGCAAGGACCGGATCCGCGAACTCAGCTGGAAAACGTGATGAAATAGGGCCTGAAATTAGCGGCCTGGAACCGGACGAGGCTGCTGACAAAATACAGGCAGAAGATCAACTTGATGCCGTGATTCCAATAATCCTGAGAGATACAACCGAATCTACAGCGACGGAACGGCCGGACTTTGGCGAGTTAGGTCGGATCAGGTCCTCTTCGGTTTTCGTTCCACGCATTGAGGATAAAGAAGTCAGTCGAGCGGGTGAGATAAACGAAAAAGAATCGGCACCAGAAGACACTATGCTAGCTGAGATTCCGTCAAACGCTCCCCGACTGCAACGCAATTACAGCCTTCGGGAGAGCTTTGAACTGCCCTTGGTCGAAGGTGATCAAAAAATGGCAAGTACGGATCCGTCTCTAAACGAAATCGAAGTGATAGGACAAGAGATGTCGTTGATGCTTCAAGAAGTAATGGATGGTGAAGACGACCCTACAAAACGACTAGCAATCGAGCCAGTGATCGAGCGAGCGATCAATGCGGTAGAAACATCTCCGTTGTTTTTACAAGCACAGCAGAACATCGAGACATATCGGGCAATAAGAGACCAGGTGCTGTCTCAAAAACAGCCGCAGCTAGACGGACAAATTGGTTATGGCCAAAGATCAAGTGAGTCAATTTCCTCGGTGACTAATGAGGTTGTTGAATCGAGTGGCGGATATCAATCGCGTTCACTAAGTTCATCGCTTGTACTCTTCGACTTTGGGTCGATCGATTACCAAGCAAAGGCAGCAGAGTCTCGGGGGGAGGCCACAAAAGCTCAGGTAAGAGCGTTAAAGGCAGAGGTGTTCCTCGATGCCGTCAGTGCCTTCTATGAGGTCCAGAGAGCGCTGCTGCAACTGCGCCTAGCGCGTGAAAACGTCAATTCGAGGCAAGCGTTTGTGCGTTACGTGAGGGACAGAACTGAACTGGGGGCAAGTAGCGCCGCCGATGTGATCCGCGCGGAATCTCGAGTGGCCGAAGCGATGGATCTTTTGTCGAGCGCAGCGCAGTCTTTGGCACGCTCTCAGGCAGGGTATCGCGAATTTTATGGTGAAGAAGCAGAGCCCTATATCTTGCCCCAGGAAATCGAATTTGATGCTGGGGCGTTTCGTGATCTGGAAAGTCTAGTCATGATGCATCCCGAGATGGAAAAGGCAACTCTGGATATCTTGGCTGCCGAAAATGATTACAAGGCTGCGCTCGCTGGGCAAAACGGTGCGCTTTCTTTGCAATTGCAAGCGTCGCAGAGTCAGTCACCAGGTGATAGTCGTTTTTTGAACGATCAAACGATGTCTTTAGGATTCAGTGGGTCTCTTTATGATGGGGGCGGAAGTCGAGCTCAGAGCGAGCAGGCCGCTATTGCCTTGAACGAAGCTAAGCTCGCGCGTGATATTTTAGGGCGCAGAATCCTGCGAGATTTAAGGGACGCTTACGCAGAATATGAGGGTCAGATAGCCGCAGTTTCTGCGCGGCGGATGGTGATGACTGGTGCTGAGGATGCTTATGCGATCTCCAAAGAGATGTACTCGTTTAGCCGAATCAGCTTGTTTGAGTTATTGAAAACCCAGGAGGAAGTATTCAGTGCGGGTCAGCGGCTCATTGATAGTGTAGTTGAGAGGGCCCTGTCTAAATATCGATTACTTTACGTCAGTAACAAGCTGGCCGAGGTATTTAATGACCGACCAAAATAGTAACGGACAGAGTGAATTGGATCACGCAACGCCGGAACTCGAGAGTCATCATGGGTATCAGTATGCGTTTTCGCTCGCTGACGTCGTCGGCGCGGTTTCCTCTGGTCTTGATCGCTCCGTCACACCCGCCGAAGTCAGGGCGCTTGAACTTGGAAGTGAATATGCGTGGGGTGTTGACGATTTTGGGCAAGCAATGTGGTCGCACAACATTGTCGTTGAGGAAATAGATTGGCCGCAGATTCGAAGGGCTCACAAACAAACAAAAAATCGCCCCACCATTTTTCTCGCTCTAAATAACCAGACAGCTTGGATGATCTCCTACGATGAGTCAGTCGGGCTTCTAAAGGCCGTCGACGTCTTCACCAAAGATCCGCAACTTGAGGACCTTGGTGAGTTTTTTACGAACGAGGATTGGGTATTTTTGAGTTGCTCAATCCAGGTGCCAACCGCTCTCGCAGTGTTACCCGGGGTGGAGTCACATTGGTTTTGGTCTACGATTTGGACGAACAGGGATCTTTATCTCCAATCAGGTCTGGCGGCATTGTTAACTAATGTGTTCGCTTTGGGCGTCTCAATGTTTTCGATGATCGTCTACAACCGAGTTATACCGTCGAACGCCATGGATTCACTATTTGTTCTTGTTTCAGGAATGGGAATCTTGATGGTTGTAGATTACGCAACGCGCAGTGTGCGAAATCACTTTTTGAGTGTGGCTGGAGTTGATTCGGACCTCACGCTTGCGGACAAATTGTTTGCTCAAGTGTTGGATCTTCAATACAAGAGTCGACAAGGTACAGTAGGAGCTCTGGCGAATACATTGAAAGAGTTTGAGCACATTCGTGAATTTTTCGCTTCAGCGACATTGGTGTCTCTAATCGATGTTCCTTTTGCTGTCGTATTCCTGCTGGCGATTGGATTGGTTGGCGGCTGGATGGTAGTCCCCGTAATCCTGGGCATCTTAGTGCTACTGAGCGTTACTCTATACATCCAACCGAAAATGAAAGCACTTGCCAAGCACTCCTTCGAAGATGGGCAAACGAAGCATTCGGTCATGGTCGAGTCATTGACTGGTCTGGAGACACTAAAACTTCTCGGTGCGGGTGGCCTGATGCGGCGGCGCCTTCGGTCAGTTCTCGAGCGCCAAGCAGATATCTCAGAGCAAACGAAGCAGGGTACACATCTATCGAGTAACGTTGCACAAACGGTGCAGCAACTGGTTCAAATGTCGGTCGTTGCTCTTGGGGCAATTTTAGTTGCAGACGGTCAATTTGGGTTTGGCGCGATAATCGCTGCCACCATTTTATCGGGTAAAGCGTTAGCCCCGTTTGCCCAATTCTCGCAGCTGCTTGTCAGGATAAATCAAATTGGAACCAGCTACAGTGCACTCGCGGAATTGATGAAACAACCTCTAGAGCATCCCCCGGGTAAGGCTTTTATGCCACGTAATCGATTCTCGGGGTCGATTGAGTTTAAGGATGTGACCTTCACCTACCCGGGCCAACAATCCCCCGTATTAGATTGCGTCTCGTTCAAAGTCCAGCCAGGGGAAAGAGTAGCGATCTTGGGGCACGTGGGCTCTGGGAAAACGACGATAGAACGGTTGATTGCGGGATTATATGAGCCTGATTCGGGTAAAATCTTCATTGATGGGATTGACATTCGACAGATAGCACCGGCTGATCTGCGAGAAAATCTTGGTATATCCACACAGGATGTCTGGTTGATGTCGACCTCAATCGAACAAAATATCTCACTTGGAGCCCTTGATATTAGCCCAGAGAAAGTTCTGTGGGCCGGTGACATAGCGGGTGTATCCGATTTCGCAAATAGGCACCCAGATGGTTACCGACTAATGCTAAAAGAGCGCGGAGAATCATTATCCGGTGGACAGCGCCAGGCGATTTCGCTGGCTCGGGCTATTGTCAGGCAGCCACCAATACTAATTTTCGATGAACCAACCAGTTCTATGGATGCACGGTCTGAGCAACTCTTCGTTCAGCGATTAAAAAATGCTGATTTAAGTGCCACCACGTTGGTAATCACGCACCGGACTTCCCTTCTGTCCTTGGTTGATAGAGTAATTATCATGGAGTATGGGAAGATTGCTGGGATGGGGTCGACTGCTGATTTCCAGGCAGCGCAAACGGATAAAGATGCTGCGGCGCAAATCGTTAAAAATGCAGTGCACGCGCAACATGGAAGGGCCGCACCAATAAGCGCCAGGTCCAAGCCTGCGGCAAATTCGCAAAACACTGAGCAGAGTCCTGAAGGAAAATCCTGATGATTTTTGGATCCAAGCATCGGCGATCTCGACAAAAATCATCTCGTGAGCACAGTCTCGGATCAGTCTTTCGAGCAGCTTGTATTGATGAGCCAGATGGAAAGGTCGAGAGTCAAAATGAGAAAACTGGGCGGACTATCAAGTCATTCCTTAACTCAGAACGCTTGGCAACATCTATCGTATTTGCAAAGAAATTATTTGCACGAAAAAGGCAAGATCGAAATCTGACGGGTGGCACTCGGTTTTTAACAATCGTTTCATTAGGGTTGCTCGCGTTTTTTATATGGGCTGCAACGTCAGAATTTGATCAGGTGATTACGGCGGAAGCAAAAGTGATCCCGTCATTAAATTTGCAGACAGTGCAACACTTTGAGGGTGGGATTGTTAGTCAAATCCACGTACGCTCTGGCGAAGACGTCAATCAAGGGCAGCCACTGATCTCACTTGATCCTCTTGAGTCAGGGGCTGGCTATCAAACGAAGAGGTCCGAATTCTTGCAAGCGTTGGTGCGTGTAAAGCGACTGAGTGCGGAGCATCGAGGGGAAGAGCTAAAATTTGATCCAGAACTTGAGAAGACCGCGCCAACGCAAATTGATAACGAATTATTACTCGCTAGAGCCCGTAAAGCACGGCTTGCTGCCTCCCTCGCATCATTTGACTCTCAGTCTCGACAGAAGCGCAGCGAGCTTCAGGGCGCTGAGAAAACACTATCGCTTGTCGAAGAGGAGCGTCGGGTCGTTTTAACTTTGGTAAAAAGGGGGCTTGAGCCAGGGCTTGAGGCGGTGCGTGCCGAAAAAACCTATGCTGAGGCAGTCGCTCGAGTGAATGAGATTAAAGCTGCTCTTGATGAAATCGGAGATAGGAGATCGGTGACTATTCAGGAGTTTCGGGCAGAGATTTTGACTGAACTGGCAGAGGCATCATTGGAGCTGAGTCAGCTAGAGCAAGCCGTCAATGTGGCAGCAGATAAGACAGATCGGAGTATTATCAGGAGCCCAGTGTCTGGTGTGGTTAATCGCTTATTGGTATCGACCATAGGCGGTGTTTTAAGGTCTGGTGAAGATGCTGTAGAGATCGTCCCGCGTGAGTCGGAGTTGCTTTTCGAAGCGAAAGTAAGTCCTGTTGATATTGGCTATATTGAAAAAGGTCAGCGAGCACTTCTTAAATTGAGTACGTTTGACTATTCGATTTATGGGAACTTAACAGGGTTTGTGGAAGTCGTTGGCTCTGATTCTGTGGAAGAAGACAATGGTGAGACGTTTTATACGGTAAAGATTAAGCCCATTGATGCGGTAACCAGTACAGGCCGTGTGTTGGAACTGAAGTCGGGTATGACGGCTCAAATTGACATTATTGCCGGTAAGCGTTCGGTACTGTCTTACCTGTCCTCGCCTGTTACCAAAACGCTCGATACCGCGTTTCGCGAGAAATAGATATTCCACGCCGGCTTCTGGTTTGCATGGCTAAAAGTTTTCTGTGTGATTAAGGTTATGTTAACCAAACATCTTATGGTGGAATCCGCTCGATTCGTCGTCAATGAGATCTCGATCGAATCATCAGCTATGCGGTTTTACATCTGCAACCAACTCCTATGTTTCCCGAGTCATTTTACCGACAGCGAGAAGTGATGTTTTCAGATGAATGTCTCGCGACAAATGTTCACTCAAATCTTATGAGTGAGGCCCCGTTCATCTTAGGGTATTGTGATTTGATGAAATGAATACCGGAGAGCTAGACAGGCCCTTGCGTTTGGCTGCGATGCTTTGGGTTTACCATCTTGCAAAGTTCAAGCAATCCTGCAGCACACACGCCCGGGTTATGGATAAGTGCGATACGGATCATTCCGACCGCTGGGTTTACATTGCCTGTCTTCTTGCCGAGTAACTGACCTGGCATAACTTTTACACCCGTTCGTCCATAAGCCGTGACAGCAAAAGCGATGTCATCACCGGGAACCCTGATCCACAAATAATGGCCGTATAGAGAGTCGCTTGCAGGAAGAGTCGTATTGCATCGCTTGGGTGCATCCTTAAACTTTCCTGCGTATTTTTTGTTGTTTTCAACGACATGATCTTCATCTTCCCAAGCTAGTTTCGCTGCCTTTTGATTTGGGACCGGTATGTAGAGCCCATGATAGGCGCGGTAGATGTTGGCTTTTTTAATGAACTCACGATCGCCTGCTATAAAGCCAGACGGCATGCCGGCAAGATTTGATCGGAAGGTGAGATCGTTCACAACAACACATCGAGTCATATCAGGGTTGTCGTTGGAGTCGGCCATCTCTAGTAATCCGGGAGGTGGCTTGCCGCGATGGATGGAATTCAACCGTTCATCCGATAAAATGAAAAAACCGTATTCTTCTGACTGTTTAAGAAGGAATTCCCAAGTCAGAACCGGGAGATCCGCACCATTCGGGTCCGCAGGCGAGTTGACTACCAAAACCTTGACTTGTTCCCATTGCTCCTCCGAAAGATCTCGGTAGGTGGGTTGCTGCGAC
>Ga0181606_10005217_pt1 | contig 10732 bp, 9 predicted proteins | sample 041ome_10_FD_132994 | JGI IMG/M metagenome (GOLD analysis project Ga0181606, IMG submission 132994) | Coastal salt marsh microbial communities from the Groves Creek Marsh, Skidaway Island, Georgia - 041412US metaG (megahit assembly) | ecosystem: Environmental > Aquatic > Marine > Intertidal zone...
AGCTCGGTGGCTCGTGTCTTTATTAAGCTTGGCAAGGGCAATTTCACAGTCAATGGCAAGCCCCTTGATGAATACTTTGCCCGAGAGACAGGCCGCATGATTGTGCGCCAGCCTCTATCGCTTACAAACAACATGTCGAACTTCGACATCATGGTGAATGTGCATGGTGGTGGTGAGTCCGGCCAGGCAGGCGCCGTGCGCCATGGTCTTACTCGTGCGCTTATTGATTTCGACGACACGCTAAAGCCCGTGCTCTCCAAAGCCGGCTTGGTTACGCGTGACGCCCGTGAGGTGGAGCGTAAGAAGGTGGGTCTGCATAAAGCCCGTAAGCGCAAACAGTTCTCCAAGCGTTAATGGATTCAAAGCCCCAACATGCTTTTCGGGGCTTCATCAAAAAAGGGCGCTTACGAGCGTCCTTTTTTGTTTCGAATGCACTCAGCGATAATTTTCTAATCAAAAGGTGTCCCAACAACCAGTCACAACAAGGCGAGCTTAGACAATGATCAAAATCGGAATCGTCGGCGGCACGGGCTACACCGGCGTGGAACTGCTGCGGCTCTTAGCCCAGCACCCGCATGCGGAGCTTCTTGCCATTACTTCGCGCAAGGAAGTCGGCATGCCTGTGGCCGACCTTTTCCCATCGCTGCGCGGACGCGTGAGCCTGGCCTTTAGCGACCCCGCTCAGGCACCCCTGCAAGACTGCGACGTGGTGTTCTTCGCCACCCCCCATGGCGTGGCCATGGAGCAGGCACGATCACTCTTGGATAAGGGTGTGAAGGTGATTGACCTGGCCGCCGACTTTCGCCTGCAGGACCCCGCTGAGTTTGAGCGCTGGTACAAGATGCAGCACGGCTGCACCGACCTTCTTGGCGAGGCGGTCTACGGCCTGCCGGAAGTCCAACGCGAGGCCATTCGCTCAGCCAGGCTGATTGGCCTTCCGGGCTGCTATCCCACGGCGGTGCAGTTGGGTTATTTGCCCGTGCTCGAGCAGGCCGGCCTTGTTGAGCCCGAGAGCCTTATTGCCGACTGCAAATCGGGCGTCAGCGGCGCGGGCCGAAAGGCCGAAGTGAGCATACTATTCAGCGAGTCAAGTGACAATTTCAAAGCCTATGGGGTCGGTGGCCACCGGCACTGGCCTGAAATCACCCAGGGGCTGAAAACCATCATGGCCAAAGCCGGCCAGACCGCCAGCGAGCAAGAAGCACTGGCGATGGCCTTTGTCCCGCACCTCACACCCATGATTCGCGGCATTCATGCCACGCTTTATGCAAGGCTTACCGCCAAAGGCATGGACACCGATATTCAGGCTCTGTACGAGGCGCGTTACGCCGACGAGCCCTTTGTGGATGTTTTGCCAGCGGGCAGCACACCAGAGACCCGCTCGGTAAGGGCATCGAACTTCATGCGCATTGCCGTGCACCGGCCTCCGGTGCGCTCGGGCGAGGCCTCGAACCTGCTTTGTGTTTTGGTGGTGGAAGACAACTTGGTGAAGGGAGCCTCGGGCCAGGCTGTGCAGGTGATGAACCTGATGTTTAATCTGCCAGAAACCACAGGGCTAAGCCTTGTGCCTATGCTGCCTTAGGCGCAGAATTAGATCATTCGTTTTATTCCTAAAAAGGACGTCCTCATGACCGCTGCCGTAGAAACCGCCAATCTTCAAAGCGACACACCCGATATTCCCGAGCCCTTGGTGTTCACCGAGTCGGCCGCCAACAAGGTAAAAACGCTAATTGATGAAGAGGGCAACACCGAACTCAAGCTGCGCGTCTTCGTACAGGGCGGGGGCTGCTCGGGTTTTCAGTACGGTTTCACCTTCGATGAAGCCGTGAATGAAGACGACGCCGTGATGGAGAAAAACGGTGTCCAGCTTCTTATTGACAGCATGAGCTACCAGTACCTGCTTGGCGCTGAAATTGACTATAAAGAAGACCTTGAGGGTGCTCAGTTCGTTATTAAGAACCCCAATGCCACCACCACCTGTGGCTGCGGGTCTAGCTTCTCCGTTTGATTCTTCTTGATGACAGCAAGAGCTCGGCCAAAACGCCGAGCTCTTTGTTTTTTGAAAACCCGCTGTCGCATTGGCGGGTTTTTCACATCCAAGACCTTGAAAACACCTTAGAGGAAATGGAGGCAACCCGCGCCAGCGGCTGCCATGTGGTGGGTCTTTTGTTCTACGAGTTGGGCGAAGCTCTACGAGGAATTACGCGACATAAGCGCCACTCATCCGCGGCTCGAGGGGTCGATGCGTTTCAAGCGAACAGCCAAAGTTCAAGAACTGCCGAAAAGGATGCCGATGCCGCTTTAAAGGCACCCCTCTTGCTTGAGGCCTTTGCCTTTCGCCAATGCAAGCGCCTAAGCAATGCGCAGGTAAGTGAATGGCTTGAAGCGCGCACGAATGCTATGACTGAGCGCGATCGCACCGTAGGCCTTCTCAATGTACACGCGAGTCTTAACGAAGAGAACTACACGCGCGACATTGCCACCATTCAGCGCTTCATTGGACAGGGCGACACCTACCAGGTGAACCACACCTTTGAACTTAATGCGAAGGCTTATGGCCACCCGCTTGCGCTTTATCAACGTCTGCGAGAGCGCCAGCCTGTGCGTTACGGCGCCTACATAGAGACACCAGACCGAAACGTGCTTTGCTTTTCGCCCGAGCTTTTTATTAAGAACGAAGAGGGTTTGCTAACCGCCAAGCCCATGAAGGGCACCCTAAGCCGATTGCAGGCCAAGGCTGCAGATCTTTCAAGTAACGAGAAAGACCGTGCCGAGAACCTAATGATTACCGACCTGATTCGTAACGACCTTGGACAAATTTGCGAGACAGGAAGCATTAAGGTGCCCGCGCTTTTCGATGTCGAAGAAGTGGGCGATGTCTACCAAATGACGTCCACCATTACCGGCAGGCTTAAGCCAGACCTTTCGCTGCACGAGATTCTTCGGGCAAGCTTCCCCTGCGGCTCGGTTACCGGGGCGCCAAAGAAACGTACCATGGAAATTATTGCTGAGCTTGAACCGCAGCCTCGCGGTCTTTACTGCGGGTCCATTGGCCTTTTTGAGCCCAATGGTAACTTTCAGCTTAACGTCGTGATTCGTACACTTGAAATCAATGCCAAGCGGCAGGTTCGCGTCGGCATTGGCTCGGGCATCACCATTGATTCGCAAGCGGGTAAAGAATGGCAGGAGTGCGCAGTTAAGGCAGGCTTTGTTACCGGGCTTTCGTCGCCTGTGGGGCTCATTGAAACCATGCGAGTGGAGAACGGTCAACCGCCCTTATTGGCCATGCATTTGAGTCGTATGCAGGCCTCGGCCAAGGCTCTGGGTATTGCGTTTAATCGGTCCCACATTGAAGCACAGGTTCAAAATTATCTTCGGTCTTCTTTGCAGGGTGAGGGAGTTTTCCGGCTTCGACTTGAACTCTCTGCTCGGTGCGAACTGCAGATAAGCCATGGTGCCGTTGAACCTTTAATAAGCCCACAGACTATTTACTGGGCGCGTGATCTTCTAGGCCATGAAGCGGCCCTTATGCACAGCACAAACCCACTGCTTGCTCATAAAACCACAGCAAGGGTAGTCTACGATAGGGGCTGGAAGGCGGCTGTTGCCAAGGGCGGCTTTGACGCCTTGTTTATCAACGAACGGGGGGAGGTTACCGAAGGTGGTCGCAGTAGCCTGTTCATCTGTTCGAATGGGCAGTGGTGGACGCCGCCCCTGCGTTCAGGCGTTCTACCTGGGGTCATGCGCGAACAACTTCTTAACCCCCGGGAATTGGCCTTACACGCAAAAGACACGGCGCTCTTGAATAGCGACCTTGCATGCTCCATTCTTGATGGGGCGCAAGAACGCGTTCTCTACCCAGACGATGTTTTGAAGGCCGATGCGCTGGCAGTGGTGAATGCCTTGCGCGGTGTTATACCCGCAAAGATTCTTTAGCAGATCCTAAGCCTACTCAACCGCCTTAACCATGTCTTCGACCACCTTTTTGGCATCTCCAAACACCATCATGGTCTTATCCATGTAAAACAGTTCGTTATCAAGACCGGCATAGCCCGAGGCCATAGACCGTTTGTTCACAATAACAGTGGCAGCTTTGAAGGCCTCGAGAATGGGCATGCCAAAAATAGGGCTACCCGGGGTGCGTGCGGCAGGGTTCACCACATCATTCGCCCCAAGCACCAAAACAACATCGGTCTGACCAAACTCGCTGTTAATGTCTTCCATTTCGTGCACCTGGTCGTAGGGCACCTCGGCCTCGGCCAACAGCACGTTCATGTGACCAGGCATGCGGCCTGCCACCGGGTGAATGGCGTAACGCACATTAATACCCTTCTCGGTGAGCTTTTCAGTAAGCTCTTTTAAGGCATGCTGGGCCCGGGCAACGGCCAGGCCATAACCCGGAACAATAATGACCGAATCGGCGTTGGCCAGAAGAAAGGCGGCATCGTCGGGTGAGCCACTTTTTACGGGTCGCTGGGCCTGGTCGCCTGCAGCCGCGGCAGTGCCAGCGTCGCCACCAAAGCCGCCCAGAATCACGTTAAAGAAGCTGCGATTCATGGCCTTGCACATGATGTAAGACAGAATGGCGCCCGAGGAGCCCACCAGCGAGCCCGCAATAATGAGCATGGAGTTACCCAGCGAAAAGCCGATGCCGGCGGCCGCCCAGCCAGAATAGCTATTCAACATACTGACCACCACTGGCATGTCAGCACCACCAATGGGAATAATAATAAGCACGCCAAGAATGAAGCTTAGGGCCAGCATAAGGAAGAAGGCCTCCCAGCTCTCGGTGAACATAAACACCAGGCCCAGGCCCGCGGTTGCAAGCCCAAGAATAAGGTTAAGCATGTGCTGGCCGCTAAAGACCACGGGCGCACCCTGAAAGAGCCGGAACTTGTACTTGCCCGAGAGCTTTCCAAAGGCAATGACCGAGCCACTGAAGGTAATGGCGCCAATGGCCGCACCCAAGAACAGTTCAAGCCGGTTACCCATAGGTATGGGCTGACCCTTGGCCGCAATATTCAGTGCATAGGGCTCGGCAACCGCTGCTATGGCAATAAAGACCGCCGACAGGCCAATCATGGAGTGCATGAAGGCCACAAGCTCGGGCATCTTTGTCATTTCCACGCGCTTGGCCATGGTGGCACCAATAAAGCCACCCACCACTAGGCCACCAAACAGAAGCCCGAGGCCCGAGCCAACCGAGGCTGTAGCCGACATGGACTGGGCCATGGTGCCAATAAGACCCACTGTGGTCACAATGGCAATGGCCATACCGGTCATGCCAAAGACGTTTCCACGAATCGAGGTTGTGGGGTGGCTTAGGCCTTTAAGCGCCTGAATAAAACAGACGGACGCCACCAGGTAAAGCAGCGTGACGGTGTTCATGGAGAGGCTAAACATTTACGCAGCCTCCTTTTCTGAAGAAGCCCCTGCTACAGGCTTTTTCTCTTTTTTCTTAAACATCTCAAGCATGCGCTTCGTCACCAAGAAGCCACCGAAGACATTCACCGCCGCAAGCGCCACCGCCAACACACCCATGGTCTGACCAAGCACCGTTTCGGTGAGTGCAGCCGCCAGCATGGCGCCCACAATCACAATAGCGGAAATGGCGTTCGTTACGGCCATAAGCGGCGTGTGCAAGGCAGGTGTTACGTTCCAGACCACGTGGTAGCCCACGTAGATGGCAAGCACGAAAATAATGAGGTTGGTAAGGGTAGGGTTAATCACATCCATCGGTGCTTCTCCGTTAAGTCGGTCGCCTGCTTTGCATGTTTCGCGTGTTTATATTCAAAGGGTCCGTTGGCTCAGAACGTTAAGCCGGCCGTGTCACTTGGCCATCGCGTGCCACCAAAGTTGCCGCCACAATGTCATCGTCCATGGGCACCTGAAACTCCCCCTCTTTGGTAAAGACAAGCTTCAAGAAGTCCAACAGATTGCGGGCATACAGCGCCGAGGCGTCGGTAGGCACAAGTGCCGCCATATTGGGCTGACCCACAATACGCACGCCGTTTGCCGTGGTGATGGTTTGGTTCATCACCGACAAGGGGCAGTTGCCACCCTGCTCAACCGCCATGTCCACAATGACCGAGCCTGGCTTCATACTGGCGACCATATCTTCGGTAATAAGAACCGGGGCCTTACGCCCTGGAATAAGCGCGGTGGAGATCACAATATCGGCCTGGGCAATGCGCTTGGCCACTTCGGCCGCCTGCCGCTTCATCCAGCTCTCGGGCATGGGCCGAGCGTAGCCGCCAACGCCTTGCGCAATTTCACGCTCTTCGTCGGTCTCGTAGGGCACATCAATGAACTTGGCACCGAGCGATTCAATTTGCTCTTTGACGGCGGGCCGAACGTCACTAGCTTCAACCACCCCACCAAGACGCTTGGCAGTGGCAATAGCCTGAAGGCCGGCAACACCCGCACCAAGAATCACCACCCGAGCTGCCTTCACAGTACCGGCTGCGGTCATGAGCATGGGGAAGATTCTTGGGTAGGCATCCGCCGCAAGCATAACGGCCTTGTAGCCCGCCAGGTTCGCCTGCGACGACAGGACATCCAGCGACTGCGCGCGCGTTGTTCGGGGGGCAGCTTCCATGGCAAAGGCGGTGAGGCCAGCGGCGGCGAGCTTTTCAAGGCCCGGGCGATCGAAAGGCGAGAGCATTCCAATAAGCACGGCGCCCTTTTTCATACCCTTTAACTCGTCGTCCGAGGGAAAGCGAATCTTCAGAACAAGTTCAGCCGCAAGGGCCTGGGCCTGGTCAACAAGCTTGGCTCCGGCCTGCTCATAGGCCGCATCCAGCATGCTCGAGGCTTTGCCTGCGTCGCGAGCCACCAATAGCTCGTGGCCTTGCCCCACTAATTTTTTGACTGTCTCAGGAGAGCCCGCCACGCGGGTTTCTCCGGCCAGCGATTCTTTCGGAATCCCAATTTGCACGTCATGACTCCAGTGTTTCGATAGACTTCGATGGTATATGACTGCGCTAAAACCTGCCCAGCAGGGGGCTTCTGGGGCCATGACCCCCGCAACCCCCCTTCAGCCCGCCAACGGCCTGCCCGCCAAGCCTGCAACAGTGGTGGTGGGCTTATCGGGCGGGGTGGACTCCGCCGTGGCCGCCGCCCGCCTCAAGCAGCAAGGCCACCGGGTGATTGGTATCTTTATGAAGAACTGGGAGGACGATGACGACTCCGAGTACTGCTCGACCCGGCAAGACTTTCTCGATGCCGCTGCCGTGGCCGACCAACTGGATATTGAACTGCAGGCCGTCAACTTTGCGGCGGACTACAAAGACCGGGTGTTCGCTGAATTTTTAAAGGAGTACCAGGCGGGCCGCACACCCAACCCGGATGTACTTTGCAACGCTGAGATTAAGTTCAAAGCCTTCTTGGACCATGCCTTTGAGCAGGGGGCAGACTTTATTGCAACAGGCCACTATGCAAGGGTGAGGCGCAATAGCCAGGGCAAGGTGGAGCTTCTGCGCGGCCTTGATGAGACCAAGGACCAGAGCTACTTTCTTTACCGACTCAGCCAGGCGCAGCTCGACCGGGTCATGTTCCCTGTTGGTGAGTTACGAAAGACAGAGGTGCGCGCCATTGCTGAATCTTTAAAGCTTCCTAATGCCAAGAAAAAAGACTCCACCGGCATTTGTTTTATTGGGGAGCGGCCCTTTCGTGAGTTTCTCAGTCGCTACCTTCAGACTCGGCCCGGCCAGATTTGCACGCCCGATGGCATTGCTATTGGCAGGCATCAGGGGTTGTCCTTCTACACCCTAGGCCAGCGCAAGGGCCTGGGCATTGGAGGTGTACGTAAGGCAGTAACCAAACGATCCGCGAATCGAAGCCCCATGGTCAGCGAGGAAGGCAAGGGCTGGTTTGTTGCCAAGAAAGACCTGCAGACCAATACGCTTTACGTTTCGCAAGACCACGACCACCCTTGGCTAATGACTAAGGCGCTGACCACAGTGGATGCCTGTTGGGTAAGTGGTGCCGCGCCCGAGCTTTCATCAGAAGTCGGGTCAGGTAAAAGCGATGGGTTTCGATTTTTTGGTGTGAAGACTCGCTATCGCCAGGCCGACGCCATGGCAAGCTTCGCAAACGTGTCCGGTGAGAAAAGTGAATCGGGTCAAGGCTTTACTCTGCAATTCCAAGAATCCCAATGGGCCGTTACACCCGGCCAGTCGGCCGTGGTCTACGACGGGGAAGTCTGCCTGGGCGGGGGCATTATTGCCGAGGTAAACCCGACCATCTCTTAGGCTATTCAGGCTGCCTGGCGTTTAAGAAAACGCCAGGAGGTTCTTGCAGCGGGTAGTCGCTAAGCCTTGGGTGGCACTGTTTCCTGAAAGGACGCCCGCGTCATCATGCGCGCATAGAAATCAAGCAAATTAGGATAGGCCTGCTTCCAGGTGTTTTCTGGAAACCGAAACTCCAGGTAGCCAAGGGCAACGCCGCAGGCAATATCGCCCAGCGAAAATGCGCGCCCGTTCATAAACTGATCTTTACCAAGCGTCTGGCTCATGACAGCAAGTCCGCGGTCGACCTTCGAGGCCTGACGTTCCATCCAGTCCCGGCTCAGGGCCTTCTCGTCATGAAAACGCCTCTCAACAATCATGGAGATGGCCGCATCACAGATGCCGTCGGCAAGCGCTTCCAACGTCCTGACGGTGGTGCGTTCCCTGTTGCCCTCGGGGATGAGTCGCTGTGTAGGCGCCCGCGAATCAAGGTATTCGGCAATGACCCGTGAGTCGTAAACGCAGCCGTCTTCAAGCAGAAGGACAGGCACCTTGCCCAAGGGGTTTTGTGTGCCGATACCCGTGCCAGCGGCCCAGACATCTTCGGTGACGAACTGATACTCAAGCCGCTTTTCAACCGCAACAATGCGAACTTTTCGAACGTAAGGGCTGGTGTAAGAGCCAATGATTTTCATAAGAAAGTATTCCGTTTGGAGGCGACGAAGTATAGCGCCTTGCCGAATGATTTACCGACGACCGTGTCACAATTCCAACATGACCATTACATCTCTTACCGCGCTCTCGCCCCTTGATGGCCGCTACGCGGGCAAAGTCAATGGCCTTCGAGAAACCCTCTCGGAGTTTGGGCTTATTCGGTGCCGAGTGCAGACTGAGGTCGCCTGGCTTAAAGGCTTGACGGCCCTTGGCATTAGGCAACTGCCCCCTCTTTCAAAAAAGGCAGTCAAGCAGCTTGACCGATGGGTTGAAAAGTTTTCGGTCAAAGATGCCCAACGAATTAAAGACATTGAGGCCACAACCAATCACGACGTGAAGGCGGTGGAATATTTCCTAAAAGAAAAGGCTATGAAAAGCCAGGAGCCTAGCCTTGTGCAGGCCATGGAATTCATCCATTTTGCATGCACAAGCGAGGACATTAACAACGTGGCCCATGCGCTTATGCTCGAAGAGGCTCGGCGAAACGTCTTACTGCCCGCCATGCAAAGCCTTATTGGTCGACTGGGCGAGATGACCAAAGCCTATGCAGACCTACCCATGCTCTCGCGCACCCATGGGCAGACCGCCTCACCCACCACTCTTGGTAAAGAAATGGCAAATGTGCGTGCGCGCCTGCGAGGCGCCCGTGACCAGTTTTTGGCTGTTGAATTGCGAGCAAAAATGAACGGGGCGGTTGGTAACTACAACGCTCACTTAGTAAGCGTGCCCGAAGTGCAGTGGCCTGTGTTCTCACAGTCCGTGGTTGAAAGCCTTGGCCTGCGGTTCAATAGCCACACCACGCAAATTGAGCCGCACGACGACATGGCTGCTTACTTTCATGCCCTCAGCCGGTTCAATACAGTGGTACTTGATTTCTGCCGCGACACTTGGGGCTATATTTCTTTGGGCTACTTCAAACAAAAACTGAAAGCCGGCGAGGTGGGTTCGTCCACAATGCCACACAAAGTAAACCCCATTGATTTTGAAAATGCAGAAGGCAACCTGGGGCTTGCCAATGCAGTGCTTGGCCACCTTGCCGAGAAGCTTCCGGTAAGCCGTTGGCAGCGCGACCTTACCGACTCCACTGTGCTTCGTAATATGGGCGTGGGTCTAGGCCATAGCCTTCTGGCCTTCGATTCCTGCCTAAAAGGCATGGGCAAGCTTGAAGTCAACCCTTCCCGTCTTGCAGAAGACCTTCATAACGCCTGGGAGGTTTTGGCCGAACCCATTCAAACCGTCATGCGGCGTTATGGACTGCCCGAACCCTACGAGCAACTTAAGGCCCTCACCCGCGGAAAAGGTATTACAGAGCAGACCTTAAAAGCATTCGTTCAGAAACTTAAGCTGCCTAAGCCTGTGAAGACGTCTCTTTTGGAAATGACACCCGCGAACTACATTGGGCTTGCTAAGAAGTTAGCGCTCGAGGAATCTGCTAGATAAAACATTAACGTCTTATCGTTGGGGTTGTTCTACGGAATCTGGCTCAAGTTTACGTTTCTAAGCGTTGTTCATAAACAACGGATTTTGGAGTCTCCGTTTTACGCATTTCGGGGCTTCAAACACCGAATCTTTTATTCTTGCAAATACACAAAGCCCAGTTATTTGGGTTCCTAAAGAGATCCTCGCGTGTAATAAGTATTCTTTTTTTACGGACGTATTCAGCATTCAACGCCTTAGGAGAATACTGAATGAAAAAGCATCTTATTGCTGCTGCTGTGGCTGGTGTCTTGGCCGCTCCTGCAATGGCGCAGGTTACGGTTTATGGAGTTGTTGAGATTAATTTAAAAGAT
>Ga0181606_10005218_pt1 | contig 10732 bp, 11 predicted proteins | sample 041ome_10_FD_132994 | JGI IMG/M metagenome (GOLD analysis project Ga0181606, IMG submission 132994) | Coastal salt marsh microbial communities from the Groves Creek Marsh, Skidaway Island, Georgia - 041412US metaG (megahit assembly) | ecosystem: Environmental > Aquatic > Marine > Intertidal...
AACAGCAGAAAAATATTTAGGTCAAGCTGTTACAAAAGCCGTAATCACCGTGCCTGCTTATTTTAATGACGCACAAAGACAAGCTACTAAAGATGCGGGTAAAATTGCTGGATTAGAAGTTTTAAGAATTATTAATGAACCTACAGCTGCTTCTTTAGCTTATGGATTAGATAAAAAACAAAATAAAAAAATTGCTGTTTATGATTTGGGTGGAGGAACATTTGATGTTTCTATTCTTGAATTGGGAGATGGTGTATTTGAGGTAAAATCTACTAATGGGGATACTTTTTTAGGTGGTGAAGATTTTGATAATGCTATTGTTGATTATCTAATTTCTGAATTCAAAAAAGATAATGGTATAGATTTAAAATCTGATAAACTTGCACTACAACGATTAAAAGAGTCAGCAGAAAAAGCTAAAATTGAACTATCATCTGCTGAGCAAACAGATATTAATCTACCTTTTATTACTGCTGATAAAACAGGTCCAAAACATATAAATTTAAAAATGACTAGAGCTAAATTGGAAGCTTTGGTTGAGGATTTAATTGCTAGAACAATGCCACCTTGCAAAACAGCATTAAAAGATGCTGGGATTACAGCTAGTGAAATTGATGAAGTTGTAATGGTTGGTGGTATGACTAGAATGCCAAAAGTTATAGCTGAAGTAAAAAACTTTTTTGGTAAAGAGCCTAATAAAAGTGTTAACCCAGATGAAGTTGTTGCAATGGGTGCTGCAATTCAAGCTGGAGTTCTTCAAGGAGATGTGAAAGATGTTCTCCTTTTAGATGTGACTCCTTTATCACTTGGAATTGAGACATTAGGTGGAGTTTCTACAAAATTAATTGAAAAAAATACAACAATTCCTACAAAAAAAAGCCAAGTATTTTCAACTGCTGAAGATAGTCAGCCTGCTGTATCTATTCGAGTGCTACAGGGTGAAAGGGAAATGGCAGCTGATAATAAATTATTAGGAAATTTTGAGCTAGTTGGTATTGCTCCAGCCCCAAGAGGAGTACCTCAAATTGAAGTAACTTTTGATATTGATGCAAATGGGATTGTTAATGTTTCTGCAAAAGATAAAGGAACTGGCAAAGAACAAAAAATTCAGATTCAAGCATCAGGCGGTCTAAGCGATGAGGAAATTGAAAAAATGGTTAAAGAAGCAGAAGCTAACAAAGAGGCTGATAAAAAGAAAAGAGAGTCAGTTGATGCAAGAAATCAGGCAGATACTTTAATCCATTCAACAGAAAAAAACTTGAAAGAACATGGTGCAAAAGTTTCTGATGCTGAGAAAAAAGGAATTGAAGATGCTTCGAATTCTTTAAAAGAAGCTCTTAAAGGTGATAATGTTGAAGATATAAAGAAGAAAACTGAAACTTTAGTTCAGGCTTCAATGAAGCTTGGAGAAGCTATTTACAAGTCACAACAAAATACAAAACCAGATTCAGGAAATGATGATGGTAAAGATAACAAGGATAAAAAAGACGATAATGTTGTTGATGCAGACTTTGAAGAAGTAAAAGACGAGAATAAAGAAAAAAGCGCTTAAACTAACATCTGGTTGTCTAGGGTAAATTCATGGCAAAAAGAGATTTTTATGATGTCCTGGGCGTTAACAAAAATGCTACTCCTGAAGAGATAAAATCTGCTTATAGAAAATTAGCTGTTAAATATCATCCAGACAAAAATCCTGGTGACAAAGCAGCTGAAGACAAGTTCAAAGAAGCCAGTGAAGCTTATGGAATTCTATCTGATAAAACTAAAAAAGATAACTATGACAATTTTGGACATGCAGCTTTTGAAAATGGTGGTGGTGGACAAGGTGGATTTGGAGGTTTTGGAGGTTTTAATGGAGCAGATTTTTCAGATATATTCGAAGACTTTTTTGGTGACTTTGGTGGTGGAAACAGAAGAAACAACAAAAGAAGTTCTAGCAACAGAGGTTCTGATTTAAGATATGATTTATCAATAAGTCTTGAAGAAGCTTATTTGGGTAAAAAACAAAACATTCAATTTTCCTCATCAGAAAAATGCACTACATGCAAAGGTAGTGGTTCAAAAGCTGGTCACTCAGCTGATAGATGTACTTATTGTGGAGGAAATGGTAGAGTTAGAACTAATCAAGGATTTTTTACTGTTCAACAAACTTGTCCTCAATGTGCTGGAAGTGGTGAAGAAATAACTCATCCTTGTAGTGATTGCAACGGTCAAGGAATTAAACAAACCTCAAAAAAAATAGCTGTATCAATTCCTAAAGGAGTTGATGATGGAACAAGAATTAGATTGGCTGGAAAAGGTGAGGCTGGCACAAGAGGTGGTGCAACAGGAGATTTATATTTATTTATTAATGTAAAAGGTCATGAACTTTTTAAAAGATCTGATGAAAATCTTTTTTTTGAATGTCCAATCTCTTTTGCAGATGCTGCTTTAGGCACTACCATTGAAATTCCAACCATTGATGGTGGTAAAGCTAAAATTAAAATTCCTGAGGGTACTCAAAATGGAAAACAATTCCGTTTGAGAGGTAAAGGAATGCCTTATATGCGTGGTAGCGGAAATGGAGATTTATATGTTCAAATTAATACAGAGGTACCAGTTGCATTAAACAAAGAACAAAAAGATTTACTTGAAAAATTTAGAGAAATCGAAAATGAAAAATCAAATCCAAGTATTAAAAAGTTCTTTGAAAAAGCAACAAGTTATTGGAAAAAATAGTATTAATTTTTATTTATCTATAATAAATTTAATAAATGATAGTTTGGATAGCCTCATACCCTAAAAGTGGAAATACCTGGGTAAGATCTTTTTTGGCCTCATATTATTTTGATGATGAAGGTAAGTTTGATGTTAAAAATTTAGAAAAAATTCAAGACTACCCCAACAAACAATTTTTTAAGAATGAGGTAAAAAAAGATGAGATCCATAAACACTGGGATGAATCTCAAAAAAATCTTTGTAATCAAAAAAAAATTCGATTTTTAAAAACCCATAATTCTTTAATTAAAGCATTCGGACATGATTTTACACAACCAAAATACTCACTAGGAGTTATTTATATTATTCGTGACCCAAGAAATGTTATAACATCTTTAAAAAACCATAATAATTTTCAAACTTATGATGAAGCTTTACAAATGATGTTGAATGAAAATGCAACATTATCAGATTATGCTCATTTAAATAATCATGCTAAAACAAATATAATTAATTCTTGGAAGATTAATTACCAATCGTGGTTAAGTAATAATTTTTATAGAAGATTGACGATCAGATATGAAGACTTAATTGCTGATCCCTTTCAGACATTCAGGGATATAGTAGTATTTGTAAACACAATATGTAGATTTAATGATGGTTTTAAACTCAGTAAATTTAATAATGCTGTAAAATCTACCAGTTTTGAGGCTCTTCAAAAATTGGAAGAGATGGGTGAATTCTCTGAAAATGTTTACTCAGTTAATGATAAAAAAAAAATAAAATTTTTTAATCAAGGTCCCAATAATGATTGGAAAAAAAACCTCAACAAAGAATTAATTAATAAAATGAATGAAATTTACAAAGAAGATTTGGTAAAATTTAACTATGAATTATAAATCTAATAAAAAAGCTATAAGATTATAGTTTATTAAAATACATTATTAATATTAAATATAGCTTTGATTAATCATAGAAAAGCTTTTGGAAATGAAAGCTTATAATGATAAAGTTTAATAAAATTAATTTTATAATTAAAAGGATTTAAATGGCTACTTACGAATGTTCAAAATGTGGAATGTCAGTTAATGCAACTTGTGGAAAATGTAATGATCCACTAATTAATGATAGTTTAAAATTAGAAGATGGTTCAGAGGTACAAATTTCCAAGTGTCCAAATGACCACGGTAAAATAAAATCTCCTCTTTGTTGTGGACAAGATATGGTTTGTTCAAATTAATTGGATCAAAACAAACTAAATAATGAGTAAAATAAATTTAGCTATCTCAGGATGTATGGGAAGAATGGGTCAACAACTCATTAAATCATCTAAAGTAGATAAAGACTTTCATCTTGTTTCACTAACAGAAAGTAGATTAATTAATAAAAAGTTTAGTGGAATAAAACCAGAATTAAACTCTGAAAGAGCTTTTAAAAATGCTGACGTTATAATAGATTTTACTATACCAAAATGTACACTTGAAATTGTTAAAATTGCCTCTCGACTAAAAAAAAAGGTTGTAATTGGTACAACAGGCTTTAATAAAAAAGAGGAATATTTAATAAAACAATTCTCTAAGAAAATACCAATATTAAAAGCTGGAAATATGAGTTTGGGTATTAATCTTTTAATGTATTTAACTGAAATAACCTCATCAACTTTAGGGAATAAATTCAAAAGTAAAGTTTTTGAAATTCATCATAAACATAAAAAAGATTACCCATCGGGTACAGCCTTAATGTTGGGAAAGGGAATTGCAGTAGGACAAAAAAAAGATTTTTATAAATTAATTGGTAAAAAATTTTTAAACCAAAAAAATTTTCCATATGGAAATAAAATCAATTTCAACTCCTTAAGAAAAGGAGAAATTATAGGAGAACACGAAGTTAAATTTTCTAGTGGTAAAGAAATTTTAACTTTAAATCATGAGGCATTTGATAGGTCTTTATATTCGGAAGGAGCGTTAGCTGCCGCAAAATGGCTTAATAAAAAAAAACCAGGATTATATTCAATGCGTGATTTAATGAATTTTAAGTAATGGATGAAGCTCAAAAGGCAAAAGTAATATTAAAATTATTAAACAAAATTTATCCGACAACAAGTATCCCTTTAAATTATAAAAATATATTTACTCTGCTAGTTTCGGTATTACTCTCAGCTCAATGTACAGATATAAATGTCAATAATGTTACAAAAAATATATATCCAAAATATTATAAACCTGAGCACTTTGTAAAACTAGGAAGAAGAAGAATTGAAAAACTAATAAAAAAAATTGGGCTTTTTAGAATTAAAGCAAAATGTATATATAATTTATCAAAAATTTTGATTGAAAAATACAAAGGCAAGGTTCCAAAAACATTCAAGGAATTAGAAGAACTACCAGGTGTTGGTCATAAAACAGCAAGTGTTGTTATGTCACAAGGGTTTGGTTATCCTGCATTTCCGGTAGATACCCATATTCATAGGTTAGCTCAAAGATGGGGTCTTACAAATGGAAAAAATGTTATTCAAACAGAAAAAGATCTAAAAAAATTATTTCCAATAAAATTTTGGAATAAGCTTCATCTTCAAATTATTTATTATGGAAGAGAATATTGCAAAGCTCGAGAATGCTATGGAATTAGTTGTAAAATATGCAAGACTTGTTATCCTGATAGAAAAAAACCATTAATTACTAAAAAAGCATAAATGAAAATTCTAGGTATAGGCAATGCAATTGTTGATGTTTTGTGCAAGGTAAGTGATGAATTTTTAATCAAAAATTCATTAACTAAAAGTACCATGAAATTAGTCGAAAAAGATGATTTCAAAACCTTATTATCTTCTATTAAAATCGAGCAAACCATATCTGGGGGCTCCGTAGCAAATTCCATAGTGGGATTATCACAACTTGGAAATGATGTTGGATTTGTTGGTAAAATAAATAATGACTCTTTAGGAATTAGTTATGAAGAAGGATTATTAAAAGAAAATGTTAAATATTTTTATAAAAAAAAAACAGAAGCTTTACCAACAGGGACTTGTATTATTTTAATAACACCCGATTCAGAAAGGACAATGTGCACTTATTTGGGAATTGCTGGTAAAATTAATGAAAATGATATTGATAACGAATTTATTAGAAAATCTGAAATAACTTTTCTTGAGGGTTACCTTTGGGATGATGGTGATCCACAAAAAGCCCTCGAAAAAGCAATTGAGTCATCAAATAAAGTGGCAATGTCTCTTTCAGATTTATTTTGTGTCGAAAGACATAAAAAACAATTTTTACATTTAGTTGAAAATAAACTTGATATTATTTTCGCCAATGAACAAGAAATCTTATCACTAATAAATACAAATAAAATTGAAGATGCTATAAGTTTCGCGAAAACAATAAATAAAAATGTAATTATTACAAGAGGAAGCAAGGGAGCTATTGCAATACATAATGAGGAAGTTTCAGAATGCAAAGCTAATGCAAATGTAAATATTGTTGATTTAACTGGAGCAGGTGATTTATTTGCTGCAGGTTATTTGCATGCCTATATTAATAATTTATCAATTGGTGAATGTCTCGTCAAGGGAACGGAGATGTCATCAAAAGTTATTTGTAAAATTGGCGCAAGAATATAATTAATTAATTGATCCTTTAATTTGATATCCATCTTTGCTTGTTATGATAAAATTTTTATCCCCAAATACTTTTAGTATTTTTTTTCTCAATCTGTAAATGTGAGTTTCTACAGTATGTGTATCTAATTTTAAATGATGTCCCCATACTTTAGCTTGTAATTCGTCTATTTTTACATGATTTTTGTTTCTTGAAAGATATAGAACAAAATTAATTTCTTTTTCAGTTAATTTTAAGCTCAGTTCACCATAATTAATTTGTCTAGAATTAATATTAATTTTATATTTTCCAACACTTACCTCGGCTTGTTCGGTAAATTTAATTTTTAAAAATTCAATATTAAAGATTTCGATTAGTTTACTTAAAGTAACAGGAAATTCTTTTAAGTTTAATTGATATTTATTTTTTAAGTTATTATTTTTAGTGACTATTAGATATTTTGACTGATACTTTAAATCAACTTCGTTAATCTCATTTTTAGAAATTTTTAATACATTAAAACTAGTAAATTCACTTATTTCAGATAATATTTCATAGAGAGTTTCAAATTCATAAATTAATAAATTTTGACTTTTCATATATAATTCAGCATATGATAATTTTTCTAAAAAATAAACATACACTTAAAGTAGATGATTTTATTTTTAAATGCTGTGTAGGAAAATGTGGATTAACAAATAATAAGGTCGAAGGAGATAAGAAAACTCCTAAGGGTAAATTTAAAATTGGCAATCTATTTTTTAGAGAAGATAGAGTTAACAAACCTATAACTAAATTAAAATGTATTAAAATAAAAAATAATATGGGTTGGTGTGATGATGTTAACAATAATGAAAATTACAATAAATTAATCAAAGTTAATAAAAATCTTCGTCATGAAAAGCTTTTTAGAAAAGATCATAAATATGATTTATTAATACCAATCAAATATAACTATCTCAAATCTCGTGTTGGAAAAGGTAGTTGTATCTTTATTCATTTAACCAATAATTATAAACCCACTGCTGGCTGTATTGCTCTAAAAAAAAAAGATTTTTTGATTTTATTAAAATTAATAAATAAAAAGAGCATTATTCATATTAATTAATTTCTTTCACCAAAAATTTGAGATCCTACTCTTATAAAAGTTGAACCACATTCAACTGCATCCAAATAATCTGATGACATACCCATGCTTAATTCTTCTAGGCCCAAAGAATTATTTAAAGTTTTCATCTCTAAAAAATAGGGTATGACAGTTTTATCTTGTGGAGGTATGCACATTAATCCAATTATATTAAGATTAAATTTTTTTACACAAATCTCATAAAACTGTTTTAAATCACTTGGATCTATACCATTTTTCTGTACTTCTTTTCCTAAATTTACTTGAATAAATATTTTTAAAAATTTGTTATTTTTTTTTTGTTCTTGCGAAATTTTTTCAGCTAACTTCAAATTATCTAATGAATGTATGTAGTCAAATAACGGAATAACATATTTAACTTTATTGTTTTGTAGCTTACCAATCATATGGAGTTTTAAATTTTTATTCAAATTTTTAATATTTGACCATTTATCAACTGCTTCTTGAACTTTATTTTCGCCAAAATGATTATGGCCATGCTCTATTAGGGGCATAATATTCTCTAATTTAAATGTTTTAGATACCGCTATAATAGTTGGATGATTTGTTTTTTCAGTTTTTTTGACTTTAAGCTTAACTTTATTATCAATCTCTATTAAATTTTTGACATTTTTATGCATATATTTTTTAAAAAATACTTTTTTATAAATAAATTTGATACAAAAATTTTAGATTATCAAGATAATCATACAATCATTATTTATAGAAACTATAAATCTGATAATATTGACTTAACTTCGATCTTAAAACTAAAAAATTACTGTAAATTTAAAAGATTAAAATTTTTAATTTCAAATAACTTTCAATTAGCACTAAAACTAAATTTAGATGGAGCCTATATACCCAGTTTCAATAAATCTTTGAAACATTTAAGTTTTTCTATAAAAAAAAATTTTATGATTGTTGGCTCTGCCCATAATCTTAAGCAACTTAGAATAAAGGAAAAACAGAATATATCTTCAATTGTAATTTCATCTTTATTCAAAAAAAATAAAAACTATCTGGGTATTTACAGATTCAATAATTTGAAAAAACTAACTCAAAAAAAAATTATTTGTTTGGGTGGCATCAATAAATTTAATATCAAAAAAATTAAATTTACAGGTTGTGATGCTTTTGCTGGTATTTCTTATTTTGAAAAAAAAAGGCCCCTGTAAAGGGGCCTCTTTAATAAGTATTTTTCTAAATATAATTAGAATGCAAATGCAATGTTCACACCAGTTACTTCAGCATTTGATCCTGAAGTTCCACTGATATTATCCACTGAGTTCATATTACCAGCAATAGTAATTGATCCCATTGTGTATGAAGCACTGATACCTCTGTTTTCTTCATCAGCTGAAGCGCCTGCGATATCAATATCTAAAGCACCTGCAGAAATTGAAAAGTTTTCATTTAATGCAAATGAAATACCATACGCTGTAGACTCTTGATCAGCAGTAGATCCATCATAATTGACATCAGTTCTTTGAACAGCAACTGTTGTTGCGCCCATAGTATATTTGATACCATATGTATTTGCATCAGCTACTCTTTCATCATCATAGTTTCCAGCTACAATTGTTAAGCCTTCTACTTGTGATGGTGTATAAGTTAAGCCAACACCTGTTTCACTTCCATCAGTATGTGCTGTGCTGTTTGTTGGGTTGAAACCAATTGACACTGCTAAATCACCAACTGAATTTGTGTAACCCCACATTGAAGTTTGGTTTCTACCTGATATAGTAGCTAAACCATTGTCAGTTGAGTCAGTATTTTCATATACTGGTGTATATGCAGTTGGGATGATGTCTTTAACACTATCAACTCCTCCTGGGCTTGTTGATGCACCAGAGAATCCTAATGTTCCCATACCATCACCTAAACCTAGAGATAGACTGTAATCATCATAATTTCCACCATCTAATTCAAATGAAACACCAACAGTCATACCATTATCTAGTTCACCACCACCAGAAAATACTACGCTATCACCCATTGAGTATGGGTTTCCAGATGCTGTGCTTACTCCACTGTAGTTTAAACTTGCTGAACCACTTACACTCATTTCACCAGCATAAGCTGAAGAAGCTACAAGTGTAGTAGCTAGAGCAGTCAAACCAACTTTTTTTAGTTTGTTCATAAAATACTCCTTATTTAATTGTTTTATTTATAATTATAAACAGCATCAATTTACTCAAAATTGTTTAAATTTTATTAAAAATATGACGATTAAGTATTTATTTTTATATTTGTTGTATTTTTATCACACTACAAAAAATGCTTAATTTATTGTGAAAATTTTATTAATACAATTTTAATTTAATTGTGATAGTTAAAGGTTAATTAAGCTTTATTTTAGCGATTTTATTATGAAATTTTTAAAATTAACCTCATTGTTAATAACTATTTTATTTGTAGCGAGTTGCGGCGATGCTTTAAAATATCGGAAAGTTGATGCTAGAGAATTTCCACCAGACCCTAAACTAAGAATTAAAAAAAATATGGAGGAAGGTAAGGGTTTTAGACTTATGGATAATGTAAACAATAGAAATAATACATATGATTTTGCAAGCTCAAATCCCCTATGGAGAGCTACCTTGGATACTTTAAATTTTATGCCGTTAGTTTCAGCCAATTACAGCGGTGGTATAGTAATAACAGATTGGTATTCTGAAAACAATTCTCCAAATCAAGCAATTAAAATTTCTGTTAGATTTTTAACTAATGAAATTAGAACTGACGCTTTGGATATTAATGTTTTTGTTAAAGAATGTGCTGTCAACTTAACTAATTGCCAAGTTAATCAGAGTGAGAGTGATTTAAGAGTGGAACTTGCTACAAATATTTTAAAAAAAGCTGCACAATATGAAGCAGAGGATATCAAAACATACAAGAAAAATAATCCTTACACTGTTGCAACTCCTGACAATAAAAGACAATCTCAGAAAAATTAAAAAATTAGCTTTAAAACAATTTAAAAGTGGAAAGATATAATTTTAAATTAATAGAAGATAAGTGGCAAGAATTTTGGGAAACAAACCAAAGTTTTAAATCTAAATTAGATAAAAGTAAGAAAAAATTTTATTGTTTAGAAATGTTTCCTTACCCATCTGGCAAAATACATATGGGCCATGTAAGAAACTATACGATTGGGGATATTTTAGCACGTTTTAAAGGTCTTCAAGGATATAACGTTTTACATCCCATGGGATGGGACTCTTTTGGTATGCCAGCAGAAAATGCTGCTCGACAAAATAAGTTAGATCCAAAATCTTGGACAGAAAAAAATATAAGCAATATGAAATCTCAA
>Ga0181606_10005219_pt1 | contig 10731 bp, 11 predicted proteins | sample 041ome_10_FD_132994 | JGI IMG/M metagenome (GOLD analysis project Ga0181606, IMG submission 132994) | Coastal salt marsh microbial communities from the Groves Creek Marsh, Skidaway Island, Georgia - 041412US metaG (megahit assembly) | ecosystem: Environmental > Aquatic > Marine > Intertidal...
CATGCAGTGTGTCCTTTTTGGGAAGTGGACTTTCGGATTATTGACTCACTTCGCAGTTGGACTCCAATCCATAATTGTGTGGCGATGGCTAAAGATGAGACGGGATGCTAAGACCAATTCGCGCGCGGTGGATACCGACGTTCGCTACCACGCCAACAATAGAATGCGGAATGGATGAATGCGGAAAATTCTCGGCAATGTGACCCTGGTCTTGGTGACCATCGCGATGATGACGGTCTTCTGCGAGATCGCCTTCAGGCTATTCATGCCGATCTCCGTCACCAATGTCGGATACGTCGACCGTCCCAACGGCGAAAAATACGGCTGGGGGTTTGGGCCGAACGAGCTTGTGCGGATCGAAAAGCCGGATACCGGTGACGTCATATATGACCGCGTGAACAGCGAAGGCTGGCGCGACGAAGAGCGCGACATTGCAAAACCAGACGGGACGTTCCGAATCTTGGTCATGGGGGACTCCATGACCTTTGGTTACATCGTCGCCAAGGACGAAGTTTTCACCAAGCTTCTGCAGGATAAGCTGCGCGGGGTTAATCCGAACGTGGAGGTGCTTAATATCGCTTATGCGGGTTGGGGCACGGACCAAATCTTCGAAGCGCTGAAAAACGACGGCGCGGCGTATAAGCCCGACCTCATCATTTACTACTTCAACAGCAACGATGTGCTCGACAACGTTTGGCACGATGATGACGGCAAGTTCGGCGCCCGGAAACCGTTCTATTATGAAGTCACCGATAGCGGTCTCGTCCGACGGGACAACCCGCGGTTCATCGAAGAACAATCGGCCGTCACGCGAAAATATCTGATATCGAAATCCGAAATCCTGAAGCGCGCGTGGCTAATGAGCGAAGCCCTCAAGCATTGGAAGAGAGAGCCATATATATATGAGCCGCGGCGTGACAGCCGCATTCTCCACTTCCTGAAAATCGACAAGGATCATCCCCTATTCGCCGAGCTTGGCGCATTGGAGGAAAAGAAGCCTTTCGATGAAGAGAAATTGGCGGCGGTTTCCGTAGCGGCCAGTTTGACAGAGAAACAGGCGGAGGACCTCGCGCTGATTCTCACGAATATCTCTGGGAACGAAATCGGCCTCGTCTCGGGGAATGAAAAGCCGGACGACTTTTCGGGCCATGAGTGGAAACTGACTGCGGCGCTCATCGATGCCAAGGCCGACACGGCCAAGCAGATTGGTGCCGACTTTGCGATCTTCTCGGAACTTGAGGAAGGCCGCTTCCAATGGGATCACGAATGGCGACGGGTCGCCGACGATCCCGAAACCCGCGCAGGCTTTTTCCGTATGAATGATTTCGTCCGGCAAACGGTCGAGGGCACATCGATAGAAATCATCCCGTCGCCGGTGCCGGTCACTCGGGCGCATTTCGACAGTCACGCCAATGTAGCAGGCAATGAAGCGATTGCAGAAAATCTCTATCGCTACATTACGGCGCGGTACCCGGCGGTATTTGCGAAGTGAGTTAGAGTTTACGCTCGATCGCGTCCCAGATATCCGACTCCAGGCAGACGTCGTCGAAACGGTTAATCTCCTGCAGGCCCGTCGGTGAGGTCACGTTGATCTCGGTGATGTAACCGCCGATCACGTCGATGCCGACGAAGATCAAGCCGCGCGATTTCAGCTCCGGACCCAACGCCGCGCAGATCTCGCGTTCGCGGTCGGTCAGCATAGATTTCTCGGCGCGTCCGCCGACATGCATGTTGGAGCGCGCTTCGCCTTCCATCGGTACGCGGTTGGTCGCCCCTGCGACCTCGCCGTCGATCAGAATGATCCGTTTGTCGCCGGCGCGAACGTCCTTCAAGTAGGCCTGCACGATGATTGGCTCGCGATACATGCCGGTAAACATCTCGAGCAGCGAATTCAGGTTTTCGTCGCCTGGGGTAATGTGAAACACGCCGGCGCCGCCGTTGCCGAACAGCGGCTTGACGATGATGTCCTTGTACTCGTCCCGGAACGATTTGATGCGTGCCCTGTCCGACGCGATCAGGGTCGGGGGCATGAACTCGGCGAACCGCGTGACGAACAGTTTCTCGGGCGCGTTGCGGACTTCCCTGGGATCGTTGACGACGAGAGTCTCCGGGTGCACGTGCTCTAAAAGGTGTGTCGCGGTGATGTAGGACATGTCGAACGGTGGATCCTGGCGCATCAACACGACGTCGGTGTCGGATGCGAGGTCGATATTGATCGGCTCACCCAGCGTGAAATGATTGCCCTTCTCGCGCTTCAACGTCATCGGCTGCGCTGTCGCGACGACGCGGCCGTTCTGCATCGCCAGGTCACCCGGCAGATAATGGAAAAGTTGGTGCCCGCGCTTCTGCGCCTCGAGCGCCATCACGAAGGTGCTGTCACCACCGATGTCGATGCTGCTGACATGATCCATTTGAATGGCGACGCGAAGGCTCATGGATTTTTCCCCGGGGTATGATTGATGGCGAAGCTTTACCTAGGAAAGGCGGCCACGCAACTCTTGCAATAGGATGGACGTATTGTAGCGGGCGGTGTCGCCGGGCCCTAACCGAAGATAAGTCTCCAGCGCTTGGACTGCGTCATGCAACCGGTCAAGCCGCGCATTCATCAACCCGCATTCCCGCCACAGCGTCGGCTCATCGGGCGCAATTAATAATGACGTGTCGATAAGCGCCTTGGCGTCCTCCAGGCGGTGCGTCCTAAGAAGCATCGATTTGCGTCCGGCCAAGAGCCTGAGGAGCGCGGCTTGATCGTCCAGGGGTTGCAGCATCGCCGGCGTCAATTCGGCCTCGACACCGCTCGCGGCCTTGATGATGGTGCGAAGATCCGCCGGTTCCTGCGGCAGCAAATCCGCCGTGGGATCGAGAATGCATCGCTCTCCGAGACTCTGCAGGCGAAGCAGCATACGCCCGGGAATTTTCAGCAACTCGACCTGCCAGCCCAAACGCCGGGCGACGTCGGCATGCAGAATTGCCAAGGCCTCGCTTGCTCCTTCGCGGCAGTCGATCACCCGTGTCATCTCAAAACAATCCGCATCGACCGCCTCTGCGGTGCCCGTGCCATAGCCGTAATGACGGCAAATGATCTGCCGCAGCGCGTCGGCCATCTCTTCGACGGGCACCGGCTCGTTCCGGGCGCGCGCGTATGCTGCCACTTTGTCGGTAAGTTTTTGAAGATGCCGTTGGTAACGGTCAAAAGGTAGGGCTGGCCGGTCTAGTGCGCCGATCCAAACGGCGGCTTCGGCAACGGTCACCCCGGGGGCCGACCCTTGGCCGAACCTCTTCAGGTCTTCAGCAATCTCGGCACGTGTCTTCAAGACGCCTTGGGCTCCTTAATCCGCACGTGGCTGACCACCTGCTTGACGTACTTGATGCTGCGAGCGTGGTCGATGACGCGGTCGAGCTCTGCCTGACTTTGCGCGATGCCGATCAGGTAGATAACCCCGCCGACCGTCTCGATGGAATAATTGATGGCGAGGATATCGGCATCGAACGTCATTTTGCTGCTGAGTTGTCCGGTGATCCAACTATCGTTGGCGATATCGATCAAAGGGCTTTCGCTGACGTGAATTTCGTTGATGACATCTTTGACGCTCTCGACCGACCATGCCAGCCGCACAGCTTCCGCCCGCCGTTCTTCAGAATTCACGCGGCCAGTCAGCAGGACGCGGCCTTCGTAAACTTCGATGCCGACATCAATGAAAAGCTTGTCATCCGCCTGAACCATCGCGGTGCGGACCTTGGCCGCGGTACCGGTGTCTCGCGCCGTCCCTTTGAGGCCGCGCTCTGAATAGGCGGCGACGCCAGCCGTGGCGCCGGCACCGATCAGGGCGCCTGCACATCCCGACAAAGAGAGAGCCAGGACCGAGGCAACGGCCGTCATTTTGATGAGAGAGCGATGCTGAAGCATTTGCAGAATCCGTCGTGCGCATTTCGATTGGCTCATCCTTAGCATTGATCGCGGCAAAAATCAGGCGGAATTCAAAAAGACAGCTCGTCAGGTCCGCCAAGCGTCAACGGCATGGACGGGAAATTTTCCAGGGCGGATGGCGATGACGTCGAAGCGGGCATCGCAATTTCCATGCGCCGGGTGGGCCGCGAGAAAGCCGGCAGCTGACGCTGCGATACGTTCACGCTGCGCCGGTGTCACGGCGTTAAGCGCCTCTTCCAGTGTGCTCCGGGCCTTTACTTCGACGAATACGATCGTGCCGCCGCGCCGTGCGATCAGGTCGATTTCACCGCCGAGACCTTTGTAACGGTTGGCGAGAATCCGGTAGCCCTTGAGCCGCAGCCACCACGCGGCGAGCGTTTCAGCACGACGGCCTAGCTGCTCCGAGGCACGCCGGGTAGCGTCTGTCATGCCTCTCCGGCTTTCTTCAGTTCTAGCGCCCGATTGTAGACCTCGCGCTTGGAAAGGCCGGTCTCGAGTGCGATGCGTGCCGACGCTTCGCGGACACTCTCGGTCTCAAGTGCTAGTATGAGACGCGCGTCGAGATCGATTTCGCTATCCGCTTCCGGGTCCGGTGGACCGACGACCAGCGTAATCTCTCCTTTGGGAACGGGAGCGTCGGCGTAGTAAGTCGCGAGTGCCGATAGGCTCTCACGCCGCACTTCCTCGAACATTTTGGTCATCTCGCGGAGCACAGCGGCGGGACGGTCGCCGAAGATGTCGGCCATGTCGGCGAGGCAGGATGCTAACCGGGAGGGACTTTCCAAAAACACCAGCGACGAGGGAATATCGCGGAGCGGTCCGAGCCACGTGCGGCGCTTCGCCGATTTTGGCGGTGGAAAACCAGCATAAAAGAACCGGTCCGTCGGTAGTCCCGCCAGGACCAGGCCGTTGATAACCGAAGACGGTCCGGGGATGGCGTGGACAACGTGGCCGGCGTCGCGGACGGCAGCGATCAAGGCATAGCCGGGATCGTTGATAAGCGGTGTCCCGGCGTCGGAGACAAGCGCCACGATTTCGCCGGAATTGAGGTGTTGTATGATCACCGGCCCCGCTTTGTCGGCGTTGTGGTCATGATAGGAAACCAACCGTCCGGCCCCGATCCCATGCATGTTCAAGAGTTTTCGCGTGACCCGCGTATCCTCACAGGCGATAACGTCGGCGCCCCGCAAAACGGCGAGTGCACGCAGCGTGATATCCTGGGCATTGCCGATCGGTGTTGCGACGATATAAAGACCTCCAGCAAGTCGTGTCGCCGGTTTACTCGGTTCCGGCGAGACGCTACGGTCGTTCAATGGTAGAGGTCCCGATGACTGACCCCCGTTCCTTTCCGTATCGCCGTTCGACTTCCCGTCGCCGCTGGCGGGTGGTGGCGGCATGTGCTTGCTTCCTCACGTTGCTGGTCGGGTGTCAGCAAACCGCAAACGTCGAGGGCGGGCAAGGGTCGCCGATGATTGCCGGGCCGGGAACGTCCGGTACCGCCGAGCAAACCGCACCGTCGCAACAGCTTCCACCGGTCTCTGGACCCCGCGTAGCCCCCTCGACCGAATATCCGCAGTCGGCGCCGCGCGCCCGTGCCGGCGAACCGTTGCCGTCCTTGGCGGAACTTCTGAACCGTCCCTACGATCCCAATGCGCCGCAAAGTCAGGTTTTGACCTCGACCGTCCCGGCGGCGCGATTGGATGCCGTCCGTGTTGCGATTTTGTTGCCGCTCACCGGCCCGGCAGCGAAGCTCGGCAATTCCATGCTCAATGCGGCGCAATTGGCGTTATTCCAATTTGCCGACGACCGCTTCGAACTGCTGCCGCACGATACGGGCGGCACACCTGAAGGGGCCCTGGCCGCTGCGCAGCTCGCCATCGGCGACGGCGCGCAACTGATTCTCGGACCGTTGTTGTCCGGCTCGGTTCAGGCTGTCGGCCCGATGGCGCGGGCCGCCAACGTGCCCGTGGTAGCCTTTTCGAGCGACCGTACGGTCGGTGGCGACGGTGTCTACGTGATGGGCTTTCTGCCGAGTGCAGAAACACAGCGGGTCGTCGGATTCGCCGCATCGCGCGGCTTAATTCGCATCGGCCTGTTAGCGCCCGATAACGCATATGGGGCGGCTGTGTTGCAGGCGATGCAATCAAGTGCCCTAAACCGTGGCATGGAGGTGACGCGGGCGCGGCTCTATGATCCGACGGCGGAGGACTTTACCGCCGTCGTTCGTGAGATTTCTGATTTCGACCTGCGGAAGAGAGAACTGGAACGCCAGATCGCCGAACTGCAGGGCAAGGAAGACGAGCTTTCGAAAAAGACTCTTGAGCGCTTGGAGAAACTGCAAACCGCCGGCGATCTTCCGTTCGATGCACTAATGGTCGCCGACGGCGGCAAGCGGCTGCAGCAGATCGCGGCGTTGCTACCGTTTTTCGATGTCGATCCGGCGGTGGTTCAGATTCTCGGTACTGGCCAATGGGACGTGCCGGGCCTCGGCAATGAACCGGCCCTGGTGGGCGCCTGGTTTGCGGCACCGGAGCCGACGGCGCGTCGGGATTTCGTTGCCGAGTATGAAAGTACCTACGGAAATGCGCCGGAGCGACTGGCGACATTAGCATACGATGCGACGGCTTTGGCCGCGGTTCTAGCACAGCCGAAAACGGGGCCTGACTTCTCGACGAGTTCTTTGGCGTCTCCCAGCGGCTATTGGGGGCGGGACGGTATCTTCCGCCTCACGCCAGCCGGGGTGACGGAACGTGGGCTCGCGATCCTTGAGGTTACGCGTCGCTCGAGCCGCGTCATCGACCGTGCACCGGAAACCTTCCAGAACGCCATCAACTAAGTTCTCATTCATGCAAAGATTGCATGACGGTCATGCTATGGCGCCGTTGGTGGCGAAGTATGCCGAAGCGTAGAATCTACTCGTTGCCGGCATATACGACCGGTACCTTTTTTATGAGCAATAGAATGTCTGCCCTTAAGGGTTTGTGGACCATTCGGCTTGCGCCGATCGGCACCGCCGTGATGGTCACGTTGTTGGTTGTTTCGACGCTCGGCCTAATTGCATTGGTGACGGTATGGACGGCGCTTGACCTTCTGGATGCATCGAGACCGGTGATTTGGAGTGCTGAAACCGTGGCCGCGATTATCGTTGCGATCCCGTGTATCAGGTTCGGCATCAGTGTCTGGCAGGTCGAACGCGGCGTGCATTCCTAACTAAGCAGTTTTGCGGTTACCGCGTTGAGGGTCAGACGGCCGGCTGGCGTGGTGCGGATATGCATGCCATCTCGCTGAAGAAGGCCGCCGTCCACAAGTTGTTGCAGACCTTCTGCATCGACAACATCCGCTAACGTTGTGTCGAGGTGGATGCCCTCGCTCAGCCGCAAGCCCATCATGATGTATTCGCGGGCCCGATCCCGGATGGAGAGCGGGCGTCGCTTGGCACTACCATGCCCTTCGGTCTTGATCTTCTCGAGCCAGCGGACGGGGTTGTGAATCTGATGCGTGCCCAATGTCTGCCCGTCGATGGTGACGCGCCCATGCGCGCCGGGCCCGGCGCCGATGTAATCGCCGCCGCGCCAACAGGTCAAATTATGGCGGCTCTCTTCGCCGGGCCGCGCGTGGTTCGAGACTTCATAGGCGGGCATCCCCGCTTCGGCTAAAACCTCGTTCGTCATGTCGAACATATCCGCTGCGAGATCTTCGTCTACGCCCGTGACCTTCTGTTTGGCGAATGGCGTGCCGCTCTCAATGGTCAGCTGATAGAGCGATAAGTGCCCGGCCGCCTGCTTCAGGCTTTCGCCCAATTGCGCCTGCCACGATAACAAGGATTGACCGGGCAGCGCATACATCAGATCGAACGTTACCCGCTCGAAAACCTCCTGCGCGCGGGAAAGAGCAGCGAAACCTTCCGCGCCGGTGTGCGTGCGCCCCAAGAATGAGAGGGCGCCGTCGTCAAAAGACTGTATGCCGAGCGACAGCCGGTTGATGCCGGCGCGTCGAAAAGCCGCAAGCCGCCCGGTTTCCGCCGAAGTTGGATTGGCTTCGATGGTGATCTCGGCATCTGGGCTCAGCGACCATAGTTTCGAAACCGAATCGATCAGCGCGCCGGCTGTCTCGGGTGGCATCAGGGACGGCGTCCCGCCTCCGAAATAGACGGAAGTTACGGTGCGGCCTGGGGTATCGGTCGCATAGTTTGCAAGATCGGCAATTAGGCCGTCGCGCCAAGCGGCCTGATCGATGTCGCGTGCCGCGTGAACATTGAAATCGCAGTAGGGGCAGACCGTTTCACAGAACGGCCAATGAATGTAGACCGCGAAGCCGGGGGCGCCGCTCACGCCTTGTCCGAAAAGCAAGCCGCGACGAGTTTCCGAAACGCGTCGGCGCGGTGAGACATGCTGTGTTTCCGTATCGGATCCATTTCCGCGAACGTGATCTCTTCGCCTTCCGGGACGAAGATCGGATCGTAACCGAATCCTTTATCGCCCCTGGGCGGCCATGTGATCTCGCCTTCGACGAATCCTTCGAACACCTCGGTTGTGCCGTCGGGCCAGGCCAGTGCCAGAACGCAGACGAAATGGGCCGAGCGGTCTTCGGCTCCGCGCATCAGTTCTTCGACTTGCGCCATGGCCTTGTCGAAGTCTTTTTCGGGGCCGGCCCAGCGCGCCGAATAGATGCCGGGGGCACCGCTCAGCGACGAAACCGCAAGCCCCGAATCGTCGGCCAATGCCGGCAATTTTGCAGCGTTTGTAGCGGCTTCCGCCTTTAGTTTCGCATTCGCAACGAATGTGTCGCCGGTTTCTTCGGGTTCTGGTAAGCCTAGTTCGCCGGCGGATTTGACGACAACCCCGAAGGGCGCCAGGAGCTCCGCGATCTCGCGAACCTTACCAGCGTTGTGGCTGGCGATAATAAGAGTGTCTTCCGTGAACCGCCGCGCCATGGTCGTCTCTTACTTCCCGAGCGCCGCCGTCTGCAGGGCGGATAGTTCGCCGATGCCTTTCTTGGCGAGGCGCATCAGCTCCATGAAAGCCTCTTCGGAAAACGGGTCGGCTTCTGCTGTGCCTTGGATTTCGACGATGCCGCTCTTGCCGGTCAGCACGAAGTTGGCATCCGCTTCGGCGGACGAGTCTTCGGCATAATCAAGATCGAGGACCGGTGTGCCTTGATAAATACCGCAGGAAATCGCCGCGACGCTATCGATCAGCGGAATGCTCTGGATGATGCCGAGGTCGATGCAGCGCTCGAAAGCCCGGTAGAGCGAGCAATAAGCGCCGGTGATGGAGGCGGTGCGGGTGCCGCCATCCGCCTGCAGAACGTCGCAGTCGAGCTTGATCTGAATCTCACCCATGGCCTTGAGGTCGGTAACGGCACGAAGCGAGCGGCCAATCAGGCGTTGGATTTCCTGGGTGCGGCCCGATTGCTTACCGCGCGCGGCTTCGCGGTCGGTGCGGGTGTGCGTCGAGCGCGGCAACATGCCGTACTCCGCCGTCACCCAGCCCTTGCCGGAATCCCGCATCCATGGCGGCACGCGTTGTTCGACCGAAGCCGTGCACAGCACATGCGTGTCGCCGAACTTGGCGAGGCAGGAGCCTTCGGCATGTTTGGCGAAATCCATTTCCAGGGTGACATCGCGTAGTTGGTCGGGCTGGCGGCCGCTCGGGCGCATATTTAGGTCTCCGTCGGTTAAGGCGCGGCAAAGCTAACCCGGCTCCAGGCGGGCGTAAAGTGACGCGGCTATGAAGCACTCAATATCCGCGCGGCTTGAATTGACGGCGCGCCGGACCGAAACTACCTAACGCTCCGGTGCCAATGGGCCAATGAATGAGATGAAACCATGATCGCGGCATTGAACGAACGTTCGCGGGAAATTTTTAGGATGATCGTCGAGGCGTACTGCGAAACCGGCGATCCCGTCGGCTCGCGCACGATCTCGCGGCAAATGGCGCAGGCGCTATCGCCGGCGACGATCCGCAACGTCATGGCGGACCTGGAGGACGCGGGCCTTTTATTTTCGCCGCACACCTCCGCCGGACGGCTGCCCACAGAAGCCGGTCTCAGGCTGTTTGTCGACGGCATTCTGGAGGTCGGCAATATCTCCGCCGAAGAGCGTAAGCGCATCGAAGAGCATTGTGCCAGCCGCTCCAAGAGCGTCGATCAGGTTTTGGAGGAAGCGACCTCGACGCTTTCGGGCCTGACCGGTTTTGCCAGCGTCGTCTATGCGCCAAAGACCGACAGCCCCTTGAAGCATATTGAATTCGTCAATCTCAGCCCGGGCCGCGCGCTGGTCGTGCTCGTCACCGAGAGCGGCGTCGTCGAGAACCGACTGATCGAGGTGCCGATGAGCGTGCCGCCGTCGGCGCTCGTCGAGGCAACCAACTATTTGAGTGCGCGCCTTGTCGGGCGCACGCTGAAGGAAGCGCACGAACAAATTTTGCAGGAGCTGGAAGCGCACCGCGTGCAGCTCGATGACCTGACGCAACGCGTTGTCGAGAGTGGTCTCGCGACGTGGTCGGGCGGCAGCGGCCAGGACGCCGAAGGCACGCTGATCGTGCGTGGTCAGGCGCGTCTCTTAGAGGACGTAACGGCGTTGACGGACCTGGAACGCATCCGCTCTTTGTTCGGAGCGCTCGAGACCAAAAGGGAGATGCTGAAGTTCCTGACCCTTGCGGATAGCGCCCAAGGAGTCCAAATCTTCATCGGAGCGGACAACAATCTCTTCAACCTTGCCGGTTGTTCGATGATCGTCGGTCCGTACCGCAACGAGACGAATAGCATTGTCGGTGCGATCGGCGTGATCGGCCCGACTCGGA
>Ga0181606_10005229_pt1 | contig 10721 bp, 8 predicted proteins | sample 041ome_10_FD_132994 | JGI IMG/M metagenome (GOLD analysis project Ga0181606, IMG submission 132994) | Coastal salt marsh microbial communities from the Groves Creek Marsh, Skidaway Island, Georgia - 041412US metaG (megahit assembly) | ecosystem: Environmental > Aquatic > Marine > Intertidal zone...
ATCAGCGACAATTCACCGTTGCTGACGCCCGAATTCGGTGGCAGCCCTGACAACGCGTTTTTTGATCCTGAATTTGTCGACGCCTTCGAAGTGGGCCTGAAGACCACGCTGCTGGATGGCGCGATGCAAATCAATGCGGCCGGTTTCTACTATGACTACTCTGATTTCCAGCAGCCGCAGATCGTTAACGTGACCTCCAAGAACGTCAACGCCGATGCCGAAATCACCGGCCTTGAGTTGGACGTGTTGTTTGCCATCACCCCCAACCTCATCTCGTCGTTCTCAGGCGGCTGGTTGGACACCGAGATCGGCGAGTTCTGGAGCGTGGATACGGCTAACCCCAATGCCACCTCTCAGGCGGATCTTGCTCGTGACCCGACTCTGGCGACCGTTGGTGTGGTCAGTGTCAATGGCGTGAACTTCATTCCCGGTGCTGATGCAACGGGTCAACGCGGACGTTGTGAAACGGCGGCCCCCAACCCTTGTTACGGCTACATGCAGAACCAGCAGGGCAACCAGATTGCGGGTTCTCCTGAGCTCAACTACAACATTGGTCTCGCGTACACCTTGCCAATGGGCAAAGTCGACATGACGCTATCTACCAACTATTACTGGCAAGATGAGTTCTACGCATCGAACTTCAACAACATCTCGAACCTCGTAGATGATTGGTCGATGTGGAATGCCAGCGCGCGTTTTGCGGGTGAGAATTGGTACTTCGAAGCGTGGATCAAGAATATTGAAGATAACGATAACGTCACCGGTCACTACCTGACGTCGTCTGTATCGTCTTTGTTCACGAACCAGTTCATTCTGGATCCGCAGACCTACGGCATCAGCCTCGGTTATCAGTGGTAAGCTGATTCAACATCAAAAAACCCGGCCTTGAGCCGGGTTTTTTGTTTCTGGGGAGTGGTTATTTTGGGGGATAGACCATTGGAGGGCGAATCCGTCTGAGTAACGCCAGATGTTTGCTGTCCGGGAGAGCACTGTCGCCTGATGATAACGCCTGAGACACCTGCGCGCTGTCGATGCCGGCCACCGCTTTGAGTAGCAAAATGCTGACTATGCAGCCTTGGAGCGAGTTTTGGCTTTCGCCTTGGTTTTGGCCTTAGGCCTCGCTTTTGCCAACGACTCGCCGGTCACCTTTTGCGTACTTGCGCCCAGAAGCGGTGCGAGAAAGCGCCCAGTATGAGAGGCCTCATTCTCGGCCACAGTCTCGGGCGTGCCGGTGGCGATGATCTGGCCGCCACCGGAACCGCCCTCTGGGCCGAGGTCGATCAGCCAGTCGGCGGTTTTGATGACGTCGAGGTTGTGCTCAATGATGACCACGGTGTTACCGCCATCTCTCAAGCGATGCAGTACCTCTAGCAGCTGGCGGATATCCTCAAAGTGCAAACCCGTGGTGGGCTCGTCGAGAATGTAAAGGGTATTACCGGTATCTCGTTTGGAGAGCTCTCTAGACAGCTTGACCCGCTGCGCCTCGCCGCCAGACAACGTAGTAGCAGCCTGCCCGAGGCGAATATAGGAGAGTCCCACGTCCATCAGCGTCTGCAGTTTGCGATGAATAGCCGGCACGGCCTCAAAGAAGGACAGCGCATCTTCCACGGTGAGATTCAATACCTCGGAGATATTCATGTCCTTGAATTTAATTTCCAGCGTCTCTCGGTTGTAGCGCTTTCCCTTGCATACGTCGCAGGGCACATAAATATCGGGCAGAAAGTGCATCTCGACTTTGGTGACACCGTCGCCCTGACAGGCCTCACAGCGCCCTCCGCGGACGTTAAAGCTGAAGCGGCCCGGTTTATAGCCCCGCGAGCGAGCCTCCTGAGTTCCTGCAAACAGCTCCCTGATGGGGGTGAAGATGCCGGTATACGTAGCCGGGTTGGAGCGAGGGGTACGGCCGATTGGGCTCTGATCAATATCGATGCACTTATCGAGCTGTTCTAACCCTGAGATGCCGTCATGAGCCGCGGCTTTGAGGGTGGTGGCGCCGTTCAGCGCCGTAGCGGCCAGCGGATATAGCGTGCCGTTGATCAACGTGGATTTGCCTGACCCTGATACGCCGGTGACGCAGGTCAGCAGCCCCAGCGGGAGTATGAGTTCAACGTCCTGCAGGTTATTGCCCCGCGCGCCATTGATGACGATGCGCCGCTTGGGGTCGACGGATTGGCGGCGGGAGGGAACGGTGATCGATCGCTTTCCCGACAGATAAGCGCCCGTCAGGGAGTCGGGGTGTTCAGTGATGTTTTTCATGGAACCAGCCACCACGACCTCTCCGCCGTGAACACCGGCACCGGGGCCTATGTCGATAATGTGGTCGGCGCTGCGAATGGCATCCTCGTCGTGTTCAACGACCAGTACGGTGTTGCCAAGATCGCGCAGATGAATCAGCGTTTTCAACAGCCGCTCGTTATCGCGCTGATGCAAGCCGATGGAGGGTTCATCCAAAATGTACATGACGCCCACGAGGCCGGCGCCGATCTGACTGGCCAGACGAATGCGCTGCGCTTCTCCGCCAGAGAGCGTCTCGGCACTGCGATCCAGCGTCAGGTAGTTGAGCCCTACATCGACCAGAAAACGATAGCGGGCGCGCAGTTCCTTGAGAATTTTGTCAGCGATTTCGCCCTCGCGACCTGTCAGTTCCAGCGCATCAAAGTACGCTTGCGCGTCACCGACAGGCAGAGAAGTGATACTGGGTAGCGTCCTGCCGTCGACGTAGACATTGCGGGCGTCAGCGCACAGTCGGGTGCCTTCGCAGGTTTTACAGGCTGCTGTGGAGACATACTTGGCGAGTTCATCGCGCACGGAGGATGACTCGGTCTCGCGATAGCGGCGGTCCATATTGGGTATCACGCCCTCGAACACGTGACGCCGTTTGAAGACGGTGCCGCGGTCATTCACGTAAGAAAATTCGATTTCCTCGCCGTCACTCCCATACAAAATAATATCGCGGTGTTGCTGGGACAGCTTGTCAAAAGGCTTTTCCATGTCGAAGCCGTAGTGCTTCGACAGCGAACGCAGCAGGTGAAAGTAATACACGTTGCGCCGATCCCATCCCCTGATGGCCCCCTCAGCGAGACTGGCCTCGGGGTGGAGCACCACCCGGTCTTCATCAAAAAATTGTTTGACACCCAAACCGTCGCAGCTATTGCATGCACCGGCCGGGTTGTTGAAAGAGAATAACTTGGGCTCAAGCTCGTCAATGGAATGCCCGCAGCTGGGACAGGCGTAGCGGGCCGAGAAGAGCGTCTCAGGGCCATCACCCTCCATGGGTGCAATGGCTGCCACACCGTCGGTCAGCTCCAGCGCGGTCTCGAAGGATTCCGCGAGCCGCAGTTTGAGATCGTCACGGACCTTGAATCGGTCAACGACCACATCAATTCGGTGCTTTCGTTTTTTATCGAGCGCCGGCACGTCGTCGAGATCAACGACGATGCCATCGACCCGCACCCGGATGAATCCCGCGGCACGCATCTGCTCGAAAACGTGCAGATGTTCGCCTTTTCGGTCGCGCACGACCGGGGCCAGCAGCATTAGCTTGCTGCCCTCGGGCAATGACATAACAGCATCCACCATCTGCGTCACGGTCTGGGCTTTCAGTGTGACGCCATGGGTAGGACATCGTGGGTCCCCGACCCGGGCAAAAAGGAGCCTCAGGTAGTCGTAGATTTCGGTGATGGTGCCCACGGTGGAGCGGGGATTGTGAGACGTTGATTTCTGCTCGATGGAAATCGCCGGCGACAAACCTTCAATGTGGTCAATGTCGGGCTTTTCCATCATCGACAGGAACTGGCGCGCGTAGGTAGACAGCGACTCGACGTAGCGCCGCTGCCCCTCGGCATAGAGGGTGTCGAAGGCCAAGGAGGATTTACCCGAGCCCGAAAGCCCCGTGATCACCACCAGCTTGTCGCGGGGAATGTCGAGATCGATATTCTTCAGGTTGTGGGTTCGCGCGCCGCGTACCTCGATGGTATCCATGTCCCGACCTGCCAAAACGATGCCAATCAGTCAGTATACGAGGATCTGGCGGTCACGGACTGACCCGTCCGCTTTTTGACCGCGTGTTACACTGGACGCCCCGCGTAGGCGACAGATCCGTGTTAGCCAAAGAACCTTTTTCTGCCACAGAACGACGCGCTGTAATGGGGCTCGCCAGCCTGTACTGCCTGAGAATGCTGGGACTGTTCATGGTCCTGCCGCTGTTCGCCGTCTATGCACAGGAACTTGCGGGCGCCAACGCGGCCAGCATTGGCTTGGCGCTGGGTGCCTATGGGCTGACTCAGGCTGCGTTGCAGGTGCCACTGGGCTGGCTATCTGATCAAATCGGCCGCAAACCCGTTATCGTTGCCGGTCTCAGCCTTTTGGTTATGGGTAGTCTGGTCGCGGCTATGGCGGACACCTTGGTCGGATTGGCGGTCGGGCGTCTGCTGCAGGGCTCGGGCGCAATTGCATCGGCAACTATGGCGCTAGCCGCTGACTACACCCGCATTGAACAACGCACAAAAGCTTCTGCCATCATTGGCGCCAGCATTGGTATTTCCTTCGCTTTGGCGCTGGTGATCGGACCGGTATTGGCGGCCTGGGGCGGGTTACCACGGGTTTTCGAAGTGACGGCCGCCATGGGTGGGCTGGGACTGCTGGTTGTGTTGTTCTGGCTGCCTCCGACGCCCCAGCTCAGTGAGGGTGGTCAGGCGCATATTGCAGACCGAGATCGACTGGGGGAGGCCCTGTGGGGTCGTGGTTTGGGCATCCTTCACGCGAGTATCTTCTGCCTTCACTTGTTACTGATGGCCGCTTTTACGGCCATTCCAGGCGTCATGACGCAACAGGTCGGGCTGGGTCCCGAGCATCACGCCTGGGTGTATTTGGCAACACTGTGCGGAGCGCTACCGGGTGTGGCGATTTTGATCAGGAGACGCCGGGAACTGGAAGATCCCCGACCGCTGCTGGCACTGACTGTCGTGCTGACAGTATCGGGTTTGGTGATGGCACTTTGGGCGACCTCTTTGATGACGCTGGGCTTGGGGCTGGTGTTGTTCTTTGCCGGCTTCACCGCGCTAGAGACGATCCTGCCGGCGCTGGTTTCCATTTTTGCGCCCACCTCACTGCGCGGGACGGCGATGGGTGTTTTCTCGAGTGCCCAGTTCCTTGGGGTGTTCTCGGGGGGATTGGTAGGCGGTAACGCATTGCATTGGGGCGGCGCGCTTGGATTGATGTCGGTGCTCGGGTTGCTGACCTTTTTCTGGTTGACGGCGCTCTGGCGTTATGGGCGTACCCCTGCCGTCGCCTGAAGCGTCATATGCCCCAGAATGATGTACCCGAGAACCCGCAGCGTTGTTATAGTCCTGTGACAGAGAACAGGCACCTGCACCGGCAAAGAAAGCCTCACCGGGTGTAGCGCAAGCGCAACAACGGAGAACCTCATGGCCTCACGCGGCATTAACAAAGTCATTTTGGTTGGCAATTTGGGCAACGATCCCGAGCATCGGGTACTGCCTTCGGGTGGCGGTGTGACCAATATCAGTTTGGCGACATCTGAAAGCTGGCGGGACAAGAATACCGGCGAGCAGCAAGAGCGCACCGAGTGGCACCGGGTGGTATTTTTTAATCGCTTGTCAGAAATTGCCGCGGAGTATTTGCGTAAGGGCTCGAAGGTCTATGTCGAGGGCTCGCTGCGGACGCGCAAGTGGCAGGACCAGTCCGGTCAGGATCGCTACACGACCGAAATTGTCGCGCAGGAGATGCAAATGCTCGACAGCCGCAACATGGCGTCTGACGGGGGTGGGTATCAGAGTGCACCTGCGGCCAGTGCGCCCGCGGCGGCTGCGGCGGACCCCGCACCAATCGATTTCCCGGAAGACGATATTCCTTTCTAACCACGATTCACCTTGTTCAGGGTTGGGGACGGACTGACATCCCATGCGCGTATTGGTTTTGGGCCTCGACTCTCCCTTGGGCTATTCGCTACGCTCCTTTGCCGCACCGCTAATGCGTCACGAAATCGTGGGCGTCGATATGGATGCCACGCGGTGGCGTCGCGAGCGACAGGTGAAAAAGCTGATTCGCCGTCAGCCAATCGACCTCATCCTCGATGCCAGACTGGTCACCCAGATTGACGGTGTAGACCCGGTCGGGCACCCGGACGTGGAGCGAACGCGGTGGCTGGCGGAGCTCTCAGCGCGGGATCGGGTCAGCTACCTGTATTTGTCGAGTGCTCGGGTATTCTCAGGGGCGCTCACCCGTGCCTACCGCGAGACAGACCAGCCTGACGCCAACGACGCCGTCGGTAAAACACTGGTCGAAGTCGAGACGTTGCTAACAGAATCACTTGAAGACGTTTTTATCTTGAGACTAGGGCTCATGTTTGGTGGCCGGCGGCCCAATCCTCTCGCGCGAGCGCTGGATGCGTTGGCGCGCGGTGATCGCGTGAAAGTGAGTGAACAGGTGAGAGCTAGTCCGGTGCACGTTGCAGAAGTCGCCCGTGTCATCCATGGCATTATTGATCAGATGGGGGCCGGTGCGCCCCGCTCGGGTCTGTATCACTACAGTGGAGTGGGGGAGGTGAACGCCTACTCGTTCATGGAAACGGTGCTAGCCAATGCATCGCAATATGAACCGTTCAAAGACGCACGCGAACTGATGGATCTGACAGAGAGCCGGGAGGGTCGGCCAACCAGCCTGAGTCTCGACTGCGCCGAGATCCGTCATCAGTTCGGGATACAGCAGCTCAGCTGGCGGGAGTTTGTTCCGCGCGCGGTTCGCCGCTACATTGACCTTTATGTGGATGCTTAAGAGGAGTCTGGGGTGAGCACAGCACTGAACGTGGCTGTTTTAACAGTCAGTGATACCCGGACACCCGATACGGATACCTCCGGGGCGTTTCTTGAAGAAGCGCTGTTGGCTGCGGGCCATCAAATCGCAGATCGCCAGATCGTAGTCGATGATATCTACCAGTTGCGCGCGATCGTGTCTCGCTGGATTGCTGACCCAGGAGTCGAAGTGGTGTTAACGACGGGCGGCACGGGTTTTTCGGGTCGCGACTCCACGCCCGAGGCGCTGTTACCCCTATTCGATAAGACCATCGATGGTTTTGGTGAGGTATTTCGGGCGATCAGTCTGAGCGAAATTGGCTCGTCGACTGTTCAGTCGAGAGCGCTGGCGGGGATGGCCAACGGCACCGTTATTTTTTGTATGCCGGGTTCCACGGGAGCCTGCCGAACGGCTTGGGAGGGCGTATTGAGAGACCAGCTCGACAGTGAGCACCGCCCCTGTAACTTTGTTGGGGTATTGCGGGGTCACTGAACGGTGGCGTTGACACCCTTATCAGAGGCGCTTGACCAGATTCTGGCCACTGCGGATGCCGTGCCGGAGATCGAGTGGGTGTCGCTCGAAAACGCGCTCTGGCGGTATGCCGCGGAACCGGTCACTTCCGGCCTTGCCGTGCCCCCTGCCGATAATAGCGCCATGGATGGTTATGCCGTTCAGACAGCAACAGTTCCGGGCGAATTGGTGATTAGCCAGCGGATTCCCGCGGGGCACGCACCTGTCGCGCTCGAGCCGGGCACAGCCGCCCGCATTTTCACCGGTGCCGAAATTCCTCCCGGCGCCGACGCTGTGATCCTGCAGGAGGACACCGAGAGCGCTGGCGGGCACGTGCGATTCCCTGCTGCCCAACCGGGGCAGCATATCCGCCGCCAAGGCAGTGACATCCGGCCGGGTGATGAATTGATTCCTCGGGGGCATTGCATCAAGCCTCAGGACATGGGGTTGCTGGCCTCGGTCGGCATTGACGTCGTTGGTGTCTTTCGGCCTCTTAAAGTTGCCGTGCTGACCACGGGAGACGAGTTGCGCGAGCCTGGCAGCGGGGAACTGGCGCCGGGCCAAATTTTTAACAGCAATCGCTTTAGTCTGGGGGCCCAGATCCAGGCGCTTGGCATGATCGTCGCGGATTTGGACAATATTCCCGATGATCCTGACCGGATCGGCGAGGCGTTGGAGCGCGCCGCCTCCGTTGCTGACTGCATTGTCACGGCAGGTGGCGTTTCGGTGGGGGAGGAAGACCATGTTCGGGGTCAGATTGAGAAGCGAGGCAAGTTGTCGCTTTGGAAGCTGGCTATTAAGCCTGGGAAACCGCTGGCATTTGGCGAGGTGGCGGGCACTCCTATCTTCGGACTGCCGGGCAATCCGGTATCGGCGTGGATGACCTTCGCGATGGCGGCCAAACCCTGGCTGATCCGGCGGCAGGGTGGGTGTGTCCCGGCGTTACCCCGTTTTCCGGTGCAGGCTGATTTCGAGCTGCCTCGCCCGGGCACCCGTGAAGAATTTTTGCGTGTTCGTCTGGCGGGGGCTGGGACCTCAATGCGCGCGACGTTGACGGGTAGCCAGAGCTCAGGGGTACTGAGTAGTCTCAGTCAGGCGGAGGGCATCGCGGTCATTGCACCGGGGGTCACGGTCGCTGTGGGGGATTGGTTGCCGGTGATTCCCGTATCGGCGCTGTTGGGCCCGGACTCCGCCTGATACCGGATTTTAGTCGTTAAAGCGGCGGAAGATCAGCGTGGCATTGGTGCCGCCAAAGCCAAAGCTGTTTGACATCACCTGATTGAGTCCCGCCTGATCAATCCGTTCTCTGGCGATCGGCATGCCTTGGGCGCCCTCATCGAGACTCTCGATATTGGCAGAGGCGGCCACGAAGTCGTCCTGCATCATGAGCAGGGAGTAGATGGCCTCTTGCACGCCGGCAGCGCCTAACGAGTGCCCCGAGAGTGATTTGGTTGACCCAATGACGGGGGCATTCTCGCCAAATACCGTGCGCATCGCGTTGAGTTCCTGAATATCCCCTGCAGGCGTGCTGGTACCGTGGGCGTTGACGTAGTCGATCTTGCCTTCCAGCCCCGCCATCGCCTGTTGCATGCAACGCACGGCCCCCTCTCCTGAGGGCGCCACCATGTCGTAGCCGTCCGATGTCGCGCCGTATCCAACAAGCTCTGCAAGGATGGTGGCACCCCGCGCTTTGGCATGGCTTAACGACTCAACCACGAGCATGCCGCCGCCGCCGGCAATCACGAAGCCATCCCGATCGGCATCGTAGGCGCGTGAGGCACGTTCAGGCGTCTCGTTATATTGGCTTGAGAGTGCGCCCATGGCGTCAAACAGCACGCTCATGGTCCAGTGCAATTCCTCGCCCCCTCCTGCGAACACTACATCCTGCTTGCCCAGCTGGATCAGTTCCATGGCATTGCCGATGCAGTGCGCGCTGGTGGAGCAGGCAGAGGAGATCGAATAGTTGACGCCTTTGATTTGGAATGGCGTGGCCAGACAGGCTGACACGGTGCTACCCATGGTTTGCGTGACACGATAAGGCCCCACGCGGCGAATGCCACGGTCGCGCAAAATATCGGCAGCCTCGACTTGATTGGCAGACGAGGCGCCGCCCGAGCCGGCGATGATACCGGTGCGCGGATGAGAGATTTCAGATTCAGTCAGGCCTGCCTGCGCAATCGCCTGTTGCAGACTGAGGTAGGCGTAGCCTGCAGCATCGCCCATAAAACGCCACTGTTTTCGATCGATATGCTCTGACAGGTCGATGTGCGGAGTCCCGGCGATCTGGGAGCGCATGCCGGCCTCGATATGGTCCTGTCGCAGCGAAATGCCTGATCGCCCGCTGTAGAGCGCGGCGCGCACGGTGGTTGTGTCATTACCCAGACAGGAAATGATGCCAGCACCGGTGATGACCACCCGTTCGGTCATTACATCGACTCCGTATTCTGGAATAGGCCGACTCTCAGGTCTGATGCCGTGTAGATGGTTTCACCATCGACGGAGACGGAGCCGTCAGCAATACCCATGACCAACTTGCGCTCGATAACGCGCTTCATGTGGATGTGGTAGCGCACCTTTTGGTGCGTGGGCAGGATCTGGCCGGTGAACTTCACTTCTCCACACCCCAGTGCACGACCTCGGCCCGGATTACCGCGCCAGCCAAGAAAAAACCCGACCAGTTGCCACATGGCGTCCAACCCCAGGCAGCCGGGCATGACCGGATCGCCGGGAAAGTGGCAGCCAAAGAACCACAGGTCCGGGTGAACATCTAGCTCAGCGATTAGCTCGCCCTTGTCTGCCGAGCCGCCTTCAGAGCTGATGTGAGTGATGCGGTCCACCATCAGCATATTGTCAATCGGCAATTGCGCGTTGCCGGGTCCGAACAGTTCCCCGAGGCCGCAGGCAACCAGCTCGGCTTTTTCGTAACGAGACTGCGGAACGAAAGGTGTGGGCTCGGACATTCGGGTCGGTTTCCGGTCAGGTGGGACGGCGAGGGCGTGGGGTACGCGGAGGATCGCCGGGGTGATCTTCGAGTGAGAGATTGTAGTGGAACGCCTGATTGCGTTCCAGCGGCGTTTCTGTTGTCGTCGGGGCGTGTATTCCAGAAAACGTAGACCGCGTGAGACGACTGCAGTAACCCCAGTGCCCCCTCGGTTTCCCGGCTCTTGTGGCTCATTCAGCACTTATCAGGCTTCGGTTGATCGCGCATGCCTTGGGCTAAGCTCGCTGTGCTGTGACGCCTTGTCCGGTGTCACACTCGAGGCACTTCCAGCGACTAGGCTGAATGTGCCCCTACTGTGCAGGCAGCCATTGTGCCTTTTGACTGGATCTGGATAGCTATGCTCGGGGTGACGTGACACCCGTGTTCCAGTAGCATCTCGGCTCTCTTATAGACCTAC
>Ga0181606_10005234_pt1 | contig 10717 bp, 10 predicted proteins | sample 041ome_10_FD_132994 | JGI IMG/M metagenome (GOLD analysis project Ga0181606, IMG submission 132994) | Coastal salt marsh microbial communities from the Groves Creek Marsh, Skidaway Island, Georgia - 041412US metaG (megahit assembly) | ecosystem: Environmental > Aquatic > Marine > Intertidal...
CGCATCCACATATCTGGACAATACCTGTGCGGTATCGCCAATCGTCTCACCGCGCGATAGTTGCATATCGCTGGAGGTTAGCACAAGAGGCGTGCCGCCAAGCTGTTTAACACCGACCTCAAACGAAATTCGGGTCCGCGTTGAGCTCTTCTCAAAAATCATTGCTATGGTTTTGCCTAGCAGTGGTGTTGGCGATATCACCCCTGATTTCATCTTATGTGCTAATAGCAGGATATTTCTTAACGCTGCACTACTGTAATCTGCAATATCAATAAAATTTGCCGACATAATCTATGTCCTTTGATTAATTCATTTAATTATTATTGGGTGCTAACTTCCAATAAGCAGGCGCTCAAAGCATCACATAATATATCTACCTCTGAATGTGTTATAATCAGTGGCGGTAATATGCGAAGTGTATTCAAACCTGCTGGTACCGTTAAAACCATTTTGGCTCTTAACATGGTGCTTAATTCCGCTGCGGGCAGACGCTCATTCAAACCAATGCCACGCAAGAGCCCAAGACCCTTAATTTCATTGATAAGATTTGGATAGGTTCCAGCTATTTCAGTTAAGCGGGATAAAAGGTAAGCTGATATTTGCTGAACATGGCGCATAAAACCATCTTCCTCCAGCACATCAAGCACTGAATTTGCAACAGCCATAGCAAGCGGATTTCCGCCAAAGGTAGAGCCGTGGCTACCCGGCCCCATTGCTAGGCCTATTTCCTCTCTAGCAATAACCGCCCCAACAGGTATTCCGCCACCAAGCCCCTTAGCAAGCGCAACAATGTCAGGTTGAACACCCGATTTCTGATATGCAAAAAGAGTCCCTGTTCTGCCCATTCCTGTTTGAACTTCATCGGCAATTATAAGTGCCCCAAACTCATCAGCAGCATCTCGCAGCCCTTGCAAATATCCATCTGGAGCAGCGTTTGCACCTCCTTCTCCCTGCACGGGCTCTATCATAATTGCGGCTATTGACAGATTCATAGCATTTCTAAGCTCGTTTAAGTTACCAAAAGCAACATGTTCAAAACCAGTAACGCTAGGGCCAAACCCTTCACGATAGGCAGGATTTGCTGTCGCAGACAGCATACCTAAGGTGCGTCCATGAAATGCGCCGCCAGCACATAATATGGTGGATTTTTCTGGTTTGTTCTGTCGATACTGAAACCGACGTGCCATTTTAACAGACGCTTCATTTGCCTCTGCACCAGAGTTGCAGAAAAACACATGGTCAAGGCTACAAGCTTGTGCAAGACGATAGGCAAGCCGCTCCTGTTCTGGAATCCGATAAAGGTTGGAGGTATGCCAAAGAGTCTTTGCCTGATGATTTAGTGTTTCAACCAATTTTGGGTGACAATGCCCTAAGGTGTTAACCGCAATTCCAGATGCACAATCCAGAAAATGCGTGTCATCATCTGTTATCAGATAACACCCCTCACCTCTAACAAAACTCAAATCGATTCTGCCATATGTAGGCATGGTAGCTGCTTGATATTTAGAATTTTGAGTTTCCATGAAAATCGATTCCTAAATCAAAAATCAGTCCTTGATTCCATTTGGATAAAGGCGCTTGAAATAATTGGTAAAAAGCGAAATAGTATGACGTATTATAAGCTAATATGTCAAGCAATCATTACAAAAACAGCTTATTTAAAATGCTTCGCCAACTTTAATCCCTGAGCTTGATAATTAGATGCAGACGGCATCTTACCATACAAGCTTTCAGGTGTTTGCGACATAGGCTCATAAACTAAACGACAGACTATCTGATCCTGCTCGACCAAAAACGGTACATCATGCGAGCGCACTTCCAGTACAGCTCTGGTTTTTTCAGCGCCAACAGACCCCATTCCAAACCCAGGATCAAAAAAGCCAGCATAATGGGCTCTAAATTCGCCTACTTTTGTATCATAAGCACGCATCTCGGCAGCGAAATTCTCTGGCACGCACACAAATTCTCGGCTTGCGAGAATATAAAACTCATCCGGATTAAGTACTACGCCGCCCCCTACCAAATCGGTTGTTGTAACAGCTTCCCAAAAACGGGATTTCTCTAACGCTCCGACCTTGTCTACATCTATAAGGCCAGCATGTTTGCGAGCGCGCCAACCAATAATGCCGTCTTGCAATTCGCTATGCAGATTCACTGACAAACCAATGCCATCATTTATAAGCGCAGCATCAGAAAGTTTAGCATCTGAACTTACCAATCCAAAGCGTTGCTGTAGTGAATGTAACTCACTATCATCAATTGATAGCGCGCCTGAGCGAAGACGTAATTGTGATAAGCGTGACCCAGTGCGAACAAGAACAGAAAATGTGCAAGGTGATATTTCTGCATATAATGGCCCAGAATACCCCGCTCCCACTGTTTCAAATTCACATGCATAATCTGTGATTAATCGGGTAAATACGTCCAATCTACCTGTGGAGCTTTTTGGATTAGCCATACCAGATAGATTATCTGGAAGATTCAAATTTTCCAGTAACTCCACAAGATAAACGCAGCCTTTTTCAAGAACAGCCCCTTTTTGTAAATCCAACTCATGCAACGCAAACTTATCAAGCTTATCAGCTACCTTTGATTCTGCACCTGGTAAGAAAGAAGCCTGAATGCGCCATGCTTTAAACCCCAAACGCAAATCCAGACTTGCAGGTTGTATCTGCTCAGGCAAAAACGCCATAGATGCATCAACAATATTCTGCTCGATAAGGGCGGATAGAGTTTGACTAGGTAAAACACCAGCAGATAAATTCATGTGATGGCTATCCTCTTAGTGTGATAGAGTTCAGGATTTAAGTTTATATCCTGATTCCAAGACATAATAGCTTATAGCGAATAACGCCACATTTAAAACAAATAAAGCAATCAGCCCGCCTAGAACAGGTCCATCATTCATACCTAGAATGCCAAATCGAAATCCATCTATTACGAGGAAAAAAGGATTGAAATTAGCAAATCGCTCAATCTTATCTGGCAATCTTTCAATCGAATAAAACGTACCAGACAGAAAAGATAGCGGCTGAATTATGAAGTTGGTAATCGCTGCGAGGGAGTCATATTTAGCAGCCCAAATACCAGCTAAAACCCCAATAAGTGACATGGCGCATGAACCAAGTAATAAGAATGCACTAGCAGCTAATAGGTTCTGCGGCAAACCTAGATTCGCAACGAATGATAAAATGGTCATGCTTATTAAGCCTACCAGCACACCTCGCGTGATACCTCCTAGCGATAATGCCACTAGCAATTCCAAAGAGCCCATTGGCGGCATTAAAATATCGACAATGTTTCCCTGAACCTTACCAATCATTATAGATGAGGACGTGTTCGCAAATGCATTCTGGAGAACCGCCATCATCACCAGTCCTGGCGCTAAGAACTGCATATAGCTTGCACCTTCAAACGGGCTTGCTCTGCCATCCAACGCCAGCGAAAAAACAAGCATAAACAAAACAGAAGTTACAATGGGTGCCGCAAGGGTCTGCATAGACACCTTCATAAAACGATATACTTCTTTGCAATATAATGTATAAATGCCCCGCCAATTGATAAAACCAATTTGGACTGGCCTTGTGAGATGTTCAAAATTCATATCTTTTCTTACAATTAAAGAATAAAAACTGCAACCTAACTTTACAAAACAAGGCGTACGGTTTTAAATCAGCCCTATGATTAATGCAAATAAGAATACTAAAACAGCTGGTGACGAAGCCGCATCCACCTCTCAGAGCGTTAGTCTGAAAAGACTTAAAAACAAAGCAGCACATTATCTAGGTCGATATGCCAGTACTGAAAGAAAACTCAACCAAGTTCTCATAAAGTTTATCAAAAGAAAATGGCCTGAGATTTCAATTGATGATGCAAAAGATGAAATTCAAGAAACGGTAAATTGGTGCCGTGAGTATGGGTTTGTGAATGATGCCAGCTACGCATTAATGAAAGTTAAGTCAGGCCGGGCAAAAGGCTACTCAGCCAAGCAAATAAAACAAAAACTAACGCAGGCCGGAATATCTTCGCAGCAAGTATTAGAAGCCTTTAGCAAGGTTGGAGACACTAGCGACACAGAGTTCCAAGCCGCATTAACGATGGCCCAAAAAAAGCGGATTGGACCCTATGCCCGCACACCCATAATCGATCATGAAGAGCGTACACGCCAGATGGCACGCCTTGCAAGGGCAGGTTACAGTTACGAAATCTGCAAAAATGTGTTTGACTATTTGGGTGAATCATAAGAAATCTTATGGTTAAAAATTTCAGAGAAGACTAAATTTAAAAACTAATATGCCTGGGGGAGGTATTTGACTATCATGAGTGATGTTCTAATTTTCGAGCCATCTGAAGTACTTCAAAAATCAGCCCATATATCTAAGTCCGATTATGAGCGACTATACAGCCAATCTGTCTCGCAGCCTGAGCAATTCTGGGCCGAACAGGGGAAGCGTATAGATTGGATAAAACCATATAGCATAATCTCAAACTGCTCTTATAACGCCCCTGCTGTGTCTATTAAATGGTATGAGGATGGGACTCTAAACGCCTCTGTCAATTGTTTGGATCGGCATTTACACACTAAAGCCGACCAGACTGCTATCATTTGGGAGGGGGATGATCCCTCCCAGTCCAAGCATATTTCTTACCAAGAACTATATGAAGATGTTTGTAGATTCTCCAATGTATTAAAGTCAAATGGTGTAAAAAAAGGGGACCGGGTTACACTATATTTGCCAATGATACCTGAAGCAGCTGTTGCCATGTTGGCGTGTGCAAGAATTGGCGCAGTTCATTCTGTGGTATTTGGGGGGTTCTCTCCAGATGCGCTGGCAGGCAGGATTACCGACTGTGATTCAACATGCATTATTACCTCTGATGAAGGTGTACGGGGCGGCAAATCGATACCTCTTAAGCAGAATGTGGATGAGGCGCTTAAGAGTTGTCCAAACTGCACCACCTCTATTGTCATCAAAAGAACTGGTGGTGCCGTCGACTGGAATAATGAAAGAGATATTTGGTACCATGAAGCGATGCAGGCAGCATCAATCACATGTCCAGCTGAAGAGATGTCAGCAGAAGATCCTTTGTTTATTTTATATACCTCTGGGTCTACTGGAAAACCAAAAGGAGTGTTGCATACAACTGGTGGCTATATGGTTTATGCCTCTATCACCCACCAATATGTCTTTGACTACCAAGAAGGGGATGTATATTGGTGCACAGCCGATGTGGGCTGGGTAACTGGACATAGCTACATATTATATGGGCCACTTGCCAATGGAGCGAAAACCTTAATGTTTGAAGGTGTGCCTACCTATCCTGATAGCGGCAGATTCTGGCAGGTTGTTGAAAAACACAAAGTATCTATTTTTTATACTGCCCCAACCGCTATAAGAGCGCTGATGCGTGATGGGGATGCGCCTGTTAAAAAACATGACCGCTCGTCCTTGCGCTTGCTAGGCAGTGTTGGTGAGCCGATAAACCCAGAGGCGTGGATGTGGTACCATAAGGTTGTCGGGGATGAGAGATGCCCAATTGTGGATACTTGGTGGCAAACGGAGACTGGCGGGATTCTCATCACACCATTACCAGGCGCAATCGCTACAAAACCAGGTTCTGCAACCAAACCTTTTTTTGGAATTCAGCCTGTTATTGTTGATACAGATAACAGGGAGCTTGAAGGGGTGGTTGAGGGAAATTTATGCATTAACCAAAGCTGGCCTGGGCAAATGAGAACTGTTTATGGGGATCACAAACGATTCGTTGAAACGTATTTTTCAGCCTTTGAGGGGCGTTACTTTAGCGGTGATGGTGCTAGGCGCGATAGCGATGGATATTTCTGGATAACAGGCCGCGTGGATGATGTGCTAAATGTATCAGGACATCGTATGGGAACTGCCGAAGTAGAATCCGCACTTGTGTCTCATGAAAGCGTAGCGGAGTCTGCGGTTGTCGGATATCCACATGACGTAAAAGGACAAGGTATCTACGCGTATATAACGCTAGTGGCTGGGCTGGAACCTGACTTGGAACTCGAAAAATCACTTAAGCTTTGGGTTAGAAAGGAAATTGGTGCCATTGCTACCCCTGATCTTATTCAATTCTCACCTGCACTTCCAAAGACAAGGTCTGGCAAAATCATGCGACGCATTCTGCGTAAAATCGCCGCTAATGATTATGCTGAACTCGGTGATACATCAACACTTGCAGACCCTTCTGTTGTTGAAGATCTAATCGGTAAGAGAAAAAATAAATAAGATAGCTATACCATAGACATCATTGGGAGTTGTGCCCTGCTCGCAAGGACCAATTCAATAGCCCTGCACACTGCATGGGTTCGATTTTTAGCGCCTAACTTGCTTCTGTGGCTTTTTAGATGAGTTTAATGGTAACCTCGCTTAAATCATGTGTTCGCGACATTGCTTCATTGGACTGTCCATTTAATAGACCATTTAGCACTTCTTTTTCTCTATTAGTCAGTAGTCTTGAGAAATGGTCTTTTGAGGAAACAGAACCTTAATTATCAAAAATTGTCGGGAAATAAGTTTCTCCAGCGACCATTATTCTAAGGACGCCAACTAACGCCTCAGGAGATAGCGAATATGGCGAATAACCCAGAATATTCTAAAAGACATATATTTCTAAAATTCATCTTGAGAATAATGCGGACCTATCAATGCAAATCCTGCCTGATAATGGGTTTTTTAATTTAATGATAGACGTGATATTATTATCCCGCCTATGACGCTATTTAAACTTTTATACCTCTTATTTTTACTATCTATGAGTGAAATGTATATTTCCTTTTCTATAGTCAAACTACTAATGATTAGTATATATATTATTAATTCAAACCTAAATTGTTATTAGCTGTAGTTTTTCAGAATTTCTGTTAAGAACCAATGGTATGTGTGCTCTTATTAAAATTTTGCACTGAAACCAAAGAAGAACGGTCTTCACCCTGTCAGCCAGATGGATTATACCGCTCCAATTTTGGGTTAATCTTAAACACCAAAAACTATAACTAAAACACATTCAACATCCCTAAAAGTATAAATTAGATATAAATTTATTAGTAAAAATTTATTATTAGTATTATCCAGTTAGGTTAAAAGAGCGTCTTTACGGACTATCCTTCAGCTCTAAAGCAGGCGCCAAAAAGGACTAATTGATTGTTAAATGGTTTATCAGCTCTCAGATAATTGGTAGCGTTATTGTGCAATCAGAGCGTTTTGATACCGTGAAATTGACTAACCTGTAACAAGATCAATCAAGAATTGACTTAGCGCTATTAAATCTTCATATCTGCTAGGTAAATTATTGAGTTTTGCATGACAAGATTCCATGAATAGGTCTATCAAGAATCGGTCTGACAAGAAATATTATAGATGTGCTATTATTTAAGGATGATATAGCTGAATGTATTCGCTTCTAAGTTTAATCGATAGTATTGTTGATTTATATTGTTTTACGCTCATCGCTTATGTCGTTGTAACTTGGCTTGTGACGTTTAATATTATTAATCCATGGCAGCCTTTAGCGCGCTCTATTATTAACGGGCTGTCTAGATTACATGACCCTGCATTAGACTGGATACGTTCTGTAGTTCCAAGCCTTGGTGGGTTGGATATTAGCCCTGTTATCTTGCTACTTGCGATTCAGTTCGCACGCAACCTTTTATTCGAATTGATAGCTTAGCAGTAATATGTGCTACAATTCTTGTGTTTTTAGCTTAACAAGCCTATGTGTTTGTCTAGCGGAGTAAGCCTATAGGCTTGAAATACGAATAGGTAGGATATGACCCCAAACAAAGCTAAACTCATTGATGGAAAAGATTTTTCCAATCAATTAATTCGCTCGCTAATCCCAGATATAAAAAAGATTTTGAAAATAATTAGAAGACCACCTACCCTAGCTGTCATTCTAGTGGGGGAAGATGGCGCGAGCCAGGTCTATGTTCGAAACAAAGTTAAACAAACCGAAGCGGCTGGCATGGTATCTGTTGAACACAGGCTGTCAGATAAAATAGTTGAGGAAACGTTACTTTCCCTCGTTGAAACCTTAAATAACGATGATAATATTGATGGCATATTGGTACAGCTACCGTTACCAAAACATATAAATGAGCATTCTGTTATCCAAGCTATCAATCCGGACAAGGATGTCGATGGGTTTCATGTTATAAATGCGGGAAAATTATCAACTGGACAAAAAGGATTGGTGCCTTGTACTCCCCTTGGCTGTCTTTTGTTATTGCGTGATACGCTTGGGGATCTCTCCGGCTTGCACGCTGTTATTATTGGTCGCTCGAATATAGTTGGAAAACCGCTTGGTCAATTATTACTAGCTGAGAATGCATCTGTTACAATCGTGCATTCAAAAACAAAAAACATCGAAAAACTCACCTCTCAAGCAGATATATTGATTGCGGCTGTTGGACATTCTGAAATTGTTAAATCTAGCTGGATAAAGCCGGGGGCCTGCGTTATAGATGTTGGTATTAACCGAATAGCTGCCCCAGAAAAGGGGGATGGAAAATACCGGCTCGTAGGGGATATTGACTTTGATGAGGCCAGCAACATAGCGCATTTTATCACGCCAGTTCCTGGCGGGGTAGGTCCAATGACAATTGCCTGCCTGCTTCGAAATACGGTTGTAGCAGCTGCGATGCGCAAAGGGGTTGAGATCAGTATTAAATAGTCCATCTCTGTAGCTAGACGGAATTTTAAAAAAAGGGGCGGATGATGGGTTGGAAAATGATTGTAATAGCGATTGCTATGCTTTCTGTTGCTGGCGTTTTATTATGGGGCGTTATCACGATGGCAAGAGGCGGGGAATATAATAAAACCCATTCTAATAAAATAATGCGATATAGAATTGTGTTTCAAGCTGCCGCTTTATTTATTTTTCTTGGCTTGTTACTAATGCGTGATTAATCGTAAGAGAGGCTTTTTTAAGGTGGTAAAATTAAATAAAATATACACGCGAACTGGCGATGATGGACAGACAGTTCTGGTTAACGGTCTGCGTGTTGCAAAGCACGCCAAACGTCCTGTTGCATTTGGCGAAGTAGACGAGCTTAATTCTGTTATTGGTATTGTGCGAACTTTTGTCGATGATTCCAAAATCGATGCTATGCTTGCTAGAATTCAAAATGACTTATTTGACTTAGGCGCAGATTTGGCCACTCCTGAAATGGAAGAAGATTTGCCGAGCCTTCGAATCACCGAGCAGCAGGTACTTCGCATCGAACAAGAAATAGACGCGTTAAATGCAAATTTATCTGACTTGTCCTCCTTTATTCTGCCTGGCGGGAGTTCTCTTTCTAGCTGGCTGCATTTTGCGCGCACTGTTGCTAGAAGAGCTGAGCGTGAGATTGCCTCTCTTGCTACTGAAGAGCCGATAAATAAATTTGCAATGCATTTTATAAATCGTCTTTCAGATCACTTATTTGTATTAGCAAGAGTTGCAAATGATAATGGCAATGCAGATATATTGTGGGTTCCAGGGGCACAAACCGGAAAACAAAAATAAAAACATTCTTGAAACCCTATTAAAAATTGGTAAATCTCGTTTATCTGGGTGAGCGTTATGGAAATACACAAAGGATATAAGCTATGAAAATTTTGGTGCCTGTAAAACGTGTAATTGATTACAATGTAAAAGTTAGGGTAAAGCAGGATCAATCTGGTGTTGAGCTGAATAATGTTAAAATGGCTATGAACCCATTTGATGAAATTGCAGTAGAACAAGCGCTTAGGATAAAAGAGGCTGGTGATGCAGATGAGGTCGTACTTGTATCAATCGGGCCTACCCAATCTCAAGAAACCATACGGACAGGTCTTGCGATGGGCGCGGATAGGGGCATTTATATTGAAGCGCCGCACGAAACAGAACCCCTCAGCATTGCAAAATTATTAGCGCGTGTTGCCGATCAGGAAAAGCCTGGATTGATTATTTGCGGAAAGCAAGCAATTGACGATGATAGCAACCAGACAGGACAGATGATATCTGCCTTTCTTGGCTGGTCTCAAGCAACATTCGCATCGGCTATTTCACTTACAGTAGATAATGCAATTGTAACTCGGGAAATTGATGGCGGGCTTGAGACTATAAAAGTAAAAATGCCAGCAGTTATCACCGTAGATTTACGTTTGAACGAGCCTCGATATGCCTCTCTTCCAAATATTATGAAAGCAAAGAAAAAACCTATAGATACGTTGACTTCCGACGAGCTCGGCGTTGATATTACAGCTCGATTATCAATATTAAAAGTCGAAGAGCCTGCGGTTCGCGAGGCTGGCATAAAAGTGAGCTCAGTTGGAGAGCTAATTGAAAAGCTACAAGAAGAAGCAAAGGTGATATAATGACAATTTTAGTTATCATAGAACACGATAAAGGCGCCATAGCGCCAGCTACATTAAACACCATTACTGCCGCTAATATGTTAGCAGAACCAGTTGAAGCGCTGGTTGCTGGGGATGATGTTAAACAGGTTGCTAATGCTGCGTTGCAAATCGCATCTATTTCAAAAGTACTAATAGCAGATAGCGGTGAATATGCGCATCATTTAGCTGAAAATCTAGCTCCGCTGATACAGCAAATTGCCCAAAATTATACCCATGTTTTTGCGCCTGCCACAACTTTCGGCAAAAATATTATGCCTCGTGCGGCAGCATTGCTGGATGTGATGCAAATTTCTGACATTATAGAG
>Ga0181606_10005237_pt1 | contig 10713 bp, 8 predicted proteins | sample 041ome_10_FD_132994 | JGI IMG/M metagenome (GOLD analysis project Ga0181606, IMG submission 132994) | Coastal salt marsh microbial communities from the Groves Creek Marsh, Skidaway Island, Georgia - 041412US metaG (megahit assembly) | ecosystem: Environmental > Aquatic > Marine > Intertidal zone...
TTACTATTCGGTGGTGGTTTCACGAAAGCGAGGAACTTTGAGGTCGTCGTTTCTTTCAGAGAAGGAAGGAGAGAGAGGAGCAAAAAAGAAGAATTGGATTTGAAATTTTATCTGCGGTACATAACGAACTCTTTCTTTTACATCATCATGTTCCGGTTGCGGAAGGAAAGAGAGTCGCAGTCTTCACAAAACTCGGCGTCTTCCTCCCCACCGAAAAGCAGTAATAATACGAACGACAAGAACACTACTAATTCAGTCGGGTGCGCGGCGTTAGTCTTGGACGCGCCGACGAGGAAACCATCGAAAGCGTTGAAAAACTCGGGGTTTCCGAGAACCCATTTTAAGTGTCCAGATGGGAGATACGCGCTTGGGAAACAATATTTAGTCGTTCCGGAGATGACTTCAAACTCTGCGAGAAAAGAACAACACACACAACTTAGGACGAAAGGGTTGGAGGATTTTACGACACGGGTGCATAATAGTAAAAATGGCGATCCGAACGCGTCGATTTTGTGTACACATTTTTACGACGCGCAGCACCGGATGACGATGAAACTTTTGTTCGTGGCGAAGGGCGAGAGCGTGGCTATGTTTGATTATAACGCGCCGAGTAAAGACGGGTGCGTGAAGATTTTGAAAATCGATCGCGCGCCGAACGAACAACGGAGCAGTAGGAGTAGCTCGAGTTATTTTTATAGTCCAACCGGCGGCGGCGGCGGGTCGCAACATTCGAACAGCACGAAAGGCGTCAACGGAGTGGACGAGGACGGGAGAGAAACGATTACGTGCATGACTTGGACCGGGGAGCGCGTGAATGATTGGAAGTTTGCCGACGTGCAACAAGGTGGAAATAACAAACCAACGAATAATACTAATGATAATAATAAGAATAACAACAACAATAACAGCAGTAAAACTGCATCAACGATAGTAAATGCGAAAGATGAATACGTCCCGGATATGTTCATCGGTTTGAGCTCGGGCGCGATGTTAGCGGTGAAACTTCGAAAGTCGTTCTCGGATAAAAGAGCAAACACTACGAAGCGACTTTTACACAAAATGCGCTATCAGACGCAAACGAAAGATAAAATATCGTCGTCGGGAAGTGTGCACAGAACGACGTGCATGAAAGTTTCTCCGGACGGGAAGATTGTTGTTTCTTTACACGCGAGCGGCGACATGTATCTCTACGATAGAAGTTTGATGGGATTCGAGTCCTCGCAACCGAGCACGACGGCAAATTCAGGGCACTCAATAGCAGAAGTGACACAATTTGCGCCGATATTGTACCCCGAAGATTCAAGGTTGGATGTCGCGACGTCTTCAACGACGACGAATCCGCGTTCTCGATGGCACTTTGGCGCCGCGCCGTTGGAATCGTGCGCGTTTTCTGAGTCTGGAAAGAAATTGTGCGTTTGTAGCAGAGATGGCGTCGTACGCGTCATCGATATCGCGAGAGCCTGGAGAGAAACCAATAATAATAGCAGCAACAGTAGCAATAGCAGCAACACCGACAGCAATAAAAATATTTTTACTGTCGCGAGATTTATCGATACCGGGTTCAGGAGTTATTTCGGCGCGATATTCGCCGCAGCGTTTAGCCCTTGCGGTAGGTTCATCGCGGCCGGTGGCGAAGCCGCTATCGTCGAAATGTTTGATTGTAAACACAAGTGTGTGGTTACTTACGGTGGCGCTGGTCATCAAAGCTGGGTCTCCGACATATGCTTCGATGTGCACATGGCTACGAACGATAAGAATAGTATGAACGCTGCGTCGTCCTCCTCCTCCTTGGCCATGCAACACAACGCAGATAATAATCACGCAGAAGACGACGATTCGGATTCAGATACAAATTTAGGCAACGACGTCGAGCCGGGAACGTTGCGCGTTGTTTCTGTCGGAGCGGATTGTCAAATGTGCGTCTGGGATTTTCTCACGGAAGCATTTATCGACGAAGACGACGAAGGATACAACGAAGAAGAAGAAGATGAAGAAGAAGAAAAAGAAGACTCTGGTTCAGACGGCGACACCATGATGCACGACGATGGAGATTATAGCGAGCGACATCCGCATCACAGACGTCAACGTTCGAGGAGTGTCGCGATCGGGGGAGGTAACATCTCACGCGAACTTAATTTTGTCGGTGAGGACGACGACAGTTTTCCGACGACGACGACGAAGAAGAAGAAGAAGAAGAAAAGAGACGACCTCTCCGTCGAGGCGGACGTAATCGTCGAATCGATGAAACGTAACGAAACGACGAGACTGTTACCCGTCATGGCGCATAAATTTCACGATCGACCAATCGCAACGGTACAAACGAATGAGCACGGAATTTTAACGTCTTGCGATTCCGGAAAAGTGAAACTATGGTCCAGACCTATAACCAAGGAGCGTTACTTGACGTTTGTCCAAGAAGTAGACGAGGAAGGCGAGGGCTGAAAGTAAAACAATAATGGTAATAATATTATTCGCCTCTACATACATTTTCTCTCTAAATACATACATAAAATAATATTCGTTTCTATATCGGTACTTATTTTATCCGCCGCTCGAAATGTGTAAATCCACCTGCAACACTCTCTTCACCTCTTCGTAAGTCACAAACGCGATGGCGATACTCGGCATGACTTTAATGTAGTTCGCGCTCAAGCCGTGAAAAAACGCCCCAACACCTTCATATCTCGCAATTTTACCAAAACAATCCATCATTCCGCTATACTTCGCTTTCTCCATCGTCTTACTCGCGCTTCCTTGCCACCCGGCGACTTGTAAACGTCGTCTGACCACGTCGAAAGGATACGCCACCGTCTGACCAACCGCGCCGGCGAAACCGCCGCACGTTAACGATTGCGCCACAGACAACTCCTTGCTCGATTTCAACTCTAACTTCGCCGCCAACATATCCTTCAGCGTCTCGTACACGGCGAAATTCAAACCAACGTACGGAATCACCCCAATCACGCTCGGCAATAAACCTTTATACAAGCTCCCGACGCCTTCGTGCTGGATGATCTTTCTCGTCGCGTCCACCATCCCGTTGTATTGATGTACCGTCCCAGCTTGCACCGTCAACCTCCCCCTTACCATATCCAACGGATACACCGACGTCATCGCAATAATCCCCGCCCCAGCACCGCCGGCTAACCGATTAAACACGTTCATCTCGCACTCCGGGTCTAAAGTCCTCCGAAACTGAAATATCGCATCCGTTATGCGTTCGTAACAGAAGAACTTCACCGCGGAGTTCGGAACAATCCGTATGCAGTTCGCCCCGTTCCCGATAAAAAACCCTCTCAGACCATCTTTTTGTAAAATCGTGTTCAATCCTCTGTACACCGTTCCGTACTCCGTCGCCGTCCGACCGTGGACTTGCTGTAAAATCTTCAATCGTTCCAAAGGTGCCACCGCGGTCCTCGAGACCCCACCGGCGATCCCTCCGGCAAACAGCGATTTCGCGATCGATGTCCACGTGTGCACTTTCGGTTCGTGTATCGTCGTCGTCTTCCTCTCTTTCGCGGAATGCGCGGTAAACACACACTCAGAACATTTGTCTTCTTCTTCTTCTTCGTTTCTTTTCATCGTCTTCACCTTCATCCAAGCCGCATTTGGACGACGATGATATCCAAAAATCTCATCGCACACATCGGACGACGTGGACGTTGCGCACCCGCGCGACGAAAAGATTCGCGAGTTATCAGAGCGGTAAAACTCCCTCGCGACTTCCGACGTCCTCGTTGTTGTTGTTGTTCTTTCTCGTTTGTTCTTCATCTCCTCCTTCTTCATCTCGATTGAAACATGCACTACTTTTTTGGAGGAGAGAGCGTTTGGAAAAAAATGGAGGAAAAAACAAAAGAGCGAAATTTTTTGTTTTTTTTTTTGAGCTGCTCTTTTTCTGCTGAAACGAGAGAGTTCTTTTGTCTCTCGAAAGCGCAGAGAAGAAAGACCCTCACTCTTCGAAAGACCCGCGAAATCAAATCATTACACACATGACGGCCAGAATCACGTATAAAAGACGGTACGGTTTTAGATGCTCTCGTCGGTTTTTCTTTTTGCTCATATATTCGCGAGGAGAGGAAAACGTTGGAGAGGACGCGAGCGCGTTTCGGAACGTTTTTCGTTCGCGCGCGTGAGGGTGATGTGTGTATACGTGCGGATGAGGAAATTTTAAGCGCGTTTTTCTCTCTCTCTCTCCTTTTTTGAGAGAGAAGAAGGACTTTGCGCGAAATTTTACGCGCGGCGGCAGAGGAGGAAACGCGAAGGTGGAATGGGCTCACGCGCGCTTGATTTGTGCTCGGGTGCATTCTTTGCGCGCGACGACGACGATTCGAGAAGCGGGATGATCGATGGAGGGCGAAGCGTTGGAGTCGGTTTCGATTTCCTTTTTCTGTGTCTTCCTCTCTTTTGGCCGATGGGGTCCTCTCTCGCTCTCGCTCTTGTTTTTTGGATTCTTATATGTGCTTACCGATTCTTTTCTCTCCTTAATCGAACAAACAGACACTGCTACGCGACCAGATCGAACAAGATCCGCAAGCTCAGACTTCCGGGCGGCAAGTTAGGCATCCAGTACGTGAAGAAGAAGACGAAAGGTCCGCAAACGCCGTCTGGCGACCACGGGAAAATCCACGGCGTCCCTCACTTGAGAACCCAAAAGTACTCGAGAAAACACTTAGCGAAGAACAAGAAGACGGTGAACAGAGCTTACGGCGGGGTTTTGTCGGGCGGTGCGGTGAGAGAAAGAATCGTTCGCGCGTTCTTGGTTGAGGAGCAAAAGATTGTGAAGAAGGTGTTGAAGTTGCAAGCGAACAAGTAATTTGATGATTGCGCGGACGAACCAGAGACAATAGTAAGACCTTTGTAATAGCAATATAAACCTTTAGACGATATATCATACTTAAAGAAGCAAAGTTCACTCTTGTTTCGTTTCGATTCTCTCACCGAAAGATATTCATTTATTTTCACTACAAATTTGCTTTTGTTTTATATATTCTCTCTCTCACTCTCTTTGCTCTACTCTCTCTCGCGTTCGTGCTGCATTCTTCATGCCGCGTTCTCCGTATTCTACATTTTTTGCTATTTGACTTTCACCTCCTCCTCTGTTGGCTGGCGTTTCGGAAACCTCTGCCACCGCCGCCACTCCTCGACCCTGGACTCTTTCTTGGTGTCGTTGATGTTTTCTCCAAAACGTCGCGACACACGGGACAACTGTTCTTCGATTTAAACCACTCGTCCACGCACTCGTAATGAAACACGTGCCCGCACTTCTTCAACTCGCACATCTCCTCGCCTTTCTTCATCTCGTCCAAACACACCGCGCACTGCGTTTCATCCTTCTCGTTTTCACCGCCGCCTTTTCTTATTTTCCTCTTCTTCGTTTTCGTTTTCCCGTCCATCTCTCCTTTGTTTTCTTCTATCATCGTAAACCTTCGCAGCGTTTCCTCCCTCGCCTTCTCGCTCAGCGGTTGTTCGAAACGTCTGTCGTCCAAATCGAAAAAGTTCACGTTCCCATCCCCGTTCATCGATCGCTCAATCATATCCTCTATCATTCGCATCCGATCGAATGCAAGTGGTGGTTGCCTCGTGGGTGGCGGCGAAGGTAAGCGGCGTGCCGGACGATCGTATTCCGTCCACACCGCGCCTTCCGAAAACAACCCGTGTTCTTCCACCGTCTCTCGAAACGGCACGAGCTCTAAAAATTCGCTCTCGCCGCACGCCGGACAGGTTGGGGGTAAATGCTCCTCGTCCAACGTGGACGCGCACGTGAATCGCGCGCACGACCCGTGACACCACACCCGAAACGTTATTTCTCGATTCGTGTTCGGTTCGAGCTGTATGACAGTACCACTCGTCGTCGTCGTCGTTTCCGGGTGTTGGTCTCCTCCTCCTCCTCTGCCTCTCCGCGATGCTAAAGTCGACGATAAAGCGTTATTAAACAAAGCCTCCATGTTCCCTCGCGAGGGCTGCCTTGGAGGCACAGGCATGCGTGATGTGTGCGTGTGAACTCAAACGTCTCCTCCTCGTTCCTCTTCGCGCTCTTTCTCTCTGTCAAACACGCAAAAGAGCGTAGTTCGAGAGAAAAATCTGACGCGTTTTTCGTTCGTATTTGACTTTTTCCCTTTCGAAAGAATGCAAAGAAGAAGGAAGTTATACGCGCAGGCAGAAGAATACGATACGCGCGTAAAAATAAGAGCTAAAATGAGCATTGCTTTTTACATTGAACTTTCTACTCTCTCTCTCTCTCTCTCCCCCTCTTTCTCCATTTCTGTCTCTTTCCCCTCCTCTCTCTTTCTCTAATTTTCGTCCTCGTTCGCTTCCTCTTCTCTCTGACTTCGCTATAAATATACAAAATACTCTCTTTTTCTCTTAATCCGTGCCTTCGACGGTGGATTCAACTCTCAATAACACGAAACCGAGCGCCAAACCGATGAGGGTGCAACCGAACAAAGTGGTGGCGACGTCCCCGATTTCCGCGGCGGCGTCGGCGATTTGGGAGATTTCCATCGGCGACAACGCGGCGGTGGCGACGGATTTGCGGGATTTTTGTTGGACGACGTTTCTTTTGCTGTTTGAGTGAAAAGCGGCGCAAGCGAGAGAAGACAAATGCAAAGAAAGAGTTGGTCAGCGACTGATTCTGATTGTTCTCGTGTTGCGAAAACGCGTTCGATTTGGACAGTCTTTCGAAGAAAAAAGGAGAAAGAGCAGAGAGTATAATTTTTATCCTCTTCTTCTTTCCGGAACTTTGTTTGAAAGACTTTGATCCGAACGACGACGAACGAACGAACGAACGGGTAAAATAAAATAAAGAACACGCGTTGGAAACGTACCAGACAATCGGGGCAGAAACGACGGTCTTGGAGAACGACGCGACCTTGGAGGATCTGTTGTTTTGCAGGTGTGAAGGAAGGAAGAAAGAGAGTGAGTTTACGATAAAAAGAGAGAGATATCATCGGATCGTTTTGTGGATTATCCAAAAAATGACAAAGTTTACGAACGCGCGCGGACGACGGAAGCGGTGCACGCGAACGAGCTCTGGGCATATGTGGACCACAAACGCGTCGTTCTCATTTGAAGCCGCGCAGATAGAGAGAGAGAGAGAGAAGACCCCGACCATCCGTTGGTTTCCAAAGCCGCACATAAAGGAATACCATTAAAAAACGCGCGCGTATTGCCCACATCTTCCCACTCTCGTCCAAAAAAAAAGAGCGCAAATCTCATCGTCTCGAAATTCGAGCGCAAACTACATCAACGCACCGTCTGTTGGACGAAACCGTCGGCTTAACCGACGCGACGACAGTACTCGCGGTTAAAGTGAGTGCCATTTTTGTTCGTATAATATCGTTTTCGTGTGTGAATAAGAAAATGTAGAGCGTAAACTTGTGCGGATGATTCTTTTTTTGAGAGGCAAAGCAGAGGAAAAAAGGAGAGATTTTTCGCTTCAAAAAAACGAACAAAAACAGCCACAAAGAAGATTTCAACGAATTAGTTACTCGCAGCACGAACACACGCAACACGGTGGGAAGAAAGAACGCGAGAACAGCGACTGATTTAGTCCGCCTCTGCCGCTCTCCCCGCGACTGACTCTCGTTTCTTTTCTCTCCCTTTCTTTTGTGCGAACGTTTGAAAGAAGTTTTGGGTGCGTGTGTGTGCATTGTCGTCGTCGAGCCAAATTACGTGTGTTGATATATAAAATCGAGTCGTAGTAAACCGAAAAGAAAAGAGAGAGAGAGTTAACGAATATGTTGAACGGACATCACCACGCGTTGAACGGATCTTCGCATCACGACGCCTCGCACCGGCTCCGACGGGAGGCAAAAAGAGCGCTGAAGAAAACCGGGTTTACCAGTCGACAGATTCTGTGTTTTTTAGGCGTGGTCGTGACCGTGGTACAAATGTTTTTCGCCGCGAAATGGCTGACGAGCGGCACGTCAGGAGACGACGACGACTTCGACGACTCGACGATTGATTACTCCGCGGCGGACGTGGATGATGAGACTTTGAAGAAGATGGGTAAATTAACGCCGACGATGATGATGGGTGATGATGATACCGTGAGTAAATCGGGTCCGTATAAAGGATTGCGCGTGCACGATACGAAGACGGATAAGTATAAGAACAGAGGCGCGAGCGGCGAAGAAACGGCGTTGGATTTTTGGGAGAAGCATTTCAAGTTGAAACAGTCGGTGGATTGGAACGATTTTGCGGTCATTTTATTGATGGAACACGCGAAGGATGTTCAGAATTTAACCGCGTCGTTAGCGCCGGCGATTAGCGGGCACTTTGATGCCAACAACGATGGATTCGTTTCGAGAAAGGAGTACAACGTCTTTTTGAGAAAGTTTGGCGTGCAAGGCATGCAAGAGAGTTTGCAGTTTGCCGTGGACGCGTCGTTGGATAACTTTTGGAGGCGAGATCCGATGGATAGGCGAAAAGCGAACCCGATTGGTTGCGCGATGTATTTAGATGGACAACATACGAACCACGTGGAGTTGGAAGCGAGTTCGGATTTTCATTTCAACGGCGCGAAGCCGTTTGCGATTGAGGCATGGGTAAGGCCGCATGCGAGGCCGAAAAACACGGACGCGGAGGCGCTGAAAGCGTACAGATTTGGCGGGGTTGTGTTTTCCAAGTACAATCGGGCGAGAAGAGGACAATATTTTTTCCAGTTGGAACCGGATGGACACGTGTTTTTTCACCGAGAAGTCGCGCCGTGGGGATTGAGGTCGACTGTTACTATCCCCGCCGGGTATTACACGCACGTCGCGGTGACGTACGGAGCTGGACGATCGAAAATTTACATCAACGGTACGCTGCGTGGGTCACAAAGAGAAGGCGCTCAGGCGCACGACCCGGCGACGAGCGTTTTGATCGGCGCTATCCACGATCAAGACAAACCGGCGAGCGGTTTCAACGGGGAAATCGACGAGTTGCGAGTCTGGAACGTCGATCGAACGCAAACAGAAATCGAGCAAAACATGGGGAAAACTTTGACGGGATTGGAATACGGTTTACTCGGCTATTGGCCGTTCGACGAGTGTTCGGGATGGCGCGCGAGAGATAAAATGGGAAGGCACGACGCTCAGTTAAACGGAGGTCGATGGGTACGTACTTCAATCAACGTCAAACACAACGAGAAAATCGTGCACTGCGCGGTGCCTGGGAAATGTTCCATCGACGAAGAAGAGCCAAGAGTAACGGGCGCGAACTACATCGATAGCGAACAACTGAGAGCGGACTACTGGAAACGCGCCATTCGCGTCATGGAGACGCAGAACCGCGTGAATAAAAAAGTCATCAAAGAACTTTTGATGACCATGGACACGTTGACTAATCGCGTGCGATGGTTGGAAAAGCAAGACCGCGTGCGCAAATCGCAACTCAAGGAGCTGAAGTGGCGACACGGGAACGTCACAGAGGCGATTGGGTTAATGCGTGGCAACTTTACCAAAGCTGGGTTCGGATTCGACGGTAAAGACCCGTTGGATTTATTGAACGATTTAGAATCCGGATTGAAAAGGAAACATTTTCGCATGGGATTAGGAAACGGTGAAGACGAGGACGAGGAAGATGAGGATGCCTTTTTATACCGAAATAGTAAGGAAGATGAGGACAGTAATAGCAACGAAGACGAAGACGATGAGGAAACGGTGTTACATAGAGTCAAAGCGAGACGCGAAAAGGCGCGATTAGAAAATCTGAAACTTCTCGGCGGCGACAAAGAAGACGAAGGCGAAGCGGATAAAAAGTCCGAACTACACTTTCCTACGAAGGTAAAAGATGATAAAGAAATCGACATCGACGAAGTTGGTGGAGGTGGTGTTTTAGCCTCGGGCGGTTCTGACGATTTACTCAACGCCAAACGTGGCGAAAAAGGGGATATCATCACCACCGATGCCGCCGAAGAAGAAGAAGAAGAAGGGAAAGACGGGAAGAAGACGAAAGACGACGACGCGGCGACGTTACAGGAACGACTGGCGGCTAATTTCGTCCAGCACGACGAATCGTAATAAAAAGAACAATCTACTAAACTACTTCAATTTCCCGCACGTTGCTCGGCAGTTTCCCTTTCGCGCCTTTCAAAATCGTCTGCGACATCCCGCCGATATCCATTTTCGCTTTCTGTCGCTCTCCGTCGACCGCCCACAACTCGTAATCCTTCCCAATTGTCTCTAAAAACCACGGAAGCGTCGCGCCTAAAACAAAACTCGCAATTTCGTTCAACCTCGGTCCTATCTTTGCGAACACTCCCTCCGTAAACGTCCCGCTAAACTCCAACTGACTCTCGATGTGTTCTTTCCGTCCTTCGTCCGAAGTCGTCGCCACGACGCTATTCACCACTCGCACGCGCCCGATGCTCTTATTCATCGCGTCCACAATCTTACCGTTCTTCCCATTCACATCAATCATCTCCGCTTTTTCCAACGTTTGTTTCACTCCCGTTAAGGTTTCTTCGATCTTCACCCGTCCTTTCGCTTCGATCGTGAGAAACAAGAACTTCTGCACTCCCGTGGACACCACGAACGAATTGTCTTCCAGCATTTCAACTTTATCTTCGTCGATGACGTTGTATTGATTCGCGGGCAACTTGCAATAGTTCGCCGGACTTTTATCGTTATTGTTATCATCGGGTGGTTTCGCGACGTCGACTTGAAACCGTCGAACGACGTTCAGCGTCGTCGACGTCACGTCTCGAGCGATTTTCACATCCGGAACCAA
>Ga0181606_10005262_pt1 | contig 10684 bp, 9 predicted proteins | sample 041ome_10_FD_132994 | JGI IMG/M metagenome (GOLD analysis project Ga0181606, IMG submission 132994) | Coastal salt marsh microbial communities from the Groves Creek Marsh, Skidaway Island, Georgia - 041412US metaG (megahit assembly) | ecosystem: Environmental > Aquatic > Marine > Intertidal zone...
CAGTGGATTGGATCAAACGATCGGCCAAGGTGGATTTACCATGGTCGATATGGGCAACGATTGAAAAATTACGAATTTTGCTTAGCTCTATCATACGCCAGCATATGGTTGGAATTTGCGATTTGGTCAAGGTGATAAACGTTCAAATCAGCCATTTGGGGCGAATTTATTTTGGGCGATTTATGCAACAAAACTTGGCAAAGTGTAACCATATTTCATTCCAACGCTTGCGGGTTTGTAATGATGAAATTATGTTGGTGGCAGGCAGTAAAAGTGATAAAAAATGACAAAGTATGTAATGAGTGTTTTCGTGGCGCTGTTTGTGCCACATGTATTGTCCGCAGTGGTCGTTAAAAATGCGTGTTTGTCGGTTGAACGAAAACGTGCAGACCTAGACACCTGTAAATGTATCCAAGTCGCCGCGGATGCGACCTTGACTGTCAGCGATCAAAAACTGGCCGCGTCGATGATCTTGAACCCAGAGAAATCCAAAGAAATCAGGTCGTCAAGTCGCCGTTCAATGGAACAGTTTTGGGAACGCTATGTTAATTTCGGGGAATTGGCCGAAGCCTATTGCCCTAAATCCTAAATCTTGGATTTATGTATTTAGAGGGCTCAACCGTCAGAAGAGGGACCAAAAAAAGCGCGCACTGTTTCCTCGAACGCGCGCGGCGCTTCTGCATGCAGCCAGTGCCCGGCATTCGGGATCTTTGCGAATTTCGCCATTGGGAACAGTGATTTTATCTTAGGCCGATATTCGGTTTTTACATAGTTGGACTGGGCGCCCGCCAAAAACAGCGTTGGCTTGCGAAACATGCCATCAATCGGTGGAAACCCGATGATTTTAGCCATCTCTGCCTCGAGCGTGTCTAGGTTCAATTTCCACTTTTTATTTTTCAAATCCAGCGATTGGGTAAAGAAACTTTGAAGCGTTGGGTCATCCACGGATTTGGCCAAGGCAGCCATGGCATCGGATCGTTTTTCGATACTGCTTAGATCAACGGATTTCATCGCCGCGATATATTGGCTTTGATCATGCGAATAGGCCACTGGTGCAATATCTGCGATCAGCAATTTATTGACCAAATCAGGTCGCGTCAGCGCCAAAATCATTGCCGCTTTGCCCCCCATGGAATGGCCAACGACATCCATTGCGGTGCCATATCCCTCGATGACTTTGGCAAGGTCGCTGGCCATGTCATAATAACTATGCGTGTCAAACCACGGGCTGTCACCATGATTGCGCTGATCCACTGCAATCACGCGGCGCGTCTCCGAAAGGCGTTTACAGATCACCCCCCAATTTCGTGCTGACCCGTACAGGCCATGTACGATCAAAATCGGAACATCAGAAGAGGGCGAGTCGTAGATTATTTGGTTAAGCATGCGCATTTTTTAGACTGTCTTGTGGTCCATTGCCAGTGTTCTCGGAAAATGACGACGCATAAAATCCAAGTTAAAATCAACAAATCATTATCACTTTATGTCGTAAAGTACATGACTAAGATCTTATAGCGACCATCCTTTCGGGCTATTTTTTGGGCATCCTGCGGTATCAACACGAAGATTGATAGAAAAGGGAGGCGTAAATGAGAATTAAAAAACCATTTACCGATTTAGAAATTAAAACAGCCGACACTGGGTTTTATGCTGGAAACAGTATTCCAATAGCCCTCATCAGCAAGGGCATTATGGTTGCGCTTGTGCATGGGCCTTGGTGTGGCCCGCAAATGCCAATGGTGTGCTGGGCAGTTTGAACTGGCGCTTGTTAGAAGATTTCAACCAATTTTACATCGTGATCGTGGGGATATTTACGGTGCTTTTGTTTGTGATCGCGATTTTACCCAGCACGGGCCGCCGGGTCATGGGCCCTCAGGGCCAAAAGCCCGAGTTTTCAGATTTCTCGTGGTTTTCAATGATATTTGGCGCGGGGCTTGGTGTTGGTTTGATGGTGTTTGCCACGGCAGAACCATTGGGTCTATGGGGGTCAAACCCTGTTGTGTTATCAGGTGCGGTTGCAGCAAATTCTGAAGAGGCACTGCAATCTGGGTTTCGATACACATTCTTGCACTATGGATTTCATGCATGGGCGATTTACGTCGTGACTGGGCTATCTCTGGCATATTACGCTTATACGCGGGACATGCCGTTAACCATACGCTCGGCGCTTACCCCGCTTTTTGGGTCGATGATGAACGGGTTCTTGGGCCATATTTTTGATGTCTTGGGCGTGGTTGCAACTATCTTTGGGGTGTCCGTCACAATCGGATTTGGTGTATCCCAGTTTATTGACGGTCTTTATTCTATTACTGGTATGACCTGGATCATGGATTTGACGGGCGATGCGCCTCTCCCCAGTGTTGTCGGGCTGTTGGTCGGTTTGATTATTATCATGGGGTTGTCGATTATCTCGGCGGTGTCAGGCGTTGGCAAAGGGGTGAAATACCTATCGAACCTTAATTTGGTCTTGTCATTGATATTGTTGCTGACGTTTGTTGTGTTTGGATCGTTCATGTTCGCCATGACCACCTATGCGACAGCCTTGGTCGATTATGTCTTTTATTTCATTTCGCTAAGCTTTGGCGCATTTGGTCCGCAATCGGCGTCCGATTTCGCAGCTGCGCTTCCTGCAGAGGCTGCACCCTTTGCAGATGCTCTGCGTGCTGGGGCAACAAATGCTTGGGGATCGTTCGACGGGTTCAAGTCGGGCCTGGAAGGCGATGCCGCCGCGCTATCGGATGATGTCTTGATCGCGGTTTACGCGGCTGGCGAACAGGGCCGTCAATTTGGGTGGCAAGCTGGTTGGACCACGTTCTATTGGGCATGGTGGATTGCGTTTTCCCCCTTTGTTGGCCTGTTTTTGGCCCGCATTTCAAAGGGACGCAGTGTTCGCGAATTCATCGTTGGATGTGTGATCGTACCAGCTTTGGTTTGCTTTGCATGGATGACCATTTTGGGCGGGACGGCCATTGATCTTGAACTCTCGGGTGTCGCGGATGGTGCGATCATTGGGGCCACAAACACAGCGAAATTGTTTGTCACTCTTGAGGCAATGCTGTCCTATGGCGCGTTCTTGGGGGCAATAACCATCATGTCAGTTGTTTTGATCATGACGTTCTTGGTCACCTCGGCGGATTCCGGCATTTTGGTGATGAACACGATCATGTCCGGCGGGGCCGAGGAAACAACGGTCAAACATCGCATCATTTGGGGTGTTATTCTGACATTGGTGATCGGAACATTACTGATCGCGGGGACAAGCGATGACGCCGATCCTATGGATGCATTGCGAAGTGCGATGATCATAGGGGCGTTGCCATTTACAATGATGATGGCCCTGATGTGTGTCGCCCTTGTCAAAGCGCTCTATCGCGATGGATTGCGCGAAAAGCACGGAGTTTCAGAAAAATAATTAAAGTCCTGTAAAATAAAACACCCCCATGTATTGGCCATAGGGGTGTTTTTTATTTCCAAAAACGCCCTTGCCAAATTTGATCAAATTCTGCTAGCTCAAGGGATGATATATTTTGTCCTAGCGATCGCGGTGTGTTTTGAAGTTTTAGGGACCTCAATGTTACCCGCAACGCAGAATTTCACGCGCTTGGCCCCGACCGTTGCGACCTTGGTCAGTTATGCGATTTCGTTCTATTTACTGACCCTTGCTCTGCGCGATATTCCTTTGGCGGTTGTCTATGCGACATGGTCTGGGATGGGGGTGTTCTTAGTCGCGTGCATTGGATATTTCATCTATGCGCAGGCCCTGCAGTGGCAGACTGTGCTGGGATTAATTTTAATTGTTGCAGGGGTTATTTTGGTTAATCTCTATTCATCACTTCACTAGGCAAGTCGTAAAGTTTGCCTGTTTTCGTGCAAGATTTATGGAACGCTTCGCAAGGCAAAAAAATCCTACATTTCGGTGTCGGTTCGCCTTGACGCTGGTTTTTGGTTGATCTATCACCAAAACACACGAGCGGGTATGGTGAAATGGTATCATAAGAGCCTTCCAAGCTTAAGGCGCGGGTTCGATTCCCGCTACCCGCTCCAATTAACCTGCATGCTTTTATAGGATTGCGCGCCGAAACCATGCGCTGACCACAGCCCCATTTGAGTTAGCGCTGCCGATAATTGTATTAAAGCCAAAAATATCTCCTGACGCGTAAGACACAGCCGTCGTTTCAAACGATGTCACTGCCTTGGTTTGGTTTGTTGTTGCAACAGATTTACCGCTTGATTCGGTGTTTTTTAACACTTCGACCTCGCAGCTTGCCGCGCCTTCTGTGCTTAGCCCTAGGGCAAATAGTTCGCAATCAAAGGGCAAAATCACACCGACGCCTGCGGGTGAATCATTTCCGTTTCCAAAGGCCCATTCTTTTGCGCCCGTGTTCAAATCGCCGTTCTCTTCGGCCCAGATCGTAAAATAGCTATAGATCACGGGCTTGTCAGTAAGCCCGTCCCAATTGGTAGTTCCGGGGTCACCCTTTGATCCCATGGGGCCTATTGCACCATCTGCGCCATCACGTCCGTCAGCTCCGATCAGCGATGTTAGCCATTCGCTTTCTGATCCTTGAAATCCATTTTCGACTGCGATGTCGTAGGCAGTTTTTATATCAGTGCCACCCTCTGATTGCGTGGCCGTGACCCAATTGTTCCCGTTAAATGTGATTGCGGTTTGTCGTGATTGCACCCACGCAGTCCAACCTATCACAGGCGTGAAGAATTGCCACGCTCCGTCCCAAAAAACAGTGACCTGCTCTGCACGCCCTGACCATGCATCCATTGCACCATCTGGGATGATGAATGCGGCGTTTTCTTGGGCGATTGGTGTTGCATCATCTATGACGCTTAGGTTTAAGAACAAATCCAAATAACGCAGCGCTTGGTTATGTGTTAGATGCTTTTGCGCCTGCGCTGGCATGATATAAGGCAAAGAAAAACGTGTAGTTGTTTCGGTCATTCATCTTATCCTGTTTTTATTTGAATTTGCTAAACGCCCGCGCAGCACACGCAACGGTTCATCAAGATAGTATTAAAGCACCCGCACGGTTAATGTAGAGCTGCTGGCCATATCCGCTTGGCTGCGATTGTTCATAAAGAGATTTCTGCTGGTTCCGTTCCAGCGCGATAATGCCGCAATGCGAACGGTATAAGTGCCGGGAACCAATTCCTGTGTTGTTGTTGAAAACGGAACGGCACAACAAAAATTATCCGATCCATTGCCATACAAAATCATAAAACAATCATCGTGGCACTGGTTGCTGCCATTTGCTATCGAAATTGGGGCATCATTTAAATAACATGCGACATTATATATACGAATAAAGTCAGTAATATTATTTACTTTAGGCTAGAAAAATAATTCGAATTAAAAGACTCAATCCAAAAAAATTGAAGTGTCTGTATTTTTGCACCCGCCTGTTATCATTTCGGGTGGAATGATCCATTTGTTTTGGACGCGCATGGGGGCGAAAGGGTTATTTCTTTGCCTGCTTCTCTTGACCTTTTGGTCATGAACGTAGTTAAACACGGTGAATTTCCCCCGGGCAACACGACAGGCACGCTATGACTAACGAACAAGACCGCGCAAAATCTAAACAAATCTCGCATTTGGGGGGATTGTGGCCATTTTTGCGGCCTCATCGTTTCATGATGTTTGCGTCGCTTTTGGCATTGGTTCTTACTGCCTCGGTGTCTTTGGTATTACCGCTCGCGGTGCGGCGCGTCGTCGATACGTTTTCGTCTGAAAATGGTGCTTTGCTCGACCAATATTTCACAGCTGCGATGGTGATTGCAGCGCTTTTGGCTGTTGGCACGGCTTTACGATATGCTTTGGTGACGCGCCTTGGGGAACGCGTTGTAACCGATATTCGCAAAGCGGTGTTTTCGCGCGTGTTGCGGATGAGCCCGCAGTTTTACGAAAATATCATGACGGGCGAGGTGTTGTCGCGCATCACAACCGATACAACGCTTGTGTTGTCTGTGATCGGTTCTTCGGTTTCGGTTGCGTTGCGCAATGTGCTGATCTTTTTTGGCGGTCTTGCTTTGATGTTGCTGACGTCTGCCAAATTAACCGGATTGGTTTTGTTGATTGTTCCTGCGGTTGTGTTTCCTATCTTGATCTTGGGGCGTAAATTGCGCAGGCTCAGCCGTGAAAACCAAGATTGGATTGCGCAAAGCTCTGGCAATGCGTCCGAATATTTGGGGGCGGTCCAAACCGTTCAGGCGTTTACGCATGAAACCATAACGACCCGCCACTTTGACGAGGTGTCAGAGAAAAGTTTTGACTCTGCTAAAACCCGTATCACCACGCGTGCTTTGATGACCGCAATCGTGATCTTTTTGGTGTTTGCTGGGGTGGTTGGCGTTTTGTGGATCGGCGCGCGCGACGTTCGTCTGGGAATGATGAGCGTTGGTGCCTTGGTCCAATTCGTAATCTATTCTGTCATGGTGGCAGGGTCGGTCGCCGCATTATCAGAAATTTGGGGCGAGTTGCAGCGTGCCGCGGGCGCGACGGAGCGTTTGGTTGAGCTCTTGCATGTTGAAGACACTGTCAAAGACCCCGTAGCGCCGCAGACGATTAGAGGCCGCGCCCAAGGATCGATTGGATTTGAAAATGTTTCGTTCAATTATCCTGCACGCCCTGAAATACCTGCGTTGTCAAACATGTCTCTTAGCATTGAACCTGGTGAAACGGTGGCCTTCGTGGGGCCGTCGGGGGCAGGTAAATCTACAGTTATTCAAATGCTGCTGCGGTTCTACGATCCCACGGCAGGGAAAATCACGATTGATGGCGTTGATTTGCGCACGATGGCGCGCAGTGATTTTCGGCGTCAAATTGCATTGGTTCCACAGGACCCGGTTATTTTTGCGGCATCAGCGATGGAAAATATCCGCTTTGGTCGTCCTGACGCATCAGATGATGATGTCCGTTCGGCTGCACGTGCGGCGGCGGCAGATGAATTTATTGCCCGATTGCCGCAAGGATATGACACCTATTTGGGCGAACGCGGTGTGATGTTGTCCGGTGGACAAAGGCAACGCATTGCAATTGCCCGCGCGATATTAAGGGATGCGCCTGTACTCTTGTTGGACGAAGCGACGTCGGCGCTTGATGCAGAAAGCGAACGTTTGGTACAAGAGGCGGTCGATGCTTTGGCGGCCGATCGGACAACATTGGTCGTCGCGCATCGCTTGGCGACTGTCAAGAAAGCTGATCGCATTGTGGTTATGGACCAAGGTCAAATCGCGGGCATTGGAACGCACGCCGATCTTGTGGCGCAAGGGGGGCTCTATGCGCGGTTGGCAAAGTTACAATTTACGGATGGTGTCGCGGCAGAATAGTTGACACAGCGTTAACATTCTTTTGTCTTGTCATACCTCGGTCAATTCACCAATATATCTGGAACGCTCAAAAGAAGCGCGAATAAGGGAGAGACTGAGATGAGTTTTCGTTCAATCGCAGATATGATCGAAATAGAAAATGAATGCGCCTTTAATGATTTAGGACTGCCCAAAACGCTGTATTCCATGTTGTCGAATACGGCAGGTAAATTTCCAAACCGGCCCGCGGTTACGTTTCAACTTTTTTCAGGGCCAAAAGATCCCGCAGAAACGCTAACTTGGGCTGAATTGCATGACAAAACGACGCAAGCCGCAAACATGTTCCGCGGTCTTGGGGTCGGTCCAACTGATGTGGTTGCTTATGTTTTGCCAAATTCGAACGAAACAGTTTTGACATTGTTGGGCGGTGCGGTCGCTGGGATTGTCAACCCAATCAACCCGTTGCTGGACGCGGAACAAATCGGTGCCATTTTGCGCGAAACCAAAGCAAAAGTGGTCGTCACGTTGAAAGCTTTTCCAAAAACAGACGTGGGTCAGAAAACAGCGGCGGCTGTTGCTTTAGCGCCGAATGTAAAGGCCGTGATCGAAGTTGATTTGAATAAATACCTGACGCCGCCAAAATCTTGGATCGTACCATTAGTCCGTCCAAAAAATCCGATTTCCCATTCGGCAAAGGTCTATGACTTCAATGCACTTTTGCAAAAACAAAACAAAACGCTTGATTTCGTTGATGTCCAAGAGGATCGCGTCGCAGCGTATTTCCACACGGGCGGCACCACGGGCATGCCAAAGGTCGCCCAACATCTGTATTCTGGCATTATCTATAACGGTTGGCTTGGAAAACGCTTGTTGTTCAAAGAAACCGACAATGTGATCTGTCCGTTGCCGTTGTTCCATGTTTTTGCAAGCCACGTTATATTAATGGCGATGGTTGCTTCTGGCGCACATGTTGTGTTCCCAACACCTGCGGGATATCGCGGCGACGGCGTGTTCGATAATTTCTGGAAACTGATCGAACGTTGGAAAATTACGTTTATTATCACGGTTCCAACCGCCATCTCTGCGCTGATGCAGCGTCCTGTCGATGCTGATATCTCAAGTGTTAAGACGTCGTTTTCAGGATCTGCTCCGCTGCCCTTGGAGTTGTTTCGCCGCTTTGAAGAGGCCACTGGCGTTGCAATTGTCGAAGGCTATGGTCTGACAGAAGCCACGTGTCTGGTGTCGTGCAATCCGCCTGATGGCGAAAAAAAGGTAGGATCGATTGGTCTGCGGTTTCCATATACCGACGTTCGTATTGTAAAATCGGTTGATGGCGAATTGGTTGAATGCGCAGTTGATGAGATCGGCGAAATCTGTGTGTCTAACCCAGGTGTTTATTCTGGCAATACCTATACCGAGGCGGATAAAAACAAAGATCTTTATTATCAGGGCACCCATCTGCTTACAGGCGATTTAGGGCGGATCGACGGTGATGATTATCTTTGGATTACCGGTCGGGCGAAAGATCTGATTATTCGCGGTGGCCATAATATTGATCCCGCTATTATCGAAGAGGCGCTGTTAGGTCACGATGCAGTGGCGTTTGCTGGGGCCATTGGTCAACCAGATGCGCATGCAGGTGAAATACCCTGTGCATATGTCGAATTGGTTGCGGGCGCGACTGTGACTGTGGACGAGTTGCTGGCATTTTGTGATAGCCACATCACTGAACGGGCGGCTAAGCCGAAATATATAGAAATTCTGGACGAACTGCCTAAAACTGCCGTCGGCAAAGTGTTCAAGCCTGATTTGCGCAAGAGCGCGATCCAGCGGATTTATAACGCTGCATTACAAGATGCAGGCTTGGATGCTCGCGTCACGGCAATAATTGACGATAAAAAACGTGGCCTTGTCGCGCAGGTTACGCGCGACAGTGACGACACGGCGCTTCAAAACACCCTCGGCCAATTCCCACGGCCTTGGGAATGGGAAAGTTAATAAAAAACGCTCGGCTAATCTAGCCGAGCGTTTTTTCCACCAAGCAGTAAAGGCTACTGCGCCGCGTCTTTGGCGTTGACCGAACAAAACATGTTATACAAAAGATCGATTAACTTGGCCGTGTTATCGTCGGCCAAGGAATAATATATTGTCTTACCATCGCGGCGTGTCGCCACCATTCCATCATCGCGCAGGCGGGCCAGCATCTGGCTGACCGCGGCTTGACGACAGTTCAAGATTTCTTCCAATTCACCAACAGATTTTTCACCCGACCCCAGATGGCACAGGATCATCAAACGGCCTTCATGCGCCAATGTCTTTAGAAAGCTCGCAGCAGATCCTGCGTTCTTTTCCATTTCCTTGGGGGGCGGTTTTAACTTGTCTAGCATAAGAAAATCCACTTCATATTCTGTAAAGCATATGTATCTCTGAATTGCAAGAATTAAGACTTTGCGCGATGGTACGAAAACGGGCGCTTTCGCGCCCGTATTGTCTTGTTTGGTCCTGCTTGTTGCGCGCCAGAATTGGCAGCACATCATGGCGCGCATGTCACGATCGGGCTCTTCAACGCGCCGCACAGGCGTTAATCTTTGATCGGTGCGCCTCCGGCAAAGCTGTTACCATTTTGGTAATCACAGGGGGCATCTTGCATCATCAAATGCAATCCTTGGCCCGTAAAGGGATGCGCACGTGCCAAGTCTTCGTCAACCTCAATACCCAAACCAGGGGCTGTTGGGGCAGCGACGTAACCGTTTTCGACACGAATGGATCCTTTGATCAATTGATCATGGAACGGCGTTTCAATTGTTTCAGCAATCAAAAGGTTCGGGATAGACACGGCCAATTGAATGTTCGCAGCCCATTCAATCGGTCCCGCATACAGATGGGGCGCCATTTGCGCGTTAAAGACTTCTGCGATTGCTGCGGTTTTCTTCATTTCCCAAATCCCACCTGCGCGGCCCAATGCGGGTTGTAATATCGCGGCACCACCTGTCCGAAGAACGGTGGCAAATTCGGATTTGGTTGTCATACGTTCACCTGTGGCGATCGGGATATTGACCGCCGCTGCGACATTTGCGAATTCCAATAGGTTATCAGGGGGAATAGGTTCTTCGTACCACAAGGGGCTATAGGGTTCGATCGCTTTGCCCAGACGAATAGCGCCAGAAGTGTTGAATTGGCCATGTGTCCCAAACAACAAATCAGCCTTGTCGCCGACTGCTTCGCGGATCGCTTTGCAAAACGCGACGGATAGGGAAATGTCGCTGAGCGCGGGTTGATGACCGCCGCGCATGGTATACGGGCCTGCTGGATCAAATTTAACGGCCGTATAACCGCGGGAAACCAAATCAATAGCGGATTCCGCTGC
>Ga0181606_10005271_pt1 | contig 10677 bp, 7 predicted proteins | sample 041ome_10_FD_132994 | JGI IMG/M metagenome (GOLD analysis project Ga0181606, IMG submission 132994) | Coastal salt marsh microbial communities from the Groves Creek Marsh, Skidaway Island, Georgia - 041412US metaG (megahit assembly) | ecosystem: Environmental > Aquatic > Marine > Intertidal zone...
AGCTTGTTCACGTACATTTACAAGCACACGTGCGTAGATGTGCGCACGTTTGCCAATGTTGCCAAACACAACACGCACAACCTTTGTTTCAAGCTTAGTGCCATCGTTGAATGTCAAACCCTTTGCTACAAGCAGCTTGTTGAGTTCACGCATCACAGCAGTGCTTTACGCACGTGTTGTGAGTGTGACTGAGTAGCACTCAGCAAGAAGTGTATAAAGTTCGTCAGTTACCTTCTTATAGCTTGTGTCATTCCAAGTTTTTACCTTCTTCGCCACAGCTGTCATAGCTTTGTACTGTGCTTGTGCGATAGATGCATTTGCTGTTGTTTTTGCTGATGTCTTTGTCATTTTGGTACTTCCTTAATTTCCAATAAAAGTTAGCGTCAACTCTTGCTGACTATTAAGTTATACCATACTAATGTATGCCAAAATTATGGACGTTATTATGCTATCATACTGGGGTATAATTGATGACAAAAACGCCAAACGACACGTTGCACTACAAGGCTGGCAGACGCTTTTTCATCTACGCACCACCCCTCAAAGGTGTGCGTCCAAGCAAGCGCAAACCACCCAATCCACCTTATAAGGATGCACCTACGTGGAGGTGTTCAGTTTACTACTATTGGTGGGAGTATTTGCGCAGACACGAAGGCTATCGTCAGTGCTGCGCTAAGGGTGGTAAGGGGCAATATGCGAAGCTGTACGCTGATTTTGGCGACGTACATGCACATGACGACTTTTGGCGATGGTGGAGCAAAGAAGGGCACAGTGAGCTGTTCTGTGAGCCCACAGCACGTCAAATAAGGGTGGTGGATGGAAACAGTAGTTTTGAACCTACCCTTTCTGACGACACGCTGACGATTGAACTGCCTTTGGAGGTACGCACAGCGCATCTACTGTCACACATACGCAAAGTGCTCAAAGACTATGAGGCGAAGGCGAAGGCAGCAAAGCGCATCAGTCGTGCAAAGTATCCAATTGCCACAAAGCCAGTGCTCACAAGCTTGCATCAACACTTGGTGGTTTGGGATGCACAGCAAGCCAACCCCAAGCTGAAACTACATGAGTTGTACGATTTAGTACACGTAGATGCTGGCTTATACGTAAGTGAAAGTGTTGAGGGTGAGACAGTGGCGCAGTTAAAGAAGTTGGATTTACCCTATGACGACATTTTACGCACCATACGCAGACGCAAAACCAATCTTGTTAAACGCCATCTAAACATTGCAACGCAGTACATAGACAATGTGGGTAAGGGTGTGTTTTCGTACAGAACCACACGCTGAGCAAAAATAGTCCATACAACAAAAAAACGATTGTAAGCTGGGCAGAATAAGCATACTTTGTAGTGGCGGCATATTTACGGCCCAGAGCTTCAGACATGTCTTTGAAGAATAAAATAAATGTAGGATTAACGGCAGTTGGTAAAAGCAAATTTCAAATGAATGCCCTTATCAAAGACAATAGCAACAAGAATCTATCTGTTACTAATTTTAGATCTCGCACCAAAAGTAAACTACATAAAAAAATAAATACTATGCCCAAATTTAGTATTTTTACACCTTTTGTGCTTGCTGCATGTGGTGTTGAGAGCAGTAACACAAGTAGCACGAAGCCAGGAATATTTCCTGAAGAAAATAGTCAGAACACTGACACGAATAGCTCTGATATAAGCATATATCGTGAGAGTTACAATTATTATGAATATGTATACGACGCTCTTGGATCCATAACTCAAAAAAAAATGTTTGGTTCATATGAAATATTTTTTAGTGATTTGAATAATGACGGGGATTTGGAAGTGATTTCGCAAATTATGCGGGGCCCGAATCAAATAGGTGATAATTTAGAAGAACCAACAGAAGAATACTTACTGGTAATGGATTTCGTAGGCAGTGACGGATATATAAATATTAATAACGAAATTCTCTCTCAAGTGAGTTTAGGGGGAGTGTCGCGTAGGCATGCAGTTGGTGATCTAAATGATGATGGAATTCAAGACTTTGCTTTTGCAATGAGCTTTGAGGATGGCAGATCTGCGAGTGACATTGAAAGCATTCTCGCGTTACCGTCTGTACTTTTATCCAGCAAAGATAACAAATTCACAGTTGAGAATTTTGGGTTTTTGGATTGGGGCCACTCGGTAGAAATCTTTCCAAACTATTTTGGGTATAACGATGTTTTGTTTGGAGGTTATGTCTCGGGTTCGGAAGAATATCGTGGTCTTCAAGCTTATCGTTACATGGACGACAGATGGGTAGACGTAACATCACTATATCCTATTGATCCAGAGTTAAAGTGGGCAAACAGTATTAGACATTTGGAAACAGCCGTTGATGGCGAAGTGCAAGACTTTCTTGCGGTCACGGCAACACGAGATACTAATGAAAATGGTTACTATGAAGTCTTAGAGGAAGGACTAAAATTCTATGGGTTAAATCAGCACGGTGAATGGGACTTGGCGGGTGAATATTGGCTGAAACTCTCAGAAACGATTGCAATGATTGGCTGGAACGGTGACCCTCAAACAGTTCAGATTGGAGAATTTGACGGAAATTACTTAGTCTACCCAACTTTTCATGAAATTGTGTCTGTAACAAACTCTAATGGAAAAAATTATTTTATTGCAAAATTAGGTGGCATGGAGTTAAGCGATGGAGAGATTTTAGCTTCTGATAAGATCTATAATGAGGGCGGAAGTGAATTTTCTTCAAGTAATACACTGCTATTTTTTGAAGTTGAAAAAAATGGAAGAGTTGAGTTAATTGAGAGCCTCATTTTGGACGAGGTTACAAATATTAACTATAACTTTTTTTCAGTAGAAGACATAAATGGCGATGATTTAAAAGATATAGTTGTTAGCGCCTACTCAAGACCCGGGTTCAACGAGCTTGTGGATTCTGGTGGGCATCCTATCGTTTATCTTGGCAATGAAGAAGGAAAATTTGAACGAAAGGATATTTCCTATTTGCCAAAGCATTCAAGTTATGAAGATGGTGATGGTCTCGAGCTTTACGGGACAATGAAAGACATCAACGCAGATGGATATTTTGACCTTATACTAACAGGAACTTCTGAGGCTGCTGTTGAAGTAATTTTTCTAAATGATTTTATTTAGTAGAGATCTATGAATAGAAGTACGGCGAAAGTAATTCATCTAACTCGTAGAATATTTATTTGTAGAAAGCGAATTTAATTCTTTATACAGAAAGTAACGCTGAGATGCAGCTTAGTGATAGCGGTATTTGAACTATGCCTCTCTTCCAACCAAGAAAGCAAATTTGGTGCATCGTTGAGTATCAAGAATCGTCGTGTTTTGCCTCAAAAGCACAGCCCCACATAAAAACAATACTTTAGCGTAAAAAAATACACAAACCGCTAAATTGCCATCCCGCGGACCCCACCCCGGGGGGTACCCCCCTTTGTGAGAAAAGGAGTCCCTGAGCCCCTAGTAATACTAAAACAGACGAACAAATCGGCTCTGCGCTATTTTAGGAACTGGTATCTTGAGGAACAATAAGTTACGCAACTGAGCAACTTTATCTAGTTGATGGAATCGGCCTAGTTGTTTGTAAGTAAAAAACCGAGTTGAAAAAAAATTTTTCAAAAAAATATCCACCAGCCTCATTGTTCCAAATATAGGTCACGATATTTTCCATGTATTAAAGCATCCTCATAATCCTTTTTTATGTGTTCATTTATAGGGTTATACTCAAGCATAATTGATCTCCTTTGTTATCCTTACATTTACGGAGGGACCCGCGCACTCCATTAATTATCTTTAGCGCTCCCTAAATGCATTATCCCTAAGTTTTAATACTGGGTTCATCAAGTAACGCATAATAGATTTTTTACCATTAAGAATATCTACTTCCGCGACCATTCCGGGTAAGATCGGCAAGCCACCATCATCGGAAGGTAGGCTGTTTTCTTGTGTGCGAACTTTTATCACATATACATATTGATCTTGGTCATTTAGTATCGCGTCAGCGCTAATATTTTCCACGCTTCCCTCTAAGGCACCGTAGCGCGCGAAGTCATAAGCAGTTAACTTTACACGTGCGAGTTGCCCGGGGTGGAGGAAGGCAATGTCTTGCGGCTGCACTTCAGCTTCAACCAATAGCGTATCATCAAGCGGAACGAGTTCCACAATCGGCATACTAGCATCAACAACACCGCCAATTGTTGTGACCATCACCTGATTAATTACACCATCCGTTGGCGCGAGAACGTCGGTGCGGTTAACGCGGTCTGATAACGCAGGAAGGCTATCGACTAATTGGTTACGTTTTGTTTCAGCTTCATTAAGTTCGGTTAGAACACCTGCGCGAAACCTTTGCTTCTCCGCTTCTATTTGAAGATTGGTTTCTTCAACGGATTTTTTGGCTTTTTCAATGCCAAGTTCAGCGATTCTAAATTCACCTTCGGCTTCAATTTTGCGTTGTTCTGCACGAATAAGCTCCATTCGCGGCTCAATGCCACGTTCAACAAGCGGCCTTAAGATTTCTAATTCTTTAGTGGAAAGCTCGCTCGCTGATTTTGCACTAATCAAACTTACTTCTGTTTCAATTTGTTCTTGTTCGATTTGGCGGAGGCGTGCTTCTAAACTACTGGTGGAAGCATCAAATTCAGCTTTACGGGCATTGAATAGGTTCATTTCCCGACTAACTGAATTTTCATGACCAACTTCCAATTCACCATCAAAAACAGGCGTTTCAAAATTACTCTCAGAACGTAAACGCGTAATCATCGCAACAAGTGAGAAATACTCTTCTTCATTACGGTTAAATTCAGCATCAAACTGGGTGCGGTCGAGCTTTACGAGCACATCACCCTCTTTAACTTCGTCCCCTTGACGGACCAAAATTTCTTTAACAATTCCGCCTTCAAGGTTTTGAATTATTTGAATTTGCTTGCTTGGGACAATACGTCCAGAAGCGCGGGTCACTTCATCAAGTTCGGAAAGTGACGCCCACAGGATGAAAAGGATAAAAAATCCTGCGATACTGAGTAGTAATGCATTGGCCGCTAGTTTTGGCGTAAGTTCTGGTATTTCTTTTTTCATCACATCAACCCTTCTTCATCATTTCAGGCGACGTATTGGCGCCTTTCGGAGTTAACATTTTAATGACTTCATCTTTAGGGCCGTTAGCAACCACTTTGCCTTGCTCCACCACAATGATGCGGTCAACCAGTTCAAGCAATGAAGGCCTGTGGGTGACAATCAGAAGTGTACTGTCTTTAAGTTCAACCTTAAGGCGTTGAATAAGTTTGTGTTCTGATGCTGTGTCCATTGAGCTTGTCGGCTCGTCCATCATAACCATCGGCGCTTTACGCACCAAAGCACGACAAACGGCTAATGCTTGTTTCTGACCACCAGAAAGCCCTTCACCGCGATCGTGTAGATGCAGATCATAGCCATTTGGAATTGAACCTAAGAAATCCTGAACACCACTTATTTCTGACGCATGAAGAATATCCTCATCTGTCACATCAGGATGACCTATGGTGATATTTTCTTTTACGGTTCCTGAAAACAAAAACACATCTTGAAGGACCATTGCCAAATTTTCGCGTAAGTCTTCTGGGAAAATTTGTCGAAGGTCTGTGTCATCAATCAAAATGGCCCCGTCTTCTGGCTCGTAAAGTCCTGAAGCAAGCCTCAGGACCGTACTTTTACCTGAGCCAATTTTACCAAGAATTCCAACCTTTTCACCAGGCTCTACTTTAAAGGATATATTATCAAGCACACGCGTCGTTTGATTAGGGTATTTAAACGTAACATTTTTAAATTTTATACTCCCCTTCATATTACTACGGCGGAGAAAGTCACGTCCAGAAACATCCTCGTTTGGTTCTGACATCAAATCATCAAGAGCACTATAAGCCGTTTTCGCATGGTTATAACGCGTAAGAAGGTTTGCAAGTTGGCCAAGCGGGGCGAGACATCGACCAGAAATAATAACACACGCAATCAATGCCCCCATTGAAAGTTCGCCTTTCATAATTAGCATAAAGCCAACCGCAACAATACCGATTTGGGACACTTGTTGCGCCGACGCTGCACTATTAATCGCAATTTGGCTAAACATGCGTGATTTAAGCCCAACATTAGAATGTTGGTCCACTGCTTTTTCCCACCTGTCATGAAACAATCGATCAGAGCCGAGGCTTTTTAATGTTTCAAGACCAGAAACCATTTCAACCAGAGTGCTTTGTTTACTGTGCCCTTGCTCCATTCCTTCTTTTGAAAAACGTGATAAGAACGGTTGAATAAATACACCAACAAACAACACGAACGGAACGGCAAGTGCAGGAACCCATGCAACTGGCCCACCGATCATCGCAATCACACCAATGAAAAGAACAATAAAAGGAATATCGACAACAGTAGCAAGCGATGCTGACGTACAAAAATCACGCAGACTTTCAAATTCTCGAACAGTATTAACCAATCCACCCGTTGATCTTTTTTGGTTCGCAAGCTTTAACTTCATAATACGGTCAAAGATACCCTTGGCGACTTGTAGATCAACTTTCTGCCCTGCACTATCAATAAAATAGGCGCGTAAAAATTTCAGTAGAAAATCAAAACCAATAAGCATCATCATCCCAATACATAAAGCCACTAAACTTTCAACGGCATTATTTGGGATCACCCGGTCATAAACGGTCATAATAAAGACCGAACTACCAAGAGAGAATATATTGATCATAACAGCTGCTAAAATGATCTGTCCATACGTCCACCAATTTTGATTAAACGCGCCCCAAAACCAATGATCTTTATCTAACACACGGGACTTCGCTTTAAGTTCGCTCATTGCTCACCCGTTTGTAATAAAACATTGAGGACCGGAAGCAATGTTCCCATGCTATCAAGTAAACGGTACTTAGAAAGATCATATTCCACCATTCCACCTAAATGCTGTTCACGTGAACTATGGTACTCTTTTTCCGCTTCAAGAAGTGAAAAGAGGCTCCCGCCCGTCATCTCAAACTGTTCACGGGTTTGATCACGATTAATACCGCTGGCTTGCATGGATCTTTCAAGCGTTTGAACTTGGCGTTCTTGGCTTTGCATACTTTGGAAAGAAACTTTAATGCCGCGATTTACTTCACGGATAATGTTATCTTCTGAATGTCTTGTGCGTTCGTAGTTTTTTTGAGTTCGAGAAATTCGTGCTGATCGCGCACCGCCGTTATAAAGGCTATAATTAAGGATTAATCTTCCGGTAACGTCATAATCTGGATTGCCACGCTCAAGATCATATTTCGTTGCTGCAAGTTCAAGGGATAAACTTGGCAATCTTTCGCCTTTCATTGCATTTACGTCTTCTTTTGATGAAAGAGTACGTGATGATGCCATTACAAGTAATGGGCTATTTTGAAAGCCCATTTCAAGCGCTTCATTTTCAGATTTCGGAATATTCATTGAAAGTTCGGGGCGTTTTAAATTAGCCGGCGAAAAATTATAAACTTCTTCATAATGACTAGTCGCTTCCTCAAGATCCATTTCAGTGCGAGAACTTTGCGTTTCAGCAAGAGCAAGGCGCGATTGCATTAATGTCACATCTTGATTAGCGCCACGACCACTTTCATAACGTTGATTGACCATATCTAATATTTCACGGTGTCGACTTACGTTTTCTTCATGATAATCTTTTCGGATGCGCTGAAACAACACATGGTAATGCGCTTCTACAGCGGCCAACGCAACGGCGGACGATTCAAGTGAATATTCTTCATGGGCCGCCGTAAAGGAATGTCTGGCACTTGAAATTTTGCTGAACGTACTGCCGCCATCAAATAGAAGCTGTCTTCCAACAACTGAAACATTCGCGGCCGTATCCCTCAAACTACGTTGCGTAATATTGTCAAATCGATCTTCGAAGTTATCTGCTAAGCGATGACGCCCAGATAGGTCGACACCAATTTTCGGATAAAGTGCTGATCTTGCTTCGTCTTCGACGTATTTTTGTTCATCACGCAGGGCAAGCGCCGCCGACGTACGTGGATGCTCGCTCACGGCAAGTTGCACATTATCTTTAAATATTTGAGAATAAGAAGTTTCAATTGTAAATTCTTTAACAGAAGAAGGTAACGTTTCTTGTGCGATACAAACGTTTGCTATTGAAAAGAGTAGTATCAAAAACCTAATACTTAATGTCATTTTATAATTCAACTATGTTTTTTCCTATAAAATATCTTATATTTATTTTGATAATATCACAGATAATTTCTGTCGTTTAAAATGAGACAAACATATATATAAATATGTTTATTTGCGCAAGGGCGCAACTGTAATCATCTGTTCCGACAAGTCATCATGAAGTCCGCCTATCATCATGTGTTTAACACCCGGTACAAAGGCAACATCATAAATTTCTTCAATGGTTTCATTCTCTACCGTGATGCTGTGAAGGATATCGCCCTTTAATGTGAAAAGTAGCCAAATCTCTAAATCCCAATCCTGCAGACCCCATCCCCCCGGGGTACCCCTTTTGTGAGAATAGGATTCCCTGAGACGCTAGCAATACAATTGCAAACGAACAAAAAGAAACTTTATTGAATACAAAAAAACAGTGAAAACAGACCAGATGTCTCATACCACGGCCAGTGCTAATTGCGTTACAGGATATTTACTTTATTTATTAAATCTTCTTAAATGGAAAAATACAAACTAATTCCTTATCTATGAATTTAAAATGAATATTATTTTCATTAATCACTAAATTGAGATCGATAGTTTCATTTTTTAGACCCTTTATCACAATTTTATTTTTATTTATTTTTGTAACCTGACCAAGATCACTCCATACAATTTTATCTTTATAAAGTTCAATAGTTGTAGGTGTGCTTTCCATAATATCGTCTAAAGAAAACTCTCTATTTAATTTAATCATATTAAGGATTTCTTTTGAAAATAGAAGGGATGTCAAGCCACAATCAATTTCATCCATTAGTCCATTCGAAATTGCATACTTATTCAGATTTCCATCCAGATCATTAGGATTAAATATATATTTTTGAGGTTTTTCTGCTTCACTACAACCAATTAAAAATATAGATAATAAAAAGATTGTAAAATTATTTTTTTTCATAGTCTCAAAACTCCTTAATTTATTTTTTACAAAACAAAACTTATATTTGCGGATAATTTACATACTATTTAGCTAAAAGAAAATTCTAATATTTGGTTTGTTAGATAAAAAATTCATCGATTACAATCTCTTGGTCTAGGAACGACAATATTTCAATTTCTCTAATCTCATCTTTACCATCGCCTAAATTATCAACATTATAATCGATTGTTTCGACGGTTACTGTAGCCTGATTATCAATAGTAATAGTATATTGAGAAATTGGGCTTTTAAATATTGCCTTGTCATAACCATCCCCCCCAAAAAGATAGTCGTTTCCTGGACCACCTACAAAAATATCATCAAAATTCGAACCCGTGAGTTGATCATCACCCTCAAGCCCAACGAGAAGGGCACCGAAATTTGTTTCATTTATGATTTCATTGGTACTAGTAATATCTACGAGGGTATGAAAATGAGGTAAAATAGTGTAATCGTCAGGGTTAAATACTTCCTCAGTTTCGTTTTCTCGATGTCTACTGTCATACCTTATAGTTGCTGTAGCCTTTAACTCGAAAAACTCTCTGGCAATATAATCAAAAATGGCTTTGTCATTTTCGACGGTTTCTACAATGTGTAGTGCAGGTCCATTTTCCGTTTCTGAGATGAGATTGATTAATTGATAGAATGAGCTCATGTCTTCTTTTTGATCATCAAAACTAAATACTGCGGGAAATTTTACATATTCCTTGTCCCCATTGAAGAAATAAGGCACCTCAATAACGATACCATCTAAAAGTTCTAATATCTCTGATTTAAGAAATAAAATTTCTTGTGTTATACCAGAAGCATTTATACTTAGTTGAAAACCAGGATATGATTGATCAATAAAACCACGTAATTCTGACAATGCATAAAAGGTCAATTCAGCTAACTCATCATTGGTATATGGCTCACTAAAAAATTCGTTACTTACTGTCCATAAAGGTGAAAGAATTGTATCTAAAAATATACCATTCCATCCAGCTTCGGCTAAGTCCGATATAAAATCTTTATTCAAATCTAGGTATTCATCATCCCAAAACTCAACAAGATAAAGTGGGTGCTTGCCAAGGTAAGACCAATTTTGATATCGACCTAAATCGGGAGGATTTTCTTCAACCCAATCAGTATTAGGAAACGCAAGCCAAGTTGGTGCACTATGATTTGGAAGCCCATCAGTATTTAACCAAGACATTTCTATTTCTGTACCTAATAAATTACCTCTAATAGGGCTAATTTCTCCAAATGATTTATTAGCAATCAATAATTTCTCATTACCAGATCCCATTTTTAGTTGACTGATAGTGGATCCAGACCTTATTTCTGATACACGGTCCAAAGAATTCCAACTATCATATTGCATAAATAATACATCTACTGATTGCACTATCGCCTCATCAAAGGCTTTCTGTCCATGACCCCCGGCCATCCCAGCAGTTGTATAGAGCATCGACTGCGCATCTTGAAGCCCAAAGCTAGCTAACCATGAATTGGTTTCGACTGCTTCTGATAAATCTGGCAACTGTTGGTCATCGTTTGTGTTGGATAT
>Ga0181606_10005274_pt1 | contig 10670 bp, 7 predicted proteins | sample 041ome_10_FD_132994 | JGI IMG/M metagenome (GOLD analysis project Ga0181606, IMG submission 132994) | Coastal salt marsh microbial communities from the Groves Creek Marsh, Skidaway Island, Georgia - 041412US metaG (megahit assembly) | ecosystem: Environmental > Aquatic > Marine > Intertidal zone...
CTTCCCTGATGATGTGCGTCACAATTACGATGGAAATTACTGTAGTCATCGTAAGGCTCACAATGTTTATGGAATGCAGATGGCTAGAGCAACATATCATGGCGTTAAACGACATGCTGCTCCAAAACGTCCTTTTGTAATTACAAGAGCGACCTATTCAGGGGGGCAGCGCTATACCTCTTCTTGGACTGGAGATAATGTAGCGACATGGGAGCACTTATGGCTTGCTAATATTCAAGTTCAGCGTATGTCACTTAGTGGTATGGGTTTTGTTGGAACAGATATTGGAGGATTCGCTGAGCAACCAAGTGGAGAACTTTTCACAAGATGGGTGCAACTTGGAGTATTTCACCCCTTTACTCGAGTGCATTCCTCAGGACATCATGGAGATCAAGAACCATGGTCTTTTGATGAGGAGGTTTTGAATATTACTAAAAAATTCGTTGAAATTCGCTATACATTACTACCATACATCTATACCATGTATCATAAGTATGTGACTCAGGGAGACCCAATGATTAAACCTTTAGTATATTGTGATCAAGAAGATCATCATACTCATTATAGATCGGATGAGTTTATCTTTGGAGATCAGATCCTCGTATGTCCAGTTCAAGAGCCTAATGCACTTGGAAGACGCATGTATATTCCTAGAGGTAAATGGTATAACTTCTGGACCAATGAAGTTGTTGAAGGAGGAAAAGAACTCTGGGTTGATGCTGCTTTGGATTCAATGCCACTATTTGTAAAAGAAGGTTCTGTAATTCCAAAATACCCAGTACAGCAATATGTAGATCAACATAAGATAGACACTTTAGATCTCGATGTGTATTACAAAAATGGTAGAGAGCGTTCTACGATTTATGAAGATGCTCATGATGGCTATGATTACAAAAGGGGAAAATACCTTCTAAAAAAGATCAAAGTCTATGGAAAATCTAAAGAATTACTCATCGATCAATTTAGAGAAGGTCGTTTTCAAACGAGCTATACTAAAGTAAAAATAAATCTAATCGGATTACCGTTTAAGCTTAGTAGCATAACAGTTGACACGGAAACGGTGTCATTATCAGACTTAAATTACAATCAAGAAGAACAATCGATTATAGTGGATGCTAATTTCCATTCCATTTTGATCAAATAAAAAAAAAGAATTATGGCAATTACAAAACAATATTTAAAATCAAAACCAATTTGTAAAATCACATTTAATATTCCAGCTGAGGCTGAGAACTTAGCAGTGGTTGGAGACTTTAACAATTGGGATGCTGCTGCAACCCCATTGAAGAAACTTAAAAACGGAAGCTTCAAAGGACAGATCAATTTAGATAAAGATCAGTCTTATGAATTCAAATACGTAGCAAACGGTGAATACTACTTTAATGATGAACAGGCAGATTCTTATCGCTATAATGATTATGCTGGTTCTGAAAATGGGGTATTAAACCTGTAAGCAAAGCGGTAATCTGATTAATTAACCGTCTCGACAAGGGTGTTGAGACGGTTTTTTGTTTTATGGGGTTTAATCAAATAGGCTAGAGGATAGATAGCGGTCACCACGATCACAGATAATCACTACAACAGTCCCTGATTCTAGTTTTTCGATCAGTTTTAAGGCAGCACAAACCGCTCCTCCACTACTCATTCCTGCAAAGATGCCTTCCTGCTGTGCAAGTGCTCTAGCGGTAGCTACGGCTTCGCTTTCACTGACTTCAATGATGCGATCAACCTTGGATGCATCGAATATTTTAGGAAGGTATTCTTCAGGCCATTTTCTGATTCCTGGAATTTTTGCCCCATCACAGGGTTGAACTCCAACGATTTGAATAGCGGCATCTTGTTCTTTTAAAAAGGTGCTAGTACCCATAATAGTACCGGTAGTTCCCATGGATGATACAAAATGCGATACTTCGCCATTGGTATCCCTCCATATTTCAGGTCCAGTCGAGTGATAATGTGCTTTCCAATTATCTGGATTTGCAAATTGATTAAAGGAGTAATAACCTTGTTGCACCTTTTCATTAGCATAGTCTCTCGCTCCTTCAATCCCTACTGAAGCAGGAGTAAGGGTAACCTTAGCTCCATAAGCTCTCATTGTTTGAACACGTTCTATGGTGCTATTTTCAGGCATGACCAATTCGATGGAAAGACCATAAATTGAAGCAATCATTGCAAGGGCTATACCCGTATTACCACTAGTAGCTTCAATTAACTTAGTCTGCTTATCGATATCACCCCTTTTTAAAGCTTCACGAATCATGTGAAGTGCAGCTCTATCTTTGACACTTCCTCCTGGATTTTGACCTTCGAGTTTAAAGAGTAATTTAACCGTTGAGTTTTTATTTAAAAAATTTGACTCGATAAGAGGAGTGTTTCCAACGATTTGTTCTAAACGATTAGGCATTTCTTTTAATTTGAATTTCAGGTTTGTGATAGACCATTGAATTGGCTGGAACCGATGAGGTAATCCAGGCATTCCCTCCAATGACGGTATGTGCTCCTATGGTGGTGTCACCCCCTAAGATGGTGGCATTGGCATAGATGGTCACATGACTTTCAATCGTGGGATGTCGTTTATTGTTAGCCATTTGTTTATCAACGGATAGGGCTCCAAGGGTAACCCCTTGATATAATTTTACATGATCTTTGATGATGGTGGTTTCTCCAATGACCACACCGGTAGCATGATCGATAAAGAAGTATTCTCCGATCTGTGCACCTGGACTAATGTCCACGCCAGTTTTAGAATGCGCAAATTCTGTCATTAGTCTTGGTACTAATGGGAATCCCATTTGATAAAGCGGATGGGCTAATCGATAGATAGCGATCGCATAAAAACCAGGATAGGCTAAATAGATTTCCTGAATGCTTTTAGAAGCAGGGTCTCCAGCTAAAATAGCTTCAGCATCTTTATTAAGTTTATCGAGTACTTTAGGTAAGGTATTGAGGTAGTCCTTCCAGATTTCTATGCAGGGTTTTTCTTTTTTCCAGCAGGAGAGTTGCACTAATTCCTCAAATGACTTTGCTAGAAAATCAATGTTATCTTCTGCTAGGGTATCAGTATCAAATAAAGTGTTGAATAAGAGCTCGGTAAAATGCTCTACTTCCTTTTTAATCTTAATCTTAAGATTGGGAGTTTTTTTATGCGCTTTTATTTCTGCTATAATTGATGAATAATCCATGAGATGATCTTATAGGACAAAGATACTGAATCTAGATTCTTAAAAACTTAAGGAATTGTTATAAAAAGAGCTTATCTTGAAGTGCTTAAGCGATCGACTATGAAGAAATTAACACTTTTAACATTGGGGCTGCTTATCGGAAGTATATCCTGTAAAAAACAGGGATTGGAGCAGTTAGAAGATTACTCTTCTTGGATGCATTATGCCGGTACTCCATCGGGGGTTCGATATTCCTCTAACACTCAAATTAATACCCAGAATGTCAAGCAATTGAAGAAGGTTTGGGAATTTAGTTCTGAAGATAAGGACCCTCAAAATCGTTCTCAAAATCAATGTAATCCAATCATTGTTGATGGTGTGGTTTATGGAACCTCTCCTAGGTCAAAACTCTTGGCTTTAAAAGCTGATACAGGAGTACCGATATGGGTTTTTGATCCGTTAAAATTGCAAGAGGGTGATGGTGAAGATCCCATGCGTTTTTATAAAGTGAATAGAGGGGTGACTTATTGGAAATCAGAAAGTTCAGAACGCTTGTTTTACAATGTTGGCCGTTATATCTACGCCATTGATCTCCAGACAGGAACATTGATCGAGAATTTTGGAACAAACGGAAGAATTGATCTACAAGAAGGTCTGGGAAGACCTCCAAAAACATTTAATCCTTTTGTAGTCAGTACAACTCCTGCTGTTATTTATAAAAATTTACTCATCAGCGGTTCTAGAGTTGCTGAATCCATCGATGCTGCTCCAGGTCATATCAGAGCTTATGATGTGATCAGTGGAGAACAGCAGTGGATTTTTCATACCATACCTCAAGAAGGGGAACTCCATTATGAATCTTGGCCAGATCCGAAGGCCTATCAAAGACTAGGTGGGGCGAATAATTGGGCAGGAATGTCTATTGATCACACTAGAGGAGTTGTTTATGTGCCTCTTGGTTCTGTGTCAGGTGATTTCTACGGTGGATTTAGAGCTGGAGAAAACCTCTATGGAAATTCACTTGTTGCACTCAATGCCTCAACAGGGGAATACCTCTGGCATTATCAAACTGTACATCACGATTTGTGGGATAGAGATCTCCCTGCAAATCCCAATCTCTTTTCTATGGAGGTCAATGGAAAACAGACCGATGTAGTAGCACAAATCAGTAAGCAAGGCTATGTGTTTTTGTTTGATCGAGCAGATGGCACACCTATATTTGAAATCAAAGAGACTCCTGTACCAACTCATGGGTTGGAAGGAGAAGAGCCCTGGCCTACCCAGCCGACCCCTACAATAATAGAACCTTTTGCAGATCAGTATTTTTCCAGAGATGAAGTGGGAGGTTTAGATAGTTTAGAGCATCAACGCCTTTTAGAGCTCTATGATCGAGTACCTTATAGAAATTTATTTGATCCACCTTCAATTGCAGGTAATTGGATTTTTCCGGGATTCGATGGTGGCGGAGAATGGGGAGGTGCTGCTGTGGATATTCAAACAGCTGTTCTCTATGTCAATTCCACTCGATTGCCTTGGTTGATGGAAATGCAAGAAGTGAACCAACATTCTATGGATAGGAGTGTAGGGGAGCACATTTATTATAACAACTGTGCTGCTTGTCATGGAACCAAGCTTGAGGGAAAAGGAGAAGCCTATCCAACTCTTGTCGGTGTTTTTGATAGGCTAAGTGAAAAGGAAATTCGCTCTTCCATCGACAATGGTTTAGGGATGATGCCCTCGTTTATGGGAATTGACCAAGAGGATAAAAAGGCATTATTGGAGTATATTAAAAATCCAACGGTTGAAAAACGTTCTAAAGAACCTAATCAGATCACTCAGAATAGTCACTATAAACTACCTTATCAGATGAATGGTTATAATCGCTTTTTAGACAAGGATGGGTATCCTGGGATTAAACCCCCATGGGGAACTCTAAATGCTTTAGATCTCAAAAGCGGAAAACTGCTTTGGAAGGTTCCTCTTGGAAATCATGAGGAATTATCCATTGATGCAGTGGAACGTACCGGCACAGAAAATTATGGAGGGCCTTTGGTCACTAAAGGAGGACTGGTTATCATTGCGGCGACTAAAGATTCAAAAATCCATGCCTATGATAAGCAAACTGGTGAATTATTATGGGAAGCAGCGCTTCCAGTTCCAGGATATGCCACTCCGGCTACCTATCTGTACCAGGGGAAACAATACATTGTAATCGCCTGTGGTGGAGGAAAAATAGGATCTCCATCAGGAGACTCTTATGTGGCTTTTGCATTGGAGGATCATTAGTAAAAAAGCGCAATTTAAAATTGATATAAATGCATATAAAACTACTATTAAGTATCACATTAATCACTTTGATTCAGCATGTAGCTGCACAAGAATACTTAGCACTTGGGGATTCCTATACCATTGGGGAATCGGTTGTGGAATCCGATCGATGGCCAAATCAATTGGCTCATGCGCTCAAGGGCAGTCCTCTTGAGTTAAATCGGGTTAAAATTATTGCTAAGACCGGATGGACCACCTCAGAACTGATTGAGGGGATAAAACAGCAACAAATCAATCAGAAATACGATATGGTTTCTTTACTAATCGGGGTTAACAATCAATACAGAGGGCAGTCCATTGAGCAATTTGAAGCAGAATTAATTGAGTTGATTCAGCAAGCCATTAGTTTTTCTAAAAAGGGGAAAGAAGCTGTTTTTTTAGTTTCGATACCCGATTGGGGAGTAACTCCCTTTGCCAGCGATAGAAATACAAGTCAGATTGCAAAGGCGATTGCAGCATTTAATGCAGTGGTCCAAAAACAAGCCAAACAATTTCAACTTCCTTTTATCAATATTACTCCCATCTCAAAAAGAGCTAAAAAAGATTTAACACTTTTAGCAAAAGATCAATTGCATCCCTCAGGAAAAATGTATGGTTTATGGGTAGATAAAATTAAAAAAACGCTTTTAAAATAGTAGAGATGAAGACACTTTTAAAACAGGCTATGGAGTTAGATCAACAGGATGAGTTAGCTGATTTTTCCAAGCGATTTGTAACAGGTGATTATGGTATTTATCTTGACGGAAATTCACTTGGCAAGTTGCCTATAGCAACCATGGAACGCGTAGAGAGTGCATTAAAACATCAATGGGGAAATCAGCTCATCAATTCTTGGAATGATCACTGGTTAGCGTTGCCTAAGCAAATCGCCATAAACCTAGAAACCTTTCTAGGGGCTCATCACGGCTCCGTCTATATAGGGGAATCAACTTCGATAAATCTCTATAAGTTGATACTAGGACTTCAGCTTTCAGAAGCATATCAAAAGAACCTTAGCAGTGACGAATTAAACTTTCCTTCTGATAATTATATCCTTCAAGGAATAGCGACTCAACAGGGATCAACCTATCATTTGATTGCTTATAAAGATAAGGTAGCAGCAGATATAGATCAGCTCAAAAAACATATCGCAGATAATCCAGGTATTATATGTTTGAGTATGGTAAGTTTTAAAAGTGCTTATTATTATCCAGTTAAAGAACTCAATGAGTGGGCACAACAACATCAAAGTATTATTGTTTGGGATATGAGTCATGCTGTTGGTATTTGTGAGGTGGATTGTAAGTCAATGAAGATCTTAGCAGCCGTAGGCTGCACCTATAAATACCTTAATGGAGGTCCAGGATCTCCTGCTTTTTTGATGCTTGATCCTCGGTTGTTAGCTCATGTAAAAAACCCTATTCAAGGTTGGTTTGGTCATCAGAACCCCTTTGATTTTGAGTCAGAATATGTTCAAAGTTCAATGATTGATCGCTTCGCGAATGGCACCCCTTCTATATTGAGCATGAGCGCATTAGATCAAGGATTGGCTTTGAGTTTAGAGGCTGGTATTGTTCGTATTGCTCAAAAAAATAAAATGCAGATGGAATTTTTAATTCAAGCTGTTAAAGCGCACCTATTAGATTTAGGATATGAGCTTTATGCCCCAGAATCTATTGACCGAATGGGAGGACATCTTTCTATTTCACATCCCTATGCTCGTGAAATAGTAGCAGTGCTTAAAAGCGGTTCTTTGGAGTATCCAACGATTCTTCCTGATTTTAGACCTCCAAATCTCATTCGATTAGGTATAGCTTCACTATATGTCTCTTATGTGGATTTAGCAACATGTGTAGGGTTCTTAAAGTCAATAGTTGTAACAAAATCTTATGAAAATGTAAGTCTTAAAAATCATATTGTTCCATAAGCGACTTTTAATTATATTGCTAGTACTAACAAATCCTCAAAAAACAAACAAATAATGATGAAACGAATTCAACAATTGAGTCTCATACTTGCTGTATGTATCTCTGGACAACTTTTAGCTCAATCTCAATCTGAAATCATCGGAAGATGGGACCTCAATATCACCGATGGTCAAAACAACTATCCGGGATGGTTGGAAGTAGAATTTTCTGGAACTAATACCTTGGTGGGACGATTTATGAATATCGTTGGTTCAGCAAGACCTATAGCAGAAGTGGTTGAACATGATGATCAGTTTAGCTTTAGTATTCCTCCTCAATGGATGGGTAGTCAAGATTTAGTTGTAAAAGGATCAAGAGATGGAGAACAACTCACCGGACATATGCTAACTCCAACAGGAAATTATATGAGTTTTACTGGTGTTCGAGCTCCTGTGCTCTATAGGGAAGCTCCAAAGAAATGGACAAAGCCAGTAGCCTTGTTTAATGGGGAGACTATCGATGGATGGAAGCCACAAACCACCAATAAAAGTAACCAGTGGAAAGCTGTGAATGGAGTGTTAACCAGTCCTCAATCAGGAGTAAATTTAATGACTGAAGCTACTTTTGATGACTTTAAATTACATATTGAGTTTAAGTATCCTGAACATTCTAATTCTGGAATATATTTAAGAGGGCGCTATGAAGTTCAAGTTGAAGATGATTATGGTAAACATCCTAACTCTCACTATATCGGAGGGATATATGGTTATTTAGAACCTAATGAAATCGCAGCTAAACCTGCAGGAGAATGGCAAACTTACGATATCACTTTGGTGGGGCGAAGAGTAACTGTGGTACTCAATGGTAAATCTGTAATTACTGATGCAACTATTCCTGGAATTACAGGGGGTGCACTCGATAGTGATGAGGCAGCTCCAGGACCCATTTTATTACAAGGAGATCACGGACCAGTGGAATACAGAAATATCACTATATCCTATCCTAAAAATTAACCATAAATCATAAGAGCAGCAATATTGCTGCTTTTATTTTTTAAACCCCTCAATTATGAATCAAAAACCAACCCGACTTTTTTCGCTCGATGCACTTCGTGGATTCGATATGTTTTGGATCATGGGAGCAGAAGCGATCTTTCATCGTTTAGGTGAAATTTATCCAGGATCTCTATGGGATACTATTGGACATCAATTTAATCATCCTGCCTGGCATGGATTTGCAGCCTATGATTTAATCTTTCCGCTTTTTTTGTTTATCGCGGGAATTTCAACCCCTTATTCCATTGGAAAACACCTTCAAGAAGGTATAGATAAGGCTACACTGCTAAAAAAAGTAATTAAAAGAGGACTTATGTTAGTGCTTTTAGGAATTGTATATAACAATGGACTTGTCCTTTGGCCACTCGAAGAGGTCAGAATACCATCAGTTCTAGGAAGAATTGGTCTGGCTTATATGCTAGCTAATATCATCTACCTCTATGCGAAGCCACTTGCTCAAAAAATATGGCTGGTGGGATTGCTATTGGGCTATTGGCTTTTATTAGCGCTCTTTGCAGCACCAGGTTATAGGGCTGGGGATTTGACAATGGAAGGTAATATAGTATCGTATATCGATCATTTAATTATTCCTGGAAAACTCTATTTAGGCATTCATGACCCCGAAGGATTAGTAGCAACACTTCCTGCTATAGGGACAGCACTAATGGGTATATTTACAGGAAATCTATTGTTAAAGACCACCAAAGAAACACAGATACAAACCTTTAAAAAGCTCCTCCTTTTTGGAGTTGGAGCGCTTATAATTGCCTTAATTTGGGATCAGGTATTACCATTTAACAAAAACCTTTGGACCAGTTCATTTGCCGTATTATGTGCAGGAATCAGTCTTTTATTGATGGCGTTGTTCTATTATATCATCGACATCAAAGGCTATCAAAAATGGGCTTTTTTCTTTAAAGTTATTGGAATGAACTCCATATTGATCTATATGTCAGGACGATTCATCGATTGGTCCTACTCCTCAGATGCCCTAAGTGGTTGGTTACAACAACTTGTTGGAGAACCATTTAATGGGGTTATTGCTGTGATTGGTTTTGTGGGAGTACAGTGGCTATTCCTCTATTTTATGTTTAAGAAGAAAGTATTTTTAAAAGTATAATTACACCCAATTTTTGGAACGCTCAATGGCAGTATTCCATTTTTTAAGTAATTCAGCTCTTTGTTGTTGTGACAATTCAGGGCTGAATTTTTTATCTGTAATCCATAGCGATTGTAATGCTTCCATGTCTTTCCATATGCCAGTCGCTAATCCAGCTAAAAAGGTAACACCAAGAGCAGTTGTTTCGATGTCCACAGGACGTTCAATGGATGTATTTAAAATGTCCGCTTGAAACTGCATCAAAAAATTATTGGCAGTAGCACCTCCATCGACACGCATCTCAATTCTATCACTATTAGTGTCTTGACACATAGCTTGGATGAGGTCGTGTACTTGGAGTCCAATCGCTTCTAAAGCAGCTCTGACAATATGAGCTTTAGAGGTTCCTCTAGTAAGTCCAAAAATGGCTCCTCTGGCAGAGGAATCCCAATGAGGAGCTCCAAGACCAGTGAGCGCAGGAACAAAGCACACACCTGCTGTATCTTCAACAGAGAGTGCTAGGGCTTCGGATTCTTTGGCTTCTGAAATGAGTTCTAGGCCATCTCTTAGAAATTGAATGGCTGCTCCTCCTACAAAAACGGATCCTTCTAACGCATAGTGCACTTGATTGCCAATTTTCCAAGCGATGGTGGTCAGTAATTCATTGGAGGAGTCAACGGCCTTCTCACCTGTATTCATCACTAAAAAACATCCTGTACCATAGGTAGTTTTGGCCATTCCTGGCTTGGTACACAGTTGTCCAAATAGCGCAGATTGTTGATCACCTGCAATAGCAGCGATGGGAACTTCAACACCTAAAAGATTCTTGTCAATAGAGCCATAAACCTCTGAAGAGCTTTTCACTTGGGGTAGTAGTGCAGCGGGAATATTAAATAAATCTAATAGCTCTTGATCCCACTCAAGGCTGTGAATGTTATAGAGCATCGTTCTAGAAGCATTGGTTACATCGGTAAGGTGTAGCTGCTCTGATGATAAATTCCAAATCAACCAGGAATCTACTGTTCCAAAGGCTAATTCTCCAGCTTCAGCTTTAGCTCGTGCCCCTTCTACATGATCTAAAATCCAAGCAATTTTAGTCGCTGAAAAGTAGGCGTCTATGATTAGACCTGTCTTTGATCGA
>Ga0181606_10005279_pt1 | contig 10665 bp, 5 predicted proteins | sample 041ome_10_FD_132994 | JGI IMG/M metagenome (GOLD analysis project Ga0181606, IMG submission 132994) | Coastal salt marsh microbial communities from the Groves Creek Marsh, Skidaway Island, Georgia - 041412US metaG (megahit assembly) | ecosystem: Environmental > Aquatic > Marine > Intertidal zone...
GAGCGTTGCAGCGGCTTGCCTGTTGTTCGATATGATGCGGAGAGCCTCATGAATACTCTCGGTAATTCGTTCGTTCTGTTAAATAGCCAGAAGCACGATCACCTTACGCCGGGCGGCGCAGTACAAAAGTTTCAGTTCAGCCTTTTCCGACATGAACCTATCAAGTGAGGAGTTGAGGTGCTTCACAAGAAGATGTTTCGGGAATGGGGCAGGAGCGAACCATTCTCACGTGGCTGGAATGAAGGTCGTTTACTAAACAAAAGCAGACACAAATGTATGAGCGCGGGAGGCATTTGCGCGCGTGCCCAACGCAAAACAACAACAACAACCGAAACATAAAAACGCGCAATTTTAAAATTCTTGACAGACACCGCGATGGTGCGTCCCCCGCGGTTGACAAGGTTCCAGGAAGGACCCGCGACCGTCTTTACTTCGCACCTTTTGATTTATCGTATATGTCGAAACTTACTTTTTTGAGTCGTCACCGATTTTCCCGATGAGTTCACCAACGCGCGCGGTCTTGCCACGATTTTGAGGAATGTCGCTATTTGCCAAACGCATCATGACATCCGCGTGTCCGTCGTCAGATTAATTGGGCCAACTGAGCGTTTAAGCTAATGGAGGCTTTGTGGCTCTTCTCGGTTGATGTTAAGCGGCTTGGCGGCGATGCGCCAGCCGTCGCAATTCGAATGTCCGTTTCTTGATCTTCTCCCTTCGCTTGATGATAGATGCGGCCCGCCCGAGATAGACGTCAGCGGGCGTCAGATTGCCGAGGCTCTCATGGTATCGGCGATTGTTTTAGTGCTCGATGAAGGTGCCGTTCTGCGCCTCCAAGTCCCCCGGCAGGTAATAGTTCTCCAGCAAGACGCGGTTCTTCAGGGTCTGATGCCAACGCTCGATCTTACCCTGGGTCTGGGGATCGGCAACTGCGCGAACGCGTATGGGGCCAAACCTGTTCCACCAATGCCGGATTGTTTCGTGACTGACGTCGACGCCGCGTTCATGCAAAAGGTCCTCGACGTTTCGCAGTGAAAGTGGAAACCGAACATACAACATCACAGCTAGGCGAATGATCTCTGGAGATGTTTTGAAATAGCGAAAAGGGTTCTTGTTTGTCATCCGATCAGGCTAAAAGGTGGCGAAATCCGCCTCAAGCCGTTTTCCTCTGACAACACCTGTCGAATGCATCGTAGTCCGGTCGCCTACAATTGACCCTACGTCGATTGTGGGAAATTTTGCGATGCGATCAGAGAAGTGCGCGATTGTCCGGGGGCGGCAATCGCCGACCGTGTTTTGCACACCGAAGGGTGGAGAACGTATCCATATCTGGGAGAGTCTAAAACACTGTTTTTCTTTGGTAATTCATTTCAAATTTTCGATTTTGTAGAAAAACTGTTTTCGGTTTCGGGTCCAGCTTGCTATTTAGATTAGTTCCTTCGCGGAGCCAAATAGGAGTACCGCATGAGCCAGAGCATTTGGCGCAACAATTTTGGTTTGCCTGTTGAGCAAGGTCTCTACGACCCTGCCAACGAACATGACGCGTGCGGTTTCGGATTCATTGCGAACATCCACAACGAACCGAAACACGAGATCGTTCATCAGGCGCTGGAGATCGTGCACAACCTCGACCATCGGGGCGCCATCGGTGCAGACCCGCTGGCGGGCGACGGTGCGGGCATCCTGATCCAGATCCCAGATGAATTCATGCGCAAGGAGTTCGGTAAGCGCGGGATTACGCTTCCGGCGGTGGGCGACTACGCGGTGGGTTTGGTATTCTTGCCGAATGATCAAACGAAGTGTGATCTGGCCGCGAGCGCGATCGAGGAAGCGATCGACCAGGAAGGTCAGGTGTTGATTGGTTGGCGCGATGTGCCTGTCGACAACAGTGTGCTTGGCGAGAGCGTTAACGACAACGAGCCCATCATCCGCCAGGTACTGATCCAGCGCGGACCCGAGACCCCGGATACGGATGCTTTCCAGCGAAAGCTTTACGTTATCCGCAAACAGGCGCATCACGCGCTTTGGGACAAGAACGCGACCGCTTGGCAAGATTTCTACGTCGTTTCAATGTCCGCGCGAACGATGGTGTACAAGGGGATGGTGCTCGCGCCGAACCTGGCGAAGTATTATCTGGATTTCCAGGACCCGGACTTCAAAACCGCGATGGCGCTGTTCCACCAGCGTTTTTCGACCAACACCTTCCCGTCGTGGCGGTTGGCGCAGCCATTCCGCTTTCTCTGCCACAACGGTGAGATCAATACCGTTCGCGGCAACATCAATTGGATGAACGCGCGTCGCCGCAACATGAGCTCGAAAGTGCTCGGTGACGATCTTGAAAAACTATGGCCGTTGATCGGTGACAGCCCCTCCGACTCCTCGACCTTCGACAATGCGCTCGAACTCTTGGTGATGAGCGGTTATCCGCTGTCGCACGCGATGATGCTTATGATTCCGGAAGCCTGGAACGGCAACGAACTCATGGATCCGAAGCGCCGCGCTTTCTACGAGTACTACTCGGCGCTGATGGAGCCGTGGGACGGACCGGCCGCCATGGCCTTCACCGACGGCCGCCAGATCGCCGCGACGCTCGACCGTAACGGCCTCCGGCCGGCGCGCTACATCGTGACCGACGATGGTCTGGTCATCATGGCCTCGGAAGTCGGTGTGCTGCCGCATGTTCCGGAGGAGAAAATCGTCAGCAAGTGGCGCTTGCAGCCGGGTAAGATGTTGCTGGTTGACCTCGAGGAACACCGCATAATTTCCGACGAGGAACTGAAGTCGGGCCTGGCCTCAGCGTACCCCTATCAGGATTGGCTCGACAAGACGCAGCTCAATCTGTCCAGCCTGCCGGCCGAGATCGGGCCGATGACGCCGGATAGCGAAGTCCTGCTGCATATGCAGCAGGCGTTCGGGTACAATCGCGAAGACCTGAAATTCTTCCTGAATCCGATGGCCGAGAAGGGCGAGGATCCCATCGGCTCGATGGGCCGAGACATTCCGCTGGCAGCGCTCTCCGACAAGCCGCGGATGCTTTACGATTACTTCTTTCAGAATTTCGCACAGGTAACCAACCCGCCGATCGACCCGATCCGCGAAGAATTGGTGATGTCGCTGGTCAGCTTCATCGGGCCTCGGCCGAACCTTCTGGACCTCGGCACCGGCGGCGAGCACATGCGGCTCGAGGTCGACCAGCCAATCCTGACGAATATGGATCTCGAGCGCATTCGGCGCATTGAGAACCATGTCGAGGGCGGTGCCTTCCGCACCTATACATTGGATATCTGCTATCACCGGAAAGACGAGGGCGCCGAGACGCTGGAAGCCGCCGTCGCCCGCGTTTGCGCGGAGGCCGAGCAGGTCGTCCGTGGTTCGAAATACAACATCATCATTCTTTCCGATCGCGGCGTGGACGAGCAGCACATAGCGATACCGGCTCTATTGGCGACGGGTGCCGTGCATCATCACCTGATCCGCGAAGGCCTGCGTACCGAGGTCGGTCTCGTCGTCGAAACGGGCGAGGCCCGCCGGGTGCACGATTTCTGCCTGTTGGCCGGCTATGGCGCGGAGGCGATTAATCCATATCTCGCCTTCGACACATTGACCAACTATGTCCACGAAAAGAACAACGGTCTGGACGAATACACGGCGCACAAGAATTTCGTGAAGGCCATCGGTAAGGGGCTTATGAAGGTCATGTCCAAGATGGGCATTTCCACCTATCAGTCCTATTGCGGCGCCCAGATCTTCGACGCGGTCGGTCTGTCGCGCGATTTCATTGATGCCTATTTCACCGGCACGGCGACCAAGGTTGAGGGTGTGGGCATTGCGGAAATCGCCAAGGAAACCGAACGCCGGCATACGCTCGCATACGGCGACGCGCCGCTCTATCGCAGCGATCTGGACGTCGGCGGCGATTTGGCCTTCCGGTTGCGCGGCGAGGAACACGTGTGGACGCCGGAAACCATCGGCAAACTGCAGCACGCCGTTCGAAGCGCCAATTACAGCCTCTTCAAATCCTATACCTCGACGGTCAACGACCAGACCAGGAAGCTGAAGAACCTGCGGGGTCTCTTCGACATTAAACCGGACCGCGATCCAGTGCCGCTGGACGAGGTCGAGCCCATTTCCGAGATCGTGAAGCGCTTTGCCACGGGTGCAATGTCCTTCGGCTCGATTTCCTGGGAGGCGCACACGACGCTCGCGATTGCGATGAACCGCATCGGCGGGCGTTCGAACACGGGCGAGGGCGGCGAGGAAGCGTCCCGTTACAAGCCGCTACCCAATGGCGACTCGATGCGGTCCCGCATCAAGCAGGTGGCGTCCGGCCGTTTTGGCGTGACGACGGAGTATCTCGTCAATTCCGACGACATCCAGATCAAGATGGCGCAGGGCGCCAAGCCCGGAGAGGGCGGCCAGCTGCCTGGGCACAAGGTCGACGACTGGATTGCCCGTGTCCGTCACTCGACGCCGGGCGTGGGGCTTATATCGCCGCCGCCGCATCACGATATTTATTCGATCGAGGATCTTGCACAGCTGATCCACGACCTGAAGAACGTCAACCCGAAGGCGCGCATATCCGTCAAGCTCGTCTCCGAAGTCGGTGTCGGTACTGTCGCCGCGGGCGTCAGCAAGGCCTATGCCGACCATGTGACGATTTCCGGTCACGACGGCGGCACCGGCGCCAGTCCGCTGACGTCGCTGCTGAATGCCGGCGGTCCGTGGGAACTCGGTTTGGCGGAGACGCATCAGACGCTCGTGATGAACGGATTGCGCGGCCGTATCGCCGTGCAGGTGGACGGCGGTCTCCGGACCGGCCGTGACGTGGTTATCGGCGCTCTGCTCGGTGCGGACGAATTCGGTTTCGCAACCGCCGCGCTTATTTCCGAGGGCTGCATCATGATGCGGAAGTGTCATCTGAACACGTGCCCGGTTGGCGTGGCGACGCAGGATCCGGAACTCCGGAAACGGTTCACCGGCGAGCCGGAGCACGTCGTTAACTTCTTCACCTTCCTCGCGACGGAAGTGCGCGAGATCATGGCTGAACTCGGCTTCCGCACGATCAACGAGATGATCGGGCGGCGCGATATCCTTGATATGAGGAAGGCCGTCCACCATTGGAAAGCGGACAATATCGATTTGTCGCGGTTGTTCGCGCCGATCAAGGCCGCCAAGGGTGCCGCCGTCTATAAGTGCGAGGAACAGAACCACCACCTCGAACGCGCGCTCGATAACGAGCTGATCGCCAAGGCCAAGAGCGCGATCGAGGACAAGAAACCGGTCAAGATCGAATGCCCGATCCAGAATATCAACCGGACCGTCGGCGCGATGATGTCGGGCGAGATCGCCAAGCGGTACGGCCATGCCGGTCTGCCGGAGGATACGATCCATGTGAAGTTCACCGGCAATGCCGGTCAGAGCTTCGGCGCCTGGCTGGCGCGGGGCGTCTCGTTCGAACTGGTCGGTGACGCAAACGACTATGTCGGCAAGGGACTCTCTGGCGGCCGGATTGCCATTTATCCCCTCGCCGAAAGCCGTCTGGTACCCGAAGAGAATATCATCATCGGCAATACGGTGCTCTATGGCGCGATTGCCGGCGAATGCTATTTCCGGGGCGTCGCGGGCGAACGATTTGCGGTGCGTAACTCGGGTGCGACGGCTGTCGTTGAAGGGTGCGGCGATCACGGTTGCGAGTACATGACCGGCGGTATCGTCGTGGTGCTGGGCGCTGCCGGGCGGAATTTCGCGGCGGGCATGTCCGGTGGGGTCGCTTATGTGCTGGATGAGGAGGGCCGCTTCGATTCCTTCTGCAACACCAGCATGGTCGAGCTCGCACCGGTCGAGAAGGAAGAGGGCGCAGCGAACGACGACGGGATCGATCCATCGACGGATATGACTCGTTACGATGAACGCAGATTGCGCACATTGATTGAGAGCCACGCCCGCTATACCAAAAGCGCGCGGGCGCGGGCGATATTGGATGATTGGGATAACTATCTGCCGAAATTCGTCAAGGTGATGCCCGTTGAGTACCGCCGCGCACTTCGCGAAATGCAGGAAAAAACGGCTCAGCAGGATCAAATTTCGGCCGCTGCGGCTGGGGAGTGAATCATGGGCAATCCGACGGGATTCCTCAAAATGAACCGGGACGACCGACACTATGCGCCGGTCGCAGAGCGTGTGCGGCATTACAAGGAATTCCTGGTACCGCTGCCGGACGAAAAGGTTTCGGAGCAGGGTGCACGCTGCATGGATTGCGGCATCCCGTATTGTCATCAGGGTTGCCCGGTCAACAACATCATCCCCGAATGGAACGATCTGGTTTATCAGGGCAACTGGCGTCAGGCGCTCGACGTCCTGCATTCGACGAATAATTTCCCGGAGTTTACCGGCCGCATTTGTCCCGCGCCCTGTGAAGCGTCCTGTACGCTCAACATTCAGGATGTCCCTGTGACGATCAAGACGATCGAGTGCGCGATCGTCGACCGCGGATGGGAAGAGGGCTGGATCCGCCCGCAGTTGTCGAGCCGGCGCACCGATAAGCGGGTCGCGGTCGTCGGTTCGGGCCCGGCCGGTCTTGCCTGCGCCCAGCAATTGGCGCGGTCCGGACACAAGGTTGTCGTATTCGAGAAGAATGCGCGAATTGGTGGCCTGCTGCGTATCGGCATTCCCGATTTCAAGATGGAAAAGCACCTGATCGACCGGCGCATGGCGCAAATGCAGTCGGAAGGTGTCGAATTCCGCCCCAACAGCAATGTCGGCGTCAATGTCGATGCTGAGGAAATCTTGCAGAACTTCGATGCCGTGGTGCTTTGCGGTGGTGCGGAAAAACCGCGCGATCTGCCGGTGCCGGGGAGAGAGCTCGACGGCGTCCACTTCGCGATGGAATTTCTATCGCAACAAAACGACCGCAACGCCGGCGTCGAGATTTCCGAAGACATGTCGATTTCGGCAAAGGACAAGCATGTCATCGTCATCGGCGGTGGGGATACCGGTTCAGACTGTGTCGGCACCTCGATACGGCATGGCGCGAAATCGGTCACGCAGCTCGAGCTGATGCCCCGGCCGCCGGAGCACGAGGACAAAGGCCTGACCTGGCCCGATTGGCCCATGAAGCTGCGCACATCCAGCTCTCAGGAAGAAGGCTGCGAACGCGATTGGTCCGTCATGACGAAATCGTTGACGGGCACGAATAGCAAGGTGACGACCCTGAACGGTGTGCGCCTCGAATGGTTGGTCGGCGAAGACGGCCGGATGGGGATGCAAGAACTGGCGGATTCGAATTACGAACTTCCGGCCGATCTGGTGTTACTCGCGATGGGGTTCGTCCATCCCGTGCACGAGGGCATGCTGGAAAGCCTGGGCGTTAAGCTCGACCAGCGCGGGAATGTCGAAGCGAATACCGAGGCGTACCGGACTTCTGTCGATAAGGTGTTTGCCGCCGGCGATATGCGGCGTGGACAATCGCTTGTCGTCTGGGCCATTCGCGAAGGCCGGCAATGCGCGCGCGCGGTCGATGAGTTCCTGATGGGGACGACCGAATTGCCGAGATAGCTGGCCGGTTACCGTTGCTTCGTGTTTATCCGATGACGCGCATGGTGCTGTCAGACGAATGCGAACTCGTCTCAGCTTTCTTAGAGAAAGAGCCGTTTATGCAGCACAAAGTTGCTGCCACTCGGAGAGGGCAGCTTGGCGTTGGTCCTTGAAGTCGTTTCGCTTAGTTAGGTGTCTTTCGTGATTAAAGAGGTTGTAGGCGGAAGAGTGAAGAGCGACGAATTTCTGTAAACTTCGCATTCGCCTAAACCGCTGCATCGCTCGCTCTCGTCTTCGAAATGGAAGATGAGAATTTTCAGCTCGGTTATTCATCCATCTGCCCACTTCTTGTTTCTGGCTGCTATTGATCTCTCTTAAAGCAGCTTTGTAAGAAGCCAGCCGATCCGTCACGATGACTTTTGGCTCTCCGTATCGCTTCATCGCTTTTTTGAGAAAAGCCAGGGCAGCCGCCTTATCCCGGCGTTTTGTGACATAGGTTTCGAGCACCTCACCCTCGTGATCTACGGCGCGCTAGAGGTAGTGTTGCTCCCCGTTTATCCTCACAAACACCTCGTCGATGTGCCATTGCCAGTTGGAATAGCACTCCAATCGTGAAACTCTCGTTCGCCTAATTTCAGACGCGAACATTGGCCCAAATCTGTTCCACCAATACCGAACAGTTTCATGACAAATATCGATCCCGCGCTCATGCAGAAGATCTTCTACATTCCGCAGCGACAGAGGGAACCGCACGTACATCATGACGGCCAGGCGAATGATTTCAGGGGAGGTCTTAAAGTAGCGAAAGGGGTTCTGATTTTGCATCCCGCGAGGATAGGACCGGCCAAATCACGCCTCAACCCGTTTTCCTCTGACAATGCCCACCATACCCCGTCGCCGCGCATACAAAACTAATCAATTTCTGACAATGCCTGCCAGCATATATCGGCTGTTCGCTGGATATGGGTGGCGAGTAATTTGCACGCGTTAACGGCATCGCGCCCTAGCGTTGCGTCCTTAATTTCCTCATGCTCACCAGGTACGTCGCGGTCTCCGGTGAGGGTATTCAATGAGAGCCGCCGATACCTCTCGCTTTGGTCGAAAAGCTGCCGCCGGATATGTTTCAATTTCTCATAGGGGCAAGCGGCGACAAGGCTTTCATGAAATTCGAAATGAACATTCTCCCAAGCTTCATTTGGTCGATCCTGGCCAAGTTTTTGATCAAGTTTTCTCAGACGATGGAATGTTGCAACAATGTGAGCTTCCCAATCATCCCCAGAAGTGCCTTCCCCGGCGTTTTCGATCGACGACTTCAGAGCCGCCGACTCAACCAAGATGCGAGTTTTTGCGATGTCCCAAACTTCGTCTTTAGATACACCGGCGACCGTGAAGCCACGGCGTTCCTCGATTGTCACCAACCCGTCCCCGCTCAGTCTGGACAGAGCCTCGCGTATAGGGCTGGCTCCGATGCCGTATCGGGTTTTAAGAGCGTCAACGCGGAGGCGCAGAAGCGGCGCCAACTCACCGCTCAGAATTTCCTCTCGGATGCTATGATAGACTTGATCGGTAAGGGTCGCACCTGATCTCGAAGCTGCTAATTTTGCGTCCATAATCCTACAGCACCAAGCATGTTTAGATGTTTTATAATCATTAGCTTAGACATTTCATACCTCTTAAATCAAAGCCATTTAAATCTATATAAATCGATTAAAAGTATTTTTACCGATAAAAATTTTGACTGCCGATGTAAAAAAAATCTATCATAACCTTCGTGAAGCGTTTGAATAATGGTTTGGAATAACCGATTGTCGCAGAGAGGGGAGGGCATCAAATCGTGTTTCAACGATTTTTTGTATTTGGCGTTACGGTAGCCTCGGTAACCGACCTCAGGGTGACTGAAAACAAAAAGTTGTCGCCGTACCGGATCATGAAGGCATGAGCTCGGAGGTCTCCGATCCTCAAGCGAAGGCAGGTCGCCGAGAGGCCGCCATCACGAAATTGGATGCCTTCTGGCTTCGCCTACCTCTGCTGACGTCTTACGAAAACGCGCTCGGCCCAATATCCGATTTCGACGTTATATTGATCCGTGTCGAAGATGAAGAGGGGGGCGTTGGCTGGGGAGAGGCTTGTCCCGTGAAAGGGTATTCCCCAGAGAGTCCCGGGGAAGCATGGGAACTTTCTGCAACGATTCTGCCAACTTTCAAGGGAATGGGCCCTCAGGCCATTGAGCATGAATTGCAGAGATGGCATTCCCGATATCCGTTTCTCGTTTCAGGGATTGTCGAATCACTCGAGGATCTCTCGGATGAGCCTCTTCTAAGGTCATCGGAGCCGGTTGAACTGGAACTGGCAGGAACTGTCAACACATTGAACGAGACGGAGGCCGCCGCTTATGCGAGCCGCCTCGTTGATCAAGGGTATCGGTCGCTCAAGGTGAAGGTGGGCTATGATCCGATGGGCGATGCACGAAGGGTCAATACGATCCTCGCGGCCGTCGGTGATCAGGCCCGTCTGCGTGTTGACGCCAATCAAGGATACGGTGCCGACGCGGCTCTTGTATTCGCTGGCGCGGTTGACGCGGCGGGGGTCGAGATGTTCGAACAACCGGTGAGCGGCCACGACTGGGATGCTATGGGCCATGTAGCCGCCCACTCTGTGATCCCGGTTATGCTGGACGAGGCGATATACGGTGATGTGGAAATTGTCAGGGCGAGCAAACTGTCAGGTGTTGCCGCGGTCAAGCTGAAGCTCAGCAAGTCCGGCGGTGCGCGCGAGCTTTACCGGCAGTTCCGTTTAGCTACGGAATGCGGCCTTCAAGTCGTCGTTGGAAACGGCGTCGCTAGCGACCTCGGCTGCCTGCACGAAGCCTTGGCGTGTTCCCATGCGCACATGCCGCTTGCCGGCGAGATGAACGGATTTATCAAGACGGAAGTACGCCTGCTCGATCCGTCCCCGACTATATCTGGGGCGCACCTCATTATTCAGCCAAGCTCTGGCCAGTGCGTGAACGGAAATTTCGACAACTGGATTTACAAGATGATTAACGTCGCCTGAGAGTGACAGCCCAATACGGAGGTAACGATGAATATAACGTTAAAGCCCACTGACAGGCCGCTCGGCGCAGATATCGAGGGC
>Ga0181606_10005300_pt1 | contig 10646 bp, 9 predicted proteins | sample 041ome_10_FD_132994 | JGI IMG/M metagenome (GOLD analysis project Ga0181606, IMG submission 132994) | Coastal salt marsh microbial communities from the Groves Creek Marsh, Skidaway Island, Georgia - 041412US metaG (megahit assembly) | ecosystem: Environmental > Aquatic > Marine > Intertidal zone...
ATGCGCTGGCCCAACGGCCGGCTCATGCGTGATTACACGGCCCTGATTGACCTGCCGGTTTTCATCAGTGATGAGCCGACTGCGGCGCCCGTGAATGTGCCCGAGTCGTCGGAACAGGCGCCGGCACCCCAACAGCCGCGCTCCCAGCTTCTGGTCGACAATGATTCGCTGGACAATCTTGTCCCGCCAGCTCTCTCGTAGACACCTTCTCCTGAATCTTCCCCAACACCCCAAACCTCAGCGGCCACTGATGACGACGAAGTGGTCGTGGCAGCGGGGGACAACCTGTACAACATTGCTGTGAGCAATCGGCCTGCGGACAATGTGTCGGTTGGGCAAACCATGTTGGCCATCCAGCGTGCCAACCCGGATGCCTTCATTGATGGCGACATAAACCGGATTCGGGTGGGCAGTGTGCTACGCATGCCGACCCTGCAGGAAGTCCAGAGCATTGACCAGAGTCAGGCTGTGAACCAGATTGCCCTGCAAGACCAGGCCTCGTCTGCAGAGCCATTGGCCTTCAACAGCAACACCAGCAGCACAGCACAGTCCGGTGAGGACGAGCTGACCATATTGAGCGGGGATGCTGGTGATCCGCCCACCGTGGATGATGACCTGGTCGCGACGATTGCCGCCCTGGAAAACCAGCTCATGATCAGCGAGGAAAGCCTCGATCGTGCCCGCCTGGAAAACCAGGAATTGCGTGCCCGTTTTGCCGAACTGGAAGAACAGATTGAAATTCTGCAGAACATCATATCCATGCAGGATGCCCGCCTGGCACAGCTGCAGGTAGATTTGGCCGCTAACCAGGCCGCGCCCGAACCCGAGCCGGAACCGGTAACCGAAGCGCCGGCACAACCCGTTCCGGTAGCAGCACAGCCAGCGCCACAGGATAATTCCCTCATGAGGCAGATCAGTGCCATTTTTGAAAATACACTGGTGCTGCTATCCAGCCTTGTCGCCCTGATAGTCCTGGTGCTGGGCTTTCTGGTCTGGCGCCGTCGTGCCGCTCAGGATGAGATGGAAGATTACGCCCTGGAAGGAGCACAGGCGACCTATGTGGATGAGGAACCTGACGGTGCCTCAGCCGGTTTCCTGGCAGCCCTGAAATCCCGCTTCAGCAAAGATGAGGCTGAGGATGCTGCTACCGCCAGTAATGTTGCTGCGAGTGAGTCCCATGATGACGCAGATGAAGATTCGGAAGATGACGACAGCGTCGACGATGACGATGACTACGACGACGAAGATGATCTGGATTCGGCAGAAGATGAAGCTGATGAAGATGATGCATCGGATGACGAAGACGACGATGATGATTACGACGACGAAGACAGCGAAGACAACACGGATTCAGAGGATGAAGATGATCTGAACCCGGCCTTCGCCATGGGTGATCTGGATTTCGATGATGAAGATGAAGATGAAGAAAGCGCAGATGCCGCCGAAGAAGACGATGATGATGCGGACACCGATGAGCTGACGGCGGATGCCGAGGACGAATTAGATCTCAATTTCGGCGATGACGAAGATGAAGAGGTGTCCGAGGCCATAGCAGCAAGTGATGAAAGCGAAGACACCGAGTTTGATCTGGGTGATCTCGGTAATTTCGACTCCGACGATGATACTGAAGAAGATACAGAGCAAGAGCTTTCTGCGGCCCAGCCGTCTGAAGAAGAACAGGACGATACGGAAACGTTTGCGTTCAACCTGGGAAATGATGACGCAAGTGACGTCGACGATACCCCAGAAATAGACTCGGCTGAAACAGAGACTGACGATGATGTCGAAAGTTTCGATTTTTCCCTTGATGACACTCCGGCAACGCCTGCCGCTGTGGCGGAAGAAAGCACCGATGAAGATGTCGAAAGCTTTGAATTCAGCCTGGGTGATGCCAGTACAGCGCCAGCGGCTGCAGCAGAAACTGCGGACGATGAACCGGAAGAGGTTGAAACCTTCGAGTTTGATGTCGGGTCGGTATCTTCTTTTGAAGAAGACGATAACACTGAAGCTGGCACCGCTGAAGCAGGCGATGATATGGAAACGTTTGTCTTCAACATGAATGACAACGACGAAACCGATGATGAGGCTGATCCACTGGCGGCAGCCCTTGATGAGATTGACGCCGCTGCGGATGAGAGCAGTGACGATTCAAGTGACGACGGTAATGACGACATTAATAACGACATGAATAACGACGTTGCTGAAGAGATTGCTGCCGACAGCGATGACGAACTGGATTTGGACAGTATCGAGATAGACGACAGCCTGTTTGACAGCGACGAGGTTGCCGAAGGCGCACGGGATGAGGCCTCTACCAAACTGGATCTTGCCGTGGCCTATGAGGCCATGGGCGACATGGATGGCGCCCGCGAAATCCTGCAGGAGGTCATGGCCGAGGGCAACGACAGCCAGAAAGCCGAAGCCGAGAAGCTGATGGAGAAGTGGAGCCTCTCCTAGTGGCAGCCCCAGTGGCAGCAAGCTGGTGGCAGGCCACAGTACTGGCCCGGAAATGACCCATGACTGAGACCACAAGTGCTGGGGGCGATTCCTGTCGGGTCGCCCTGGGTATTGAATACAATGGCCGCGGCTTCAACGGCTGGCAGGCACAGAAATCCCCTCACACCAAAACCGTTCAGCAGACCCTTGAACAGGCCCTGTCCGAGGTGGCAGACCATCCCGTCACCCTGGTTTGTGCCGGACGCACCGATGCCGGCGTGCATGCCACAGGGCAGGTGGTGCATTTTGATCACCGTCATGAGCGGACTGAGGGCGCCTGGATACGCGGCGGTAATGCATTGCTGCCACCGGAAGTCTCTGTTCGCTGGGCCAAACAGGTGCCTGCCGACTTTCATGCGCGCTTTTCTGCAACCGCACGGCGCTACCGGTACGTGATTTACAACCATGCCGTGAAACCGGCCATATTGAATGGCCAGGTCACGCATCACTATCAACCACTGGATGCAGAGCGCATGCACGCCGCCGGACAGCTGTTACTGGGTGAGCAGGATTTCAGCGCTTACCGTGGGGCTGCCTGCCAGTCAACCACGCCCATGCGCCATGTGAGTGAAATCAGCGTGAGGCGTCAGTGGGATTTCGTCACGCTGGATATCCAGGCTAACGCCTTTCTCCTGCATATGGTGCGCAATATTGCCGGCGTGCTGATGGAGATCGGGGAGGGCAGGAAACCGGTGGCATGGGCCGGCGAGGTTTTGGCCGGGCGGGACCGAAGGCAGGGCGGAGTAACGGCATTGCCGAATGGCCTCTACCTGGTCAGGGTCTTTTATCCCGCAGCCTTCAACCTGCCAGAGGTTGCTGCCAGCCCCGGATTCCTGCTGTCCTGAGTGCTTATGCAGTAGGCGAAAGGCTGCCCGTTTGGTAGAATTGCGACTTTGATAGATCCCCTCAGGCTGAAAAGTCAGTCACCGTTCGTTTTCGCCCTAGTTAACCCGGTATGAACTGACTGGCCAGGTTAGTCCACAGGCCAGGATCGCCGCTTTTCACGCAGCGAATTTATGAATACACAAATGCGATCGCCACTGGTCAAAATGTGCGGCATGACACGCGAAGAGGATGCCGCGAGTGCCATCGACCTGGGCGCTGATGCTATTGGCATGATCTTCTTTGCCAGGAGCCCGCGTCATGTGGCCATCGCACAGGCTGCCCGAATAGCAGCTGCTGTTGGCACACACGGGCTGAAAGTCGGTTTGTTCGTGAATGCGGATAAACCCGCCATCGATACCGTACTGGCGAGTGTGCCCTTGGACATACTGCAGTTTCATGGGGATGAGCCTGAAGCGTTCTGTGCCGGTTTTGGCCTGCCGTTCTGGAAAACGCTCAGGCCCCGGAAAGCCGCGTCACTGCCTGCAGAGATTGCGGCCTACCCGAACGCCGGCGGCATTCTGCTGGATACCTGGCATCCTACCAAGGCAGGGGGCACCGGCGAAAAATTTGACTGGTCCATACTGGCTGGCATCGACCCACCTGAGCATTTGATACTGGCTGGTGGTCTGGATCCGGACAATGTGGAAGAGGCGATCAGGCAAGTGCGGCCCTGGGCTGTTGATGTCTGTTCCGGCATCGAAAGCAGCCCCGGCATCAAGTCAGCCAGCCGTATGCAGGACTTTATGGCGGCGTGCCGAAGAACCGCAGCCCCACAACCCGCGTAAGACGTAAGACATTAAACATACCAAGAGGTTTACAGTGACAGACAGCAACATTCCTATGAATGATTACAACGGACCGGACGAGCGTGGCCACTTCGGTCCCTATGGCGGTATCTTCGTGGGTGAAACCCTGATGCCTGCGCTTGAGGAACTCAACCGCAAATATGCCGAGCTGAAACAGGATCCCGCGTTCTGGGCCGAGTTTGATTACGACCTCAAACACTATGTCGGCAGGCCTTCACCGCTGTACTTTGCCGAGCGCATGACGCGGGAACTCGGTGGCGCACAGATCTACCTGAAGCGGGAGGATCTCAATCACACCGGCGCGCACAAGGTAAATAACACCATTGGCCAGGCCCTGCTGGCCAAGGCCATGGGCAAGACCCGTATCATTGCGGAAACCGGTGCCGGTCAGCACGGTGTTGCCTCGGCTACTGTCGCGGCACGTCTCGGGCTGGAATGCCATGTTTACATGGGCACTGAGGACATCCGCCGGCAGTCCGCCAATGTGTCCCGCATGAAAATGCTTGGCGCCAATGTCGTGGGCGTGGACTCCGGTTCCCGCACACTCAAGGATGCCATGAACGAAGCCCTGCGCGACTGGGCCACCAACGTGGACAATACCTACTACATTATCGGTACCGTGGCCGGACCGCATCCTTACCCGATGCTGGTGCGTGACTTCCAGAGTGTGATTGGCCGGGAAGCCCGTGCTCAGTGTCTGGAAGTGACAGGCCGTCTGCCGGATACCTTGGTCGCGTGTGTCGGTGGCGGTTCCAATGCCATTGGCCTGTTCTATCCGTTCATTCCCGACAAGGAAGTGGCGATGGTCGGTGTCGAAGCCGGCGGTTATGGCCTGGCTACCGGCAAGCATGCCGCACCGCTTTGTACGGGGCAGCCGGGTGTCCTGCATGGCAACCGGACCTACCTGATGAATGACGAGAACGGCCAGATTCTGGATACCCATTCCATTTCCGCTGGACTGGATTACCCGGGCGTTGGTCCCGAGCATTCCTGGCTCAAGGACCTCAAACGTGCCAGCTATACCGCCGTCACCGACGAAGAGACGCTCACGGCGTTCAAATACCTGACCCGCATGGAAGGTATCATTCCGGCACTGGAGACCAGCCATGCCATTGCCTGGGTCATGAAGGAAGCCCCGAACCTGCCGAAAGACCATATCGTCGTGGTCAATCTGTCCGGTCGTGGCGACAAGGATATGCACACCGTGGCGGAAGTCGAAGGAATCAAGGTCTAGGCAGGACACAGGACAGTAAAGCGCATGAGCAGAATTACCGGGTGTTTTGACACTCTCAAAGAGACGGGACGCAAGGCCCTCATTCCTTACCTGACCGCGGGCGATCCCGATACTGGGACAACCCTGGGGCTCATGCATGCCCTGGTCGCCAATGGTGCGGACATCATTGAACTGGGCTTTCCGTTTACGGATCCCAGTTCCGATGGCCCCGTCATTCAGCGGGCAGTGGAGCGTGCGCTGGCCAACGGAACCAGCCTGAATGATGTGCTGACCATCGTGACCGAATTCCGTAAGACCGATGCCAACACACCGGTGGTGCTGATGGGTTACCTGAATCCCGTGGAGTGCATGGGCTACCAGAAATTCGCTGATGCGGCCGTGGCGGCAGGTGTGGATGGCGTCCTCGTGGTGGATATGCCTCCCGAGGAATCCCACGATCTCAAGGCTATCCTGGACCAGACACCGATCGACTGTATCTTTCTGGTTGCGCCGACCACCTCGAATGAACGCGCCAAACGCATCTGCGAGCAGGGCAGTGGTTATGTTTACTACGTGTCCCTGAAAGGGGTTACCGGAGCTGGGAATCTCGACATTGATTCTGTCAAGGAAAACCTGGCACGTGTGCGTGCCTCCACCGATCTGCCGGTGGGCGTGGGTTTCGGCATCAAGGATGCAGAGAGCGCCCGCCAAATAGCCGAAATTGCCGATGCCGTCGTCGTGGGCAGCGCCCTGATCAATGCCATCGCCACCCTGGAAAAGGGCAAAACCTATACCCAGGAAGCGCTGCAGGCCCATATCAGCCTCATTAGCGACATGCGCCAGGCCATGGATGCCTGACCGCTCCCGGCCACTCATTGCATTCACGGCATTCACTGCATATAAAGAAAGACAGGAACATGAACTGACACCATGAGTTGGATAAACAAGATTCTCCCTTCCGTAGTCCGTACAGGTGAATTTGGACGCAAAGGCAGCATTCCGGAAGGGCTCTGGAAAAAGTGTCCGCGCTGCGATGCGGTGCTTTACCGCGACAACCTGCAGGAAAACCTCGATGTGTGCCCAAAATGTGATCACCACATGCGCATTTCAGCCCGTCGCCGTATCGATATTTTTCTCGACCAGGACGAGCGCGAAGAACTGGGCAGGGATATCGTGCCCAATGATGTCCTCAAATTCCGGGATCTGAAGAGGTACAAGGACCGCCTGACAGCTGCCACTAAAGCCACCGGTGAAAACGATGCACTGGTTGTCATGAAGGGCAAGGTCAAGGGACGTCAGGTCGTGGTTGCTGCCTTCGAGTTCGGTTTTATTGGTGGCTCTATGGGCGCGGTTGTCGGGGAAAAGTTCACCCTGGCCGTGAACCGCTGTCTGGCAGATGACCTGCCGCTGGTCTGTTTTGCTACCAGTGGCGGTGCCCGCATGCAGGAAGCCCTGATTTCCCTGATGCAGATGGCAAAAACCTCCGCCGCCCTGGAAAAGATGAAACAGAAAGGCCTGCTGTATATTTCCGTGCTGGTGGACCCTGTCTATGGTGGTGTTTCAGCCAGCCTGGCCATGCTCGGCGACATCAACATTGCCGAGCCCAATGCCTTTATCGGTTTTGCCGGTCAGGATGTGATCCGGCAGACCGTGCGTGAAAAACTGCCGGAAGGTTTCCAGCGCAGCGAATTTTTGCTGGAACACGGTGCGATCGACATGATCATTCACCGCAAGGCATTGCGTGATCGTATTGCCTCGATCGCCGGCAAGTTTATGCACCGTTTTGCCGACCGTCCCGACCAGCAGGAACTGGTCTGAACCAGCACCGATTAAACCTCCCTGAACCCGGACACACGCTTGAATCTTAACGAGTGGCTTGAATACCTTGAGCGCTGTCATCCCAGCACCATCGAACTGGGACTGGAGCGCATCAACCAGGTGGCGAGCCGGCTGCCCATCGACTTTTCCGACATCCGTGTCATTACAGTTGGCGGCACCAACGGCAAGGGATCGACCGTGACAATGCTCTCGGCCATTCTGGAAGCTGCCGGATACCGAACGGCCTGTTATACCTCACCACACCTGGTTCGCTACAACGAACGTGTTCGGTTGGGACAGCACCTTGCTACGGATGAGGAACTGTGTCACTCCTTTGCCGCCGTGGAAGCCCTGCGTGGTGACATCTCGCTGACCTATTTCGAATTTGGCACCCTGGCCGCGCTACAGTTGTTTTCCGAATACAAGCCGGATGTTGCCATTTTCGAAGTCGGCCTGGGTGGTCGCCTGGATGCCGTCAATATTCTTGACCCCGATATCGCAATGGTCACCAACGTAGCCCTGGATCACATGGACTGGCTCGGTGATACCCGTGAGGCCATCGGCGCTGAAAAAGCCGGCATCTTTCGTACGGGTAAACCGGCCATCTGTGGAGAAGCCGGGATTCCCGACACCGTGACAGATCATGCTCGCAAGATAGGAGCAACACTGTATGTCAACGGACAGACTTTTCAGGCAAGCCAGACCGGGGATGCCACCTGGCACTGGCAGGGAACAGGTGGGCAGGGCCAACCCGTCACGCACTCGTCACTGCCCCTGAATGATTATCCGCTGGATAATTGTGCCGCTGTCCTTCAAGCCATCACTCTGCTGGCCCCTGAGATTGACGACAGGGCCATTGCCCATGGGCTGACTCATGCAGTCCTGCCCGGGCGCTTCCAGCACATCGACCGTGGTTACCCGTTGATCCTGGATGTCGGGCACAACCCCCATGCTGCAAGTCGCGTTAAAAGCCAGGTGATGATGCGCTATCCTGATCACAAAGTAGTTATGGTCGTGGCCATGCTGGTGGACAAGGATTACCGGACTGTCATGTCGATTTACCAGGACCTGGCGCTCAGCTGGTTTGTCGCGGGCATCCAGGAAGAAAGGGGATTGCCCGGAAAAATACTGTATAATTGCCTGTCCGAATCCGGGGCAGAAGACGTGCAGTGCTACGAAACTATTCATACGGCATTTGCCGCCGCCGAACAGGCCTGTCAAACCCGGCATGCGGCTGGTGAGAAAGTGCTGCTGCTGGTAACTGGCTCTTTTTTCACCGTATACGCGGTCATGGAGATGCTTTGAAAAGCGCAATGAAACAACGGCTGGTGGGCACCATAGTCATCGGCTGCCTGGCGATCATTTTCATACCTGTGCTGCTAGACGGTGAAGGCGTCAGTCCACCGACCCTAAACACCGACATTCCCGAGGCCCCGCCCATGCCCACGGTGCCCGATATCAAGCACACCCGGCCACAGATCAGCGCCGATACCATTGCCAGCGCGACGGAAAACACCAACACCGACAGGCCTGCCACATCCGACGTCCAGGAAGACACCGCCGAGACAACAGCCAGTGCTGAACCACCGCCAGCGCCGGAACGCCCTCGCCTGGCCAATACTGGCGTGCCGGAAACCTGGGCCGTGCGACTGGGCTCATTCGGCGAAATGGCCAACGCCGAAGCCCTGGTGACACGTTTGCGCACCAGTGGACACAAGGCTTTCAGTCGGCCGTTGCAGGCCAGCAGGGGACCGCTCACCGGCGTCTATGTCGGTCCTGTCCTGACAGAAAGTGATGCCACAAGCCTCAAGCAGGAACTGGCTCGGGCATTTGAACTTGACGGTATCGTGGTCCAGTTCGACATCGACGAACTGACGCAATAGGCAGGTTTACCGCAGGCACACCATGGCACTGGTCGACATCATATTTCTTGTCATACTTGCCATTTCAGCACTGCTCGGCGTATTTCGCGGCCTGGTGAAAGAAGCTCTGTCCCTGGCCAGCTGGTTTGCTGCCATCGTGGCCGGAACCCTGTTCAGCGCAGAGCTTGCGGACATGATGGTAAATTTGATTAATAACGCCAGCTTACGCAGAATAGCAGCCTTCGCGATCCTGTTTATTGTCGTTATTTTTGCCGGCACCCTGACCAGCAACCTGATTTCCAAGCTGACTCAGGCAGCAGGCCTCAAGGGCGCCGACAGGACACTCGGTGGTCTGTTTGGCATACTACGCGGCATGATCATTGTGCTGGTCCTGGTGCTAGTAGGCAGCCAGTTCGAGCTGTCACAGAACTGGTTCAACGGCTCAGTGCTGGTCCCCCATGCGCTGGCAATGATAGATTACCTGCAAGGGGCTTTCGGGATAGGGACACCCACGAGTAGTCCAACAACGGATGTACAGGTCTGAAGGCAACTCCCCGACACGGGCAGTGCTGTGCAGACATCGTCAGCAACGGTCATGAGGCATTCATGGTTAGGCGCTGTAAAAACTGCAGTAAAAAACACGGGGTTCGAGCATGTGTGGCATCGTCGGCATAGTTGGTAAATCCAACGTCAATCTTTCCTTGTACGACAGTCTGACGGTGCTCCAGCATCGTGGCCAGGATGCTGCCGGCATCGTGACCAGCGACAAGGGCAAACTCAATCTCCGCAAGGACAACGGCCTCGTCAGGGACGTTTTCCGCACCAGTCATATGCGGCAGCTCACCGGCAACATGGGTATCGGCCATGTCCGTTACCCAACCGCTGGCAGCAGTGGTCCTGCCCAGGCCCAGCCCCTTTACGTCAATTCGCCTTACGGCATCAGCCTGGCGCATAACGGCAACCTCACCAACTCTGAAGACCTCAGTGAAGACATTTTTCGAGACGATCTGCGTCACCTGAACACCGATTCCGATTCCGAAGTGCTGCTGAACGTCTTCGCCCATGAACTGCAGATACTCAACAAGATCCGTCCGACAGCCAATGATGTGTTCAATGCCGTGGAAGGTGTCCACAAGCGCTGCCGCGGCGCCTATGCGGCAGTGGCCATGCTGGTCGGTTACGGGATTGTCGGCTTTCGTGATCGCCACGGCATACGCCCCCTGGTGTTTGGCAAAAAACGCACCCGCAAGGGCGATGAGTACATGATCGCCTCTGAAAGCGTGGCGCTGGACTCACAGGGTTTCAAACTGATCCGTGATGTCGCCCCGGGCGAGGCCGTTTACATCGACCAGGACGGCAATCTGGAAACCCGCATCTGTTGCGAGGAATCCAGGCTGACTCCCTGTATATTCGAACATGTGTATTTTGCGCGTCCGGACTCCATGATTGACGGCATTTCCGTGTACAAGTCGCGTCTTCGCATGGGAGAGAAGCTGGCACAGAAAATCAAGCGCGAGCGTCCTGACCACGATATTGATGTCGTCATTCCGATTCCGGATACCTCAC
>Ga0181606_10005301_pt1 | contig 10645 bp, 14 predicted proteins | sample 041ome_10_FD_132994 | JGI IMG/M metagenome (GOLD analysis project Ga0181606, IMG submission 132994) | Coastal salt marsh microbial communities from the Groves Creek Marsh, Skidaway Island, Georgia - 041412US metaG (megahit assembly) | ecosystem: Environmental > Aquatic > Marine > Intertidal...
GTCGTCTCCCTCGCCTTGCTACTGAGGGCTTGTTTTTTTACTTGGTCACCTTGAATGACTTGATTTGCGCGAGCAAAGCCTTGGCTTCGGCATTGTTCTTGAAGTGATCGCGCACTGGTTGAAGAATGACGTTAAGCATGGCGGCCAAGGACGGCTTCAAGTCACCCGGGTGCACGTCGCCGCTCACGTAGTCAGCCTCGAGCTCTTCGTAGTTTTCATACGTCTTGTCACCGCCGTTCTCTTCCTTGCGCTTCAACACAAAGTTTCCGTGCCAAGGCATGATGATGTACTTGATGTACTCCATGCACGGGTTGCCAGCGATCTCCTTCTCCGGGCAGTAGGCCTTTTTAATCTTCGTGTTGACTTCTTGTTCGCTATCCTCCATGAAAATAGCCGAGTCAGGGTCAGACTTGGACATCTTTTCCTGCCCTTGCTTCAAGCCCATGAGCATGTGGTGAGATAGAATAATCGGTTTGTTCTTTCTCTTGATGTCATCGCAGTATTCGCGCGCGAGCATGTTCACTTTGCGTTGGTCCATGCCAAGTTGGCAAATGTCGGCGCCCAAGAAGAAGATATCCGCGCACTGCATGCACGGGTAGAAGATCTGCGACGCCGCTAATTCATCAGATTCGGAGCGTCCCATGATTTGTGAGCAACGCAAAATGCGCGAAAGCTTATTCTTACGCGCGATGTCGAGCACCAAGGGCCAATATTCGTGCGCCTTTTTGTTAATCTCTTCGCTGCTCCACACAAACTCCACGTTTTCCAAATCCATCCCGATCGCCTTCCACACCTCAACCATGTACTGACCAACTTTTTGAATCTTCTTCAAATCCCCACCCATCTTATTATTCATCAACGCGAACCAATCCGCCACCCAAAACTTAAAGTGGCACCCAATTTTCGTCAACTTGTTCACATTCAACGCCTTCATCACCCCTTGCGCGATGTGCATGCGCCCAGACGGCTCGAACCCATCGTAGCACACCGGCATGGGCTTCTTCTCCAGTAATCGTCGCAACTCATCCGCTTGAATGCATTCCTCCGCGATCGACAACGCGAGTTCGTGTCGCACGTTCAGCGTCAACCCGCTAGGTTCGTGCACCGGGTTCGCATCGGCGCCGTCGTCGTTCACCGTCGCCGCCGCCATCGCCGCCGTGACCTCGCTCGCGTCCGTGGACATCGCGTCTATCGTGCGCTCGTCGCCTGCCGTGCGTCCGTGCGTGCGCCCGTGCGTGCGCCCGTGCGTCGCCGTGTGCGGCAACGCGACTTTTTCGGCGCGTAATCCACACACGCCGACGCGCGTCGACGCGCGTGTGCGAGCGATGCGCGCGCGGACGATGCGGCGCACGAATGCGTCGGTGTCCGCGTCGCGCGCGTTGGCGGCGGCGTTCGTGGCGGTGATCGCCGCGACCGGCGCGGGGCGCGGGGCTCGCGCGCGTGAGTTTCCAGACGCTGATTCTACGACGTCTTCGGAGGCGATTGCGTCGGAACCGGTCAAATCGTCGGCGTGCTCGACGACGCACGTCGATGCAACGCGCATCGCGGACGATCGCGGGGCGACGTGTGCGTGGTACGACGCGGATTGGTCCACGGGATGTTGTCCCGAGACGTCTACGCGTTTCGCGTGCGAAGGATGCGACGCCGCGAGCACGCGATGCTGTTCCGCATACGACGCGTGTGTGTCGTGTTGTCAAGGACCATCGCATGATGTGCATAAGGCGATGGGGGCGCACGCCAGGGGAAGGAATCAAGTGGTGACGGGGTATTTTTCTGACGCCTTCGCGTATTGCGCGAATCGTTGCCGCACGCAGCCGAGCGTGACGTTTCATGAGAACACCTACGTGACCGCGGCGAAATATTGTTATGGTGATTATCCCAAGAACGAAGATCCAGTGCCGGCGTTGAAAGGCAAGGCGTTCGCGGGTGATTCACCGGATGAAACAAAAAAATAGGCAGTAGCACGACACTTGTACAATACCACGCGCAGCACAATTAGCCTCTCTTCATGTTCACACGCGCGCGCCGCTTTGCGACGATAGCGGCGTCGACGACGACGAGCTCGTTGAGCGATAGAACGCGCGTCGTGCTCGCGCTTGGATCGAACGAGGGCGACCGCGTGGGGTTGTTTAGAGACGCGCTCGCGCGACTGCGACGCGACCTCGGGTTCGAGCTCCACGCGCATTCGTCCCTGTACGAGACTCCACCGGCGTACGTCACGGACCAAGGGAAGTTTCTAAACGCTGCGTGTGTGGGTTCGTTTCCTACAGAGGTGGCTCGCGATGCGCTCACGCTCTTGGATGGGTTGAAACGTCTCGAAGCGGCGGCGGGGCGCGACTTTACGGGTCGACGGTACGGTCCACGACCAATGGATTTGGATATATTATTCCACGCATCTGGCGCACATTTGTGCGATAGGTTAACCATTCCCCACCCGCGATACGCCGAGCGCGCGTTCGTGCTGGCGCCTTTGGCAGACTTGGAGGGCGCGGCGACGACGGCGGATGCGACGAGCGTCGGGTTGAGGCACGCTAGAGAACATTGGCGACTCATGGGCGAATCGCGAGCGATGGAGGAAGAAGATATAGTGCGCGTAATGCCTTTGAAAAATAAGTTGTGGAGTTGGGGCGCGTCGACGGCGGTAATGGGGATATTAAATATCACGCCCGACTCGTTTAGCGACGGCGGGAAATTTAGCGCGAGTGTGGACGCTGCAGTCAATCATGCGCGAGCGATGGTCGCCGCAGGAGCGACAATCATAGATGTCGGTGGTCAGTCGACCCGCCCTGGGGCAACGCGCGTGAGCCCGGAAGAAGAAACCATGAGGGTGATTCCAGTTGTTCGCGCTTTGGCGAAAGAATTCGCCGAAAGGGACGACGTGTTTATATCCATTGACACCTTTTACGGCGACGTGGCAAGCGCAGCCGCGGAAGCTGGTGCCAATATTATAAATGATGTCAGTGGTGGATCATGGGATCCGAAGATGTTGCCGACGGTTGCGGCTTTGAAGCAGCCGCTGCCGTACGTCGTGATGCACGTTCGAGGCGACCCGAGCAATATGCAGAGCATATCGAATACATCGTACAATGGGCACGTATGCGACGAAGTCGGTGATGGTTTGCTTGCCACTGCACGAAAATGCATTGAGGAAGGTATCGAGCCTTGGCGTTTGTGGATTGATCCTGGTATTGGATTTGCCAAGACGGGGCGGGCGAATGTGGAATTATTGCGCGATTTACCTCGCGTGAGAAGTCGTTTAGCACCCCTTGGAGGAGCCGTGGTGCACGCGCCCATGCTCATAGGGGCATCACGTAAACGTTTTTTAGGTGAGTTGACGGGTCAAGCCGAAGCGTCTGATAGAGATGTAGCATCAGTAGCCGCGCTCGTGGGCGCCGTTAATGGCGGCGCAGACGTCGCGCGCGTGCACAACGTGCCAATGTCTGTGGATGCCGCGCGCATCGCTGACGCCCTGTGGCGCCGCTAACCTGAAGTATAGTGTGTAGTTTTAGTTCATTGTTTGTCATGTTGATGTACCGGTATCGATAGCGCTCAACAATTTGATTTGCAATCTCTCTTTTGATTAATACATTCACGACCGGCTAAAAAACGTCTCTTCTAAAGTGTACCCGGGCAAAGTGCTTACTCTTCGTCCTCAATCTTAGGCGCAAGGAAGTAGGCAACGTAACCAACAGACTCAATGACGTACTGGACGACGATCGGCAACTGCGCGCTCAAGCGGATCATCACTTGGTCGCTCAACGGCGTCGCCTTGGTGAAAGAGTTCAAGTAGCGAAGGGCAAACGTCAGCGTCACTGGTGCGCTGAGTTCAATGGAAATGTTCTTCTCCTTTTCGTCATCAGCATTTTGACGCAAAGTAATGTTAGCGTCACCAATGTCACCAGTCGTCGTGAACTTGACGCCATCCTTGGTCACAGCGATGGTCACGGTGTCGCCGATGGAAGCCAAGTCTCGGCAGATGCGTTGAAATTCCGCGGACGGCATCTTGATAGTCGCCTCGTAATCCGTTTCAGGGATACCCAAGTGCTCGCTGTCGATATCCATGAGCTTCAGCTCAAAGTCAGAAATCTTATCTTGACCTGTTTCGCGCGCGCATCGACGTCGTAGTACATTCACGGTTAGTTGCCTCGGTCGCTCAAGCTCGCGCGCGCGTTTGAAATCGCCGCCTGGCCACGTCGCGAAATCGTATCAATACTCACCCGGAGACTCGAACATGAACGTCACAACATCACCAGCATCATCCGCCTTCATGGTAATCGCATCTTCGTTACCAGCGCACTTCAACATCTTAGCCTACATGCGTTCGAAAGCGTCGACGACGCGACGCGCGTCGTTCAAAAACAGTTTGTTAGTCCCACCTGTCGCTGTAGCACCTCGCGAGACTCTACCGCCCGTCGCGACCGCCACCGCGGCGCTCCGCACGCGCCAAACCGCGCACACATTTCCCGCGCATATATCCCCCGCCCATGCCCCACCCGTGGCGCGCTCGAACGCGCGCACGACGCCCCGAACGCGCGCGATCGCCACCATCGCATCGTCCGCGAACCATCCGCATCATCAATCATCATGCACCCAAACACGCGAAGCGCGACGCACCATATTCGCCAGATTCATCCCCATCGTCAACGGACGATCGCATCGAAAGTGTGCGAACCCATCGGAGTGCAACTTCAACGACACGAGCGAGACGTGGGACGAATCCATGGCTTGGAGTTTAAACCCATCCATCGGGTCCGCCTCAAAGTTCGCATCGGTGACGAGATCTTTGACCGAGTCGAGGACTTTTTTAAGGATGGAGCCTTGGTTTAAGCGAGCTTCGAACATTGCTGTTGTGTTATGTTGTGTGCGTATGTGTGTTCGCGTGCGGCGCGCGGACGTGTGACGGGTGTTCTGCGCGCATCGTCGCGCGCGACAGCTGCGAAAGTTCAAATGCAAATGACATCCGTCATTGTGGTGCATGATGGGCGCCGAACGCGAACGCGAACGCGAACCGACGATGACGACGACGTGGAACGATTGGATGTTGGCTATGTGTTGTGTGACAAAAATGAGCGACTAGGTGATATGTGTGTGGGAACATGCGCGGCCGGTGAGGTGGAGATAAGGCGCGCGCTAGCGACGTCGAGTCGCGCCGCGGATGAAGGCCCACGCGACGGAGAGCGGCGCGTCTAATAATTCGACGCCGTTCATGGCATCAATCGCCGCCTGTGCCTCCTTCTTTTCGGCGTATTCTATGAATGCGTATCCTTTGACGAAACCAGTGCGTCGGTCGAGGTTTAGGTGGAGGTTTTTGATGTCGCCAAAGTCCGCGAAGGCGTCGTGGACGTCGTCCTCTTGCGCCTCTTCGTGCACGCCGCCGACGACGATGATCCATCCCTCGACCGAACGCACGGGATCGTTCGCGCTCCCGCCGGTGTCATCGCCGTCGACTGTTTCGTACTCACCTTTGGCGTAGTCGCGCTCGTGCGTTGAGCGTGAGCGGTCGTATCCGCGTCCCTGCGCGCGCGCCGTCGGACGTCAGACGCCGTCGGACGTACGTCAGTCTCGGTCTCTCTCTCACGCGAACGAGCGAGCGAGCGAACGAACGAACGAACGAACGAACGAACACGATGACCATCACAACGTACCTTTCGCCTACCCTTACCCACGTCCATATCGTCCTCACCATCGCGCGCATCGTCCGAAATCTGTCCCTCCTCGCGCGGCGCCATGACGATTGATTGAATCGCAATCCAACCCGCCGCGTCGCACTCTCTCGCCACCACCGCACCCCGCGACGCTGTCGTCTCGCGCGCTCGCCCCGCGCGCCGCGCCCCACGCCGTGTACTCGCCGTCGATCGACGCGAACGACGCCACCAAACCGTCGCGTCGCGCGCACGCGTCACTCAATGACGCCCCGCACCGCCCTCGCATTCGCGCTCCTCGCGCTCGCCGCGCTCGCGCGACGCGTCGACGCCGCGGTGACGTACGTCAAACCCAACTGGGCCCCCGTGAGCGAGTGGTCGCCCGCCGCCGATCGATCCGCCGCGGCGGCGCTGCATTCGAGCGCGATGTCGGCGTACGCCACGGCGCTCGACAACGATCCGCGCGTGAAACCGTGCGTGTATTGCTAAACGATCGCGACCGAGGAGGAGGAGGAGGAGGACGACGACGACGGCGATAGCGTTTAGGCGCATTGTATTACCACACCTAGCGACGTATAGCGCGACGCCGCCGACGCCGATGAAGACGACGACGATGAAGACGTTCGAACGGCCACCGCCGCACCGCACACCACCACCGACGCCGACGCCGCGACGACGCGCGCGTCGAGCGCGAACGCGACGCATAGACGCCAGTCGCCATCGTCTCCCGCGACGACGGACGACGACCGACGACGACCGACGACGACGACGACGACGACGACGACGACGACGACGACGACGACGACGGCGCGGCCCCGCGGCTCGTGGACGCCATGCCTCGATCGATGGAACAGGTACCGTCGATCGATATCTCCATCGATGGATGGTCTCGCGCCATCGATGCGCGCATCGATCGAGACCATCCATGCGATCGATCGAGGTGCGCGCAGCGTCGACGTCGTCACTCGACGACGGACGACGGACGACGACGACGACGACGATGATGATGATGACCACGCAGACGCACGGGATGACGACGACGACGATGCCGACGCGCCGCGCGACCACGCGCCGCGCACCTGTCGCCGTGACGCGCGCCGCGGCGTCGAACGCCGACGACGACGCGGTGGCGTGGCGCCCTCTCGCGGTCGGGGCGCTGGCGGCGTTCGCGCTCGCCGCGGCGCCGTTCTCGGCGCGCGCGGAGATGCGCTTGCCGCCGATCGATACTGATCCTAACCGTTGTGAGCGCGCGTTCGTTGGGAACACCATCGGGCAGGCGAACGCGGTGAGCGATAAGGCGTTGGATCTCAGAAAGTGCTCGTACGACGGCAAGGATTTGAGCGGGAAGACGTTGAGCGGCGCGTTGATGGTGAATACGTCGGCGAAAGGGACGAATATGACGGAGACGGTGATGAGTAAGGTGTATGCACCGGATGCGAACTTTTCTGGGGCGAATTTCACCAATGCGGTGATTGATCGCGCGACGTTCGATGGGAGCGATATGATTGGGACGAATTTCACGAACGCCGTCATCACCGGGGTGAGCTTTGAGAATACTGATTTAACCGATGCGGATTTCACCGAAGCGCTCGTTGGTAACGAGGATGTGAAGCGATTGTGCGCGAACCCGACGTTGAAGGGGGAGACGCGCCTGCAAGTCGGATGCCGCAACTAGATATTTCCCCGCGCGCTTGTAATTCGACGAGATGAAAAAGACAGAATACGCGCGTATTTGAGATATTTATTAAAGTGTGCGCTCAAATTTATCGGATCGGGACTATCGGTGACATACATGGAAAACAAGCGTAAATGGTGATAAGCCAGCGTGTGCGTTGCTTACCAGCCAGAGCGGCGGCCGGCGGCGCGGTCGCGTTCGCGAGCGGCGCGCGCGATTTCCTTAGCCTCGGCGGTGGACATGCGCTTGCGGGGGGCGCGTTCGGGAAGACGCACGCCGTTGGATTTTTGGAACTCCAAAACCTTGTTCATGAGCACCAAGCGGTCGGCACCAGTGTATCGTTGGACTTCCTTACCGTCAGCGTAGAACACAAACGTGGGGACTTCCGTCACATTGAGGGACTGCATCAACGCCTTGGATTCCGCCGAGGTGTCGCCCAAGAGGCGAGCCCAGCGCGTGGCGCCGGCAGTATTCTTCGCCAATGAGATGATCGCCGGGAAGATGTGCAAGCACCCGACCGGGGCGTTCTTCTCGACAGACACGTCCAAGATAGCGAGTTGCTTTTCGCACGGCACGCTCAAGCCGTTTTGTTCCGGCGCGCACAGCGCCAAAAAATCTTCGAGCTCCCCCGCCGAGGCGACTTCGGTGATGTACTCAGACGCCTTCATACCGCCCGCACCGGAATCACCATAGAACAACACGCCCTCGGCAATCTTTTCGTGCGAACCAGCACCCGCACCGACGTGTTCCCACACCAATTCACCGTGCTTGTAGTACTGGTACGTCGGGAACGCGTGCGCGCCCAAATCCTTGGCCAACGTGCGCGCGCTTTCGTTCCCAACCACCTCAAGCTTCAAAAACGTCACGTCGTTCGCCTCGCGAGCGATGCGCGCCAAAGACGCACTCAATTGCTTGCACGAGTACATCTTAGCGTCGTCACCGCTCCACGCGGTCTCACCCGCGAAGCATTCCTCGTCGGATTCGATCGCGAGCATCACGAGATTGTCCCCAGCGAGCGCCAACGCCGCGTCGAGCTCGCTCGCGCTAGAAATCTCCGTCGTGCGCTCGAGAACCTGTTTCGTTTCTTGCGCGCGGCGAATATCCCCTTCGCTCGCGGCGCGGATCGTTCGCGCACCGCGCGTCGTCGTCGATCGCGCCCCGCGAGGGTACTGACGCGTCAGCGCGCGCGCGTTCGCCGCGAACACCGCTCGTGCGGTGCAAGAACTCATCGTCGTGCGCGCGGGATGAATGCAACAAAAATGTCAACGTCTGTTCGCGAGGCGAAACGCGAAGTCGGTGGCGTCGCGTGCGCTGCAGAATGCCGATCGCGATCGACGAGGGATACGATTATTCTCGCGGGGTGCCGAAACGCGGGTGTTTTTCACGCCTCTCTCTCGCGCGCGCTCTGGGCGTGGCGCGACGACCGGCGCGCGGCACACTCGCGCGCGCGAGATGGAACGCGTGCGCGCACATCGCGCGGTGGCGGTGGACGGTCGATCGCTCGCGCGCGCGCGGGTGGAGGCGCGACGATGCGCGCGCGCGCGGGCGGTGACGAGAGGCGATGACGCGGACGTCGTGGTCGTCGGGAGCGGTATCGGTGGACTCACCGCGGCGGCGATGTTGGCGTATTATGGAAAGAAGGTACGATGCGCGCGAGCGCGAGCGATCGGGGTGGGGCGAACGGTGGGGCGCAGCGATGCGTGAGGGGCGGCGCGTGGGGGTGGTGACTCCGATGCGATGGGGACTCGCGCGCGGCGTGGATTAGTGCTCGAGGATTCGTACTGACGACGCGCGCGCGCGCGATTTGTTTCGCAGGTGATTGTTGTTGAATCACACTACGCCGTCGGTGGCGCCGCGCACGGGTTTTCGCGCAAGCACGAGCGTGGGGAGTTTAAGTTTGACACTGGACCGAGCTTTTTCGCCGGGCTCACGAAACCAAACGCGTTGAACCCGCTCGCGGCGGTGCTTCGATTGCTTGGAGAAGAGCTGGAAACGGTGAAATACGATCCACTCGGAACGTTTCATATCGAGCCCAACGTACCGGGGTTGAGACGACATGCGAATTTAGGGACACTGGTGAGCGAAGTGCGTCGCTTTTCGCCGACGGGCGCCGACGAGCTCGAACGCGCCGTACCCAAGATTCGCAGCTTGTACGAATCTCTCAGTGGCTTACCCACCACGGCGTTGCGTGCGGATTGGAAAGTAGCGCTCGTGATCGCGAGCCGGTATATGAAAGCCATGGCTGGGCTCGGGCCGTATTCAGGCGTGCTCCCGCAGCCGACGGTCAAGTTGCTCGATTTTTTAGACATTAACGACCCGTGGATGAGGTACTTAGCTGATTTAGAGTGTTTTTTATTGAGCGGCGTCGATGCGAGCGGCACGGTAAGCGCAGAGTTTGCCGCAGTGTTCGGTGCGAGCGATAGTTTAGGCGTGAGTGAGTTTCCGCGCGGCGGCGCCGAGGAAATCGCCAAGGCGCTCGAACGCGCCTTGGTGAAAAACGGCGGCCAAGTGCGTTTGAAGTCGCACGTCGAGAACATCATTATCGAAGACGATGCCGCCGTTGGTGTCCGTTTAGCGAACGGCAAGGGTGACATTCGCGCCCCGATTGTGCTCTCCAACGCGAGCGTGTGGGATACGTATGGCAAATTACTTCCGCCCGGCGCCGTGCCCGAGGCTCAAAAGCGCGACGCCATGGCGACGCCGTACAGCGAGTCCTTCATGCACTTGCACCTCGGTATCGAAGGCGAAGGGCTCGATTTCTCGCACACCGGCGGTCATCACGTCGTGGTGCTGGATAAATCCCGACCAATCTCTGAACCGGGCAACGTGTGCATGATTTCCATCGCGAGCGTGTGGGAGCCAAACATGGCGCCCGCCGGATGTCACTCGGTGCACGCGTACACGATGGAACCTTTCGAGGGATGGGAAGAACTCAAATCCACGGACAAGGCGGCGTACGAAGCCCGCAAGAAGGAAGCCTCCGACAAGTTGTACGTCGCCCTCGAGCGCGTGGTGCCCGACATCCGCGCCCGCGTGCTCCTCGAACTCATCGCCTCCCCGGCGACGCACAAATCATGGCTCAGGCGACACAAAGGCACATACGGTGCCGCTATTCGCGCCCCAGCCATGTTCCCTGGCCCGCAAATCAACTCTATAAAAGGCTTGTACCGCGTCGGCGATAGCGTCGCCCCGGGCGTCGGCGTCCCCGCCGCCGCCGCCAGCGGCGTCATCGCCGCCAACGCCCTCGTCTCCTTCACCGAGCACATGCGCGCGCAAGACGCCATGGACGCCGCCGCGCTCTAATCTCATCCCCACACACCATCACGCA